>Ga0207126_1004_pt1 | contig 72058 bp, 60 predicted proteins | sample Alteio_BWMinHeat_20_FD_153586 | JGI IMG/M metagenome (GOLD analysis project Ga0207126, IMG submission 153586) | Enriched cells from forest soil in Barre Woods Harvard Forest LTER site, Petersham, Massachusetts, United States -... | ecosystem: Environmental > Terrestrial > Soil > Temperate forest >...
AACTAGCATTTTATGGAAAGATGAAGTAAATAAAGCGAAGTTATTGAAAATTGCCCCTAAATGGCAGCATGATACGAGCCTTGCCTTGTTTGATGTCTACCTGCATCCAGAACGCGCTGCTCTACCACAACTATTTGATCTCAATAAATATAATCTGCAATTCATCCATGCTTGGTGGGGGCCTAAAACGAATCCCTTTCTACGCTATCCTCGACCTGCAAAAGTGTTTATTTTTCTTAAACGGGCAGGGCAGCATAGGACCATGTTCTACGTGGCACCTCTCATTCAAGATAATCTTGATGCTAATTACTATGTATTTGATAATAAAGAATTAAAACCGATATTGTTAAACGATTGGGTGAATAAAATAAGCTATGATAGGCAATTAAGCATTCGAATGAATGTCTGTGATGGCTATGGCAGTTTGCCAATAGAGTCTTGTGATGGCAGAGGCTATCAGTATGAAAATGAAAAAATTAATAATTTCAATAAGATCAATCATAGATATTCTGCTGTTAGAGCGCTACAAGAAGATTGGCATAGCAAGGTGGCGCCGCGGCAAGAAGCCAAGAGTATTTATGGTGAAAGTATTTCATGGAATGATATTGTTACGCGTAATAGTTTATTAAATACAGTAGAAACCTGGCCTAACCTTAGCATAATTAAAGAGAATTTCCAAAAGTTACGAGATTTGCGTTATTTAAATGATGAAGAACAAGATGGATTTGCCAGGCGTGTTACTTGGTTATATCCCGATGATGGCTGTTGGACTCGTGCAGCGGCTGTTATTAAGGACTTATTTGGTCCCTTTCATAATATAATCAACAAATTCAAGCGGCCTTCTAAAGTGTTTGCCTTTGGTAATTTATGTGCAAATACGGCTAATTCACCCAGTGGAGAAGTGGCTTGGTGGTATCACACGGCGCCCATTGTGCGAGATGCTAGCACAAACCAGACCTATGTTCTTGACCCTTCTGTTAATGCTGAAAATCCACTGCCTGTTGAAAAATGGATGGCAGAGATTAGCTCGAAAACGGGTGCCTGTGCAGATTCTAACAGCAAGCTGGAATTGTTTAACATCTGCAATGGCTATGCGAGTTCTCCTGATCAATTCTGCCAGGATGCCTATGAGGTCGAGGATAGGGAAATGCAGAGGCAATTGAGTTTTCAAGGGGATGAAAGATACAGGCAAACGGAACTAGGGCGGGTTGCCGATGATGTGCTGGGAGATTCGCCGCCTTGGGAATAATTAATAACGTAAACGCCTGTCATGCCAGCCGCACGCTTTTTGTGCGAGGTGGCATCCAGAAAACTGGATGCCAGCTAAAAACATGCTGGCATGACAGTTTTATTTACAGTTATTTATGCCGTATACCGCTTCTAGCTATGCCACTCGTACGGTTAAGGCGTTTATGTAAAAGTGCGCTTTTACCTGTTTTACTCATGGCTGTAGACTTTCTTCCTTTTGAAAGTAAAGACTTTCGTTGTTTCATCGTTAATTTAGCCTTTGCCATTTTTAGCACTCCTTTAATAAATAAGAAGAATTATAATGACATCAAGCTAATTATACTGCGGAAGGGAGGGGTGATTATTAAGGCTCAGGCCTGCCATTCGATCCAAGAAGCCAGAACCGGAAAATACAATCCCAAACGTATTGTTCGCTTATCGATATGTCTCATTGCCTCTGCGTAGATTTGCATTTTTTCCAAATATTTTTGCTGCTCTTTCTTGAGAAAATCATTCATATCATGATGCGTTAACATCGAGGTTTTATAATCGATGATCCATCGTATTCCATGATCATCAATGAAGGTTCTATCAATGACAAAATTTTTTACTTTCATATCAATCACTGCACTTAAGGCAAATTCTGATTGGGCTTGTTGATGCGGCTTTAGAATCCATTGACCACGCTCATCTTGAAGGACTTGTTGAATTGCATTTTTGATGACAGTGAGTGCAGAAGAAAGATCAGAAAGAGTCATACTAAGTTGCTGTAAATGAAATTGCAAATAAGATTTCCGTTCCCGGTCATTTCTATTTTGCCACCAGTTAATACCAAAGTTTGCTATATTTTGCAAAATACGATGAGTCACAATGCCAATTAATTGTGATTTAGTTTGCGTCAATTTAAATCCGTTTACCTGCTGATGCAAAATAAGTGATTTAGGATTTTTATGAAGGGGATTTTTCCATTTTTCATTTAAGCGTATCAAGTATCTCGGTGAATACTCAGAATGAGATGGATCATCTGCAGGCAATAAATCTTTTTTCATTTCTAAAAAATGGCGGGGATTTTTTTCAAGAAAGGGCCATAATTTTTCTAGAAAACTACTAGACAAAATACGCGGCTTAGCATTTTCAAATGGTTCAACTTGATAAAATAAATATAATCGTTTAATGGCCCGTGTTGCGGCAACATAGAGTAATCGATCTGTTTCATAATCAGCCTTTATTTTTTGCTGCCGGTGAATATATTCATAAATAGCATCCTTTTCACAGCCTGTTGCATGCAAGGGTGCTAGTAGTAATGCTGTTACATCATTATGCAGCGCTTGTTCCATCCATAGTAATAATGCCTTATCATCAATCGCACTCTTACGTTCTAAATGAGGTAATATAACGGTATCAAATTCTAATCCCTTCGCAGTGTGAATAGTCATGATTTGCAATGCCTCATCATCCTGCGCTGCGGCATATAAGTAATTCATCTTTTCTTTTAACTTAGTGATGTCGAGATTAAGAGGGTGTTGACCAGTCGATGCTAATAAGGAAAAAAATGCGCGAATATCATCAAGATCACTGAGATATTCTAAGCAAGCGGGCCCGCCTAATAAAATCCAAGTACTTTCAACCCAAGTACGTAAATCTTCACGTTCACGATCAGCCATTTTTGTTTTTAAAATAGGTAAAATAAAACTTAATCTTTGCTTGCCATCTTCACTTAATTTTTGAATGATTTCTAAATTTTCTAATTGATTGATGATGGCGGCGCGTGAAGAATGACCGGCGATGATGAGTAAATCAGCTAATGTTAATCCACACCAGGGCGCGCGTAATATGGCTAGCCATGCAATACGATCCGTCGGATGCAGCAGTGCGCATGTTAAAGAAAATACATCTTGCACACATTGACGTGAGGCGAGCGGATCAATATCTATCGCGCGATAGTTGATATTTTCTTTTTTTAGTAAAGGTATAATTTGAGAAAGATGAGAGCGAGAACGCACTAAGATTGCAATTTTTTCTTCAGGATGATTTTTCTTTGTCATTTTAATTAAAGAGATAATTTCCTCAGCCTGTATCTTATCATTCGCATTGATGTAACCTTGAATTGTGATTTCCGCGTTTGTTTTAGCAAAAGCGTTGGCTTGATTGACCATGCTTGAAGTATAAGAGACGGCACCAGAAGCAATATCATTGTGTGGAGGGAAAATATGATTGAAGCAGTCATTATTCCAATTAACAATTTGCGAAGTAGAGCGAAAGTTAACTGACAGTTTAAGTGGTGTTAGTGCGAGCTGCCCAATTCCATTGCTGCACATACGAATAAACAAGGCTACTTCAGCTTCACGAAATCGATAAATAGATTGCATAGGATCGCCGACAACAAATAAAGTGCGTCCATCATTTTCTTCCCATCCCCTAATTAATTTTTCGAGTAATTGATATTGTGTAAATGAGGTATCTTGAAATTCATCAACTAAAATATGTCTGATTTGATAATCCAATGCTAAGGCTAAATCAGTGGGATGTTCATGATGTCCTAAGGCGCTTAAGGCTGCTTGCGTATTTTCAATATAATCAATGCAGCCATGTTGTTGAAATGAGAGGCGTAACTGAGCCGCTGCAACTTTCAATACTTGTAACAGGGCTTGTAATATTTTCCATTGCTGATCTTCATAATAATGCTTGGGTAAATAGGAGAGTTCAGATAGAGCTTGTCTTAATTCTTCCTGTTCATTCAGGGCTATTATCATAGCTGTAAGTTTCTGTCTGTATTCAGCATGTAATATTTTTTCAACTGCTGAGAGACTCGTCAATGCAGGAAAGCCTATTGTATTATCAAGTCGTTTACGCCAAGAATATGTTTTAGTCAGTAATAACTGGGCAATGCCCTGCCAATAGACTAATTCACTTGCTTCATTGTCAGGCGCCTTTGTACGATCTCGCCATTTGCTGATTTCAGAAGTTGATGATGACTGCGCAAGATTTTCAGCAGCAAAACGAAGAATACTCAATAAATCTGTCAAGCAATTTTTAGGAAATAAGGCTTGCGTCTTTTTTAAATGCTCACTGATGACAGCGGCAAGATGTGCTTCTAATTGCTGCTTAATCATGTCTTCATTGGTATGAAATTGAATATAAGGCAGCCATTGATCACGTTTTTTTAATAAATCAATGAGTAATTGATATAATTTATTTAGATCATTATCAAGATGAATGAGTAATTGTTTAATTGACGCAGACCAAGCTAAATCTTCTTCTAAATGTGATAATATTTCTTGCACAGCTTCGCGATAGAGACGATCAGCATTATCTGCAATGTCTGGCTGTGAGCCAAAGTGTGATAAAAGAGGTAATTGCTTAGTTAAATATGCGCAAAGGGAATCAATGGTTTGAATGCGCAATTGGTTGGGATTTTCTAATAAATGCCAAGATAATTTCTGATCTTGCATTAATACTTTTCTTGCTAATAGCCAAGTTTGTTTCTTGTGAGGTGAAAGCGGTTCAGATGAATCCAAGCCTTGTTGTAAGGCATGGATGATGCGCTCGCGCATTTCATTCGCTGCTTTTTTAGTAAAGGTAATAGCTAAAATTTCTTCAGGCACCTTAACCGTAGCGAGTAAGCTCAAAAAGCGTTGTATGAGTAATTCAGTTTTGCCTGAACCTGCTGGTGCTTGTACGATGAAGGAGCGTGAGACATCCAAGGCTAATTGACGGCTATCATGATCATTTAATTTATTTGTCATGACTGAGGTTCCATTCTTCGTGAATGCGGCATAGGGATTGTAAATTGCAATTTTTACAACTTTGTTTCAAATCTTTTGGATCAACGTGAGCAATGCCCTGAACAAAATCATCGCTCAATTGATTGAAGGTCTGCTGCCATAATTGCAATTGACCCGACCAAGATAATGTTTCTGTTTGTTTCAATTCATGAATCAATTTAATGCCATCAATATCGATTGCCTCATGACTGATACCTTTAAAACCGCAATCACCGCTGGTGATTTTTGCAAAGGCAATCCCCATTGTTTTTATGGGATCATGCAGGGCATACAAGGGGAGTTGCGGCTCATCAGGGCGATCACCAAGCCATTGATGTATTTCAGGATATTTACTCGTCTTGTAATCAATAATAAATTTTTGTCCATTAGCCAATTCATCAATACGATCTATACGTGTTTCTAATTGCAATTGATTGAGTGCGAGGCGCAATTTATTTTCATGGATAATCACTTTAAATGGCGGCCGGTTTTTTTCAATGGCAAGCCATTCCCGAATTAATTTATGTAAACGTTCATGTTCAAGTTTTACATATTGAGGTCTGTTAGCATAGAGTTCAAGCCAGGGTTTAAATGCTTGTTGAATACAATCATGAATGATAATTGTTAAATCAGCTTCTGCTAGTGAAAGTAATGTCGCTTGGTCATGTAAGCTATTCCAAATTAATTCTAAGATTTTATGAATCAAGATGCCGCGATCTTTATCACGTAAGCCTGGTAAATCATCATCAATAGCATGCGCATGCAAGCGCCATTCAGCAAAGGCTTTAAATGGACAGCGGGCTTGTTGCTTGATGATATTGACACCGCCCTTGGTCACTTCATTAGAAATTATCACAGTGGGTGCGCGATCATCTTGTTGAGAGATAAGTTGCTTTGTCGCATAAATTCTTTGATGTGGAGATTGATAAGCGGCTAAATCAAGCATGCTGATATCGACTTTCGGAACATCTTGAATTAATGCACTCGCATGTAATAATAAATCCTGATTTTTACTAGGATGACTGAAAATAAGATGCGTTGCGCCCTGTTGGTATTGGTCCAATAATTGCTTGCAATATAATAATTCACGCTCAGCTGTTGCATGCGGCATGTTGAGATTGTGCTGTAATGATTTTGGTAAAAAAGGATTGGCCTGTGGTTGTGGCGGCCAATTAAGATTATCCATACCGCTAATCCATAAATAATCAAAGGCTAATCCTGCTGCTTCTAAGGCGCCTAAAACTTGAATAGGTGCATCGGGTGTTTTCTGTTGAAAGATATGTTTGCTTGCGGCCGTCTGCAGGGTTTGCAAAGCACTAGGATAATTAACATGTCCACTCACTTGATCTAAGCTTTGCAAATGATTTAATAAATTCAACCAGGCATCGACTATTTGATATTCGCTACTATTTAAACTGCGCTCACCTGGCCAGCCTAGGCAGCTGAGTAATTCATTGAATAGGATGGCCCATTGATGATAGCTGTGAGGTGTATTAATCTCGTGAAATAGTGTTTTAAATGCTTGTATCCGCTTTGCAAGCGCTGGACAAGCCTCTTCCATCATTTTCTCTGCGAGAGAAAAATCAAGCTTGCTGATATTTTTCTGTCTTAGTAAATCATCATAATGAGCACGTTTGATATATTCACTTTCAGCTTCACCAAGAAAGGGAGAGGCAAGTAAATAACGAAATGAATCAGCGGGCATATTTTTTTTATAAAGTGATAAGGCGAGTAAGGCAGTGTGAATAAGAGGGAATTGCGTTAAATTCCTTCCTGCTGAAATATTAAAGAGGCTTTTTGCAGGGTCACTTTGATAGCAATCTTGATCAGCAAAAACTTCGGAAAATAATTGCATGACACGATCGCGCTGCTTTTCTAAATTAGGAATGACACAGCCAATATGGGCTTGATTATTTTTTTCATAGATCGATTTGGCCCAAATGGCCATCGTTCGAATTTCATCTTCTGCGTCATCTAAACTGAGGCGCACACTATCTTTATGATCTTTTTGCAAAGCATAATGTTCAATCTGGCAATCTTGTTGGCTGCATAAATCAAAAAAAATCTGCCATTGAGGCGCTAGCTCTGTGAAGCCAAGCAAGATAATATGCTTGGGAATGCTTATTTTTCTATTCCTCACATCGTCAATCAATAGATCAAGCAAAGAAGCTTGGTCTAGCCAATGTCGCGTGTGACAGTGTGCTAGAAATTGCAAGGCCCATTGTTGGAATATTTTATAATCTTCACTCTCTTGAAATGCGGGATGATGGATGTCGATACGCCATTGTTTCAATAATTTCCATGCTGAGATCGCAATGCCTGCGCTTTCAGAAACTTGTAATAAATTAATCCCTGCTTTTGTTGAGCTAATGATTTCTTCCCAAAGAAATTGTTCTTGTATGCCATTTAAGAGAAGAGGGCGATTTGACGCCGATTGATTACTATCTTGCAAGTGTAATTTTTGCAACCAAGCCTTGATGGGCAAAATATCAGGTGTTGTCCAACAAAGAAGACCTTTGTCTAATTGTACACGCTGATAGAGTTTATGCATACTCGCAGCCAAGCGTTGATTGGGTGTCAACACAAGGGTTCCATCAGTTATTTTTCCTAATAGTTCCATTATAGGGCCTTATTCACTAATACTTTGAATAATCTCGGTGACCAGCTGAATACGATTTGTCTTTTCATGCGGCGCTAATTTAAAACGCAAACGTGTCGGTCCATCCAAACGAAATTGCTGGTTTGCCTGCTGAATAAGACGAATGATAGTCTCAGGTTTAATATTAGGTTTCTGATTAAATTCAAGTTTGCCACCATTTTCATTGGCATCAATTTTACTAATACCCAGAGCATTTGCTTTTTGTTTGATTTCTGTAATGGCAAATAAATTTTTTAAGGGATCAGGTAAGAGGCCAAAGCGATCGATCATTTCAATATGAATTTCATCTAATTCAGTTTGCGTTCGCGTATTGGCAATACGCTTGTAAAATAGCAGGCGTAATTGAACATCATTCAAATAGGAATCTGGAATGAGTGCAGTGATGTGTAAATCAATTTCGATATGATCTTGCGAGAGGGATTTTTCAAAATCAATTTCCCTTCCTTCTTTAAGTGCATCCACTGCGCGAGATAGTAAGTCCATATAAAGTGTAAAGCCCACTTCATGCATGTTACCGCTTTGCTCTTCACCTAATAAGGCACCCGCACCACGAATTTCTAAATCATGCGTTGCCAAGGAAAATCCTATGCCAAGTTCATCTAATGAAGTAATTGCTGTTAAACGTTTTTCTGCATCTGATGTGATATGTTCTTTTGAAGGAATTAATAAATAGGCATAGGCTTGATGGTGTGAGCGACCAACGCGGCCGCGTAATTGATGTAATTGTGCTAGACCAAATTTATCAGCACGATTAATGATAATCGTATTTGCAGTTGGAATATCGATGCCGCTTTCTATGATGGTAGAACAAATTAAGACATTAAAATGGCGATGATAAAACTCAGACATCACGCGTTCCAAGTCACGTTCATGCATCTGACCGTGAGCAATCGCAGTGCGTGCTTCGGGAATGAGAGCAGCAATTTCTTCTGCCTTGCGATGAATGCTGGTAATTTCATTATGAAGAAAATAAACTTGCCCGCCTCGCATAATTTCACGCTGAATCGCTTCTTGAACGAGGGTGTTTTGATATTCATGAACAAAGGTTTTTACTGATAGACGCCGCGCTGGCGGCGTGGCAATGACAGAGAGATCGCGAATACCAGACAGAGCCATATTCAAAGTGCGAGGAATCGGCGTCGCAGTCAAGGTTAGGATATCAACCATAGAACGTAAGGCTTTTAATTTTTCTTTTTGCTTAACACCAAAGCGATGTTCTTCATCAATAATAATTAAACCGAGGTCTTTCAATTGCATGTCATTTTGCAATAATTTATGTGTGCCAATGACAATATCGACCTTGCCTTCTTTTAATCGCTGTAAAACAGTATTCTGTTCTTTTGCCGTGCGAAAACGTGATAGGACTTCGACTTGGATTGGCCAATCAGCAAAACGGTCGCGAAAATTTTCAAAATGCTGTTGCGCAAGCAAGGTAGTGGGCACCAAGACCACAACTTGGCGATTGTTTTGTACCGCCAAGAATGCGGCGCGGATAGCAATTTCTGTTTTACCAAAACCAACATCACCGCAAACAACTCTATCCATCGGTTTATCTGATCTCATGTCAGCAAAGACTTGTTCTATTGTTTGTAATTGATCTGGCGTTTCTTCAAAGGGAAAACCCGCAGAAAAATTGGCATAGTGATCATGGGGGATTTCGAAAGCATGACCTGGACGCGCAGCACGTTTTGCATATAAATCTAATAATTCTGCTGCCACATCTCTCACTTTTTCAGCGGCTTTTTGTTTGGCACGCTGCCAATGTTCTGTGCCTAATTTATTAATGGGAATGTGTTCTAGATCAGCACCACTATATCGGCTGATTAAATGTAATGATGAAACAGGGACATATAATTTATCATTGCCTTGATATTCGAGACAGAGAAATTCGCCGATTTGATCAGCAATTTTTAATATTTCTAAGCCGCGATAACGGCCAATACCGTGGTCAATATGTACGACTGCATCATCTATTTGTAATTCAGTGAGATTACGGATCAGTGCATCGGGATCTTGTACTGATTTTTTTCGTAAACGACGCTGCATCACACGCTTGCCATACAAATGCGTTTCTGTTAACAGCGTCATCTTGGGAGTTGTCAAACTAAAACCTTCTTCAATCGCAGCAACGACAATGCCATATTGATCTTGGCTTGCAAGAAATGCTTGCCAGTTAGCAAAGTAAGTAGGCGTGAAAGAAATATTTTTGAATGATTGCAAAATAATTTCACGTCGTCCCATTGATTCCGCGCAAAATAAAACACGCCCATCATAGGATGATAGGAATTCTTGTAAAGCAGCAAGCGGCTGTGTCGCCTTATGATTAATATCCAGTTGGGGTGCTGCTGCTGTGTTAAAGCTAGCCGAATTTTTTTTTCGCTCTGAATTGATTTGTATTTTTGTATAGGGTGCAAGCGCATTTTTTATTTGTGGGACAGACATAAATAATTGTGAAGGAGGAAGAAGTGGCCGAGTAATATCAAAGCGGCTTTGTTCATAGCGCATGAAGACTTCTTGCCAAAAATCATTTGCTTTTTGTTCAAGGTCACCGAGGGTGACGATGGTGGTATTCTCAGGTAAATAATCGAATAAACTCGCTGTTTTTTCAAAAAAAAGTGGTAAGTAATATTCAATGCCCGCTGTACTAATGCCATCACTTACATCACGATAGATGGGACATTTCAGGGGATCACCGCTAAATTGACTGCGCCAGGCTTGACGAAAATGTTCAATTGCCTCTTCTGTTAGGGGGAATTCTTTGGCAGGTAATAAATTAATTTCAGCGATTTTTTCCAAGGATCTCTGTGTCTCAGGAGAAAATAATCGAATGGAATCGACTTCATTGTCAAATAAATCGATACGATAGGGCGAGCGGCTGCCCATGGGAAAAAGATCAATGATGGAACCGCGAATGGCAAATTCGCCATGTTCACGCACTTGACTGACATGGCGATAGCCAGCGCTGCTTAATCTTGTGGAGAAGATGTCTGGATGTAAAATATCACCTGTCTTCAATAAAAAACGGTGCGCATCTAAATAATGACGTGGCGGCAAGGCATGCATGAGTGTTGCTACAGTCGTAATAATAATAGCTTGCTGCAGAGATGGAATACGATGTAAGGCGCTTAATCGCTCAGAGATAATATCTTGATGCGGAGAAAAATGATCATAGGGCAGGGTTTCCCAATCAGGAAAAAATAAAAGATCTTTGCGATCCCCTTTGAAGAAGGCAAGCGCTTCTAGCAAGTGCGAAATACTGAGTGGATCGGGTGCAATCAGCAAATAGGGTGAGGTTGAATTTGCCATTGCATTGCTTAAGGCAAGCGCGACGCTAGCACCATGAAGTTCATTCCAAGCTAAATGATCACCTGTACGCTTAGGCAGCGGAGGGTGAAATAAATTTTCGTTTTCCATAATTTTTTTATCTTTTAGTTTGATGGTGCGTATAATACCCGCTTAATTATCCAAGGATACACTTAATAATGAACGAGTTAAAATTCAATCCTCCTCTTATTGCACATCGTGGGGCAAGCGCTTCTGCCCCTGAAAATACCATGGCAGCCTTCGTGAAAGCAGCCCAGTTAGGCCTAAAATGGGTGGAATTTGATGTGACTCTTGCATCCTGCGGCCAAGTTATTGTTTTTCATGATGATTTATTGGATCGATGCACTTCGGGCCAGGGTAGGGTCATTGATTATCCCTATCATTATTTGAGCACATTAGATGCAGGAGGCTGGTTTTCTCCCCTTTTTAGCTCAGAAAAAATCCCCTTATTAGCGCAAGTCCTTGTCTTTCTCAAAGAAATGAAGATGGCTGCTAACATTGAACTCAAGGCATTTCCAGGCAATGAAGAAAATTTAGTCAAGTCTGTTTTGCAAGTAGTCAGTCAATATAATTCTTTGACAGATAAGACAATTTTATTCTCGAGCTTTTCATTAGACGTGCTCAAATGTCTGCGTCGCCATGCGCCAAAGAGCAATATTGCACTTTTATTGCACGAATGGAGGGCGAATTGGGAGGGATCTTGCGAGTCCTTAGAATGTATCTCTGTTAATGTGAATGAGGAAATCATGACAGAGGCCAAGGCCAAGCAGATCAAAGGGATGAATAAATCGCTGCTTTGTTATACAATAAACAACGTCGCACGTGCGATGGAATTGTATGCTTGGGGTGTAGACGCCATATTTACAGATGTGCCTGAGCAGTTATTGCGATGTTTTTAGAAGGGCTTTGGGTATGCGAAAGCGTCCGTCGTTGCGAAAGTGTCCGTCGTTGCGGAAGCGTCCGTCGTTGCGAGGAGTGCTTTTTACGACGAAGCAATCCAGGCTTCGACTTTTATAAAAAAGCAACATTTGATAAAAGTCGAAGCCTGGATTGCTTCGTCGTAAAAAGCACTCCTCGCAACGACGGACGCTTCCGCAACGACGGACACTTTCGAAGCGACGGACACTTTCGCAACGACGAACACTTTCGAAGCGATGAACATCTCTAACGACGACATTTTCAAAAAATGAAAAGGTGAATAATGGAAAATTTAAACTTAATTGATATTCTGATCCTTTGTATCTTTGCAGCTTCAGCACTCGTTGGTTTGATGCGAGGATTAATCAGCGAAGTCGTTTCCTTAGCGACCTTAATTGCCGCCTTTGTTATCGCCATGATATTCTCCAATCCCTTGGCAAAAGCTTTCACCAGTTCATCCGCCGTATCAAATGCCGTATCACAGGCTTCTAATGCCATCGGTACCAATGCAGCCCAGCCTGTTTCCTATCTCGCCATTGGCTTGAGCTTTGGTGTCTTATTTGCAGCAACCGTGCTTGTCGGTGCCATTGTTAAATCCCTACTTAATGTGGCATTTCAAGCAGGCATGCTAGGTTTAGGCAATCGTTTATTGGGTGCAGGCTTTGGCTTGGTACGAGGTTTTATCATCAACCTTGTTCTTATTTTCCTCGTGCAATTATCAGCCTTTGGTGATTCTGATATGTGGAAGCAATCGAAATGGGTTGCCTCATTCCAACCGACAGTTGGCTGGTTGGGCAATGCGGTATCGCCAACGCTTAGTAATTTAAAAGCAAAATTGGGTGATACCATGCAAGGTGTTGGTACGCAGATACAAAATCTAACGCATTAGTTAGGCATGCAAGAAAAATATTACAATAAGTCTATGATATAATTACATTGAATAATTATAGATCTAGATCAATCTTATAAAAATTTATTCTAATGAAACAAACACCAGGAGTGCAAAAGCGATGAGATATTTTCGGCGTAGACCTAAAGTCGCAGAGCAGACAAAGAAAACGGCTGAAGAAATCATAAAAGAAAAAGCTAATACTTATTATAGAATCGCACTAAAGAATCAGCTTCAAAATGAAATAATTGATGCTTTAAAAGAAAAGGGAACAGTCATTGATTACCAGCAACCAGAGTGGCAAAGCGCATTATTGGGTGCTGTAGAGGGAGGTCATTTTAAGCTTGTAAAACAATTATTAGAAAATGGAACGCCTTATAATGAGCAATCGATTTATCTTCACATAGCAGCATATACGGGTCATTTAGATATCGTACTTTTGCTGCTTGAGCATAATGCGGATATTCACTTGAAAGATATAAATGGAAGTACAGCCTTGCATTATGCTATAAGTAAAGGTAACGCTATGGGAACACATAATGCTGAAATAGCTAGAATATTATTAAAATTAAATGCGGATCCTAATGCGAAGAATAACTTCGGCGAGACACCGCTAAATTGGGTAATCAAAACAAGAAATGTTAAAATGCTAAGATTATTATTGGATCCTAATCAACATAAACCACGACTTATTAATGAGGAATTAGAAAAGAAATTCGCCGAGATAAATGATCCTAATGCAAAAGCTATCCATCGCATCTTATCAAGTCAATCTTTATCACCACAAGCAAAATTAAGTAAAACGATTGCAAAAGCATTGAGTATCTGTGATAACCAAGCTTTATTTAGCAAGCCTAAAAAAAAGACAATTATTTTATGCACGAAACTGATTAATTTTATTGATCTTGATGAGACGATTAAAAAAATAGAAGAAAATATTTATGCATTAAAAGATGAGTTAGTAAGAGTAGACAGAATAGGGAGAATAAACATCAATGGACTTTATCTATTTGTTCCGTACCAAGTTGCTCAATTTCATACTTTACTATTAGTAGCGCTTAAGAATCCAACGATAGCTAATAAAATACAAATATTGAATAAAATGCGGTCCTTCGCAAAGAAAGAATCAACTTCATATGACACATTAAAAAATGGGCCTGTGTCTTATTTTTTCAAATCATTGGATCAATTATTTGTTATAAGATCTGATGCCTCTCTACAGCCATCTGAAAAAAATGCTAATGGTAAAGCAAAGGATAAAGATAAAGATAAGTCAAAAAAATTGCCTGGTGGTGCCAATCCAGATATTGAAGATATAAATGGCGATACGCCCTTGTCACTTGCCATAAAAACTGGCGATATGAAAATGGCTGGGGAGTTAATACATCATGGCGCCACTCTTCGTGAACAAGACCGACAATATATGAAGCAAGAGAAGAAAATTATTACTGGCAATGATGATGCATTCGGTCCTTATGACGAGCAAATTATAGTGAATCTCTATGATGAGCCGCACTCACAATTCATAAGGCCAACGCTCAAGAACTTAAAAGAAAAATGGGACAGGGATCACCCGCACAATTTTTGCCAAATTATTTCTCAAGAAACTTTTCTTGATGAAAAACGATTAAAAGGGATTAAACGACAGTACGAAAGTAATAAAAAAATTAGAATCTATATTAATTGTCATGGGTGTCCAGGAGCAGATCATGTGAGTGATAAGAATGAAAATAAAATTCCGATTGATCAACTTGCAAAACACTTGTCTCTCTTGCTAGGCGAGCATAGTAATGCTGTTATTAGCCTGCTATCCTGCGGGACGGGAAAAGGAAGTGTAATATCACACCCCATATATGACACGGGAAAGGCTAGCATTGCCGCAAAATTGCATGAGCATTTATTTGCATTGACCAATAAAAACATTCCCATTAAAGCCAGATTAAGTGTCGGTTGGTCTAACAATAAAACAACGTCCAATTTAGCTTTGCCTTGGGAGATTGCTGCTGATGGTGATTCTAATACACTAGAACAGATAAAGACACAAGTCGGAGGTAAATTAATTGTCGATAAGGATAAAAATAGCGTCTATCAAATTAAACGAGATGATTATTATGTTGGCTGGCAAGGCAAGGTGCTACGCTTATTAATATCAATGCGAGACAATACTAAGGTCGTCGATAAGTGTGCCTTGCTTGATCGATGGATAAGCGATTTTTCTACTGCTTCACCTGTGGAAATTTTAAGAACCCTAAAAAAAGAATTGGATCCAAATAATCCATCGGTATTAAGAACCTATACTTTATTCTCAATATTTTCTCCTAAAACAAATCATGGAAGACTTGAGGCGCTAATGGAGAGGGGAGAGAGGATAATGGGTTCTGAGTTGACGCGGAGAGAGCCTGTGTATACGGGAAGGAAGTTGACGAGCACCTTTACTCAATAAAACAAACCATCCATCGTAATAAGCATTCGCTTATTACGATCTTCTAAGTGTTGTTGTAGTCGTTGTAGTCGTTGTAGTCGGTGTAGTCGGTGTAGTCGTCGTTGTAGTCGTCATCGCCTTCACTTCTATCACAGTAAGCGCAGTTGTCTTAGCATCAGTCACTTGCAAATAATGAGTCAATTCATCGGCCAATTGTTGCAGACCCTTTGCGATAAGCGGACATTTCTTCGTTAGATCCACACTTATATGTTTTCTTAATTTTTCCATATAAGTTTGAACATCGAGAGCTATTTGATTTATCTCAGGAGTTATATTTGTTATCTCTATTTGTTCTCCAGCTGAAAGAGCATAGCTAGACTTGATATCTCGAAATTTAAGCAGTATATAAGAATAAAAATTTATATAATCAAAATTTCTATCCGACAAGATATGCTGATAAAATTTTTGTATGAGGTTATTCTTTAATTCATTTATACTATCGCCTGCCTTGCTTGACGAACTATTTTCTTTTAATTTTCGATAGCATTTTCCTAGAATTTTCACTAAATCAAGAAGAGTCGTCCATGGATCTTGTTCAGTAGAAATGCCAGTTATGCTGCTAGCGCATTTGCTGAGTAATGTATCTCTCACTGCATTCTTAGTGCCTCGTTTTTTCACTTCATCTAAAATAACTGATAAATGATAGGATGCAATAGCCAGGTATTGCTGCTCTTCAGACAGTTGATCCAATAATTGGTTCAATAAAATTCTAGCTGTTTTTAATATATCACCTTCAATGGATACAACCAAAGTAGCAGCGGTACTGGCAGCAAACATACCAAAGCCAACTGCCGCTGCAGTGGCAGGATTAAGCATGGAAGCAGCGAAGAGACCGCCCGTGGCAACTGTGCCAAAAAAACCACTTGATGCTGTTCCTTTTTTACGTGATGAGATAGTTGCTTCTTCATCACTAATCAAATTATGCAAGGCAAATAAACTAGCTACTGAGGGCCTAAGTAATGCCCTATTAATACATTTATATTTTCGTATTAATTCTGCATCATCATTATTGGCGGGTATTATTCCCAAAAAACCCAGTATCAATTCATTTATTTCTTTATTTGGCCGATGCGCTTGATTTATCTTATTAAGCAGCCGTCTTTGCTTAGCAACTGTGTTATCGGTTTCGATCCAAGTATTAATGATGCTTTCTTCTATCTTGGTTTCATCTTCTATGAGTAAATTATTTTTAATCACATCAAACCAAGCAGGAGATTGATATTTTTCATCTTGTTGTGAAAATACGAGGTTTAATTGCATGATAGTATTTTTGACAAAGATATCAATTTCAGTATTGACCTCATCTACTGAAGCATGATAACGCTCTAAAATATTCTTTTGTTGTAAGGGGTCGAAGAAAAGAATATCTTTGTGTGCTTCATCAAATAAAAACAACATATATTTAAGTGGTCTAACTTTTACTTCCTTGGAGGCTTCCTTTTCTATTAAGGCCATATTGACAATTTTTGCAATGGGTAATACAGAACGAGTATGACCTCTATTAGCGGTAATATTCAAGAGAGTAGATAAATGCTGTTTAATATCCCTTTTGTCAGCAATCGTTCCTTCTAATAAGAAACTCAGATTAACACCATCTTCGCCATTTTTAATTCGTCCCCATTTTAAGTTGCCATGAGGTGAGATGACGGCATAATGAATGGCTATTTCCTTTCTCCCTTCAGAGCTCAGTCCTTCCTTAACTATTTTATAGTAAAAGCTGTTAGCTACTGGCGTGAAGCCAGCTTGTTCAGCATTAGCTTCTTCAATATCTTTTGGCAATTCGCGAATTTTATAGGCTTGGTTTTTCCCATGTTTTACTTTACCATCAAGCATTTTTATGTATTGCATAACATAAAATGATTCGATGAATAGAACTTTAGTGTCAGAAAAAATATAGAATTCGACTTTTTTACGCGTAATTTCTGCTGTATCAGTGTTAGAAAGAAATTTCTCTTGTATGCTAGAACAAAAATGACGATAAGCGCCATAGAAGAAGCCGCCTTGATGACCGTAATTATGGATAAAGGGTTGGAGCTCAGCAGAAAAATAGTCTAGCGCAAGTTCTCTTTTTTCAGTATTGATCCAGCAATCAGTTCGGTCTAAATCAACGCCAAAGGTTTCTGGCGAAGCACTCATGTTGCTATATAAGACATCTTCATGTTTTCGGCCTTCCATCACAACCTCGTTTTGCAATTCATTATAAATTTGCTAATTACTTCATCATATAGGATTTCTCTTAAGAGAATATGAAGTAAAAGAGGTTGAGCTAGATGGCGAATTTGTCCATTAAATCATTGACATGGCTTTGTTCTAGTAAGTTGGGGTCTTTAAATAAAGAGACTAAGCCTTTGATTTTATCGGCAGAATAATGACCAGCAAGGTTTTCTTCGAATTTTTTGAATAGTAAGGGAATGCCTTCTTCACGGCGGCGTCGATGGCCAAGGGGGTATTCCACGATGAGTTTTTCAGTGTGGCTGCCATCTTTAAAATAAATTTCTATGGCATTGGCAATCGAGCGCTTATTGGGATCTAAATAATCTTGAGAAAATTGCTGATCTTCTATCACTTGCATTTTTTCACGTAAATGATCAATGCGGGGATCTTGTGCGAAATCATTTTCATAGTAATCCGCTTTCAAATTGCCATGTAACAGGGCCGCAGCAACCATGTATTGCAAGCAGTGATCACGATCGGCGGGATTATGGAGGGGGCCTGTTTTGCTAATGATTCTAATGGCAGATTCATGTGTCGTTAAAATAATTTTTTCAATTTGATCTAAGCGATGAATGATTTGCGGATGTAATTGTATCGCACATTCAACCGCCGTTTGCGCATGAAATTCCGCGGGAAAGGCAATTTTAAATAAAACATTTTCCATAACGTAAGTGCCATAGGGTTTTGCGATACGTAAAGTTTGACCGCGCATGAGGCTGTCATAAAAGCCCCATTTCTTCGTGGATAGGGCACTAGGATAACCCATTTCACCTTGCAGTGTTAACCAAGCAAGACGTGTTGCGCGACTGGTGGCATCCCCCGCAGCCCACGATTTACGTGAGCCGGTATTGGGCGCATGACGATAAGTCCGTAAACAAGCGCCATCTATCCAGGCTTGAGAGAGTGCATCAATAATTTGCGTGCGTGTGCCGCCTAATAAATGCGTGACAACAGCAGTCGAGGCAATTTTTACAAGGATGACATGATCGAAACCAAGGCGGTTAAAACTATTTTCTAAGGCGAGAATACCTTGGATTTCATGTGCCTTAATCATGGCGATTAAAACATCCTTAATTAAAAGCGGCTTTTCACCGGCAGCTAATTTTTGGCGGCTGAGATAATCTGCAATAGCCAAAATGCCGCCTAGATTATCAGAAGGATGTCCCCATTCAGCAGCAAGCCAAGTATCATTAAAGTCTAGCCAGCGTACCAAGGTACCGATATTAAAAGCAGCAAGAATGGGATCAAGCAAATAAGAAGTGCCTGGTACGCGTGCACCAATGGGCACAGTCGTGCCAGGAATAATGGGCCCGAGTAATTTTGTGCAAGCAGGATATTGCAAGGCTAAAATGGCGCAGCCTATAGCATCCATGAGACAGTAGCGGGCTGTTGCGAAAGCAAGTTCAGTAGTTACCTTAGCATCAATGACGTAATCAGCAATCGCAATTAATTCTGCATCAGCTTGAGGGCGAGTATTTTCATCGCTATGAGACATGCATTAGCCTCTTTCTTGTAAAGGTGGAAATGGACGAGGAGCAGGGCCGACATAATTTGCCTCAGGTCGTATCAAACGATTATTTTCTCGTTGCTCAAAAATATGTGCACTCCACCCGCTCAAACGTGCCATGACAAAAATGGGCGTGAATAATTGAGTGGGGATGTGACAGAAATGATAAGCCGTTGCACTGTAAAAATCTAAATTAGGAAAAAGTTTTTTTTCATCCCACATGATTTTTTCAATGCGTTCGGAAACAGCATAGAGATAGCCATCACGCGCATGAGCCGACAATTTTTGTGACCATGCTTTGATGATGTCAGAGCGCGGATCAGAAATTTTATAAACACGATGACCGAAACCCATAATTTTATCTTTTTTTGCAAGCATGCTACGGATGCCTTGTTCTGCTTGATCCGGCGTTTTAAATTGCGTGATGAGCCGCATGGCTTCTTCATTGGCACCGCCATGAAGGGGGCCGCGCAGGGTGCCAATGGCTGATACAATGCATGAGTAAAAATCAGATTGAGTTGAAGCCGTGACCCGTGCTGCAAAGGTGGATGCATTCAATTCATGTTCTGCATAAAGAATGAGGGAAACATCGACGGTACGGCGATATTCTTCTTCTGGTTTTTTGCCGTGTAATAAATGCAGAAAATAACCGGCAATGGTTTGCTCTTCATTATCCCAAGTTTCTAAGCGAATATTATTGCGATGAAATTGATACCAATATAAAAGCATACTCGGTGCGCAGGCAATTAAACGATCTGCAATTTGATGACCTGAATAATTGGCAGATTCTGCTTCCAAAGTACCTAACATGGAAACACTGGTACGCATCACTTCCATGGGATGGGCAGAGCCAGGAATGGTTTCTAACAATAATTTAAGTTCATTGGGTAAGCGGCGTAATTTAACTAATTTTTCTCGATAAGCTTGTAATTGTTCGATCGTGGGTAATTCACCATGAACAAGCAAATAAGCGACTTCTTCAAAGGTGGAATGCGTTGCTAAATCATGAATATCATAGCCGCGATAAGTCAGGCCAACGCCTTCTTTGCCGACCGTAGAAATCGCGGTATCACCAACGACAACGCCTTCAAGACCCTTGGATTTTGTAGCTATCATTTCATTTTTTCCTTTTGCAAGAGTTCATCTAAGGCCTGTTCGTAATGATGGTAATTTAAAATGTCATACATTTCTTCACGTGTTTGCATGTGCGTTAATTGGTTTTGCTGCGAACCTTGCGAACGTATCGTGTGATAGACAGCAAGCGCAGCCTGATTCATGGCACGAAAAGCGCTGAGTGGATAAAGGATAAGTTGAATGCCGGCTTGTTGTAATTGCGTCTTATTAAATATCGGGGTCATGCCAAATTCAGTGATATTAGCAAGGACGGGTACAGTGCAAACGCGAGTGAGTGCCTGATATTGAGATAAATCGGTGACACCTTCAAAGAAAATCATTTCTGCGCCCGCATCAACATAGGCTTGAATGCGATCTAGGGTTTTGTCTAAACCTTCAATTGCAAGCGCATCAGTGCGGGCCATGAAGGTAAAATTAGGATCATATTTTGCATCCATGGCCGCTTTGATGCGGTCACACATTTCCTTGGTATCAACAACTTCTTTTTTGGGTCTATGCCCGCAGCGTTTGGCATGCACTTGATCTTCCAAATGTACGCCTGCAGCGCCCGCTTTGATCATTGTTTTGATCGTGCGTGCAATGTTAAAGGCATTGCCCCAACCTGTATCAATGTCAACCAGCAAGGGTAAATCGCAAATAGCTGTGATGCGATTCACATCTTCCGCTACATTACTGAGATTGGTCATGCCTAAGTCGGGCAAGCCATAGGATGCATTGGCAACACCTGCGCCTGATAAATAAATAGCGCGAAAACCAGCATGTTTGGCAAGTAAGGCAGAATAGGCATTGATGGTACCGACAATTTGCAGCGGAGTTTCTTGGGCAAGTGCTTGCCTCAGTCCATTTGCGTGATTATCCATTAAGGCTACCCCGTGAATGTTGGGTATCAATATGACGAAAGGCTTGAAACTTTCCACTCCCCGGGACGGACTCGAACCGCCGACCCAGTGGTTAACAGCCACTTGCTCTACCGACTGAGCTACCGGGGAATATAGTGCTAAGTGAGGAGAATACTAATATTCGTTGGTGCGGGCGTCAATAGAATTTTAAGGAAAATTTTGTTTGTACACCCTTCGAGACGGCGGGCAAAAAGCACCCTCACCCCCTGCCCCTCTCCCCTCGCAAAAAGCGCTCCGGGAGAGGGGAGCGTCCTTTTCTATTTCGAGGAGAAAATTTAGAACTCTCCCCTCTCCCGGAGCGCTTTTTGCGAGGGGAGAGGGGCAGGGGGTGAGGGTGCTTTTTGCGCCGCCTCGAAGGTTTAACAAATATTTACCGCTTCAACCCACCGGCTCAAATTTATCCGTCACATCCCCTGATAACTCAGGATGTTTCACCAAATCCAAGCGCATCACTGACGCGCCCGCCTGCAGCTGAAACTTATCTAAATTGGCATAAACGGTAGTAAAATTATTGTTCGAATGAAAATAATAAATATGATGAGTCAGATCGGCCACGCTTCCCCACAAGGTATGATCTATTTTGCCAGGCATCGTCGGGATAGGTTCATAGGGGGCAGCCGCATTGGCTATCACGCTGAACATTTCTGCGACAGCTTCTTGTTGAGAGGCTGCATTAGGTAAATTCATTCCATGATAGCTTGCGCGCACAAATCGATCTGGGGCTGCAGTTGTACCAGGCAAGGGCTTGTCACCGCCAAATCCTGAATATTGTTTAAGATTTTCTAATTGCCATGAGTAAACCGGATCATTGGTCATGACGCTATAATCTTTACTGTGATAGATCTTGGGCTTGCCATCTATGTATTCAATGATAATGGAATCACCCGTTGCATCTTCCAAGGCAAGATGGATCTTGACCCAACGTCCAATGGATTTATGGAAAAAGGCGAGCATTTGGAAGTTATTTGCTTCAGTATAACGGGCCGCTTCAGCTACCGTTTTGAAATTATCAAGATAGAATTGCATCGACATTAAGATGGATAAGCCAGGTATGCTTTCATCGCGCGTGCCATAATCAGAGACAGCTAACCATAGACCGTGAATAGCTAATCCTTTTTCATTCATGCCATCGGTTGCGCCAGTGTCATAGGCGGTGGTGACGATGCTGCCATATTTTGATGTCCATTTGAGTGGATTGACTTCAGCAGAACCCTGTCGTTCAATGCCGCGGGGATAAACAATTAAGCGGCTTTGCATGCGTTCATACCAATCCATATTGCGAGCGACAAATACGCCTTGATTAGGATCAACATGTAAGAAGCGCGTACAAGATAAAACAGTGGAAGCCGCTGAAACACTCAAAGAAGCAACGATAGTAGAAAGCAATAATTTCCGAATACGCATTTAACATCTCCTTGTTAGTATAAAAAACCGAATTAAATTTAAGGGCTGTTATTTCTTCGAAGGCATTGTTGTTACTGAAGCGGTTCGTCGTTGCGAAAGCGTTCGTCGTTGAGCGGGTGTTCGTCGTTGTGCAGATGTTTGTCGTTGCGCAGATGTTCGTCGTAAAAAGCACTCCTCGCAACGACGAACATCTGCGCAACGACGAACATCTGCGTAACGACGAACATCTGCGCAACGACAAACATCTGCACAACGACGAACACCCGCTCAACGACGAACCGCCTCAGTAACAACAATGCCTTCAAAGAAATAACAGCCCTAATCAATTTATCCCCGCAAACGTGCAATGGCAAGCCGCATGCGTTCTGCCGCTATTTTTAAGTCTTCCATGCTAACCGTATAGCAAAGACGAATATAACCTGACGCGCCAAAGGCCGTACCTGGCACCACTGCAATTTCAGCTTCTCTTAATAAGTAATCAGCAAATTCCATATCATTAGTGACAGCCATTTCCTTATTAAACAAATTTTCGACACAGGGAAAAGAATAAAAGGTGCCATCGGATGGCAGGCATTTGATGCCTGGCATTTTTTCTAATTCAGCAAACAAAAAATCATGACGTTCTTTATAAGCATCTGTCATCTGCTGCACACATTGTTGATCGCCATTCAATGCAGCGAGCGCAGCATATTGTGAGATACTTGTTGGATTAGATGTGCTCTGTGATTGTGCCTTTTTCATTGCAGCGATAATTTTCGCGGATCCTGCCGCATAGCCAATACGCCAACCCGTCATGGCATAGGTTTTCGAAACGCCATTAATCACAATAGTACGTTCATATAATTCTGGGCAGGCATTGACTAGGTTGACAAAGGGAGCGTGCTTCCATAAATGACGCTCATAAATATCATCACAAGCTACAATAATGCCGGGATATTGTAAAATAACCTCGCCCAGTGCTTTTAATTCTTGCTTGGTATAAGCCATGCCCGTTGGATTTGAAGGGCTATTTAAAATGACAATACGCGTTTTATCTGTAATGGCTGCTTTCAATTGCGCCGGTGTGATTTTGAATTGCTGGGCCATGTCTGTTTTGACAATAACAGGATTGCCATCGCATAATTTTACCATATCGGGATAGGAAACCCAGTAAGGCGCAGGGATGATGGCTTCATCATTGGGGTTCAATAGGGCAGTAAATAAATTATAAAAACTATGTTTAGCGCCGTTTGAAACGAGAATTTGATTGAGTTCATATTGCAAATGATTTTCACGGGCAAATTTATTAATAATGGCCTGTCTTAATTCTTTAATTCCTTCTACCGCAGTATATTTTGTATGGCCATCGTGAAGGGCTTTAATCGCCGCTTCTTTGATATGCGCTGGTGTATCAAAATCAGGTTCGCCTATGCTCAGATTAATGATGGGCTTGCCTTCTGCTTGTAATTCTTCTGCGCGTGCAGAAATGGCGAGAGTAGGGGATGGTTTAATGCGTTGTACCCGTTGAGCCAATTCTTGAGCAAGATTTTTTGTCAATGTTTTTGTCATTGCTGCATTCTCTTTGTTTTTTATAGGGAAATATATGGTGGGCAGTATAATGAATTTAACGCTATACTTCCACCTATGAAGCAGACTATAGAACAAACTTTTGAATTACACGCACAATATAAACCAGCTGGCGATCAACCGAAGGCGATTAAAAGTCTGATTGAAGGTGTCAACAGTGGTTTGGCCTATCAAACTCTGCTTGGAGTGACGGGTTCTGGTAAAACCTTCACGGCTGCTAATGTCATCATGGCCATACAGCGTCCAACTTTAATTTTAGCGCCTAATAAAACCTTGGCGGCTCAATTGTATGGCGAGATGAAAGAATTTTTCCCGCATAATGCCGTTGAATATTTTGTTTCCTATTATGATTATTATCAACCTGAAGCCTATGTTCCTTCTTCTGATACCTATATCGCCAAAGATGCTGCTATCAATGAGCATATTGAGCAAATGCGTCTTTCAGCAACGAAAGCCTTATTAGAAAGACGTGATGCCATCATTGTTGCGACAGTCTCTGCTATCTATGGCTTGGGCGATCCACGCATGTACTTAAGTATGGTCATCCATCTTGATCGTGGTGATAAAGTCGATCAACGCCATATTTTACGTCGTTTAGCTGAATTGCAATATACGCGTAATGATGTGGATTTACATCGTGCGACTTATCGTGTGCGCGGCGATGTCATTGATGTTTATCCCGCAGAATCAGATAGCGAAGCAGTACGTATTGAATTATTTGGCGATGAAATTGAAAATCTTTCTTATTTTGATCCTTTGACGGGTGAAGTGCTGCGTCGTGTGCCGCGTCTCACCATTTATCCTAAAACGCATTATGCAACTTCACGTGATACCATTATTAAATCAATCGATTTCATTAAAGCTGAATTAAAAACGAGATTAGATGAATTACGTCAATTGAATAAATTAGTAGAAGCGCAGCGTTTGGAACAGCGCACGATTTATGATTTAGAATTGATGCAGGAATTAGGTTATTGTCAAGGCATTGAAAATTATTCGCGATATTTATCGGGACGTGCGCCAGGTGAGCCGCCGCCAACCTTATTTGATTATTTGCCTGATAATGCCTTACTTTTCATCGATGAATCACATGTCACCATTCCGCAATTACATGGCATGTATCGCGGCGATCGTTCGCGTAAAGAAACCCTGGTTGAATATGGTTTTCGTTTGCCCTCTGCCTTGGATAATCGACCTCTACGCTTCGATGAATTTAGTGCGAGAGCACCGCAAACTATTTTTGTTTCTGCAACGCCTAGCGCTTATGAATTAACACAGGCAGGTGTCGTAGTTGAGCAAGTGGTAAGACCCACAGGTCTCTTAGATCCCTTGGTTGAAGTGCGTCCAGCAACGAATCAGGTTGATGACGTCCTTTCTGAAATTAATAAGCGTACAAAAAGCAATGAACGCATCTTGATTACCACTTTAACCAAACGCTTGGCTGAAGATTTAACAGAATATTTAGAAGAACATAATGTGCGTGTACGTTATTTACATTCTGATGTGGGCACAGTAGAACGTGTAGAAATTTTGCGGGATTTACGCTTGGGCAGCTTTGATGTCTTGGTGGGAATTAATTTATTACGTGAAGGTTTGGACTTGCCAGAAGTATCTCTAGTTGCCATTTTAGATGCGGATAAAGAAGGTTTTTTGCGTTCTGAAACTTCTCTTATTCAAACGATTGGGCGTGTAGCGCGTCATTTTAATGGCAAGGCAATTTTGTATGCGGACAAAATGACGGGTTCCATGCAGCGTGCGATTCAAGAAACTGAGCGCCGCCGCGCTAAGCAGCATGCTTATAATGAAGCAAATCATATTACGCCGCGCAGTGTGCAAAAAGCAGTGCATAATGTGATGGAAGGCGCTTATGCAGATAAATCTGTGCGAGGACGGCTCTTTCCAAAAACGCGTGTTGCCGAAGATGCGATTGAGTATTTGACGCTGACATCCGAAGCATTATCAGCGAAAATTACTAAATTAGAAACGCAAATGTATGAACATGCCCACCATCTTGAGTTTGAAGAGGCGGCGCGATTGCGTGATTTGATCCATGAATTGAGGGAACGTTCATTGGGACGCTGAAATCAGCGGTAATTGTTGATTCTTTCGAGCCAACAAGGTATCTTTAGCACCGCTAATTAGTTGTCAACATAGGCACGTAGCTCAGTGGTAGAGCACCACCTTGACATGGTGGTGGTCGGTGGTTCGATCCCACTCGTGCCTACCAGATGATGATTTATCCAAAAACGGAATGTATATGACAAAGAAAGTAGCTATTGTTCAATCGTGCTACATCCCATGGAAGGGTTATTTCGATTTAATTAACATGGTTGATGAATTTATCCTCTATGATGATATGCAATATACCAGGCGTGATTGGCGAAACCGTAATTTAATCAAGACGCCACAGGGCGCGCAGTGGTTGACTATACCTGTTGATGTGAAAGGTAAGTATTTACAGAAAATTAACGAAACAAAAATTAATGACCAGACTTGGGCAGCTAATCATTGGAAATCTATCATGGCTAATTATGCACGAGCCCATTATTTCAAAGATTATAGCCGCCATTTTGAAGAAGTCTATCTGCAAGCTAAGGATGAAGATTATTTGAGCCAGGTTAATTATCAATTTTTACAGATGATCTGCTCTCTTTTAAATATTCACAGCAGAATAACCTGGTCCACTGATTATAAAATAGATGATGACTTAAAAAAAACAGAACGCCTAATCGCTCTATGTCAGCAGGCGAAAGCAACGCATTATATTTCTGGGCCCTCTGCAAAAGACTATATTCAAACAAATTTATTCGAAAATGCAGGAATTGATCTTTCTTACATTGAATATTCAGACTATCCTTCGTACACTCAACTATTTGGCGAATTTGTTCATGGTGTCACGATTCTTGATTTGATTTTTAATATGGGGCCAAGTGCTCATCAGTATTTAAAAACTTTGAGGGAAAATAGTTAACTAAAAGGAGTTATTGTGATGAAGCTATCGATAGTCACAACAATGTATAATTCAGCTTCTTATCTTTTAGAATTCTACACTCGAATCACGAAAGCAGCCTCTCAAATTACGCCTGATTATGAAATTATTTTTGTGGATGATGGCTCGCCAGATCATTCCCTTGATGTTGCGCATCAGTTACATTTACTCGACGCTAAAGTAAAAATCGTGCAGTTATCTCGAAATTTTGGCCATCATAAGGCAATGGCTACGGGATTAAAGCATGCTGATGGTGAATACGTATTTTTGATCGATTCCGATCTTGAAGAAGATCCGGCGCTATTACAAAATTTTTGGGATGAAATTCATAAAGAGAATAAAACAGATGTTGTTTATGGCGTGCAGGAAGAGAGAAAGGGTCATTGGTTCGAAAGATGGAGTGGTGCCCTGTATTATAAAGTGCTGAATAGCCTATCGGATGAAGTGAAATCGACTAAGAATATTTCTACCATCAGATTAATGAAACGAGATTATGTAAAATCGCTGATTGAATATCAAGAGCATGGCTATTATTTCGGCCCAATTTCTATTTTAGTTGGATTTAATCAGCAGAGTTATATATTTAAAAAAAATTGCAAGGAAAGAAGCAGCTATAGTTTTTTTAGAAAATATCATATGTTTCTTGATTCAATTATCTCTTTCAGTTCTAAACCGCTCTATTTTATTTTTTATTTTGGTTCTGCGGTCACCCTATTTTCATTTATTTTTATGATTTACTTGATCATCAAAAAATTATATTGGGGCGTAGCAATGGAGGGGTGGACAACTTTAGTCGTGTTGACTTCTTTATTCGGCGGATTAATCATGTTTTTTATGGGTCTCATGTCAGTTTATATTCTGCATATTTTTAAGGAAACAAAAAATAGACCTTTTTCAGTGGTGAGAAAAATTATCGCTAGAGATGCAGCTAGCTTGCAAGAAATGAATGTAAAATCAATTTGCGAACAGTCAAGGGGAGAGGTTTAACAGTGAAAGAAAATATTTATCGATGTCCTGAAACGGGCGGTGAATTAACACTGGTCGTCAAAGAAGAAATGAATGGATCAATTCAAAGTGGCTATTTTCAAAATGCACAAGGTAGAAAATATCTTATTGAAGATGGCATAGCAGATTTTATTTATCCGCCGGAATTAAGTGCCAAGCAAAAAGAACAGCTAGCCTATTATGAAACGAATGCAGAAATTTATGACGACATTCAGGGTGTAACCTTTGCCATTCATCGTGAAGATGAAGATAAAGTCAGAAGAGACATGGTGAGTCAACTCAATGTACAAGCCAATTCAAAAGTACTAGAGCTTTCATGCGGAACGGGCAGGGATTCGCAGCATATTGCTTCTTTACTCAGTCAGGATGGCAGATTATTTGTTCAAGATATTTCTGGCGCAATGTTGAGACAATGTAAATCTAAACTGGAAAAGCTTTCTGTGCCTGTTGAATTTTCAGTTGGCAATGCATCTTATTTGGCATTTCCAAATAATTATTTTGATGCCGTTTATAGTTTTGGCGGCTTGAATGTTTTCGAAAATTTGAAACGAAGTTTAACTGAAATGGTTCGTGTCACCAAGCCTGGCGGTAAAATAGTTGTGGGTGATGAAAGTATGCCGGAGTGGCTATATCATACTGAATTTGGAAAAATATTGCTTAATGCAAATCCCTTATTCAAGTTCAAAGTTCCTTTTGAATCTATTCCTGCAGAAGCACGTGATGTGACTGTGAGATGGGTTATAGGCGGCGTTTATTATTTGATTTCATTTGTCGTAGGTGAAGGCGAGCCTCTTGCTAATTTTGATTTGCAAATTCCGGGAAGAAGGGGCGGTACTTTAAAAACAAGATACCATGGTCAGCTTGAAGGTGTCTCAGAGGAAACAAAAAAATTAGTATTGCGTGCTGCGGAAAAAAGTAATAAGAGTATTCATCAATGGTTGGATCATACTTTACGAACGGCAGCACTAACTGAAGAATAGGATAATTAGCATGTTTAAATGGAACAAGAAAGGTCAAATCTGGGCGCCTTCAGCAGATAAAAAATGGGCGAAAGAATATGGGCAAAATCCTAATGCGCTGGTGTTGAAAGATAGGATTCGTATTTATTTTTCAAGTAGAAGAAAAAGCGAGCTTGATGGCAAGTATATCAGTTATATATTTTTTGTGGATGTTGATAAAAATAATCCTTCGCAGGTGCTTGCTGTGCACGAAGAACCTATTTTAAATACGGAAGGCCAGGGAGAAGAAGGAAGCTTTGATCAGTTCGGCACAATGCCGGGTAGTTTGATTTTTCATGAAGAGAAGCAAGAACTTTGGTTGTACTATGTTGGTTGGAGTAGATCGAATACGACTCCTTATAAATGGGCAAATGGTCTTGCCATCAGCAAGGATGAAGGCTTAACTTTTGAAAAAGCGGCTGCGGAACCCATCATATCAAAGCATTATGAATATCCCTATCTTCATGCTTGTCCACGCGTATTTAATTTTGGAAAAAATAATTGGCAAATGTGGTATGCGGGCGGCATTGAATGGTTTGAAAGTGATGGTGTCAAGAATCCCATTTATGTGCTCATGCATGCGCACTCAGAGGATGGCTTGAATTGGAAGCTGAGCGGCCGGCAAACAATTGCATCTGTTTTAAATAAAGAATGTCAATCAAGCGCTAGTGTGATCAAGTTTGATAATTTATATCATATGTTTTTTTCCTATCGTGATGTTATTCCAAATCAGGATTATCACAAACAATATCGCGTTGGCTATGCCTCTTCCAAAGATTTGATTCACTGGGAGAGAGATGATAGCAAGGCTGGCATTGATGTCTCAGCCGCAGGTTGGGATTCAGTCGCTATCTGCTATCCGCATGTGGTGAATGTGGGAGAAAAAATTTATATGTTTTATAGCGGCAGTCAGTATGGCTGTGCTGGATTTGGATATGCGGAATTAGAAAATGACTGAAAAAGTTATCATCATTGGCCATTCAATCGCAGCTGAAATTATTTATAGCATCATCAGCCGAGATCCTCGTATCAATGTGGCGGCTTTCACGGTGCATCGTTCCTTCATTGATAAGCCCGTATTATTTGACAAACCCATCGTCCCTTTTGAGAGCTTAGCTGAGACTTATCCACCCTCGGAATATAAAATTATCAATGCAATTGGTTATGGTAATGTCAATAAAAATAGAGGAAAAATTTTCTTAGAGGCAAAATTGCTAGGTTATTCGCCGCTTACTTATATTCATGCAAGTGCTTCGAATTTTTCTCAAGAAATAGGTGAGGGTGTCTTCATCATGCCAGGTGCAGTGATTGAACCATTTTCACTAATTGGCGCAAACACATTTATTTGGAGTAATGTGGTCATTGCTCATCATGCAAGAATAGATGAAAATTGTTGGATTGCATCAGGTGCAGTTGTTTCTGGTGGTGCAAGAGTTAAGCGAAATTGTTTTTTGGGTGTGAATGCTACTATTGTTAATAAAGTTGTTATTGAAGAATATAATATTATCGGTGCGCAAACACTCATAGCAAAAAATACCAGTGCACATGGTGTATATATATCAAGACCAGGCGAACATCATCGTTTTTCTAGTGATGATTATGCGAAACATATTTTAGTTTAATAGGAGAGGTTATGCGCGAACGCTTATTTCAATTACTTTCTAAGGTTTTTGATATGCGATTGGGGGATATTAATGAATCTCTGGTTAAAGAAGATGTCTATAAATGGGATTCACTGGTGCAAATGGAATTAGTCACAGAGATTGAGAAAGGTTTTGAAATTCAACTTTCTATAGATGACATCATGTCAATGGATTCGGTTCAAAAAATAATTGAAGTGCTAGATAAATATGGAGTCAAGGCAAATGTCCCAGCCTAATCTTTCACTGAGCCATAAAATTGCGCTTGTTACGGGTGGTGCAAGTGGATTAGGACTTGCGATTGCAAATACACTGGCAGAAGCTGGCGCCACAATCATTGTGATTGATTGCAATCAAACTAAATTGAAAGATCTGAGAAATGATTTTCAAAAAGAATGCGTTGATGTGACTGATCAGGAAGGCATGCAAGCGGCAATTAATAAAGTGATGAATGCGAATGGCCGCATAGATATATTAATCAATAACGCGGGTTTTATTTACAATGAACCGCTTATTAATCTGACAAAGGCGCAGAGACAGCACGATTATAATGCCTATAAAAAAATAATTGATATCAATATGAATTCTGTATTCTTGACGAGCGCTATGGTTGCAGATCATATGATTGTTAAGCGAACCAAAGGCGTTATCGTCAATATTAGCTCGATTTCGGCTGATGGCAACGCGGGACAAACTGCCTATTCTGCAGCTAAAGCGGGAGTGAATGCATTTACAAAAACCTGGGCTAAGGAGCTCGGGCCTTTTGGTATAAGAGTTGTCGCTGTTTCTCCAGGCTTTATAGAAACACCATCTACAACGCAAGCATTAAGTGAGTCAATGTTAGATAGTTTAATTAAAAGAATTCCATTAAGAAAATTGGGGAATGCACTGGATGTTGCGCATACTGTGCTCTCAGTGGTTAGTAATCAATACATTAATGGTTCTATTATACCTGTCAATGGTGGGTTAGTTCTGTGATAGTGATGTCTTCTCCAAATTCGATCTTGGCAGGGCAATATCGTTTAAAAAAATATTCATTTCCATTAATTAAATCAGTGCTGGATGGTAATCAAGAAGGAAGCGTTTATTGGAATGGCTTGCATCCAAATTATTTTGTGATTCATAAATTTGGTTTTGCAGATTTAATCGAATTAGAACCCAGTAAGGAATTTGATGAGGGGTTTCTTAATTTTTTATTAGAACGAAATTTCGAGCAAGAAAAATTGCGTTGGTATGATGTGCCAGAAAAATGGCAAAATGTATTGAAAAATAGCGGTGATACTAAGATTGCTTTTGTTGAGCGTGTTCAGCTTAAACTTGATGCAAGCAGGCTGATGAAATCAATCAATACGAGTAATCAATTTAGAATTGAACCATTGACCATTAGTAATTATGATTTGATTGACAATCATTTTAATTTATCGATAGGCGCGCGTTTCTGGTCTTCTAAAAATCATTTTTTTTATTCCTCTTTTGGCCTTGTCGTGTTGATAGATGATCTTCCTGCGGGAGTATGCTATGGTTGTGCGATAGCAGATAAGCATGTTGAAGTTGATGTGTTTACTCATCCTGCACATAGATCTCAAGGGATAGGAAAAATTATTGTTAATGAATTTATTCATATGTGTGACCAAAGAGGGTTAACAGTGAATTGGGATTGCTATTCTAATAATAAGGCTTCTGTTGCTTTGGCAAAACATTTCAATTTCATACCTGTGACGACTTATATGCATGCTATTATTTCAAGATAGAATTTTTGAGGGCAAGTTATGGAATATCATTTTAATCTCCCATCTTTATTCTTAAGTGTTAGTAGGCATAATCGAAATAATCTTGCTCTATCTTATTCGGATAAAAATTATAGCTATGAGCAGCTTGATTTTGATTCGAATAAAATGGCTGCTATCTTGCTAGACGATGGTTTGAAGAAGGGAGATGTCCTTGCCGTTATCAACGCTAAAGAATATTTCTCCTATGCGCTCATGATCGCCTGCTTAAAGATAGGCGTGATTTATACCAACATCGATCCTGATATTCCTTCAGAACGATTTAAATATACGATAGAAACATGTAAACCAAGTCGTATATTTGCAGATAAGCCTTGCTCGGATCAGTTGATGGCTGCTAGTCAGACATTGGGTCATCGCATTGAATTAATGAGTTCAATGATGGAGGCAGATACGAAATTTGATAGCGATCAGCTAGCCGCACTGTCAAAAAGTATAGATGGAGATACCCTGGCCTATATCATGTTTACCTCTGGCTCAACAGGCAGGCCAAAGGGTGTCGCCATTAGTCATCAAAATATTATTCATTTCATTGATTGGGCTAGATCGCACTATCAAGTGACGACAGCCGATAGAATTGCCAATGTGAATCCTATGTATTTTGATAATTCAGTCTTTGATTTCTATGCTTCTATTTTTTCAGGGGCTTGTTTGCTTCCTGTTAATAAGGCCATTGTTGCTTCAGCTAAATTCTTGGTGGATTATCTTGATTCAATGAAGTGCTCAATCCTATTTTCCGTGCCTTCTTTATTTATTTATTTAATGACGATGCGGGTATTAAATGAAAATAGTTTTGCTCACATTAGGGTGATTACCTTTGGCGGTGAAGGCTATCCTAAAGGTGAATTAAAAAAATTATATGACCTCTTTTCTCATCGAGTTCGTTTTGTCAATGTCTATGGCCCAACGGAATGTACTTGTATCTGCAGTAGTTATGATATATCAGACGAAGATTTTGAGGATATAAATGGCTTGCCGTCCTTAGGTCGAATCAATCCTAATTTCTCTTTCCTAATACAAGAGGATGGTGAATTGTGTTTATTGGGCCCTAATGTGGGTAGGGGATATTATAATAATGCTGAGGCTACAGCAAAATCCTTTTGTGAATATACCGGTTTTGGCTATTATCATCATCGTATGTATCGGACTGGCGATATTGTCAAGCAAGTTGATGGCCTGCTTTTCTTTGTTGGCAGAAAGGATAATCAAATAAAGCATATGGGCTACCGAATTGAATTAGAAGAAATTGAATTAGCCATTAGTTTAATTCCTGAGGTCAATCAGGCAGCTGTGATTTATCAGAAACAGACCACAACACATGGTAAAATACTTGCCTATGTAGCATCTGATAATAATATTGATAGTAAATATATCAGAGAGCAGATAAGTGCTAGCCTCCCTGCGTATATGATTCCTAATTCAGTCGTTGTTTTACAGCATCTTCCGAAAAATCAAAATGGGAAGATTGATAAATCGGCGTTGTTGGCGTACTCGACGTGATTACACGGCATGCCACTTACAGGAGAAAAGAATGTTAACTTGTTTTACTACAAACGATCACCAACACGCCATTCCCATCACTGTATTATCCTTACAGGAAATACCCGCCTGGCTTGCCAAGCAATCAGAAGCAACACGCACCTGGCTCAGTGCAACGCAATTTCAAGCCAAAGCCGGTGAAGTGCGTTTGCTGCCTAATGCTCAAGGCAAGATTGAGCAAGTCATTTGCTGTGTTGAAAACATAAATAATTTATGGAGTGTTGGCCATTTACCTTATTTATTGCCTGAAGCAAGTTATCAGTTTGCAAATTCAGAATCTCAATATGCAGATTATGCAATAGCCTGGGGTCTTGGTGCTTATCAATTTACACGTTATAAACAAGCTAATCGCCAAGCAGCAAAACTCTATGTGCCTGAAGCATTGCTAGCAACAGTCACAGCCATGGTGGAATCAATTTATTTTGTGCGTGATTGTATTAACACGCCAACTGAAGATATGGGCCCAACTGAATTAGCTGCTGCGGCAAAAGATTTAGCCAAGCAATTTGGCGCGAGTTTTACGCAATGTGTGGGTGAAGAATTATTAGAAAAGAATTATGCTTCGATTTATACCGTCGGCCGTGCTAGTGATGATGCGCCGCGTTTGTTGGATTTACGTTGGGGAAATCCTAATTATCCCAAAGTGACCTTGGTTGGTAAGGGTGTTTGCTTTGATAGCGGTGGTTTGGATCTTAAATCTTCTGCGCATATGCTGTTAATGAAAAAAGACATGGCGGGTGCTGCACACGTATTGGGATTGGCGCGCATGATCATGGTAGGCCAATTACCGATTCATTTGCGTGTCTTGGTGCCTGCTGTAGAAAATGTCATTGCTGGCAATGCCTATCGTCCTGGCGATATTATTAAAAGCCGCAAAGGAACCACAATAGAAATTGGTAATACTGATGCAGAAGGCAGGGTCATTTTAGCTGATGCTCTCACAGAAGCAGTCAGTGAACAGCCTGAATTATTAATTGATATGACAACATTAACTGGCGCTGCTCGTGTCGCATTAGGAACTGAATTAGCCGCCGTTTTTTCTAATAATGATATGCTGGTCAATGCAGTGATTAAGGAAGGTGAAAAATGCAATGATCCCATGTGGCGCTTGCCCTTATTTTCTCTCTATCGAGAATACTTAAATAGTCCGATTGCAGATATCAATAATAATTCCAATGAACCCTATGGCGGTGCAATTACAGCAGCATTATTTTTAAATGAATTTGTGCCAGCAGATATTCCCTGGCTGCATTTCGACATGATGGCTTGGAATTTGCGCGCGCGTCCTGGCAGGCCGCAAGGTGGAGAAGCTATGGTATTGCGCGCCTTATTTGCCTATCTGCAAGCAAGATTTGTGAAATAAGACGAGAAGAAAAGTATGTCATCATCAAAAAGGCCAGGCGATTTTTTAGAACACGAGGATAGCAAGCGTCAGCGGAGAGATGAGCCGATAGTGGTTGATCCACGAATAGATGTGCTTTATATGCAAGCCTTGTTTGCTGTTGATGAATACTATTTAGAAAATGGTTATGTTAGTGGAAAATCTTACGCAATTAGAATCAATAGAGAAAAATTGCAAATTCAATTAAAGCATTCAATCAAGCTGGTGGAGCGTGGATGCAAAACGATAGACTTGAAGCGTAAAGCAACTAGAACAGAAGGAGAGCGATGTGAGGTATGTCTGGTTTCTTCGACTGCTGGGCATGGGGTGTATGGCACTGCTTATCGTTCTATAGCCACACTTATTTTTACACCAGACGATCAAATTATTTATAAATTAAAATCTAAACGTCTAGTTAAAATATTCAGTTCAAAAGTAAATGAGGCGGCGATACAAAAAGAATATCGAATGGGATTAGTGGCGGATCATTTGGGTGTTAAACCGCCGATCGGTGATGCCCTCGTGATGGACTATTTCCCAGAACAACATTTGGGAAAAGTTATTGATGCTGATCGTCATAACTATATTCGATTAACACTGAAAGAACGATTTATGTATACCATAGCCTTGTGTGATGTGGTTGATCAGCAAATGACTGCAAAAGGTATTATTCATGGTGATCTAAAACCAGAAAATATTAGAGAATATCAGTGCGAAAACAAAATTATTTTAAATATTATTGATATGGGTATTGCCAGATTGTCTTGTGATACCTCGCCTGTTCAAAATACAGGTACTTGTTTGTATATAGCGCCAGAAGTTTATTATGAAAAATCGATTAGTAGTAAATGCCATTCCTGGGCTTTAGCAAGAATGATAGCTGAATTTTTTCGTTTTAATACAGATCAGATCCAGGAACTTGAAGAAATTGAATCTGACTTTAATATAGGTATGCAATTTAATGGAATATATGAAGATCTGCCTGAATTGGAAGATAAGTATCGACAAAAAATAAATGAATGTCTTTACTGGTTATCAGAACGCGATCCTGAAATACGTGATAGTGAACGCACTGCCAAAAATAAATTCATGGCCATATACAAGGAAATAGAAGATGAATTTGTCGCTGAATTAATGGAAGAATTAAATAAAGTAGATTTAGTGTTGAGCCGCGATAAACAGCGCTATTTTAATCAATTTACGGCAGATGATGTCTCACTTATTACAAGGCGATTTGCGCTAAGAAAAATGATAAAGGCAATAAGGGATGAAGTTGCAGTGACATTTACTGCTGATGAAATTAAGGTTTTTGAGCGAGATGAATTAGCTGTATTGCTGAAGAAGTATCAAGAGATGGGAATGCTGCCGCAAGCTTATGGGGATGCAAAAGGGGCTTTGGAAAAGGATGGGGAAGATGATCCTTTTGAGTTGAGTAATTGCCATGGCTTGCTTGCGGTTGGGGGGAGGTAGGCGGGGTCGTTGTTGAAGCGCTCGTCGTTGCTGAAGCGTTCGTCGTTGCGAGGAGTGCTTTTTACGACGAAGCAATCCAGGCTTCGACTTTTATATAAAAAAAGCAATATTTGATAAAAGTCGAAGCCTGGATTGCTTTGCCGCGCTGCGCTCGCAACCGTAGTAAGCGTTCACGCCACGCTGTCATGCCAGCATGCTTTTAGCTGGCATCCAGGAAATTGTCTAAAACCGTAACAGATCACGTGGGATATTCTTCACAGGCATCCGCCGTTGCTTTGGCCTGTCATTCCCACGTGAGCTGTTACCTAAAACCCTGGATGCCAGCTAAAAGCATGCTGGCATGACAGCGTGGCGTGAACGCTTACCGTCGTTGCGAGAAGTGCTTTTTACGACGAACGCCTGCGTAATTACGAACGTTTGCTACATAAACTCATCTAACCACCAAGAACCGAATATTTTCTATGTGTTACAATTGCCTCATCAATCATCCTCGCCGTCTTTGGCTGGAAAAAGCTTAATTTATTGCGGTTGCTGCTAAACAAATAACTGTTTTTTACTTTTTCTAAATAAGGAGCTCTATCCGATTTAGCCAAATCTTTTATACTTTCTTGTATCTTTTTCCAAGCTTCTTGACGAAAGATTTTCTTTTCTGCACTCGTTGTTAAACTATTATAAACTTGATTTAGCATTTTCAAACTAAGCTTGGTTTTATTAGGATGACGGCACAATTCAAGTTCATTACTTAGATCATTCTTTTTAACTTCCGTCTTTTCTTCGCCAGAAAAAAAGTTGCGAATTTTATTTGAATATTTAAAATTATTTTTTTCATCTATCTTTTCAAAAACAAGCGTGCCCACACCAATGAGTGCGCCTGTGATCATGATGCCCGCCGGTATCATGCCCCAAGAAACAACACCGAGCACGGTCAATATGATTCCAATAAAACCTGTCGTTGCTATCGTTGAGCCAGCAAGTTCAAAACGGCAAAACACTTTCTTTGCCTCAAGTTCTCGTATTTTTTGCTGATATTTAAATATCACTTGTTTGTTATTGGGAATTTTTTCAGCGAGCGCTAATCTTGACTTTATATATTTTTCATTTTCATGCTGAGTCAGCATTCTATTTGTCATGCTGCCCAAAAACGCTGCGCCAGGAATGAGACCCAATGTAAATAAGGTGCCAATAGCGATGGCTGCGCCTGTCAAAATTAAACTACCCACGACAATTAAGGCTATCGAACCCAGCAATCCAATTGATGTTAATGAAAGATTGGCAGCGCTAAATCTGAGACGATGTCCATAGATTTGTTTTTTATCTAGGTCTTTATCTTCTTCTGGTGAGAGCTCATTTAATTTTTCGTAAGCATGCTTGGTATTTTTTGCATTCTCTATTACACCATCAACAAAGGCAACCAAGGCAAAACCACCGCCTAGAGTAGGAGCTAATTGTGATAATAGTACGGGTGGCATCATGTTATGTATCATGGTGCCCCAGGAGGCATCCACGCTGCCAAGACATTTTTTAAAGATGGTGATGGAGGTTCGATCCATCCAAGGTATAGAAGCTAATAATTTGGCTTGTCTCTTATTCATGAACTCAATTTTATTCTCGATATCAGCCAAGTCTTTCCCTTGCAGATACGTTTTATGTTCTTCAAATACTTTTCTATCTTCTTCAATTTTTCTTATTTCTTCTTCTGCATTAAATTCAAATAACTCTTTTTGCTGCTTTCGATTGAAGTTTTCAAGCTCGACTTTTTTACGCAAATAAATAGCGATCAAGGCTTTTCTTGAAGGATGGTTTTCGCCAATCCCATCTAAGAGGCCTTTGATATCTACAAGATCCGCATTTCCTTTGATATCTACAAGATCCGCATTTAATTCTTCGCTTAAATGAGCCATGTAATAGTGCCGAATGGCCATGACTTATCTTCTCCTCATTTTGTTATAGCTATATTATAATACGAATTAATTAAGGAAATCTGTCGTTATTATTAAGGCGACGTTAAGCCAAGCTTAAGATAGGCTTAAGCTGTTGCTAAGTATTTGATCAAAGATATTAAGTTGCTTGATAAGCCTCTAAATACTGAGAAAACCATCTTTTAAGCGTATTTTCACCTAAATTATCATAAATATAGGATAGAAATAAGCTTAATTCTTGCCGGAAAATTTCCGTATCGACCTCGAAATTTTTATCTATTTCTTCCCCCATTTCGGGAAGATGATGTAAAAATTCCCCAAAATATTGCTCACAAAAATTAGCATAATCTACTGTAACTAAAATAAATGCATGCCACATTTCATCAATGATCTCCATTTCCTTGTGCATGACACAGGTAAAATTGAGTTCTGGACTATCTTTGCATTGAGATTTATCAAGTTCAAATTTTTTGCATAGCCATAAATAGCTGAGCATATCTTCAAAAATTTTTTCAGCATCCTGTTTGAACTGAGGAAATAGGATACTGAATCGCTTAATAACCAAAGTATTTTTATATTGGAGCAATTCATCTAATCTGGGTAATTTTTTCATAAACATCCTCTCTGATTAATAAGGGATACGAATATCCCTTATTAATTTTTTTATATCGCAGTATTAACACCAGCCCTGATGATAACAACCCCCTAGACAACATTTATGTGTTGTAACACCAGCCGCTATTTTTTTTCGATGATGTAATTCAATAATTTTTCTTTCATCAAATTTCCTTAGTTATTTGAAGGCAAGGAAATATTAGCTAGTATTGATTGAACTTGTCTAATGCATGATGTATATATTCATCATGCATGAAATGAATATGAAATCACTCGACTTAAACTTGTTAGTTGTGCTGAAAGCTTTATTAGACGAACAACACATTACTCGCGCTGCAGAACGCGTAGGCATGAGCCAACCCGCTATGAGCCGAGCTCTTGGCAGACTCAGAGTCATGTTTAACGATCCACTTTTGATAAAAGGCACAAAAGGCTTGTGTTTAACATCAAAAGCAGAAGAACTTTATCAACCGCTAAAAATTATTTTATCGGATCTCACTCAGCTTGTTTCTGCGAAAACATTTGAACCCGCTGTCATGCAAAAGGAAATTGTCATTGCGACAAGAGATTATGAAGCAACCGTCATACTGCCGCATATTATTAGCGCTATTAGCAAAGAAGCGCCTCATTTATTTTTTAGAATTATCCCTCTCGTCGGCGATGATTTAACACCACTCGAATCTCAAGAAGTCGATTTCATCATTGGCGGCAGTGAAAGCCAGTCAGCAAGCTTGTGCCGCTATATCCTTTTTAAAGAAAAATTTACTTGTTTGGTTTCAGCGAAAAATAAAATAGCTCAAAATAAATTAACATTAGATCAATATCTTTTAATGAAACATTGTTTAGTCACTATTCGAAACACGGGGCATGGCTTTGTGGATGACCTGCTTCAACAGACGAAAATGAAACGTCATATTCACATGCGTATTCCACATTTTCTTGCTGCGGCTAATATCGTTGCAGATTCTGATATGATTATTACACTTCCTTATCGTCTAGGCTGTTATTTAACTCAACAAAAAAAACATGCGATGTTAGAACCACCACTCAAACTTCCCTCATTTCCTATTTATCTTTATTGGCATTTACGCAACCAAAGCAATCCTTTAAATCAGTGGTTGAGAAAAATAATTCGTGCAACTATCAAGTAAGGAAGGCTTATACTAAGATAGGATTATTGACAAACTCATCATCAAAGGAATTGAAGCATGCTAGAACAAGCCCACCATACCTTACAAAGCGATTTCGAGATGTTTTTTCGTATTATTTTTGCCTGTTTTTTGGGCGGATTAATCGGCTGGGAAAGAGAAAGGCATCGTAATATTGTGACAGCGGGGATTCGTACCTATGGCGCTATTGCCTTGGGCGCTTGCGCCTTTGGTATTCTCGGTATGTATATCATGAATGATGACCCTTCGCGGGTGGCTGCTCAAGTTGTTAGTGGTATTGGCTTTTTGGGCGGCGGTATCATTTTTCGTCAAGGCGATTATGTTACGGGATTGACCACGGCAGCGACATTATGGGCAACGGCAGCGGTTGGTTTGACGGTTTCTATTGGCTTGTATTTTATGGCGCTGTTGATTGCTTTGTTAATTTTTCTTTTGCTTTATTTGCCAAGGTTGGAATGGTGGAAGAAGATTTCGGCGAAGACGACGAGTTAAATGCTGTTATGCCAGCGGGATTTGTCATGCCAGCATGCTTTTAGCTGGCATGACAAATCCCGCTGGCACAACGAACACCTGCGCAACAACGAACTTAAACCCCCACCAACTCCTTCAACTCACCCGTCTCATACATCTCCGCCACAATATCACTCCCTCCCACAAATTCACCCCTCACATACAATTGCGGAATCGTCGGCCAATTAGAAAATGTTTTAATACCCTGACGTAGTTCTTCATCTTGCAATACATCGACCGTGATAAAATCCGCACCGCAAGATTTTAAAATATTCACAGCTCGTGCAGAAAAACCGCACATGGGTAATTCCTTATTACCCTTCATATAAAGCACAATATTATTTTCATTAATTTGCTGTTGAATTTTTTCTTGAATACTCATCTCTCATTCCTCTTATAATAAACCTAATTGTAATTTCGCTTCATCACTCATTCTATCTCTATCCCAGGGCGGATCAAAAACCAAAGCCACTTTGACTGCCGTCACACCATTAATTTGACGAATTTTTTCTTCCACTTCATTGACCAGCACTGGCCCCATGCCGCATCCTGCTGCTGTCAGGGTCATGGTGATATCCACATGAAAATCATCCTTGCCCAAGGGCAAAATATGGCTCGCATAAATCAAACCTAAATCAACAATATTCACTGGTATTTCAGGATCAAAACAGGTTTTTAATTGTGCTGTGACTTTTTCTTCAAGTGATCCTTGCATTTGATTGATATCAGGCTGCTCTAATTTAACTAATCCCAAAGCATCGCCATCACTACCCGCCACACGCACTAAATTACCATTCACATAAAGTGTATAGGAATTTCCTAATGCTTGCGTAACTGACACTTGTGTTCCTGGTTGCAAACTTATTTTTGCACCCGATGGAATCAAGAAAGCTTCTACTTCACGCTGAACTTCGATAGCAAGATCACGATACATGCGCTTCCTCATTATTATTAATATGAAAACTTTCACCGCAGCCACATCGGCCTGCTTCATTGGGATTAGTAAAAATCAAACGCTTTTGTTTTAAACCCGATTTATCTTCTTCGATATAGTCGATATGTAAATCTTGCAATAAATGCAGCCAGGCTGTATCGATAAATATTTTTAAATTATTTTCTATTTCAATTATCGTATCTGTTGGATTGATGCGATCAACCACAAGAGGAAGATAGGAATAACCTGAACAACCCGTTTTTTTCACTGACAAACGAAAATGTGTATTCGGTTTTCGTTCTAGCATTTTGCTAATGTAGTCATTTGCTGCTGTGCTTAAGATTATCATCTCACACCTCTTTATTCTGTACTGACAGCATCAGTTTTCGCGGGATTTAAGGCTGCTTTTAAAGTATGCCAGGCGAGAGTCGCGCATTTTACTCGCACGGGAAATTCTGCCACACCTGCAAATACCGCTAATTTACCGAGATCATCAACGGCTTCGCCCGCTGTCACTAATTGATGAAAGCGCGCAAACAAGGCTTCAACTTCTTTCACTGATTTGCCCATGGCCGCTTCTGTCATCAATGAAGCAGATGCAACGGAAATCGCACAGCCTGCGCCTTCAAAGCGTATTTGATTGACGATGCCCTCATTTTCTTCAATATAAATAATTAATCGATCACCGCATAAGGGATTATGTCCCACTTGCGCACGATTAGCATTTTCTAATTTGCCAAAATTACGCGGTGTTTTACCATGATCGATAATGATTTCTTGATATAATTCACGTAATGACATTAGCTAAATATCCTCACTGCTAATTGAATGCCCTTGATCAGCGCATCCACATCTTGTTCATCTGTATAAACAGCAAATGAAGCGCGCACCGTGGCCGCCACACCCATTCTCTCCATTAAAGGCATGGCGCAATGATGGCCTGCACGTACCGCAATACCCTCATGATCAAGCACGGTACCGATATCATGCGGATGAATACCATCCATCGTAAATGAAATCACACCCACTTTTGGTTTTGCTGTGCCAATTATTTTTAAAGTTGGAATAGTTAACAAGGCTGCTTCTGCATAAGATAATAATTGCTGTTCATGCGCAAAGATCTCATCCATGCCAATCGCTTGCAGATAATCAATGGCTGCTGACAAACCAATTGCGCCAGCAATATCCGGCGTACCGGCTTCAAATTTATGCGGCGCTTTTGCAAAAGTCACTTTGGAAAAAGACACGCTTTCAATCATATCACCGCCGCCTTGATAGGGTGGCATGAGATCTAGATAAGCTTTTTTCCCATACAAAACACCGATGCCCGTGGGCGCATACATCTTGTGTCCTGAAAAAGCATAGAAATCACAATCAATAGCTTGGACATCAACTGCTAAATGCGGCACCGCTTGCGCGCCATCGAATAACACGGGCACATCATGCGCATGAGCAATCTCTGTCATTTCTTTGACGGGATTAATCGTACCAAGCGCATTTGACACATGACTGATGGCGACTAATTTTGTTCGCGCTGAAAATAAAGTTTGATAGGCATCTGTATCAATAGAACCATCATCTCTCACCGGTATAATTTTCAAGGCAATGCCTAATTTCGTTTTCAGCAAATACCAGGGAACAATATTGGCATGATGCTCCATTTCACTAAGGATGACTTCATCACCTGCTTGCCAGTCTTGACTAAGGCAATTGGCGACCAGATTAATGGCTTCCGTCGTACCACGCACAAATACAATTTCACCCGCCTCTTTAGCATGAATAAATTGCCTGACTTTTTCGCGTGTATTTTCATATAGCAAACTCGCGCGTTCACTTAATTCATAAATGCCGCGATGAATATTCGCATAATCATGTTGATAAAAATGATTGACCGCTTCTAATACTTGCCTTGGTTTTTGTGCTGAAGCTGCACTATCAAAAAAAATGACGGGCTTATTGCGATTTGTTTTTTGCAATAAAGGAAAATCTGCGCGTAATTGAGAAAAATTGACTTGCATACTATTCGCTATCATTACGCCACCTTTTCCTTAATATGCTTATTAATAGCAGGATCCGCAATTTGCTGAAAAATATCATCAGCAAATCCCTGTAATAACATATCGATTGCGTCATTATGCAAAATACCGCGCGAACAAAGGTAAAATAAAGCATCTTGATCTAATTGGCCGATGGTCGCGCCATGCTTGCATTTGACATCATCCGCATGAATTTCTAATTCAGGTTTAGTGTAAATCTCAGCCTGCGGCGACAATAGTAAATTATGATTCGCTTGATGAGCCACAGTTTTTTGCGCATCCTTGCTCACATGCAAGCGGCCATTAAAAACAGCCCGCGACTTATGATGCAAAATGCCCTTATAATTCATGTCGCTTTGTGTATGTGCTGCTTCATGTGAAATACTAATGTGATGATCAATGTACTGATCATCATGATTTAAGCGATAAAATCCGCTTGTTTTACACTGCGAACCTGGCGCTTGTAAATGCACCATCACATCATCACGAGCGAAACGAGAGCCCAGAGAAAAATTGCTTAAGCTTGCATGACTATCATGCGCGAGCTTTAATGTGGTGTGCGCAAAATGAAGAGCATCACGATGTTCATTTTGTAATTTGCAGTAATCAAGCCGCGCCTCATCTTTTAAAATAAAGTTGGTGACTGTATTCATCAAATAAGATTTACCTGATGGAGCTTGATATTCTTCAATCAAGGAAAGCTTAGCCTGCTTACCTAAAATAAATAAATGACGCGGATGCGCTGCAAAAAAAGCATCTGTGCTGATTGATAACAGATGAAGGGGTGAAGATAATTGGCAATGATCCGGCAAATATAAAAATAAGCCATCGATAAAAGCGGCGGCATTTAAGGCTGCAAAGGGATGATCTTGATAAAGCAAATGTTCTTTTTGATCGGGCCAATGTTGATGTAGTAAATCCGCATGTTCCTGTTTAGCCGTTTGCAAAGATGTAATTACAGCCTGCGGCGGTATACGATGCAAGTCAGATAATTGCGGCGCAAAACAGCCATTAACCAATACCAATAAAATACTAGCCGCATGCTGCAAGCGATAGTTATCTATATTTAAGTCGCTTGTTCCTAAAGTTGATGCAGTCAATTCATGCTTAGCAAGACAACTTAAATCGCTATATTTCCACCGTTCATTTTTACGCGTGGGTAAACCCTGCTGCAGTAAATGCGCCGCATAATGGCGAGATAAATCAGCAATCTGCGCTGGCCAAACTCGAGCAGCAGCACACTCACTCAATTCTTTTTGCAACCACAAAGGCATCACTGCTGTCATATTGCGATCTCGTTTTCAATCCAGCTATAACCCTTGCTTTCTAATTCACGTGCTAATTGCTCATCGCCTGATTTAATAATTTGTCCGCGCGACATGACATGCACAGCATCAGGGCGAATATAATCCAGTAAGCGTTGATAATGTGTGACCACTAAAATACTGCGCGTGCTATTACGCAAGCTATTGACTGATTGACCCACCATTTGCAGCGCATCAATATCCAAACCTGAATCGGTTTCGTCTAATATTAATAACTCTGGCTCTAACATCAGCATTTGCAATACTTCATTACGTTTTTTTTCACCGCCAGAAAATCCTTCATTCAAGGCACGATGTAAAAATGATTCGTTTAATCCCACTGTCTTCATTTTATTTTTAACTAATACAAGAAAATCAGCGGCATCAAGCGGCGGTAATTGCTGGCGTTTGCGCAAGCTATTTAAGGCCGTTCGCAAGAAATACATATTATTGACGCCGGGAATTTCCGTTGGATATTGAAAGGCAAGAAAGACGCCTCGTGCTGCTCTATCTTCTGGTGATAAAGATAATAAATCATGTTGCTGCCAAAAAACGGATCCTGCGGTGACTTGATAATCTTCACGTCCCGCCAAAACATTGGCGAGCGTACTTTTACCAGAACCATTTGGCCCCATGATGGCATGCACTTCACCTGGCTTGATTGTTAAATTCACACCGCGCAAGATGGATTTCGTTCCTTGTTTTTCGTCTTGTATTTTGACGTGTAAGTTTTCGATTTCTAACATTAGTCTTTACCTATTTATTTATTAAAAGCGTCCGTCGTATCAGCGGGGCTTGTCATGCCAGCCGCACGCTCTTTGTGCGAGGTGGCATCCAGTATTTCAGACAATTTCCTGGATGCCACCTCGCACAAAGAGCGTGCGGCTGGCATGACAAGCCTCGCTGATACGACGGACGCCTACGCATCAACGAACATCTTCAGTTCGTATCCTATCCCACACCACCCTCTAAACTCACTTCCAACAATTTCTGCGCTTCCACCGCAAATTCCATCGGTAATTCCTTAAATACTTGCTTGCAAAAACCATTCACAATCATGGAAATCGCATCTTCCGTACTTAAACCCCGCTGACGGCAATAAAACAATTGATCTTCTCCAATCTTGGAAGTCGATGCCTCATGTTCAACATGGCCACTCGAATTTTTCACTTCAATATAGGGAAAAGTGTGAGCGCCGCAAGTCGTGCTCAATAATAATGAATCACATTGAGTATAATTACGTGCATGATGAGCAGTGGGTAACATACGCACAAGACCGCGATAGGTATTTTGTCCACGCCCTGCAGCAATGCCTTTGGAAATAATCGTGCTGCGTGTATTTTTTCCCATGTGGATCATCTTGGTGCCTGTGTCTGCTTGCTGATAATGATTGGTAAGTGCGACAGAATAAAATTCACCAACCGAATGATCGCCTTGCAAAATAACGCTGGGATATTTCCAAGTAATCGCAGAACCTGTTTCAATTTGTGTCCAAGAAATTTTAGAATAGGCACCGCGGCATTGTCCGCGCTTAGTAACAAAATTAAAAATACCGCCGCGGCCTTGTTCATCACCAGGATACCAATTCTGCACGGTCGAATATTTTATTTGCGCATGATCTAGGGCAATTAATTCAACCACTGCTGCATGCAATTGATTTTCATCACGCATCGGTGCCGTGCAGCCTTCTAAATAACTCACGTAACTGCCTTCTTCTGCAATAATAAGCGTTCGTTCAAATTGCCCGCTTTTTGCAGTATTAATACGAAAATAAGTGGACAATTCCATGGGACAGCGCACGCCTTTGGGAATATAGACAAAGGATCCGTCGCTAAAAACAGCGGCATTTAAGGCGGCAAAAAAATTATCACGATAGGGAACCACTGAGCCCAAATATTTTTCTACTAAGTCAGGATACTTTTGTACTGCTTCTGAGAATGGACAGAAAATCACGCCAGCTTCAGCTAATTTTTCTTTGAAGGTGGTAGCAACTGAAATGCTATCAAATACGGCATCAACTGCGACACCCGCTAAACGACCTTGTTCATGCAAGGGAATGCCTAATTTATTGTAGGTTTCAAGTAATTTAGGATCGACTTCAGCCAAACTTTTTGGCCCTGACTCTGCTGACTTGGGCGCGGAATAGTAAATGATATTTTGATAATCAATGGGATCATAATGGAGATAAGCCCAGTCAGGCGGCGTTAAAGTTTGCCAATGTTGATAAGCTTGTAAACGCCAAGCCAGCATAAATTCAGGTTCATTTTTTTTCGCAGAAATTAAGCGGATGACTTCTTCACTTAAACCAGGCGCAATCGTATCTGATTCAATTTGCGTAACAAATCCATAAGGATATTGCTTATCGACAGCTTCTTTCAAATGCGGATTAAGATTAGTTGACATGAGCTAAACCTTCTAACATGGCGCGAGCATTTAAAGGCGCTAGCATATCGGCAATACTAACTCTTGCAAGCAATGATTGAATGGCATGATTAATCTGCTGCCAATTTTCACGGACGGTACACAATGAATTAAGCGCACAAAGATTGATTTGTTCGCAGCAGACGGTGATTGCCAAACCTTCCATCGCCGTGATCACATCAGCAACCGTGATCTCTGCTGCTCCACGCGCCAAATGATAGCCGCCATCTGCACCGCGCACAGAATGCAGCAAACCCGCTTCAGCTAATATTTTTAATATTTTACTGACGGTGGGCGGCGCTAAATGCAGCGTTTCAGCAAGTAAGGTCGCGCTTAAAATGGCGTCAGATTCACGCGCCATTTGACTCATGATGAGTAAGGCGTAGTCGGTTAGTTTACCAATGCGAAGCATGAGATGTTTGCCTAATTTGCGTAAATTTTATTCTAATATTGCTTAAGTTGGCCATACAGTACCACATTCGTCCTGTTTGAGGCAAGGTATTAAGTATGCTTTTTCAGTTGGGAAACGGGTGTTACACTAGGCAGCATTTAGGGTGTTGATATCCTTCGAGACGGCGCAGGATATCTGCAAAAAATATTTTCGGAATTTGCATGACAAAAAAACAAAGTTTATTACAAATACACGACCTATCCTTGAGCGTTAATCTCGGTTGGCGGCAAAAAGAGCGTTGGCAGGAACAAACTGTCTTGTTAGATCTTGATATCTCTTTTGCAAAAAGTCCTAAGGCCTGCGAGAGCGATCAATTGGCTGATACTGTTTGCTATGATGCCTTAATCAAAAAAATTCATGCGGCTATCCGCAAAAAAAATTATTGCTTGCTCGAACATTTATGCTATGAAATTTATCATATCGCTGCTGATCATTTGCCAAGTAAAACTAAAATCATGATTGGTGTAAGAAAATTTCCTCGTATCGAAGGATTAAAAGGCGGTGCGCGTTTTTGCTATGGAGATCATTTTTCATCATGGTAATTTTAGGATTAGGATCCAATATGGGCGATCGCCTTGCCCATTTACGTTTAGCGTGGCAAATAATTTCGGCCATTCCTGATTTGATTGTCAAACAAGTTTCTCCTGTTTATTTATCAGATGCCTTATTGCCAGAAAATGCGGCTGACGATTGGAACCAACCCTATCTCAATCTTGCCTTAAAGATAGAAACCAAACTTGAACCGCTTGATTTACTGCATCGATTAAAAAAAATTGAAATTGATATCGGCCGAAAACCTGCAAAGCGTCATTGGGGGCCGCGTATTATTGATATTGATATTCTTGCTTGGGATGATGTCATCATTAAAGAAGATGCGCTTACTGTTCCTCATTCTAGTTTACAGGAAAGGCCCTTTGCTTTATGGCCGCTTGCTGATATCGCGCCTCAATGGAAATTTCCCTTAGAAGGTCCCTATCATCAAAAAACAGCGGCGCAAATTGTCGAACAATGGGGTTCTCGTTTTTCAGGAGAAGCACCCTTTCATACGCGGCAACTGTATCAACGCATTGATACGCCGCAATTAATCGGCGTTATTAATGTCACACCTGATTCCTATTCTGATGGCGGGCAAGCATTTGATCCTGATCATGCCTTGCAGCAAGCTCTGTCTTTGGTTGAAGCAGGTGCGACTATTTTAGATATTGGTGCAGAAGCGACTTCGCCACGAGCATCACTCATTGATAGTAAAACAGAATGGCAGCGTTTAGAGCCTGTATTAACGCGCATTCATGCTGCAAGATCCGAATTTTGCGTGGTGCCTATTATTAGTGTTGATACGCGTCGTGCAGAAATTGCGGAAAAAGCATTGGCGCAGGGTGCGGATTGGATCAATGATGTCACGGGTTTGGATGATGTCCGTATGCGTGAGGTGCTATTGTCAAGCAATGCTGATTGCATTGTCATGCATCATTTAAGTATTCCTGCTAGTGATGATGATAATTTGCCGCGTGATCAAGATCCTGCTTCCCTTGTTTATGCTTGGGCTAAAAAACGCATTGATGAATTAGTGAAACAGGGTATAAAAAGAGAAAAAATTATTTTTGATCCAGGTATTGGTTTTGGCAAAATGGCTGAGCAATCATTATTGCTATTGCAGCATGCACAAGTATTCAAGTCTCTGGGTGTTCGTGTCTTGATTGCACATTCACGCAAGCGATTTCATGCTTTATTTACCAATAAACCAGCGCATGAGCGCGATATTGAAACGGCGACAGCTGCAGTTTATCTCGCTAATCAAACTTCGGTTGATTATTTACGCGTGCACAATGTTGAAATGTGCGCGCGTGCTTTGAGGATGAATGCGGCTCTATTTCCGCAATAATTTGCGTATATATTCTTCTTTCTGATCGGCTATTTCTCCAAACTGATTTAGAGCCTGTTCTGTTTTTCGTTCATTTTCCACTATTTTATTCGTGAGAAAAGTTCTTACTTCGCTATCTTTTTCTAATATATCTTTAATTCCAATCAGTCTTTCATAATTCATTTTAGTCGTAAGACCCAAGCAAAATAAATCACGAGCTTGTAAATATTTTTCTTCTGTCTTAAAAAACGCTGCTTCATTAAGGCAATTAAAAAAGTTATTTCTAGTATCTCTTAAATTCATTTTTCTACGTGGTGATCTCGCATATTTCAACCAATTTTCATATTTCATTTTCCTTAGTGTTTCTTGAACAAATGCTTTTTCCTGATATTTATCATCTTTTGAAATTGAAAAAACACGACGGCCGCGAGTTAGCGATTGTTGGAAGAGAGCTTGGGTATCTTTGATATCACCCTGCCATTCATAAGACATGCCTTTTTCTCCCTGCCAGGGAGAAATAATAATACAGCCAGGCTTGGGCCAATCGCCTAAGACAATGGCATTAAGTTCATCAATGTGTCTATCCTTTGAATTATCAAACAGGATGTAATGGATGCCGCAAGAAAAATTCTGCCAAATACATTCGAAAAAAGCCGCATCTGCCATCGGTTCGCAATTACCATAGCCGCCTTGATAAACCCCTACAAAAGTCCAATAAATCAAGCCAAGAAGGTAGTTTTGTCGATCTTCACGTGTTTCAGGTACGGTTAAACTATCTCGACACAGAGAATTATATTGCATATGGCTTTGCGCGCCTTGAGGCAAGATAGAAAAATAATTGTCGTATTGTCGGCTTGTATCAAGTTCTTCCGCAAAAATGGAAAGCGTATTTCTTGAAATTAATTTATTTTTGTCGGTTTTGTTTGTGCTGCCAAAGACAAAGATTTTCTGTACTTTATCAATGACTTGTTCAATTTTTTCTGCTGTAGGTAATAGATGACTCTGCATAATTTACTCCGCGTGTGTGCGTTTATCTTAATTTTGCGTGAATATTGTATATTAATTGAGCTTATTTTACAATAAGCTCATCATTTAATAACACCTCCGCTATCGTATGAAAAGAACCAAAGACAATCACTCGATCGCCAGCAACAGCACGCTCGCACACAGCAGCATGCGCAGCTTTGATAGAGGCATGTATATGAATGCAGCTCACTCCTGCTTGTCTAAAAGCCTGCGCAAGTCTTTCTTCTGAGGCCGCTCTTTTTACTGCTAGGGCTGCAACATGCCATTCATCAATACAACTCGAGATGATTTTAATACTTTGTTCAATATCTTTATCAGCCAGCATGGAAAAAATCGCATAGGTTTTTCCCTGGCAAGGAAGGGTCGATAATTTTTTTTCTAGCCAAGCTACTGCTTCGGGATTATGTGAAACATCGTAAATATAAGTGATATCGCCAGGCATAATTTGAATGCGTCCCAGTAATTTGATTTGTGCTAATCCTTGATGAATGGCTGCTTCACTCACAGGCAGGCGATCTTGTAATAGAGTGATGACCATCAGTACAATCGCCATATTTTGCGTGGCTAATTGATTATAGGGCAGGTGAGTATAGCTTATTTTTTCATGATGCCATGACCAATCCTGTGCATTTTCGCTATAAGAAAAGGCCTGTTCCAGACAATAAAACAAGGCGCCTATTGATTGTGCCTGCTGCATTAATGATTGCGGTGGATTGCGATCACCGCAAACAGCCAATTTTCCCTGCCGAAAAATACCTGCTTTTTCATAGCCGATTTTTTCTCGAGTATCGCCTAGCCATTCAACATGATCAATGCCAATGCTGGTGACAACCGCTGCATCAGCAGCCAATATATTGACGGCATCTAATCTCCCGCCGAGTCCCACTTCAAGAATCAGCACATCCAAGGCATAGCTTTTAAAGATCAATAAAGCGGCCAGGGTAGCAAATTCGAAGGGTGTTAGGGTGATATCAGCGCGGGCGATATCGATCTTCTCAAAGGCGCGGCATAGGGCGGCATCAGTCACAGCCTCGCCATTCACGCAAATTTGCTCGTTATAAGCAAAAAGAAAAGGGGAGGTGAATGTGCCCGTCTTAAAGCCTGCAGCTTGATAGAGGGCTTCTAGGCCCGCTACCGTTGATCCCTTGCCATTGGTGCCGCCCACAATGATGAGGGGGCAGGGAAAGGACAGTAAATCCAAGGCCTCAGCCACTTTTTCTACCCGTTCCAGACCTAAGTCCATTTCGGTGAAGTGAATCGAGCTGATCCAAGCCAGCCATTCGTCTAATGTGGAAAACCCCATGATTTAAGCCTTCATATGATGTGTACAAGTCATGCATAAGTTTGCGTATTTCATTTTTCGCTATTTTATCCCCATTAACAGTAAAACTATACGTGAGTTTTCCACAGGTTATTTATTCTATAACTTATTGAATTTAATATATTTAAATGGATAATCCACAAAAAATACCCTGCTATATAGCAAAAATAATCTTTTAAAAATAAATAATATTATTTTGATTAGAGGAGGGAAATAGCCCTCGCTAGCGTTTTTTCGTGATGCCGTGTTTTGCTTCCATTTCTATTTCTTTTCTTGTATTGCGTACAACATCTGTTGTTTTTGCGCTAAAAAGTCCAAACATGCCTACAGTTTCATCTAAAAATTTAGCGCGGCTTTCTGGACGATTTTTTACTAAGTCTGCTTCCAAGCTATTTAATTTATCGTTTAAATTTCCATAATTCATGGGAGGATGGTTTGTATTAATTTCACTGATGGCACTCTTCAGTAGGCCGATCCTAGCGTCATGTTGATAATTCTTTTTATGTTTATGTTTATTTTCTCGATCTTCTAAATTTTTTAATTGATTCCTCAGTGACTTTAGAATGAAATCAAGATGATGTTTTACTACCACGACTGGCTCTATGCTTTTTTCCATTTGCTGTTCGTAAGCTCTTTTTGTGGATTTAATGGCAGCAATATTTTTGACATGATAAGTATTCTCTTTAGATTCAGCCAGGGTCTCTACTGTCGTTTTAATATGATAGCTATGATAAATCACTTTATTTTTGTCTTCTAAATATCGTGTACATTTATCTATGGATTCTTGAATAGGCTCATTCTCTTTCTTTAATAATATTTGATTAAATACCTGAATTCCCCATCGTTCTAATTCATGTTTAATTTGCATTTGATCTTCAGGTTTAGATTTTCCTCCAGTATCTATCAAATGAACAACATCTACTGCCATGAGAGCGAGAAGAATATTCCTTTTCATTGCATCAGATGAATTTTTATAATCATTGATATCCACATAGGCCAAGTTATTTATCTTGGAGAGAATATGCAAATGACCTTCTTCATAATATTTTGTTCGAATTTTTTGAATCTCATTACTGGCAGCGCTCAATGTAATTCGCGTATCGGGATTTGGATCTACCATTTTTTTTATTAAACCAAGCATTTTTTCTGCTGTAATTGGATCTTTTATGTTATCTAAAAATCTCTCATATCCTTCATCACCATAAAAAACATCTTCACCATACTCGTTACGTGAATGTATTGAAAAACCAAGCTCTTCTGCTAAAGACATACCCAAGGCATAGACTTCTGTTTTTTCATTATAGATATTTTTGTTACTACCCTCCTTGATTTCTGGCGCAATAAAACCTGGTGTGCCGCACCATGGAGCTAAAACTTCCAGTTCGTCATTTTTATTTTTCTCCCCAATTTCTGCAAGTCCAAAATCTATAAGAGTTGTTTTTCTGTTTACAAAATCATGCATAATGTTATTAGGTTTAATATCTCTATGCAGTATTTGATGATTTTCATGTAAATCCTGAATGCGTTCTAACATCCCTATACATATATCCAATCTATTCAAAGTAGACATTTTCTTTTCTATCAGCGCATCTGCTGGCACACCATCAGCCAAGGTCATGACAATTTCAACCTGATCTTTTCTTTCACGTAGATATCCAGCTTTGTATTGATCTACTTTACTGAGATTGCGAGCTTCTCTATTGCCTGCTCTGTGTAGACTAGCTCTCGATCTATCTTCTTCCTTTTTCATTATTTTGATCGTGTCCCATTCCCCTGTATCAAGGTCTTGAGCCAGTTTAACCATACCGAAGCCACCTGCTCCTAATGCTCTTCCCTTTTCTGCTCCTTCATAGACTGCAAAATATTTATTTCCTTTTTTCACGATGCCATATTCAAATTTTACTACATTGGAGTATTCATCAACGGGCCCAATTCCATAAGAAAGTAAGGTTTTTTTCCCATACCTGCCATCTGGCGCACCAGCTAATTCTTTTCGTATGAGATTAATATTTTCATCAGATAATAATTTTCCATTTTCTTTTAAGTGATGAAAGTCAACATTAGTATGTAGAGAGGGGATATCAGCGAGATTTTCGGGTTTTTTCACATGGTCAGGCATTGCCGCCCCCGCCTTGCTATCTTGTATGAGAAGTCTTTTTATCACGTGTATTTATTACTATTATTATAGCCAATACTTGGTGCGATTGGCGGAAACTGAAGATAAGACATGGATATATTGGGTATTTAATAAGGAAAGACGAGGTCAGTTATATTCATTTTTTCTGCAAATGGGTATGACAATACCCATTTTGGGTATTATCAAGTTTTGTTTTAATGGAGCATCCTTTTTGAGAGATCATCTTATTAGGGAAGAGCATAGGCTAGATATGTGTAGTCTATATCATCGCTAGTTTCCTGCGTAACTTCCGCTTTCTTGAAAATAACATAACCATGCTGCTTTGTCTGGGAATCTATTGAATTTTGATATGACCTCTTATCATGTTCTTCCCTTAAAGTTTTTATCTTTTTGTTGACCATGGAGTGAAAAACACCTGAATATATTCCTTCGACAGCGCTATTGAAATCTCGCATCGCGCTTGTAGCAAAGTGAAATTGTTCTTGCGTCGTAGCAGTGTTTTTAACTTCATTCCATTTTTTTCGATAAATGAGCCCACGGTTATAATATGCCGCTCTAAATTTCGGATCTATCTCAATGCCTCTGCTAAAATCAGAAATCGCATCATCGTATTTATTTTCATGAGAGGAGAGTTGACCACGTAAGCTATAAGCGATGGCATTTTTTGGGTTTAGCTTGATGAACTCATTTAAAACAATAGGCGCATTGGGATTATTCAAAATTTCTTTTGCAATGGCTTCTATATGTTCATCTCTTTCCTTCAAATTAAAGGAGTCACGAATTTTGTTGAAATTATAAATTGCGCTAATGGCAAGACCAAACTCTTCTACAGTAGCAGCCTTGTCCTTAACTTCATTCCATAAGCTTTGATATAATTTTCCACGTTGATGATAAATTTCTGTATTAGTTTCATCTATTTTTATGGCTTTATCATAAAGAGAAAAGGCTTGATCATATTTCCCTTCATCAGAATAAATATCAGCAAGTAAATGATAAGCCAAGACGTCTCGTTTATTTAGGTTGGTCGCATAAATTAAACAGGCGATTGCATTTGGATTGTCTTTAAGTTGCTTTGCGAGAGTTTCATTATATCCTTGTACCTTCGCCAGATCGATTCGACCCTCGTTGCCATCTAGTTTGATAGCTTGCTTGAAATCTTTGAGTGCATTTAAAGCGAGTTCACATTGGCTTATATCAGCGCTGTCCTTAACTTTCTTCCATTTTCGTCGATAGGCCAGTCCACGTTTAAAATAAGGCCATGAAGACTTCGGAGATATCTCTATGGTATTCGTATAGTGATGAACCGCTTTATCATAATCCGATTTATAGAAATAAATTTCTCCTAGGTAGTGATGGGCATGCGCATCATTGTCGTTTTGGCGGATCATCTCAGTTAAAACAGAAATTGCATTTGGGTTATCTGTAATTTCGCCCACTAAGCTCATTCGATCTTTTCTCATTTTTTCCAGATCGAATTCGCCCTTATCCCAAGATTGAGATAGCAGGCTCTCGATTTTTCTGAAATTGTTGACTGCTTCCATAGCAAGGTGAAATTGTTCCTTGGTATGAGGAATAGCAATTTTCTTAACCGCGTTCCATCGTGCTTGATAAGCCTTTCCACGGTTATAATATGCCATGGCAAACTTTGGCTTTATCGCAATGGCTTGATCGTAATAATAAATCGCTTCAGTATAGATATCCTTATCATAGTAACGGCTACCCAGTAAATTATAAGTCTCGGCATTAGTTGGATCGAGTCTGATGGCATGGTTGAAATATGAGATTACTGCTGCCTCGTTTTCGCTAAAGCCGCAACATGACAAGGCATTCTCGATATATTTTTCTACTGTCCGATTGTTATCTGTTGTATTTGCGTTTGTTTGATCTGTCTCAGCTTGGGCTTTTAACTTAGTCTCTAGCTCAGGTAGGTAGCTTGTCCTAATATGATCGATTGTATCAGGCGACCAGAATAAAACATCTCTTATGGGATTAGGTTTTACACCCTTTCTACCAGGTCTTTCCATCTTAGGAATAGCGGAGTGTTGTAGTATTACAATCTGTTCTTTGATAGGTAATTCTTTGATGATATCGAGTAGAGCAGATGGAGTTAAGCCCGAAACAACATTAGATAAGTTTTCATAGGGCACGGTTTGATTCGGATCACAGACGCTTGCTTGGTAGAAATCGTAAATCGCTTTGGCAGTTTTATTATGTTTGTGATAAATAGAGCCGCGATTGTTAAAAATTTTCCAATTTTTTGGTTCTAGTTCAAGCATTTTGTTGAGGTTATAAATTGCTTCATTATATGTGTTTTGATGATAGTACAATTCATAAAGGTTTTCATAGGCGGCGTACTGTGCGTCCTGTCCCAATGTGAAAGCTTCTCTGAGCGCTTCATTGGCAAAGGCAATGGCTTGAGTAATATGTCCAACTTCACGGTGAGAAACGGAGCCTTCTATTAATTCATCGACTCGAGTGCGCTCTAGCATTTTGTGACCCTCATTATGATTCTAATAATTTTTTTCGTGTTTATTTTGTTTATTTTAACAAAGAATGGAATGAAATTATTAACGTAAGCTTAATAGGGGTTTGGCATGACACAGCCCCTTAATCAAAGCTTAAAGCTTTTCATTCCCTATCTTTTTAAGTAAAGTTGCGCTTATCATTTACGTTTATATCTAGCAAGAGTTATCTCATGAACATCTTTGGTGTTATTCGCATCAAATTCATTTTCTTCATCTTCATCATATTCAAAGAGACAAAATCCCCCGTCTAATTTCGAGTTACTTCGCATTTTTTGTATAAGTTCTTCTTGTATGGCCGGTATATCTTTATTTATTTTTTCCCAATCGAATCTTGTGTCACTTTCATAGGCTAATTTTTTCACTTTATTGAAATCAGCAATGGCCTCAGAGGCAAACCCGAATGCTTGCTTACTAGTAGCTACTTCCTTAACTTTGTTCCACAGCCATTGATATACTATGCCACGTTTATAATGGGCATAAGCCTGTGCGTGTTCATCGCCTATTGCTATAGCTTGGTCATAATTATAAAGTGCTTCATCGTATTTCCCTGCAAGTTGATCGTAGATCTCTGCATGATAATAGATATCACCGAGGAGGGCATAAGCGCATGCATCGGCTGTTAGTGTGGTGTGCAACATTTTTTAATTGTCCTCTTTTGCTTTTAATGGAATATTTTTTTGGCGACTTCCCTACATAGGATACCCTGCATACATGGAATCGATTGGGTCATAATTATTAGCTTCTTCCTTAACTTCTTCTCTCTTGTCATGGATAGAATAGCCTTGCAGCTTTCTCTGAGCTTCTGCTGATACTTGTATTGTCCTGATGCGATGTTCTTCGCTTAAAGTCTTTATCGTTTCTTCTATTTCTTCCACATTGAAATGAGATCTGTCGTTCGAATATATTCCATCAATAGCCTGTTTGAAATCTTTGATCGCGCTGGTGGCAAAGTGAAATTGTTCTTGCTTCGTAGCAGTGTCTTTAACTTCAGCCCATTTTTTTTTATATGACAGCCCACGGTTATAAAAAACTGCTCTAAATTTCGGATCTATCGCGATGCTTTCGCTATAATCAGAAATCGCATCATCGTATTTTTTTTTATAATAATAGAATTGACCGCGTAAGTTATAAGCAATCGCATTTTTTGGATCTAGCTTGATGATATTGTTTAAAACAATAAATGCATTCTCATTATTCAAAATTTCTTTTGCAATGGCTTCTAAACTTTCACTTATTTCTTCTAAGTTAAATTGTTTATCATCCGAAGACAGGAATCTTTCAACCTTTGTAAAATTGCGCATTGCATCAATGGCAAGACCGACTTCTTGCTCAGTAGCAGCCTTGTCCTTAACCTCATTCCATAAGCTTTGATATATTTTTCCACATTTATAATAAGCTTCCGCATCATTTGGATTTATTTCTAGGGCTTTATTAAAATAGAAAGCGCTCGATAATATTTTTGTTTATCACAATAGATCTCAGCAAGTAAATGATAAGCAAAGGCATCTCGTTGATTCAGTGTGTTAACAGTGCTTAAAAATTGGATTGCATTTGAATTGGCTTTAAATTCCTTTGCGAGAGTTTCACTATATCCTTGTACTTTTGCTAAATCGATTCGTCCCTCGCTTCCATCTAGTTTGATAGCTTGCTTGAGGTCCTTGATTGCATTAAAAGCAAATTCACATTGGTTTATATCAGCGCTGTCCTTAACTTGCTTCCATTTTCTTTGGTAGGCTACCCCACGTTTATAATGAGCCCATGCAGACCCTGGAGCTTTCTTTAAGGCTTCCTCATAATGATGAATCGCCATATCATAATCCGCATTATTGAAATAAGCTTCAGCCAGGTAGTGATGGGCGCGCGCATCACTGTTGTCTTGGCTGATCATCTCAGTTAAGACGGAAATTACATTTGGGTTATCTATAATTTCGTCTGCTAAGTGCATATGATCTTTTCTTACTTTTTCCAAATTTAATTCGCCGTTATTCCAAGCTTGGGATAGCAGCTGTTCAGTTTTTCTGAAATTGATGGTTGCTTCAATAGCAAAGCGAAATTGTTCCGTGGTATGAGGAATAGCAATTTCCTTAACCGCGTTCCATCGTGCTTGATAGGCTTTTCCACGGTTATAATATGCCATGGTAAACTTTGGTTTTATCTCAATGGCTCGATCGTAATAATAAATCGCTTCAGTATAGACAGCCTTATCATAATAGCAGCTACCCAGTAAATTATAAGTCTCGGCATTAGTTGGATCGAGTCTGATGGCATGGTTGAAATAAGAGATTGCTCCTGCTTCACTTTTACCGAAGATACCGCTGGAACATGATATCGCCTTCTCGAGATATTCTTCTACTGTTGTACTCACAATCTCTATTTGATCTGTCTCAGGTTGTTTCTCTAATTCATCTAGATAGCTCCTAATAGTATCGATCTTAACGGTCGACCAAATAGCAGCCCTAATAAACACATCTCTTATTGGATTGGGCTGTTGTTTTTCGCCCCTTTGCTTAGGTCTTTGCATGTTGGCAGAGGCATGTCGCAATATGATCTTCTGTTCCTTGATAGGCAATTCTTTGATGGTATCGAAGAGCGTAGATGGAGATAAGTCCGAAACAATATCAGACAAGTTTTCATAGGGCGCGGTCTGATTGGGATCAAGGACGCTAGCTTGGTAGTAATCGAATATCGCTTTGGCAGTTTTCTGTTGTCCTTGATAAAGAAAGCCGCGATTGTTATAAAGTATCCAATTTTTCGGGCTTAGTTCGAGCATTTTGTTGAGGTTATAAATCGCTTCATCATAATAGATGTTTTCACGACGGTGCACTTCATAAAGGTTTTCATAGGCAGCGTACTGTGCATCCTGTCCCAATGTGAAAGCTTCTCTGAGCGCTTCATTGGCAAGGGCGATGGCTTGGGTAATATGTCCAACTCGGCGGTGAGAAACCGATTCTTTTATTAATTCATCGACTCGAGTACGCTCTAGCATTTTTTGTGACCCTCATTTTCACAGACCATGAATATTATCATTATCATTTTGAGCTTTTACTTTATACGTCATAAATACCATTGCAAAGTTCACTATCATTAGTGTTTTCATCATTATCACTATTCTCTTCATTAATGAAATTCTGACTATAAATGCCATAACCTGATGCTGTTAAGGCTCTCATTGAGACCAAATCCTGCATTTTTTTTCTTATCTCATCCCAATTAATTTCTGTGTGTATATATTTTTTCAACTTCAATGCTTGTTTAAAATCTGCAATGGCTTCATTAGGATTTTTTAATATTTCATGAGTGTATCCTCGATTGAGATAGGCCATAGCACAGTTTGAATCAATTTTGATAGCTTCACTGTAATCATAAATCGCTTCATCATAGATTTTATTTTTTAAGTAGAAACTGCCGCGATAATTATAAATCCTGGCAAGAAGATCTTTCTGATATGAATTATCTGTGCCTAGTCTGATTGCTTGATTGTAAGCAGCGATGATACAGAGGACTTTATTTTGTATCTCAAATTGAGCCGCATTCGCAATATGCTGATTGATTTGTGCAGCGATTGAGTATTTTGAGCCAGCATTATCATTTGCTTCTATTGGCTCTTCAGCTTCTTTAAGTCTTTCTTTAGCTTCAGAGCTTGCTTGTTTTTTCAAAGTTTCTACATGGTCAGTGATGTCACGGATAATATCAGATGAAAACCATTCGTTTTTCCAAAAATAATCTCTCAATAGATTGCGTTGCCTATGCCGAGGTTTTTTCATACCGCTACAGGGCTCTAATAAGAAGATTTGCTCATCAATAGGAAGTGTTTTGATGAGATTGAAAAGAGAAATTTTATCCCGTTGCGAAATCGCACTTTCTAGGCTTTTATAATGACTTTCCTTTGGATTGAGTTGAATCGCTTTGGTGTAATCAAGAATTGCTTTGGCGGTCATTCCTTTTTTTTCATAGGCATCTCCGCGATTACAATATAAAAGCGCAGCATCTATATTGTACAGAGCTAGTTCAACATCGTTCAAAGCTCGTTTAATATTATTTAAAGCTAGCTCAAGCGCTTTGTTGAAATTAGAAATTGCTTCATCCAAGTTTCCTTGCATTTCATAAGCAACACCACGTTGACTATAGCGCATTGCATTTTTTGGCTCTAACTGAATGATTTTCTCAATATTATAAATTGCTTCCTCATAGGCTTCTGTGCCAAGGTATAAAGAAAAAAGATAGAGATAGGATTTCACATCCGTGGGATCTAAGCGGATCTTTTCATTCCTTGCGGCAATGGTATCGATCATCAATTGATCTTCGGTCATACGCTGCATCAGGATGGCCCTCGTCTTTGCTTCTAATAATTTTAAATTAATATGATTTCAGTTAAGAAAAATTGCGATTATTTTCTATCTTTATATCTAGCAGCAATTAAGGCATCAACTTCTTTGTTATTATCCCTTTCATATTGATCTTCTTTATCGTCATTATGTGCATAAAAACAAAAGCCGCCGCTTGAGTTCGAGTTGCTTTTTATTTTTTTCCTAACCTCTTCTCGCATGGCTGGTATATCTTTATTTATTTTTTCCCAATCAAATCTCTCGTCACTTTCATAGGCTAATTTTTTAACTTGCTTGAAATCAGCAATGGCCTTAGAGGCAAACCCGAATGCTTGCTTAGTAGTAGCTACTTCCTTAACTTTGTTCCACATCCATTGATATACTATACCACGCTTATAGTAGGCATAAGCCTGTTCAGGTTTATCATCTATTTCTATAGCTTGGTCATAATTATAAAGTGCTTCATCGTATTCCCCTGCAAGTTGATCATAGATCTCTGCATGATAATAGATGTCGCCGAGGAGATTATAAGCGCATGCATCGGGCTTTAGCCTGATGGCATCATCGGGCTTTAGCCTGATGGCATGGTTACAAGAAGAGATGGCAGCTGCGTATTGATTGTCATTAAATAATGAGCGAGCACGTGCGATATATTCTTCACTTGTCATTGTATTAGGTGTATCACTCGTCACGTTTTCCTTATCCGTTTTGGGGATTGCTTTTAAGTTTAATACATGTTGATCAAGTTCATCGATACTGAATGATGACAACCAGTTATTTTTCCATAAACAAGTTCTTATTAGATTGGGTTTTTTTCTAGGTCGTTTTATAGCGACATTAGGCTCCAGTATCGTCATTTGCTTTTTGAGATCACTCGTGCAGGGTTCTAATAGAATTAATTGCTCTTCGTTAGGCAGTGTTTTAATAAGATTGAATAGTTCATCTGGATCTTTACCTGCAATAAGCTTTCCTAGGTTTTTGTAGGGCACATCATTATTTGGATCTAATTCACATGCCTTGTTGTAATCAGAAATTGCTTCAGCGGTCCTATCTTGATTTTGATAGATAACGCCACGATTGCTGTAATACTCCGCATCTTTTGATATTAACTGATAACAATTGTTGAGATGATAAAGCGCTTCATCGTATACCTGTTCAGCAGAGTAGGTATCATGAAGAAGGCGATGAGTTTCCCAAGTATTTGGGTCTATCCTGAGAGCATGATGAGCCCAGGCAATTGCTGTAATCCTTAAATTTTTTTTATGAAAATCTAGCGATTTGTCTATATATTCTTGGGCGGGCGTACGTTCTAGCATGTAAATCATCCTCATCATGATTCTAATAGTTTTAATGCATTGCTATTTTAGCAAAGGAGAGGGGTGGGATTATTAACAGAAGCTTAATAGAAGAGGAAGGGCAGATTCTGATGAATCCACCCTAGCAAACTTAATTAGCAATCCGCATACCCACATCATGCGGAATCCCATCTCGCGATTCTGCAATATAGGAAACAGCCTGCCAATCAACCAAAACCGGCTTGTTTTTAGACGCCTCACTCAGCATATGCACCATACCGCTCAAAGAAGCATTGGGATTATTGCTATGTTCTTCCAAAGGCGGATGCGCTTCGACATATAAACGATTATCTTGCCAACCTACTTTGACTGGTGCATTCACAATAGCAACCGGCACGCCGCCTTCTACAATAGGAAAGAAGGTTTGAATATCAGATTCATACATGCGAATACAACCAAAGCTGGCACGCTTGCCCACACTTTCTGGAAAGATGGTGCTATGAATTAAATAGGTTGGAATACGCATATAAATGGCATAAGGGCCCAGGGGATTATCTGGGCCTGGCGGCATCACTTTGGGTAATACCACGCCTTGCGCTAAATTAAATTCACGAATGTCCTCAGGTGGTGTCCATGAGGGATTGTTTGCTTTACGCGTGATGGAGGTAAGCGTGATCGGAATAGTTTTGCCAATTTTTCCAATGCCAATGGGAAAAGTTAATACCTTGCCTGAGGCGAGATAATAATACATGCGCATTTCAGGCAAATTAATGACGATACCTTGGCGTGCTTGATTGGGAAGTAAATGCTGCGTTGGAATTTGCAAAGGCGTACCAGAAGAAAATGCGCGATTCATATCAACGCGAGGATTGGCATTTTCTAGTGAGTTATAGCCTAAATTATAATGCTTAGCGACAGTCACTACCGTATCACCCGAGCTTGCCGAGATATATTGAACTTGGCCGATCAAGGATTCATTTGCAGGCGGCACGGAATAAGCTGTTGCAAATACCTGTGTCGTCGCACAGGCTGCCATCACAGAAATCATTTGTCCTATTTTTCGAATGTTCATATGTGTCCTTTGAATTGATCAATAAAACCTACACCAAATATCGTGAACTAGCCAGCCACTTTGGATCAGGATAATAAGCGAAAATAAGCGTGTCATCCTTAATGGTATTGATGATGGGAGTCGCTAGTTTAACGCCGACAGCGGGGCAACCCCAACTTCTTCCTGCTTGACCGTATTTTCTTATGATATCAGCATTTACATAAGGGGCACCATGGATGACGATGTCACGACGAAAGGCATTGTCATTAAAACCATTTTCCAAGCCGCGTAAACGTAGTGAATATCCTTTGCCGCCAAAATAAGTTGATGCAGTCATGAATACACCAATACTTGATTTCAAACTACCGGGACTATTTGAAAATGAAGTGGCTTTGACTTGTCCGCTATTTCTGCCGTGAGATACCCAAGTGTTATAAAGCACTCGACCGGTCTTCATATTGAAAACCCATAAGCGGCGGCGATTTGATGGTTTTGAATAATCAATCACCGTCAGTAATTGTTTGCTATCCAAACCCTTATTGCGTGCATGAACATAGGCGCGCAAACTGAGTTGTAAAACTTTATCGTCGATGTTGCCAGCTTGAGATTTTAAAAGGGCAGTTTCTTTTTGCATCCAGCTAGCGCTGCCAAAGGCTTCGTGATTGGATGAAATGAATAGGGAAGAAAAGGGCCAGCTTGCGCCTAGTAAGCTAAGCAGCAAAAGTGAAAAAAGGGTGGGGTAAATTCTTTTCATTAGCATTGGTCTCGTGTTAGTTTGTGTTAAGTTGTTGATTATACTTTTTTAAGCTAATAATAATTAAAGTGGACTTTATTTATACACATATTTGCGGGCTTTGTCAATGAGGAACGGGGCTTGAGCGGGCGTGGCATGGATAATTTGTACAAAATATGATATGTTGCGAGATCACACGATGGGGAATAAGAATATGTTTAGTCATGTTGAAGCAGATAACGATTCATTAGAACAAGTCACTCAGGAAGTTTCATCTACCTTGCCAAACCTTACGAGACAAAGCGTTTATGCGGCCGCAAGTAGAATAATAGGTATGAATAGAGATCATAATATAGATTTCGTTGACTATCGAGTGTTAAAGTTACTCGCAACTGGTATGTTCTTTATGTACGTTGACATAGCTAATTCACAAATACGGAGCGATTTTGTTGGCAGTTGGGAAAAACATGGGCTTCCCTCACCTTCAAAAGCCATTATTAACTTTCTTCAAATGCCTCAAAGTTCATGGTGCGGTGCAGCAAAGATGAAATATGCCTTTCTTCTTGAATTGTTTCCTGGCATTAACTCACGGGAAGCAGCAGATAATCCAGATGTGGTTATTGAACATGTAATATCGCTGCTATCCGATGTTAAGGAATTATCGCTTGATGAAATCACTGGGGCAGAGTCTGAAGAAGCCAGATTAATTTCCAAAATCGAAAATTATCTTCGGGAAATATTATTTTTATCTGCTCCCTACCGAATTGAAATCGACATATTAAATGATTTACGAAATTGGGTAATAGAAAAAGATCGTAAGTTTGAGTTATCAAAAGAACAATGGGCATTACTTCATAACCCGCAAACAGAGATTGGGAATTTTTATTCAACTCAGATTCAGACTTCTGCTTTTTTCCAGAATGTAGATAATCAAGCGAGATTGGTGGTGGGTGAGGCGGAAAAGCGGTTTGTGTGGCGGAAGGGAAAATAGATATAAAACACCAACTGTTCTCGCCAAGGTCTTTTTCGGGGTATCTTGCACAATCAAAAATCTGTTTATTTTCAGTTGCTAATATGACAAAATTGACAAAACTAACCTTAAAGGTTATATTAAAATGGATGATTCTAAAACACCAAGATATGATTTGAGCTCGATTAAACGGGTTTTTTCAACCACGGATAAGTTATGAATGACAGCTACAGCAATGAGTAACCAATATATGTTAGGGTTCAGTGATCAAGATGTGGTTGACGCAATCCAAGCATTAACATCAAATGATTTTTATAAATCAATGCCGCCTATCAAGGCGGGTTTCACAGCATGGCAAGATGTTTACAAAACTACATTCAAACAGACAAATTTATATATCAAATTTCAGATCGATAATAAAGGCGAAACGATTGTATCCTTCAAAAAAGACGCGGGGAAAAGTATATGAATAAAAGTAAACTTGAATACTGCCCTTTTTGTGGGAAAGAAGCTTATCAGCATCAAGTCAAACCTTTAAAATTGCAATATAAATCACATTCAATCACTGTCAATCAGCCAGGATATTGGTGTAATAAATGTGGTGAAGGCGTAATTGGCGGGGATGATAGAAAGGCAACTCAAAAAGAATTGCAAGCTTTTCGTGCAAAAGTTGATGGATTACTAACGCCAGATGAAGCAAAAACCATTAGAGAAAAATTAAAACTAACTCAGCAGAAAGCTTGCGATATATTTGGTGGAGGTATCAATGCGTTTAGTAGATATGAAAGAGGCGAAACACCAATACCTAAACCATTGAGCCAATTATTACGACTGCTTGGCAAGCACCCCAATTTATTAATTGAATTGAATAATAAATTAAATCGAGTTCATTCAAATAAGAAGCACAAAATCGCTATATAATTTAAGGACGCGATACATTGCAAAGAACAAAGCTCTTATAGCAGACGAACCAGAAACAGCGTATAGTCCCACCATGGAAAATCTTGATGGGGAAGGTCATTTCTATGACTCTTACAAACGACGAAAAATCTAAAAACGCAGATAAAATCCGTGTAGCAGTTTTATATGGCGGCCGTTCAGCAGAGCATGAGGTTTCATTATTGTCTGCCGCTAATGTTATTCAATATCTCGATAATAGCCAATTTGAAGTCATTCCCATGGGGATTGATAAGCAGGGGAATTGGTTTTTAGGCAAGGAAACCTTTGTCAAAAGTCTTGAAAATAAAACCATTCCCAAATTATATGATTCCATGAATACCTGGTTTACCGCAGAATGGATTGGCAAACCTGTGGAGCAAAGTTTTGTACCTGAAAAAATAACAACAAACCATCCTGTTTTCGATGTGGTTTTTCCTGCTGTACATGGCACGCTGTGTGAAGATGGTGCCTTGCAAGGATTACTCGAATTGGCAGATATTCCCTATGTGGGCTGCGGTGTCTTATCTTCTGCCATCGGTATGGATAAAGATATTTCCAAACGTTTGGCGGTGCAGGCTGGCATTGCTGTCGCTGCCTTCACGGTCATCAAACAAGAGCAATGGCGGCACAATATGCCGCATTGGACCAAGCAAATTGAAAAACTGGGCTATCCTGTTTTTGTTAAACCAGCTAATACGGGTTCGAGCATTGGCATTAGCAAGGTAAAAACAGCGGATCAATTACAAGCAGCAATGGAAAAAGCTTTTCAATATGACCTTAAAGTCGTGGTCGAAAAAGCATTGAATATTTTTGAATTGGAAGTCGCTGTCTTGGAATCACTGGAAGCAAATGCCGATCCTATCGTAAGTGTGGTGGGTGAGATCTTGCCGAGACATGAATTCTATTCCTATGAAGCAAAATATGTCGATGAAAAAGGCGCGGAATTAATTATTCCTGCGCATGTGTCAAGCGAGATTCAAGAAAAGGCGCGCGCTCTTGCCAAAGAAATTTTTCTCACACTTGAATGTAGCGGCATGGCAAGAGTCGATTTGTTTTTAGATAAAGACACAGGGCAACTTTATTTTAATGAAATTAATACGCTGCCTGGCTTTACCAAAATTAGTATGTATCCCAAATTAATGGAAGCCTCGGGTGTGAGTTATTCTCAATTACTCAGCCATTTAATTCATTTGGCGATGAAAAAGCATTATCATAAAAAACAATTGACCCATAATTATATAAAATAACATTATCAATGTTTAAACATCGAATTTTTCTATCTTTCCTGTGCATCCTGTTTTCTACGAATATGGCGAATGCGCAGGAAAAATTAACGCTTTCCTTAAATGAAGCCATCCTTCTTTCCGTGCGATCTAATCCCAATGTGTTATCTTCACGATTAAATTATGTGATACAGAAATTTAATTTGCATGTGCAAGAATGGCAGTTTGATCCGCATTATTCCTTTGAAGCATCAGCAACCTCAAATCGGCAAAATTATAATACACAATTTACCACGGGCGATCGTAATTATAATATTTCACCAGGTGTTTCTTTACAAACACCCATTGGCACGCAATTATCATTGGTGGCCAATAATCCCGTGACTAATCATTACAATCCTGGTCTTTCCTTGCAAATTATGCAGCCTCTGATGCGCGGCTTTGGTAAGGCTGTGGTAGAAGCGGCCCTTTATGATGCCAAAGATACCGAAGTGATTTCTCGCTTAAGCATTGAAGGCGTGATGCGCAATACGGTTTCTGCGGTGATTAATGCCTATCTTGATCTGATGTCAGCCGAACGCGCCTTGCAGATTGATCAAGAAGCAGTAAAACGTGCCACGCATTCAGTAGAACAAACAAAAATATTTATTAAAGCAGGACACAAGGCGGGCAATGAATTGGTGACGGTGCAAGCGACCGTAGCAAGCTCGCGTGCACAAGTTCAAAGTGATTATAATAATTTACAACAAGCGCGTTATGCTTTATTAAGCGCAATTGGCATGGATCCGAATACTGAAGTCAGTATTAGCAAGCTTGATGTGCCGCAATTAATTCAACAATATCATTCGCCTTCCTTGTCAGACACTAAACAAAGAACTTTAGAAAATGATATTCAATATCAAATTGATCGCATCACTCTGCATGGACCTACGACAAGAAATTTATTACTAGCAGAAGATAATACGCGCTGGCAACTTAATTTAACTGCCTCAGCGACGACAGGAAGTGGTGGTGGCGGTGGAAAAAATGCTGGCGTTAATAGCTTATTTAATGGATCAAGCGAATCTCAAACAGTGAGTTTGAATTTACAAATCCCCATCGATGATCAAGTGGCAAAACAAGGCGTATTAAATGCAAAAATTGCCTTGAAACAAGCCGAATTAGCCTTGTCACAAGAAAAATGGAGCAAGGAAACCAATGCCATTAATGGATGGAATTTAGTATCGAATGCAAGGCAAGCTATGCGCTATGCAGAAGATGCAGAAAAATTACAAGAACGAACTTATCATATCAGTTATCAAAAATATCTACATGGCTTGATCGACAGTCTTGAATTGCAATCAGCTCAAATTCAATTAATTCAAGCGCAGCAAACCTTATTAGCAGCACAAGTGAATTATGTTAAATCATTAGTGAATTTAGATTTACTTATTGGACATACCCTAAAAACCTGGGACATCAAGGCGAGGTTATCATGAAATATGTCATGCTTTTTCTTTTGCTAGCTTGTTTACAAGCTTGCTCACGTCAAACCAATTCTCATCATGAACACACAATGACAGTCTCAGCAGCAACTTATACCAGCCCATTGTATTATGCTGGTACGGTTATGCCGATTAAAACCACGGTGATTCCCAGTCCTGCAGATGGTGCGGTGATGGAGGTGCCCTTTCAATATGGCGAGCAAGTTAATAGCGGACAATTATTATTTTTACTCTCTTCTACCAAATTTTTAACAAATTATAAATCTGCGATCATGCAATTTGTTAAAGCAAAAAATGAATTTAACAATAATCAAACACAATTAACCGAAGCTGTTTTTTTGCATAAAAACCAATTGATTTCAGATGATGATTTTAAGATGAAGAAATCGAGTTATTATGCAGCTCGTTTGGCCTTGCTAGAAGCCAAAGATACTTTGGATAATTTGCTGCACCAATTAAATATAAAAAATATCAAGTTGGATCAATTAAGCATTGCCAATATTGATCAAATATCACAGGCGCTGCATTTACAAATTAATTCTGAAAATATTCGTGTCTTTTCGCCGGCAGCAGGTGTTGTCTTGGCGCCTTCTAAAAATGAAAGTGAAAGTAAAAAACGCTTGATTGGCGATACCGTGAAGCAAGGCGATGCACTGGCTGTTATTGGTGATATGAGCGGCATTAGTGTGCGCATTAAAGTCAATGAACTTACCGTGAATCAATTGCATCCAGGACAAAAAGTCAAAGTGACTGGCATTGCCTTTCCCGATGAAATGTTAGTCGGTGAAATTAAACGCGTAGATCGTCAAGGAGAAATCGCAAATGGCGGCATGCCGGTTTTTCTTGTTGACGTTGTGGTGCCCAAGCTTACGCTAGCTCAGCAAAATATGATTCATGCGGGCATGAGTGCTAAAGTTGAAATTGAACTCACGGAAAATTCACAAATTATGATTCCCATGGCAGCCGTGCATGAAAAAGAAGGTTTAACTTATGTCGAGCGCATTGTTGATCATGCTAAGCCGCCCACGCTTGTCGCGATAAAAACTGGAAAAACAACAATGAATGCGGTTATTGTGTTAAGTGGATTACAAGCAGGAGATCAAATTGTCCTTCCTGATTAAATTAGAAAATATCAGCAAAACTTATCTCTTAGCGGAGAGACAGGTGCCTGCATTGAAAGGAATTAATTTCACTTTGCAGCGCGGTGAATTGGTAGCGATTATTGGTTCATCCGGTTCTGGTAAATCAACCTTGATGAATATTCTCGGATTGTTGGATCAATGCACCAGCGGGCGCTATCTTTTTGCTGATGAAGACATATCGCATTTGGCCAAAGATAAATTAGCGCTGATTCGTAATCAAAAAATTGGTTTTATTTTTCAATCTTTTTATTTATTACCGCGATTAAATGCCTTAGAAAATGTCATGCTGCCCTTGTTTTATCGAGGAATACCAAGGCGGCAAGCAGAACAAAGTGCAAGGGAAATGCTTGATAAAATGCAAGTGGGTGCATTGCATGATCATCGTCCGACGCAATTATCCGGCGGTCAACAACAACGTGTTGCCATTGCGCGTGCCTTAATTGGTGAACCAGAAGTGATTCTTGCCGATGAAGCAACAGGTGCTTTAGATTCAAGAACGAGTCATGAAGTCATGGATTTATTAATACATTTAAATCGTCATGAAAGGCGTACTATTGTTATTATTACTCATGATCGAGAAGTGAGTCAGCGTTGTCAGCGTGTGGTCACGATTAAAGATGGAAGGGAGCAGATATCATGAATGAAAATTATCGCTGGGATGATCCATTATTATTTGAAGAACAATTGACGGAAGAAGAACGTTTAGTCAGAGATGCAGCCCGTCATTTTGCGCAAGAAAAATTACAGCCGCAAGTTGTCAGCGCCTTTCATCATGAAAAATTTGATGGTTCGATCATGTTGGAAATGGGCAAGGCAGGAATATTAGGCGCGACCATTCATGGCTACGGTTGTGCTGGCATCAATTATGTTTCCTATGGTCTTATTATGCGTGAATTGGAACGCGTGGATTCGGGCTATCGATCCGCTGCCAGTGTGCAATCTAGTTTAAGCATGCATGCGATTTATGCCTATGGCAGTGAAGCACAAAAAGAAAAATTTTTGCCGAAGATGGCGCGAGGAGAATGGATCGGCTGTTTTGGTTTGACTGAAGCTAATCATGGCTCTGATCCTTCTGGCATGGAGACAAGGGCAAAATCAGTTGATGGCGGCTATGTGTTGAAAGGCACAAAAATGTGGATTACGAATTCACCGATTGCGGATGTCTTTATTGTTTGGGCGCGTAATGATCGAGGTCGTGTGCGAGGTTTTATTTTAGAAAAGGGCATGCCAGGTTTGTCTGCGCCTATCATGCATGGCAAGTTAAGTTTGCGCGTGTCATTGACAGGCGAAATTTTATTAGAAGATGTTTTTGTGCCGCAGGAAAATGAATTAGAAAAGGCCGATGGTTTGTCAGGCCCCTTGGCTTGTTTAGATAGCGCACGCTATGGCATTGCTTGGGGTGTATTGGGCGCAGCTGAATTTTGCTGGCATGCTGCGCGGCAATATGCTTTGGATCGCAAGCAATTTGGCCAACCGCTTGCTGCGAATCAATTGATCCAACAAAAATTGGCGAATATGCAAACGAATATTAGTCTAGGCTTGCAGGGTTGTTTGCGTTTGGGACGTTTAAAAGATGAAGGACGCGTAGAAACGCCGATGATTTCGATGATGAAACGTTTTTCTACTTTGACTGCCTTAGATGTGGCGCGAGAAGCGAGAGATATTCATGGCGCTAATGGTATTACAGAAGATTTTCATGTGATGAGACATATGTTGAATTTGGAAACGGTCAAGACTTATGAGGGTACGGCTGATATTCATGCTTTGATTTTGGGGAGAGCGCAGACGGGGATACAGGCGTTTAAGGCTTTGGGGTGAGATAATAGCTACTTGTAATCTATTTTATTATACAGGCGTTCGTCGTTGCTGTA
>Ga0207126_1006_pt1 | contig 69797 bp, 72 predicted proteins | sample Alteio_BWMinHeat_20_FD_153586 | JGI IMG/M metagenome (GOLD analysis project Ga0207126, IMG submission 153586) | Enriched cells from forest soil in Barre Woods Harvard Forest LTER site, Petersham, Massachusetts, United States -... | ecosystem: Environmental > Terrestrial > Soil > Temperate forest >...
GCTCCGGGAGAGGGGAGAGTTCTTAATTTTGTTCCTCGAAATAACTTAGGACGCTCCCCTCTCCCGGAGCGCTTTTTGCGAGGGGAGAGGGGCAGGGGGTGAGGGCGCTTTTTGCGCCATTTCGAAGGGTTTAAATAATTCCTCTATTTATTATTTTTTTCACACCCCAAAAATTACTTGCGAACAACCAGGTATTATCAGCTAGAATACGGCATTCATTTCAAAAGGGGACTGCCATGGGTGTAACGAGTGAAAAAGCCATATCTGCCAGGGAAAAAAATATATCTGCCATAAGCAAAGAAAATCGCACAACGACCACTAGCAAAACTAAATTTACTAAATTAATGCAAGAACACGAAATCGAATTTGTTGACTTGCGTTTTACTGATTTGCGCGGTAAAGAGCATCATGTCACTTTACCAGCTAATAAAATTGATGATGCTTTCTTTCAATATGGAAAAGCGTTTGATGGTTCCTCCCTTTGTGGTTGGCAGAGTATTAATGAATCAGATTTATTATTAATTCCCGATCTTTCCACTGCAATCCCTGATCTCTTTTGTGAAGTACCTACCTTACAAGTTCGTTGTGATGTTTATGAGCCTAAAACATTTGATACATATAATCGTGATCCCCGAGCTGTTGCTAAACGTGCAGAAGCTTATCTCACTTCTAGCGGCATTGCCGAAGTTTGTAACTTTGGTCAAGAAGTAGAATTTTTTATTTTTGAAGATGTCCGTTGGGACATCAAAATGAATGGCTGTTTCTATGAAGTCGATTCTGATGAAGCAAGCTGGAATACAGGCGCTGTTCGTGATGGTGGTAATCTGGGTCATCGTCCTCGTACCAAAGGTGGCTATTTCCCCGTCCCGCCAGTCGATTCTTCCCATGATTTACGTAGTGCCATGTGTGAAGCATTAATGGCAATGGGTTTAGTGCCGGAAGTGCATCATCACGAAGTTGCTACTTGCGGTCAAAATGAAATTACCACACGTTACAGTACACTGCTGCATAAGTGTGATGAAATGCTCACCTTCAAATCAGTCATTCAAAATATCGCATACGCTCACAATAAAACAGTTACCTTTATGCCTAAACCCTTAGTCGGTGATAATGGCAGCGGCTTGCATTGTCATCAATCTTTATCTACTGGTGGAAAGAATTTATTTGCTGGTGATAAATACGCCGGTCTTTCGCAAATGGCCTTATATTATATCGGCGGCTTAATCAAACATGCGCGTGCTTTAAACGCATTCACCAATGCAACCACCAATAGTTATAAACGATTAGTGCCCGGTTTTGAAGCACCTGTTACCATGGTTTATTCAGAAGGAAATCGTTCAGCAGGCATTCGCATTCCTCATGTGTTTAGTGAAAAAGAAAAACGTATTGAAGCACGTTTTCCTGATGCGATGGCTAATCCCTATCTTGCTTTTTCTGCCATGCTAATGGCAGGCTTAGATGGTATCAAAAATAAAATTGATCCAGGTCCAGCAGTCGATCACAATTTATATGATTTACCCGCTGAAAAAGTTAAATCATTTCCCAGTTTGTGTTCTTCACTGGAACAAGCATTAGATAGTCTTGAAGAAGATCATCATTTCCTATTAGAAGGCGGTGTCTTTACCAAAGAATTGATCGATGCCTACATTGAACTGAAGCGCGAAGAAGTGACACGTGTCAATATGACGACACATCCAGTCGAATTTGATCTCTACTTTAGTTTATAAAATCAAACAAGGGCAGTAAGATCTTATTACTGCCTCTATCAAAGTGAAAAAAAAGTGGCAGCATTTAAAATAGCAACCTGGAATGTCAACTCGCTGCGTGTACGTTTGCCATATCTTTTATCTTGGCTGGCAGCAGAGCAGCCTGATGTCCTTGCATTACAAGAAACTAAATTAACAAACGAAGATTTTCCTGTTGCAGCTATTCATGAAGCGGGCTACACCTCTATTTTTTCAGGCCAGAAAACCTATAATGGCGTGGCAATGCTTATCAAGCAAAAAACACATCAAGATATTATCACTGACCTTCCTCAATTAAATGATCCGCAGCGGCGTGTATTAGGCGCCCTCATTGAAGATATTTTTGTGTTAAATTTATATGTGCCCAATGGCCAAAGTGTCGGTTCAGAAAAATATCAATACAAATTAACTTGGCTTAAACATTTAGATAATTATTTGCAAACTGAATTAAAAAAATATCCGCGCATGCTGATACTAGGCGATTTCAATATCGCGCCTGAAGAAATAGATGTGCATGATCCTGCACAATGGCAAGATCAAGTCTTATTTAGTCTAGTAGAACGCCAAGCCTTTCGTGACTTATTGAAGATTGGGTTTCAAGATTGTTTTCGAAAATTACATCCAACACAACAGCAATACAGTTGGTGGGATTACCGCCTCAATGCATTTAAACGTAATATGGGATTACGCATAGATCATATTCTTGCAAGTGATGCCTTAGCAGAACATTGCACAATTTGTCATATTGATAAAACCTTACGTGCGGGAGAAAGGCCTTCTGATCATGTGCCCGTTATTGCGGAATTTAAATAGCTGTCATGCCAGCATGCTTTTAGCTGGCACGACAGCCTGAAATCGAACGCCTTGATTCTTAGCAGTATATCCGTTATCATGCCCGCCTATTTTAATAGGGGTTCGTCGGAAATGAAACCAAATATCCATCCAGAATATAAAGAAATAAAGGTCAATTGCAGCTGCGGCAGCACTTTTATTACGCGTTCAACCTGTGATAAAGATACAATTTTGTTAGAAGTTTGCTCAGCATGTCACCCATTTTATACGGGCACACAGAAAATTGTTGATACAGCGGGTCGTGTTGATCGCTTCCGCCAAAAATATGGCACGAGAGGCAAAGATACGGGTGAGAAAAAGTAGTCATATTCTTATCTATCCTATAATTATAAGAAGAAATATTTCATGCCTGACAAATTGCGCCAAGCAGCGCTAAATTATCACTCGCAGCCTATTCCCGGAAAGACTCGTATTGCGCTTTCTAAACCCATGGAAACGCAATACGATTTATCTCTTGCCTATACACCTGGCGTGGCTGAACCCGTGAAAGAAATCGCAAGTCATGCAGAAAGCGCTTATCAATACACCAATAAAGGTAATTTGGTAGCCGTCATTACCAATGGTACTGCTGTCTTAGGTTTGGGTAACGTAGGCGCCTTAGCAGGCAAGCCAGTGATGGAAGGTAAGGCAGCCTTATTTAAAAAATTTGCTGATATTGATGTCTTTGACATTGAAATTGATTGCAATGATCCGCGTGAATTAGTTGAAACCATTGTGCGTATTGCGCCAACCTTTGGCGGCATCAATCTTGAAGATATCAAAGCACCTGAATGCTTTTTTGTCGAACAAGCATTAAAAGAACGTTTGTCTATCCCAGTATTGCATGATGATCAACAAGGAACGGCCATTGTCGTCGCAGCTGCCCTGTTAAATGCCTTAGAAATACAGGCTAAAACACTATCCAACATCAAGATTGTTTGCCTAGGCGCAGGTGCTGCAGGCATTGCCACCATGCGACTATTACAGCAATTGGGTGCCAATCCTCAACAAATTTATCTTGTCGATCGCGAAGGCGTGATTCATAGCGATAGACCCAATTTAAATGAACAGAAAAAATCATTTGCTCAACAAACCGATGCGCGCAGTCTTGCCGATATCATGCAAGGTGCTGATGTCTTCATCGGCGTATCTGGCCCGAAATTATTAGCCCCTGAATGTGTTGCCACCATGGCAGCCAAACCAATCATTTTTGCCTTATCAAATCCCACACCGGAAATCATGCCTGAAGATGTACTGAAAATACGTGCCGATTGCATTATGGCAACAGGCCGTAGCGATTATCCCAATCAAGTGAATAATGTATTATGCTTCCCCTATCTTTTTCGCGGTGCACTCGATGTGCGTGCAAATAGCATCAATGAAGCCATGCAAATCGCTGCTGTTTTTGCCATTAAAGAATTAGCCAAAGAACTCATCCCCGCCACTGTCTTAGCCGCCTATGGTCTTGCCCAAGGCTTGCAATTTGGTGCCACTTATCTTATACCTAAACCTATTGATCCACGCTTAAAAGAATGGGTTTCGGGTGCTGTAGCCAAAGCTGCGGTCGAAAGTGGTGTAGCAAAGATATAATATCTCATTGAATTTGCTGTATTTATTTAATTGCTCTCCTAATAGCCTCGTTCCTAATTATTTCTTAAGCATAGATAACTATAATGAAAGTCTTGGGTAATTATTTTACAAGACCTTAAGAACCAAAAACGAGCGATTGCGAGGGGTGAGAGTTAATGCGTGCTAGACCTGATAATTTGCTTAAAAAATATGTTAGTAGCGCTGGAAGGGCAATTACCTTTCATTACGCCGCATCAATTTTATCAGAATTTGAGGGTATTGATTTAGATACTTTACTCAGTCGATGTCATTATTTTTTAAACACGCACGCGACCAACCTAGCTCACGCAGATTACTACGTTGACAAAATTATCAAGCATAAAAATGGCTTCATCTTTCCAGCCTTATTTTATTACGATCCTGGTAGTAAAAAAAATATTGCATTAAATTGTGCTAATAAAGGAAGAGCAAGTGAGCAATGCTTTGCTGCTGCTGATTATATCGCGAAGCAAAATTATATAGTTGAAAGTGAAGAATTGGATGAGCAGTTAGTCGAAGTGCATGACTGCGTAGCAAATTTCTCTTGCCCGCCTGAAGATGAATATGAATTATTATTCTCTGGTGAATCTGATGATGAAATTAAATTAAAAATAATTAAATTAGATATTTTTAAAAAAATAAATGAGGTAGCAAAGGAATATAGAGGAATTTTCAGTGAAAATGAAAGATTTGATGTTGCGATAGGTAAAAACAAATTTAATTTTGGAACTGAAATTCCCAAGCCCGCCTATCGTCAATTTATCAATTTGCCATTCAATCAGATAAAAAAACTGCTGAGTATCATGCTTGATAAAGTCAGTGAAATATCACTTCGTGAGAAATGGTTTAATGGCGGCGTGAGTAAAGAAATAAGTTCCTTCATGGCAGCCTTCGCCGGGCATGAGCTAATTGAAATTGATGGTGAGCATGCTAAATGTATTCTCAAGTCTAGTGATATCACGACCACAACTTCATCAATCAGCAATGAGCCCATTGTGCAAATCAAACAAACCATTTTTACAAAAATACAGGATGCAGTGACTAAAAGCAAAGTCACAGAAAGTAAAAGCATTGATAAATTCAATGTGACTTTGTCGACAAATCAAGTATTTGAATTTGGATGGGGGAGGTTTGATGATCTCAGTGAATTTACCGAGTTAAGTCTGAATCAAATTGAAGAACTCATTAATAAAATGCTCAAGGAAATTGATGATAGTAGATTGGGAAACTCTAATAAATTAAATCATTTACTGGTTCAATTAGGCGAATTGTCAAATGCTATTGTTTTAAATAAGAAACTCTTGAGCGGATATGAGTGTCAACTAACAGATGAGATGACAAAATTAGAGTATGCGCAATTATTAGAGAAGGCCAGAAAAAAGTACGACGCTATTGTCATCAACTTATTGCGTGAAAACCATAAAGATGAAGAAAAGTTGATAGAGATAAAATCTCTTGTATTGCAAGCCATTGAAGCGGCTTATCAAGTCTATGTCGACGGAGAAGATAAAGATAGTTTGCAATTTGAGGAAAAATTTCCAGAATTAAAAGTGAAAAATAATGCGATCAAATCAGTCAAATTTTCTTGGAGATCATTCGCGGAAATTGAAAATGATTTGGAAATCTTATTAGGTGAATTAGAGAACCCCCTACATTTAATAGAAGAATTGGCTAGTATTGAAAGACATTTATTTGAAAAAAATACTTTTACATTTAATCCATCATTGAAAGAAATCGAAGCGAGATCAAAAAAGCTGGAAGATAATCGCAAGGCAGAGCAAGAAAAAGCATCTAACGACGAAATAGATGACACAATCACAGCTGTCTTGGAAATAAATCAAATTAGCCAAGATCATCATGCCTATGCAGATGAATTAGGCCGGATTTTGTCGAGTAAGCTGAACCTTGATGGAAATGCAATGTTCTCTGATTTCATTTCTATGCTGGTTAGTAATGAAAAGCAGGCATTTTCTTCAGCCATTCAAGGGTTGGAATTCTTTTCTATTCCCAGTGATCCTGTGGCGATCAATGCACGTAAAGTATCTGTCGCTAGTTTGCTAAGATTAGAAAATCTAAGAAAATTTTCACAAGAAGATAAGTTCGCTCAAATACAAAAATATTTTGATTTTATGGTTAGAAGAGCGGATTTAAGAAAGAGTGATCTTAGTGCGGTTAATAGGGAAGAAGATTTAACATCATTTTGTATGAAGGCTTGTGATCAAGGAGCAGTAAATGCTTTGTGTCAGCATATCGCAATCATAGAGCATGAAGATGCTCTTGAGCAGAAAAAACGTGACATCGATGCACTGCAACAGGCTGCATTTCATCCTTCTACTCAAGCTAATGCCCTTCATTACATTTTGAAAGGTGGTGTAGATAAAATCCTTGACTGCAATAGTGGATCGACGACTAAAAGCATTAGTATCAGTCAAACACCGAAATCTAAATATGCGAGTGATGAGGGTGTAGACCGTTCATTTATGAGGGCTTCCAATAGCAATCGTAAAGTGAGTCCCGAGATTGCTGCGGTGAGCATCACTCCTAGGAAGATAGCGGTTAATAATGGTATTTATACGGTCGCTAATTATTTTCACACGCAAAGAAATGCAATTAGAACCCTTCAGGATAATCCAACTGTCTATGAGCTAAAATCAGATCATTTCGATATCTTGAAAAAACTGGGAAAAAAGAAATTATCATCAAGGCAAAGTGACAGAATAAAGCATCAATTTAAGCAATTGGAGGATTGTGTCTTTAACTTACATCGGTTGCAAGAGGATATTTATCTTGCGAATGAGGAAGTTAACGAAAAATTAAATGCGCAAGCAGCGACATACAAATATGATGCTCAATTTCAAGCATTGACTGTTGCTTATGAAGGTTATGAAAATGAGACTAAATTGGCGCAGATTGATATGTTGATAGCGGAGATACAAGCTTATCCCGATGTATTACTCAGTAGTGATGATATAGACAAAAATATAGAATTATTTAATGATAAATTAAATCAAATAAAAATATTGGCTGTGGCGAATGAGGATGAAAAAAATGAATCATTAATAGATAGTAATAATCATGTTGATGGTGATTTTGATTTTGAATTTGGAGAAGCTGAGGAAACTGACAATAAAGGCAAGGGCAAATTTGAATCAGACTCTGAAAGTGATGCTGATATTGAATCTGGCAATGAATCTGAAATAACCAAAGCTATTCAAGCATTAAATCAATATGAAAAAGAAATTAATTCATTCAAAGAAAAGCTTCCCTCTAAGATAGACGAGATAAGGATTAGTATTGGCATTCAGATACAGTTGGTCAACTTGAATGAATTACTCACTATTACTCCTATAGTGGAAACTTATCCGATTTCAAGGGCTGAGCAAGATGAAATGCATAGCTTAGATGTGGAAATAAAAGAAACCAGGCATAGTCTAGAGAATTTGCGTAGCCAACACCAAGATGTAAATACAATAATTGCTAAATTAATTCAGCCTGGAAATGAATGCCCGGAAAGTGATAATATCGCTGACGTTTTATTAAACAAGGTGAATTCTGCAAAAGACTATCAATCTCAATGTAAAACAAAGTTGACAGAATGTAATGAGAAGATAGCGTCATTGAATCAAATAATAGAAACAGTAAATGCTCGCAACCACAAGCGAAGTGACCTGATCAAGCAATGTGTCCAATTAGCCGCGCAAATTCAGCTTGATATAGCTAGTTTAAATACCTTGCTTGCAGATAATCCCTTAGATAAAAATATTGGGCCTTCTTCTAAAGAAGCTTTCCTGCAAGTGACCTTTGCTCATCAAGAATTAATTCAAACTAATATAGGACAGCTTGCTTCCTTGTCACAGCAATTTACTTTGATTCAACAACTATTAAGTGAAAATAATTACAAAGATGAAGCAAGCATCGATGAGCAGCATGAATTAATTATAAAATTAGCTGGGAATAAAAATGCATTTATTAGTCAATGTAATCAGCATTCATTTAAAGAAAAAGTTGCTAGGGCAAATCAATTTGTCAAAGATAAGGTAGATTGTTTAGTTAAAATTGACTCTATTAGGCAAAATTATGCTACTACAAATGATCGTTTATTTTCTCATTCTTTAGAAAATAAATGGCCGCATTCTTTATTTAAAACGGAATTTGATGATATTAAGACTCGATTTTTATCAATAAAATCGGAATTTACGACCGCTAAAAATGATATTGAGGGTGAATTTCAACAATTTAAAACTCAACTTGAAAATGGCTTGATTTCTGATTTATCAGAAGTTCAGCAACAGTGTTCATCTGCATCGCAGCAACTTAAAAAATATATTAGTGAAATAGAAACTCTGCGAACAGAACATAAGGTGCTTTTGCTAGAACAGCGTAAATCGCGTGAATTTTTAGATGAGCAATTTAGCTATCTTGAAAATAAATTAACTGAATTTAATTCTACACTTGTTGCCTCTCTTTATCCTGACGATGGTATTGCAACTTGGGCACTTGTGACCAAAGCAATCGATGATAAATATTGTCGTCAACTTACAGATAAATTAGCGTCATATGAAAAACGGTGCGATGCTGCGCGTGCATTATTAACGGCTTATGAACAAGGACAGCCAATTTCTCATGTCGAATTTAGAAATCACCTTTCCTGGGAATTAGATGCCTGTAAGAAAATCGAGAATGAACTTCTTAAAGAGCAAGCTGAATTTTCTAAATTGATATTTGAGTTAACAGGGGTTGAAAATCAGCATTCTTTATCATTTATAGAGGAGCAGAAGCAGGAAGGGATTAGGCTTGTCGTACTTCATGAAGCTGTTTTTTCCTATGTAAAAGAAGCGGAAAGCAAGACTTATTTTACGGGCTTATTAAACTGCTTATCTGATATTACAAGAAGAATTGATCATCAGACGCGAAGCGATGAGTTAAACAACTTGCATCAACGTGTTGACAATGCATTGCGTGACTTTGATGAAACTCGTGATCCAAAAATTAAAACATGCTTAGAAACTATTGAAAAAGCAAGCCGAGCTGATAATAGAAAGGAAGCATATGAAGTCGCCGAGTGTGCAAGGACCGGGAGAAATAATAGTAACGTTGATTATTCATTGGATCCAACAACAATCACAGGGGAAGTGTCTACTAAGCAAGGTTGGTCGGGTTACATCCTTGGTGGTGTGGGAATAGTCTTGGGTGGTATTGTAACTGGTATTGGCGGTTTCTTATCAGCTACTCCTATTGCTCCTGTCGGTTGGGCTTTTGTTGCTTTGGGCGCAGCTATTATTGCTGGCGGTGCGGTTGTTGTGAAAGATAATTATCAATTGAATCGTCCAAAAGTAACTGAGGTTGAGTTTAAAGTTAAAGGTACGACACAACGTGTATTAGAAATATTTGAAAATGATCATGGTGAAACGGTATATAGCTGCAAAAAACCAAGCGAGCGGCCCGCAACTGCCTTAACTGGAAAAACGATAAGCACTACAATGCCGACAATTCCTACTCAAGTAGAGGCGCAATCTACAGTATTTATTCCAGGATATGGTTATGGAGTCTAGCCCAAGTGTACGCCATTTAGCGTACACTCACGGTATTTAGCCTTAGGCCTTATTCTCAGCCATCGCTGCCATGCGTTTTCTCATCTTAGCTGGTGTCACATTTTCTATATGAGTTGCAACATGCCATTGATGTCCAAAGGGATCAATGATACTGCCGCAACGATCACCATAGAACATATCTTGCACGGGCATTTTTAAATTAGCGCCAGCTTTGAGCGCTTTTTCAACGACTTGATCTACATCTTTAGTATATAAATGGATGCCAACTGCAGCGCCGCCATAGGCATTTGGGCTGCGTGCTCCTATTTCTGGATGCTCATCAGCAAGCATAATCTTAGTATCACCAATCTTTAATTCGGCATGACCAATTTTTCCGTCTGGTTTATCCATGCGCATGACGACTTTTGCCTTGAATACAGATTTGTAAAAATTAATTGCTTCAGCCGCTTGATTAACGATCAAATAAGCTGTGATACTGTTATATCCTTTGGGAATCGCTAATACTTTTTTCTTGCGTTTGACCGCTACTTTCTTTTGCTTTTGCGGTTTTTTCTTAGACGCTAACTTTTTTTTAGATGGTTTTTTCGCTTTCGTTTTTTTTGCCATTACTTAAGTTCCTTTGTTGAATTTATTGAGCGCTGATTTAAACACAGGAATGCTTAATTGTGAATAAATATTAATTGGAGTAAGCAATGAAAAATAGCATAAAGATAATTTTATTATTAGTTATGATGACATCCTATGCAGCACAAGCACACAATTGCGGTAAAGTGGAAGGAAGGAAAATTTCGACCTATGGAAATTTGTCTTGTGCAAAAGCAATAGAAGTTTACAAATCCTTTAATAGAGGCAAGATACCAAAGGGATGGACTTGCGGCCAATCCGTTGGCGGCTGCGGTATTGAAACAGGATTTACCTTTCATTGATAATGAGCAGTTCCCGCTAAGGCTAGGCATTATTTTTTTCTAGCGACTGGATTATACGGATTGTAATCTCTAGCGCCAGGGATGGCGCGTTTGGAGCAAGAAAAAAATAATGCCTAGCCTTAGCGGGAACTATCATTAAAAAATATTGACCCTCATACGCTATTATGAGAAAAAGATGAATTCAAATAAGGAATGAGCATATGAAAAGGATTGTTCTTGCGATATTTTGGCTTGCTGCAATGATGTTAGCGCTGGATGTTCAAGCTGGCAAAGATCCCATCGGTTGGTCGCAATCGGGCAGCATACCGGCAACAACACAATTGAATCAAAGTTATTCCGTTAGCTTTACCTTAATCAATAACCTGCCTTTTCCTATGCCCACCCCGCTTATGATTGTGAATAATTCCTCTCCTTCTAATGAAGTGACTATCGATGATGGTTGCTCAGGGTTGAAATTAACGCCAAATCAAACTTGTAGTGTTGGTTTGATCCTGATTCCAAGAGCGGCAGGCACTAAACAATTAAGTTTGTTCATGGAATATGGGAAAAATAAAGTCCAGATTCCAAAGATGCCAATTACAACGCAGGCTGTAGGAACATCGTCTTCACAGTTACAAGGCACGGTGACTAATGGCTTGCCGTCCAAGATTCTCAGTAATTCCACTTATACCCTGACCTTTACCTTTTCAAATAATGGTTCGACGGCGCTTAATCATTTTTCTTTTGCAGTCAATGCAGGCAATACGGCTGGTTATACGCAAACGAGTACGACGAATTGCACGGCTACTTTGCCAGCGGGCGGGCCATCTTGTGTGATAACGGGTACTTTCACAACTGCATCAACAAGCGGTGCTGTCAGTGTTGGATATACGGGCACAGCAACTTCTGCCTCTGCTTCTGCGACAACCTCTGCCGTTATTAATAATACTTCGGGACAGGGAACGCGAACCTTTCTTTTTGAAAATGATTGCCCGCAACCAGTTTGGTTTTTCATGAATGGCGGTGGACAAGGCCAATTGTGGGGTTGCACCAGTAATGCATCGTGCGATGCATTATCAGGTGTTCCAGGTGCCTTTGCCTGCGATCCAACCGCTTATAACAGTACGACTGGACAACATGGGGAATGTTTCTGGAAGAGTCCTGCTCCTGCAAATGGCATCTATCAATTAACGGCGAATGGAGGCACAAATACGGTTATCTTGACTGAATATGTCTATTCACCAACGCCTGCCCAACCCATTGTTTGGAGCGGTAATATTGCAGGTCGTACGGGATGTACAAGCGGCGTCTGCGAAACAGCAGATTGCGGCGGCGGTACAGGTGCTTGTCCTGTCGGTGTCGGCTTTAATCAACCCGCTATTCAAGCTGAGCCGACCTTTCAAACGAATGGCGATAGTTATGATGTGACCGGTATTAATGGTCTTAATGTGCCCATGTCGATGGGGCCGACCAATGCTACGCGCGATGCAACCAATCCCTACACCTGTGGATCGCCTGGCATTATCGCTGACCAAGTCTCGACGGGTGGAACCATTGGTGGTTGCACATGGGCTTTCACGCCGCCTGTACTGAATTACATTTGGGTAGCAGATGCGGGTTCTACCACTTGCACGCTTAATAGCGATTGCAACCAAGCAGGCGGCGAAGCTTGCGGCTTAAAACGCTCCTCTATTCTCAGTAATTCTTCAACCAAAATGTGTGGTAAGTGGTTAGGTTACTGGACGGCGGATGAAGTATGCGGCATTAATTCTGCTTACACCGGAGCACCTTATACCTGTACGGCTTCTGCTGCAGGCGGCGCTAGCTTTGCCCAGATGTTTGCTTGCACCGGCGCAGAGTATAGTGCTTCTTGTTATACCTCAGCTAATCAGAGCGCTTGCTGCGGCTGTCAAAATTGGCAAGATGCACCAAACAATCTCACCCTGCCATCAAATAATTCGATTGTGCAACAGTGTGGCGGCACAACGGGTAATTCAGGGAACAAATCGACTAACTCGGTGTGGATTGCGAGTGCTTTACCAACACTTTCTTGGTACAAGGCGGGCTGCCCATCAAATTATGTTTATCCCTATGATGATAAGAGCAGCAGTTATACCTGTACAAATAGCGCGACTGCAAATAGCGTTAATTACAAAATAACCTTCTGTCCTGGTAATAATACGGGTGCGCCAACTGGAACGGTTGTGAGTTTGCGCCGCTGAAATGCTATTCCCCTCTCCCGGAGCGCTTTTTGCGAAGGGGGAGGGAGGGGGCATACGCGTCAAGCTAAGCATTCAAATACGAAATAGTCGTTCAGTAAGGAGGCCTTCCCCCATCGGGGGAAGGTGCCAAAGGCGGATGGGGGAATATTAATAATTGCATTCTTATTCCCCCATCCGCCCGTTGGGCACCTTCCCCCGATGGGGGAAGGCCTCCTTACTGAACGACTATTTCGTATTTGAATGCTTAGCTTGACGCGTATGGGGTGAGGGCCATTGTCAGCCCACTGCGCTAGTGCCTTATCCCACGTAAAAACTCACACCTAAAAACAAAGAAGTTGCGGAAAGTTTATTTTTGAGTGACTCATTATCAAAGTTAGCGCCTGTTGCTGTCACATAATTCGCACCTTTGCCCGTACGAATCGTTCCATAATTATTATAATCATATTCAATATTAACTAAGACATTTTGCCGCAAAGCATAATCCAGACCCACGGCAAGTTGATAAGCAAAATTATTACCGCCAACACCGCCAAAAGCTGGACTGACGCGTGGTGTGACACCAACCAAGGCTTGTTCTGAGTAATTGGGCGTAGAATAATTAACGACGCCAGCTCCTGCCATAATATAAGGCATGAGATTATTCCATCGGTAGATATCCGCCTTAAGAATCGCTAACACAGTTAAGGTTTGGACGTCATAGGAGTAATGATAATTTTTGAATGCGGGCAGTGAATATTGGTTGATATTACCTGAAATGCTGGCGTTAGAAGCAAACATATAACGCAGGCCAAGACTGTAATTGGGCAGCCATGTTTTTTTCCGCTGCCAAGTATAACCTGCGGCCAATAATCCATAGGGCTGACTCGATACGCCGTTAGTGGAATAATAATCATTTGGCCAGCCCGGGCCTGTATTGAGATAATTGTTACCGCTTGTCTTATAGAACATACCTCCAGCGCCAACGCCGAGATAAAAATTCTTGCTTGGCAGAGTGAAAGAAGCTGCTGCAAAAGATTGGCAGCTCATACAAATAAAAAAACCAGCAGCAAATATCCGTTTCATAAGGTATCCTTTTTGTGAATTCTTGCCCAATGTACGAAGGAATTAAATTATGCCACTAAAAATTGTCGATTGCCATTTTCATTTTTATGACCAAAAAGTTAATAATTACCTTTTTTTAGCAGACCATGATGAAAAACTCGCTCTCATGTGGGGAGAATCTTATAACACGACATTACCCGCTACCTATCTCCCAAGGGATTATTTTAAAGATATGCAAGATTTTCACATCGAAAAATTAATTATGGCTGAACTTGTTTCTACGGATCCTTTGAAAGAAATGCATTTTGCTCAAACACTCGCTGACCATCATCATCAACTCGCTGCTGCCATTGCAAATATTAATTTGCTCGATAAAAATTTACCGGCACTATTAGCTGAATATGCAAAAATTCCAGTCGTGCGGTCTGTGCGTGATCATTTGCTATGGGATCCTAGTAATCCAAATCATTGCTATACTCGACGTGAAGGCATTTTATTAGAACCTATCGTTGCTGAATCATTTGCCGCAATTCAAGCCTATCCATTTAGCTTTGAATTTGAAATTTATGCACATGAAATACCATTGGTTTTACGCTATGCAACGCAATTTCCGAGTATTAATTTCGCCTTACATTGCATGGGTTGGCCAATTGATCAAACACCTCAAGGGTTTCAAAAATGGAAGCGTGATATGCAGGCATTGAGCGAATGTAAAAATGTGTTTGTCAAAATCACTGCGATTGAATGTATTTTTGGCCTTGAATGGACATTGCAGCAAGTAGAACCTTGGATAAAAACGACAATTGATGTTTTTGGCCCTGAGCGCTGCATGTTTGGCAGTCACTTACCCATCAGCAAATTATCACGCGGTGTGGTGGCTTTATATGAAGCTTATCAAGCTAGCGTTTCTCATTTATCGGAGCAAGAAGCAGCCTGTGTCTTTGCAGAAACGGCTAAGAAGTTTTATAGAATTTCATAGTTTTTATTAATTATCTAATTAATATTTTGATTTTACAGAAAAAACTTAAGCATATTTCGTGCTGATATTTTGTGATATTATGCTCCGAGCTGAGTTCTTAGTACTATAATTAAGTAATGATAAATATAAAATAAAATTCACGACGAGGAAATCGATCATCATGCTATCGACAGGCACAGCAGACAGGGTTGATATCATCATACTTGTTGGGAAAGACAGCGATGGTTGTGACATCCTATCCCGCGCGATGATTGAATATATAGAAGCATGTAAAAAACAAAATTTGACATATCATATTGTCGGCGATGCTAAGACACTTATTGATGATAAGGAATTGCTAACACTACCACAGGCAAATCATTTGCTTGTAGATGCACATGGGAGTATTGGCTATGGCGGTCATGGTCTGTCAGTCACATCTGAAGCTAGCCAAAATTCTCTAAATTTTATTATCAAGATACAGGAAATAATAAATTGTAAAATTATTATAGTGCCAACTTGTTATGGGGGAGCAATAATAAATGAAGCCAAAAAGAGCCAGCGTCGATTTCAGGAAGGCACCATGTTTTTTACTCCCTCTTCTTCTTATGAACCTTCCCTCAATGGTCCAAGTATAAGACTTGCCCTTAGCTTTATAAATAAAATTCAGCCTGGTAAATTGTCACCCATGACTTTATTAGTGAGAGATGCAATCAAAACAATCACAGAAACTATGGTATTTGCAATTCAACCTGATAATGACAATGATGATCTAACACTTCGATCGATTACTTTATCTCGCACACATAGACGAATTTATTTTGAGGCAAAAGCGTACTGTGAATTTCAACTGCAATGTTTCAATGAATTTATCAATACTACCTTGGCATCAACACAGATCAATTCATTATCTAGTGAGTTAGAAAATACTTTTTCGAATTATAAAACATATAGAGAAAAACTCGGTACAGATGAACAAATTAATTTATTGCCTCTTAACATGGGATATGACGAAGAAACGATCTATGCAGATGCTTCATTCTGGTGGCATATTCTTCATAATGATAATGAAGTATTAACTACCTTGCATCGAGATGCACTAGTTAGCAGCGCTATTCTACTATCTACTGCCATTGAACAATCTATTAGGAGCGACAGAGATCATTTGCCCAACCTGATTCGATTCCTGTTCAAACAAAATTCTCAAATTAACCTGCGCGGACAAATTGCAAATAGTATGAAATGGCGTGATTCCATTCGTTTGCATAATCCACAAAAAGAGATAGTGCAGGAAAAATCAGGCTACACAGCCTTAACTTATGCAGTTGACCGTGGAGCAAGCCTGGGTGTGATCGAAGCCTTAGTAGATTGCGGTGCTGATCCCTTCCACCCAGATCTTGCTGGCCGAACAGCAATATCCCTGGCAAGTGATAAATATAAAAAGTTTTTTGAAGGAAAATGCAAAGAATCTATCTTGAAAATAAACAAAATTAAAAAGTTTATAGATAAATTAATACAATTACAGAGCGAAAAACCTGGCGAAGATATTCTGTTTCCCTGGTATTTATCTCTAGATGAAAATATGAGAAAGAATTTTTCCGATCTTCTGCAGAAATATGATCATTTGCAAACTATATGCCATGCCAATAATGAATGATCTGCCCCGAATTTAGTAGACACTAATTTCTAAAGTCCACTTGCAAGCTCATACTGTTCAGGCGATTTATAGCCAAGAAATGAATGCTTGCGCTGCCGATTATAAAACACTTCAATGTAATCAAAAATAGATTTCTTTGCATCATCGCGAGTTAGATATTTTTCATGATAGACGCACTCTGTTTTTAATGTATGAAAGAAACTTTCCATGGCAGCATTATCCCAGCAATCGCCTTTTCGACTCATGCTGCATGTAATGTGGTTATCGCGCAGTAATTGTTGAAAATTATCCGAGGCATATTGACTACCGCGATCTGAATGAAGTAACACATTGGAGCAGATTTTACGCCTAAATACAGCCATTTTAAGCGCATTAATCACTAAAGAGTCTTTCATTCTATCTGACATTGACCAACCGATAACCTTGCGGGAGTAAAGATCCATCACTACTGCAAGATAAAGCCAACCTTCAACCGTTGGAATGTAGGTAATGTCAGAGGCCCATCGTTGATTGGGCGCCTCTGCATAAAATCCCGCTCGAGACACTGAGAGCACCTTGCATTTACGTGTTAAGTGGCGCGACCAAGTTGTAAAAAATGCGACAGTAAAGTTGATGGATGAAGTGATGGCGATGAAGGGTATTTCCTTGGGTGCGCGTTACAAATTCTGATTTGCATCCAACAAGAATGGAGAAAATAAATCGATAATGTAATTCGAATTTTTATCTTGTATTGCATCTACAGAGCGATTCTTGGCAGTACTCTAAGTATTAAAATTTTATCAAGCTACCGCCAATTAATCGGTCAGAATTATTTACATTTAAATTTTGTAACGACTTTATTGTCAGTATCTGAATCCAGACTTGTTGTTGGTACAAAGGTATTTGATGTCATAAAGGCAATATCCGAAGCCATGTTGGCTGCTTTTTTAACGTCTTTATCCACACCATCGTAGGAGTTCTTCTGTGCAATGACGACATAGCTTTTGCCTTGTTTTTGGCAATATTGCTCGATTTTTGCAAGGTTGTCTTTGAGTGCTGCGTTTTGATCGCTCGATGTAGTAATTGCTTTAACTGTACCTTGCTCCATTGGGAATATAGTTGTACTTGATGTAGCAGCGCAGCCAACTAAGGAGAGTAAAGCAGAAAGGGACATCACAAGAGATATTTTTTTAATCATACATTCACCTATGTGTTATTTTATATTCAATTTAAGGAGGCGCGTACCTTAGCATGTAGTAGAAATTCCGTCAAGAATGGAGCCAGCAATTGATATATCGGGCATAGTGAAATAATTTGAAATATTTTGAAACACTTAATTAAAGCGCATGTAGGCTGGGTAAAAATCTCCGGCCTTTAGGCCGGAGAGGATGTCAATATCTAAGGAAACGGAGTTAGATCGTTGATGGATTATTTGGTTTCACTGACAAGCAATTGTAAATGGCCACTATTAAAATCAACAGGGGAACCTGTGCAAGAATAGCCTTTCATTGAGTTTGCAACAAATAAACCGTCATTCATATAGTTAGTCAACTCAAGTGAATGGTTTGTATTTTCTTCAACATAAAAGTGGGTATTGCAAATAGTCGAAATAGATTGACTGTTGTCATTAGATAAACTGACGACTGTTGATACGACACCTAAGATATTTACTTCTATTCTTTTCGCTGGGCTAATAAAATATGAGTAAGTGCTATGTGGGGCAATATATTTTCCCTGTGGAAATTGAAATTCTGGCATGGTATCAGCACTTTGATTCCAGGCAGGACCAAAACCTAATTGCTGAGAAGTATTATTAATAATTGTAAATTCAATTGTACTACCTTGCCAATTTGCATAGCAATTAGCAAAAGCAAAACTTATAGATGCTATAAACAAGGCTAAAATTAATTTTTTTTTCATACTCTAAATGCTCCTCATAATAAAAATAAAAACGGAATTAAACTTTTCTTTTCACCACTGAACTTTGGCAGTAATTCCGGATCTTTGCGGTGATGTTTATCAATTTCTCTCGTCCTTTGTGAGAAGTGATTTTTCCACGACAGCTTTTTACTATACTGTTGAAGTTAATGCACGTAATTTCGCAGCTTCAGTGCTAACTGGTAATGTATCGTTCTTTGGTTACTCATACGGTGTGCAATGCAGCAAGGAATACAACAAGGAAAATAGAAGTGGCTAAACGTTTATTCGCCAAGGGAGAATAGCAAGTATTTGGTGGCTATGGGTGGACTCGAACCACCGACCTCAGCATTATGAGTTAAGCTGGACAGATATATTAATTAATTAAAATCAATGCCTTGCGATGTTTTAGCTTCATTAAAACTGATATAAAATGACTACAATTTAAGAGATAGCTATCTCAAGTTGTTACACTTTTTACTACAGTGGGGTATAAAGTCGGGGTTATTAAAAACCTACCTCTACATCCACTATAAGTAATAATTAGGAGACGTCATAGAGATGAAAAAATATATTTTCATAGTGCTTGGAGCGTTAGCATTACAAACAAGCTATGCAGATACGAATCAACAATCCGTCGAAAATAATCAGCGACAAGCATATCAAGAGGGCTTAAGGGCTGCCGAGGAAGGAGAGAGAAACCAGCAGTTATGGGCGCAGGGCACAAGGGTGATCCAAAAATGGCGGAAGCGTATCAAGAGGGTTTAAGGGCTGTTGCGGAAGCAGAGAGGAACCAGCAATTATGGGCTCAGGGCAACGGTAATCCAAGAATGGCGGAAGCATATCAAGAAGGTTTAAAGGCTGCTGAGGAAATGAAAAATAAGCAACAAAAATGGAGTGAGTAGTGATTACCGATGGATACACAATCTAGTCGTATAGTTCATGCTCATGATGCTTTTGTATGATCTAGCCCCGCTTCAGTAGACACGTAATTTTGGTAAACCACGTGTTAACGAAAGAGGTGTTAGATCAGTTTGTAGAGTGCCATGTATATCTAACAAGTAGTTGCCTACTTTGGCTGCTGGTATTTCTCCACGTGCAATTTTCCTTCGTAACCCTTCCGGCTGCATTTTTAAAAATGCGGCGGCTTCTACGAAGGTGAATGTCTTCATAAAATAAAATCTTCTAATAGGTCATAATTTGTACTCTCATGATGAGACGATATGTATACATAGTCAATGTCGATAAGTATTTTTTTGTCTTTAGGCTGGTTTTTGGATAGAATATCCAAAATAGATATAACAATAATAAACAAACACAAAGGCGGGTTCTCACGAAATGAAGAAAAAATTGTCTAAATCATTAAGCCTATCAAATCCGAGTGAGCGATTAAAACATCTTCGCGCATTACTGCGTGTAAGCAGGGCATTCCTTCAAGAAAAACATGGTATTCCAGAAGTGACGCTAAAATCTTGGGAAAATGGAACAGTTAAGCTAAGTTTGGCGGGCGTAAAGCGTTGTATAGATGCGTATCGTGACGAAGGCTTGATTGTAACTGAAGATTGGTTACTAGAAGGAATTGGTCTTGATCCAACTTCTAGTGCAACGATCGGACAATATTTTGCTGAGCCAAAACAAGCACAAATGCCTTTAAAGGATGATGAGGCTTGCATGATTCGTGATGCAAATTTGTTTAAAGAATCCTATGCCAATGCTGTAGTGATGATGGTGTCAGGAGATGAAATGCGCCCCTTTTATAAGCCTGGCGATTATGTTGGCGGCAAATTGCGGTCAGGTAAAGATATTAAAACGGTAATCAATAAAGATTGCATTGTTTATCTTAAAGATAAGTCGCGCTTTTTTAGAAGAGTGGTTAAAAATAGCAGCGGTGGAATAAATTTGACTTGTCTTAATCCTAATGAAAATACATCAGAACCCGTGTTATTCAATGTGAAAGTTGAAAGTGTGGCTCCTATTATCTGGCATCGATCTAAAGATGATTAATCGCGATTTTTAATAATTTACTTTGAGAGAAACTGCACTGCGTTGTGTCGTCTCGGTAACACGTTTGCCATAAAGACATAATTAACCGTATAATCTCACGTTTGTTTATCCAAATAAAAAGGAATTTTTATGAAATTAAAATATTTTGTGATTTTTTTATCCTTATCTTCAAGTGCCTTGGCTTACAATCAACAACAAATTACTCAATTCATCAATCAGCAACAACCTAAATCTCAACATCATGCCCAGCGTGCTCAAGTCAATACGGCTGCCATTAAGTGGACAGCTTTGCGAGGCCCTCTTACTAACGGTAGCTTTCATATTGTTAAAATGAAAAATAATGATTCCACGCTATTTGCTTTTCATCGCTATTCTTTTGGCGAAGTCTATAAGTCTATCGATAACGGACAGCATTGGAAAGCATTACCATCGCCTAAAAATGAAGAAGTCCTTGACTTGATATCAGTAGATGAAGATCGTTTATTATTAGCTGCAGGAAACCATGTTTACTCTTCCATAGATCAAGGTGAACATTGGAAATTAAATACAACAAAAGATAGTTCTTGTGATAAATTATTTGCACTCTCTCCTAATTTAATTATGTTAATTACCAATCATAATTATTCTTATCCAGGTATATATCGTTCTATTGACGGCGGCAAAACATTTACACCGGCAGAACTCGGTCTTGATGGAGGTTATCCTTTCTGGACTATCATAGGTAGAGACAATATCTTAATGACTAGCAGTGATGGATTATTTGTTTCCACCAATAACGGTTCATTATGGACTCAAGCTTCTACTAACTGGGAACATAGAATGCTTTGGGGCGGAGCTATTAATAGTAAACATGATATTTTTGTAGCGACTGGCAGGCTGTATAGAACTGATGTTAATGGTCGTGTTTGGGAAAAAATAAATGATTTAGACAATGTGTACACGATTAAAGTCGACGCTAAAGATACCTTGTATGTAATTAACAACAAAGATTTAAAGCGTTCAACTGATAATGGAAAAACTTGGCAGTTATTACATAGCTTTAAAGGTATCACAGATTTTACATTGTTAAAAAATGGTAAAATCATTGTGAGTGCTTATGAAGGATTAATGTTGAGTGATGAAACTCAATTGAATTACACTGAACTGCCTAAAATGCCTTATTCAACTTCTGCTAGTGTGCATGCTGTCGCTTTAGATGAAAAAAATTACTTTACTATAGCGGATAAATATTCAGGTCAGCTTTATATTAGTCATGATGCAGGCAAATCATGGGAAATTTCCCGTGAAGGCCATGTCATCAATGATGTTGTCATATTCAATCAGCAAGTGATTACTTTAGAAAGTACAAATACCAATTCAAGTCAACAAGTCATGGTATCTAAAGATGCAGGACAAACTTGGGAATCTGTTAAACAATTGACGGATAATGAATGCACATCACTTTCTAGTCAAAATAATAGTTTAATTATTAATTGCGGCAAAGACAAAGACAGTTATTTCACTCAAGATTTATTGCATTGGACTAGTTTAAAAACAGAAGCTAATAATTCTAGTTTAACTAGCTATTTTGACGGTAAATCCATTTATCTTAGTGACGGTCATTTCATTAAACGCTCTAGTGACAATGGTCAAACTTGGACTTACTTATTAAACAACCTCAATCATTATAGCTCTCGTATTTCAGGTTATAAGGATGAATTCATAGTGATTGCTATTAATGGCGCTGGGGTTATTAAAATGACAGACGGTGGAAAAAGTTGGGATTTAATTAATGATGGTTTAAGAGATTATCATTTTTCTGATCTTGTTGTGATTGATCAGAATCACTATTTGGTCTCAACCGATGATGGTATTTCTTTCACTTATGATGGCGGCAAATATTGGACATCGGCAAATAAAGGACTCACTAATTACGATGTATTAAGTGTTTCACTTTATCAAAATAAGTTGCTTGCCGGTACAAATGGTAATGGTGTGTTTAAAGCAGAATTGAGTTAAAGGATGTCATCATAAAGTCGGGATGAACGCAGCGAACCCAGGAATTAATGCGATATAGAAACCGTGGGTTCGCGGCTCAACATTTACTATAATCAATATAAAATATCGAATTCTAATTAATGAGATGTGCATGACAGCAAAAAATTTAACAATATCCTGTTCAATGTGAAAGTTGAAAGTGTTGCTCCTATTATCTGGCATCGATCCAAAGATGATCAATCGTAATTTTTACTAATTTGCTTTGAAAGAAATTGTATTGCATCTTTCTCAATAATTTTAATCAAATCACATTTTAAATTCTTTAATCCATCATAATGTGTATTTAAAAAATCAAACGCATTAAATCGAGAAAAATTAGTACCTAAGGTTACAATGTAATTATGGTGTTTTAATCGCTCCATTAAAATAATACCATCTTGTATACCAAACAAGCCGCGTTGATGCATGATTTCCTTGCCAAAATTATCTGAATAATCAATTTCAGTAAATGGGATGAAGTTTCGTGTTGTATTTAAAGTCGCCTTTCTTAGCGGATCAAATTCAGCATATTGATTATAATTAAAATGTTTTTGCCACTCAGGGCGTGACATTAATGAGATGCTGGATTTTGTAAGCGAGCTTTGAATGCCTATTGCAAAATAATCAATTTCGGGTAGATCAACATGCTCAAGATATCTAAAAAATATTTCCTTTGTTGTATCGGTCAAAATAGGCGAGTATTTTTTATTCATGATAATCATCCTTTTTTATATAGAATGTTGTGAATAGTGTAACAAGAGCAGAAAATATTAAATAATATACTGGTGCGTCAGCTATGTTGGTCTGTTGAATTAATAAAAATCCTAATGTTGGTACAATGCCACCAAGCACGCCAAAACTAAAATTAAAAGAAAAGGAAGCAATTGTTGAGCGCGTATTGGGTTTAAGGATTTGAATTAATAATCCCGGAATTGTTGCAGAATTAATAGTTGATAATAGTCCAAAAGCAAGTAATGGAAATAAAATTAATGCAGGATTATGAAGAAGTAAATCAAATAAGGGAATGCTAAAAATAATAAATAATACGCATGAAAGTCGTATCATACCAATACCAGACCAACGATCAGCTATTAATCCCATTAAAGGAATGAATAACAATCTACTTAACAATGACAAGGCATTATTGCCTAAAATATCATGAGCGCCATTGATTGAAATGCTATTCATATAATTCGGGATAAACATGAAAATAAAATAAAATGCAGTCGCAGGAAAATAAATAAGTCCTATTGATTTTAAATAATTATGAAATTGATCTTGATATGATTCGATAATAGGGTTTGCTGAACAGGTAGAATTTAAGCGAATATTTTTGTAAATAATAGTTTCATCTAAATTTCTTCGTATAAAATAAATCAATAAACCAAGCGGAGCAGAAAGGAAGAAACCAATACGCCAGCCATAAGAAAGTAATACATTGTGTTGGAAGATAAAAAATGAAAGTGAAGTAGCATAGGATGCTATCATTATTCCAATGCTACCTGTAAATGCACCTATACTTCCAAAGAAATAACGATATTTACTTGAACTTGATTCACAAAAATAAATAATATTATTTGTAAATTCTCCGCCTATGCAGATACCTTGAAGTATGCGAATGATAGTTAATAAAAGGGGAGCAAATAAACCAATCTGTTGATAGGTAGGTAGAAGCGCCATGCAGACTGTTGGAAGCGTGATCAGCAGAGGTGTTAACTTTAAACATGTTGCTCGGCCATATTTATCGCTAATGTAGCCAAAAATAAGAGCTCCAATAGGCCGTGAACAAAAGCCTACTGTAAAAATAGCTAATGTTTTAATGATTGCAATATTAGTTAGGTCAGAGGGAAAGTATAATTTTGCAATGACAGGCGCAAAAAAGCCATATAGAGCAAAATCATACCATTCGAAAATACAGCCTAAGCCACTGCTGAGTCTATTCCTTAGTAGTTTCATTTTCCTTATCCAATACCTTTTCATCTCTTGCAGCAAATACTTCTTTTGCAGTATTTACACCATTTAAAGCGGCGGGAAAGCCTGCATATCCAGCAATATGAGTCATAATGTCTATGATTTCAGATCGTGAGATACCAATATTTAAGGCGCAATTAATGTGATAAGCCAACTGAGGTTTTGCATTTCCCAATGTCGCAAGAATAGTAACAGTCAGCATTTGCTTCGTTTTTAGTTCAAGTCCGTCACGATGGTAAAGATCACCAAAAATAAACTCTAAAACATAATTTGCTAGGTCAGGTGCGGTTTTGCCTAGTCCTTTTAAGACAGCTTGATCGCCGCCAGGGCATAATTTGTTTATTTCCGTTGAGCCTCTTTCTAGTCGTTTAGTCATATGCACCCCTTTTAAAATATCTAAATATTATAAAATATAATTGACAATATCTAAATTGGATAATATCATTTTGCTATCAGATGATTATTGAGTTAAAAATACGCAAAAATATCATCCTATGGCAATAAAAGTTAGGTGGATGTTGTAGCATAATTTCACCAAAAAATGAATATGAAATTAAATAATAAGAAGAGACGCGACATATGATTGATTTTTATTTTAAAAATAAAAAGAATAATGACAGTTCTTTTACTGAATTATTTTCGCTATTGAAGCGATATGAAAAATTAGAAGGAGAGTCGACAACACTACTCTATGAATCAAGTGAACTTAAATATATCAATCAGCATATAGACAATGCGATCAACACATTATTGCAGGGGTTGCAGGATTTGGGCCAGTTAATTGGTGTTTCTAGTCAGAGTGAAGAAATCAGACTAAACGAATTCAAATATATCGGTTTCTTTATTTCTGCCATTACTAACTTAACTGAAGCTTTAAACGATTTACGAACGGATACGGAGTACTCGCTCAAACAGCGAGGAGTACAGAATTATTAGAGAGCTGAATGTATATGTTTTTTGAATAATGTTAGAGGGAAAGCGTATGATGCGCAATTTAAGTAAGGATCAGAGAAAGTTATATCAACAATATTCGCGATTGAGCGAAGAAATGACTAGCATTTCTGAACTGAATCAGAATATGAAGTATTCACATGAATATGTTTGGCGGTTGATTTCAAGTCAAGGTATTTGGGTGTTGCCCATGCCTAAGTGTTATGGTGGTTATGGCCTTGGCTGGCAAGATTGTATTGCTGCTTTTGACGGATTTTTTAGTAATTATCCTGATATCAACTTCCTTACTTTATTTATATCTCAGGTCAGTGCTTTGTATGTAATATTACAATATGGAACGGAAGATATTAAACAACGATATTTGCCTCGTTTAATGCAAGGCGAAATTGCATATCTGCATATTTCTAAATATATTCACAATTTACTTCATCATGAATATCAACAAAAGATAAATAAAAATCAAAGTCTTCATGTCACAAATAATAAAATATTCATTTATGTCGACAAGCTTGATGAAGATGTCATTTTTTATATCTGCGAAAAAAAAACAGTTTTGGAATCAAAAGCTGTAAATGAACCAATAAATTCAACTTTACTTGAAGAAAATAAATTTACTGCAAAAGAAACAGGGATATTTGCATTATTTGACCTAATTAATTTTGAAAGAATATTTTATGGAATTTTTTTATCGAGCTATGCATGTAAAATTAAAAACAGAATAATATTTTCTTAATGATCGTTAAAGGTAATAACTGAGTTCAAAATGAGTAATTTATTTTATTAAAAAGAAGAGGTAATATTTATGCGTGAAAAAATTAGCTGTCAGCAAGCTGTAGACCATTGTTTGTGTGAAATGGAAAAATTATTTTCAAAAATTTCATTCGCAAAGGCATTTCATTCAGGTGAAAAAACAGATTTAGCCTATTATAAAAGGCATTTGATTGAAATCATTCTGAGAATAAAATTAAACAATGAGGTTGATGCCTATTCACTGTATAAGCTAGGTTATCGAGATAATTACTTGTCTAAGAAGCTAGCAACTTATTTATCAGAAGAATATGGACATGAAGCTTTTTTTATGAGCGATTTGAATTCGCTGGGTGTAACTGCAAATGAAGTCGATAACACCGACCCATTTTTTTCAACTAAAAAATTGATTGGATATCTGTACTATTCGATTATGAAAGATGGTGCTATGCCAACGATGGTATGGAATTGGTTGGTGGAATGGTATTCAGATACTTATAATCATATTATCACCAATAAATTTTCCGATGAATTTGGAAAAGATAAAGTTATTGGCTCATTGAAACATCTTTCTTTTGACGAGAAGCATGATCATCTAAGCTTAATGTTTTCTACTATACAAGCAACAGTTAAAGATGACAGTGATATTGATAAAATTAAAACTTATATCAGTAACTTCATTTATCTTATCGGTGAATACTATCAAGAGCTTTATGATAATACACTCGGGCTGAATGAAGCTTTATCAAAGGCCTCATAAATAAAAAAAGATGGAATAGTGTTATGAAATCCAACGTTGCGATTATTGAACCAAGTTCTGCTGGCATTAAGTTGATCGATGCCAGCCTTAACTTAGAGAACAATGTCATTGTATTAACGTCAAATACAAATGATCGAGTAATTCCTGTTAAATATAAAAAAATCTGCAAAATTGTTGAGGTTGATACAAATGATGAAATGGCATTAAGAAATAAGCTGAATACTTTAAACGTAGAGAATAAAATCAACGCTATTTTGCCAGGGTTTGAATACTACGTGCCTACATCAGCTCGATTAAGCCACTATTTTGGGTTAAAGGGCCTTCCTGTATCGACAGTGGATGCTATGCGATTTAAGCATAAAATGCGAGAGCATCTTGTCAATTCAGGTATTAGAATGCCACAGTTTCATGTCATTCAATCTTTAGATGATGTTCGAAAATTAAGAAATAAAATTCTATTTCCCTGTGTTGTTAAGCCATCGCATCTTGCTGGTAGTTTATATATTAGAAAAATATATTCATTTGATGAATTGCAAAAATATTTATGTATCCTGCTGCAAGATCAATATCAAGATATGGGTTATTCAATGCAGGGTGATATTCTCATAGAAGAATATATCTCAGGTCGTGAGTTGAGTGTGGAAGGATATGTTAATAATGGTCGCATCAATTATGTGTCTATAACGGATAAATATCTCGGTGCTGAACCATATTTTGTAGAAATTGGTCATATTGTTAAAGCGAATATTAGTGCCGAAGTTGAAAATGACTTGCTTGATTACACAAGTTCAGTGATTAAGGCATTAGGTATTAATGTTGGTGCATTTCATGCAGAAATACGACTAGCGAATGGAGAGCCCGTATTAATTGAAATAGCAGCTCGTCTTGTTGGGGATTGTATCAGTGAATTAATTGAGCTTTCGACAGGAATATCCCTGTCTGAAAAAATGGTCGAAACCTATCTAGGGCAATCTGTGGAAAATAAGACACTATCTGAATTTAAACGCTATTCAGGTGTGAGATTTATTTATGGTAGGGCAGGAAATATCTTTACTGGATTGATGGGGCAAGATGAAATACACGAAATGACAGGCTTTTATCAGTTAAGGTCATTATTACAGGAAGGGGATGTGATCCAACCATTTATAGATTATAGAGGGCGTATTGCTGAGATAATATTTTATGGTGAATCACACGCTGAAGTTGAATCAAGACTAAATTCTGCAAGTCAAAAATTAAATATTCTTACTAGGAAAGCTAATGAGTAATACTTCCGTATTGATTATTAATAGATGGAATGATCGACTGTGTAATTATGAGAAATTGATTGATCATGAGAAGTATGAGGTATTTTATCTCACTAATAAAGTGGGTGAAAAGAATGCTAATAAATCAATTTCAAAGGGTATATTAGTCCTTGATGATCTTAATATTGCATCATTAGATGCAAATTCTGATTCTTTCTTTAAGAAAATAGCTAAGATAGATTGCATTATTGCGCTATCAGAAATTGATCAGGAATTAGCTGCTTATTTGCGGTCACAATATCATGTTCCAGGGTTAAAAAAGAATGATATCTTAAAATTTAGAGATAAGGTCATAATGAAACAAGTGGCTCAGGAGTCGGGGATTACTGTTCCAGTTTTTTCAGGGCTTAATGATATAAATAAAATTTATTCATTTGCTACTCAGTATGACTACCCAATTATATTAAAGCCAAAAGATGGTGTGTCAAGCGAAGGCGTTATTAAAATTCACGATGATAATGAGCTTGATTATTCCTTACAACAGATAAATATGGATGGTTATGAATGCGAGAAATTCATTGATGGCACTGTCTATCATGTCGATGGAATCGTTTTTAATTCCAAGATCATCTTTATAAAGATTTCTCAATACCTAAACACTTGCCTTGAGTACACAAAAGGTACTCCATTAGGCTCAGTCATGATTGACGATAAATTATTAATTACAAAAATTGAAGAATTTACTCAAAAGGTCATTGCAGCATTTCAACTGGATAATAATTCATTTCACTTAGAGCTCATTATAGATCCATCAAATACTATTTATTTTCTTGAAATAGGCGCACGTGTTGGAGGGGCGCAAGTTCCATACCTATATGAAAAAATATTTAATATCAATTTATTTCAACTGTGGATTGATATTCAGCTAGGGAGAAATATTAGCGAGCCTATTTATGACGAGTTAGACAGGCAGCAGCTAGGTGGATGGCTGTTGATACCTGAACCGCGCTTAATTCCTTCAGAAGTAATCAAAGTAAAAAAAATGAAAGACGAAATTTCTGAAATTATAGATGAGAAACTCCCCACGATTGGGCACATATTCTATGGGAATGGTGAGTACCGTGATATTAGCGCTGCTTATCTGCTGAAAGGTACAAGCACAAAGCAAATTGAAAAAGCTATTCATCGAATTATAAATGATTTTTATATCCAACTTAACCATGTTAAAAGAGGAAAATGCCATGATATTAACCATGTTGAAAGCAAAACTACATCAAGCGTCAATTACTCACGCTGAACTGCACTATGAAGGTTCTTGTGCCATTGATGAGGATTTGTTAGATAAAGTGGGTATCCTGCCTAATGAGCAAATCCAAATTTATAATTTAAATAATGCGAATCGATTTACGACCTACGCCATTCCTGCACCTCGTGGCTCTAGGATGATATCGGTTAATGGAGCGGCAGCCTTATTAGCAAATCCCAAGGATCGTGTTATTATCTGCTCCTATGCTATGTTTGATGCTATAGAAGTCGAAAATTTTAAACCGAAAGTAGCTATGTTAGATGAAAATAATCATGTTAAATCTACAAAAAATATTCAAGTAGATGAGCTAGCAATGGTCAGTTAAGGATAATAGGCAGGGATGCCTTTTATGACACAGGATCGTAACAATGCAGATCGATAAAATTAAATGGCTTTACATTGCAAGATTTTTTAGTCTTACGGGCAGTCAAATACTTTTCTTTGCCTTACCACTCTTGATATTTAAATTAACGAATAGCATTTTCTATTCTGGGCTCGCGTTTAGCATAGAATGGGCAGCACGTCTGATATCCTTTCCATTATCAGGCTATTGTGCAGATCACTTTGGCTCAAAACGTGTCTATGTACTAACAGATTTAGTCGTTGGCGGATTGTGCATACTATCCCTATTACTGATGCTTATATTCCAGGGAATTTCGCTATACGTATTAATGATATTAGCAACATCCGCAGGCTTTTTATCAGAACAAGGCTATGTTTCTGCTGAGTCATTGGCGCCAAAGCTAGTGAGTTCACAATATTATCCAAAATCACAATCTATTTTAGAAATCTTAGAGCTTATGTCCTTGCTATTTGGCCCATTTTTGTCAGCGATATTTCTTATCTATTTTAGCCTTAATCATTTAATATTAATCGCAATGATATTTTATTTTTTAAGTGCACTGGCTATGAAAATAATTAAGGTGGAAGGGCATACAGCTAATACACAGGGTAATGTTGTTCATGAATTATTACTCGGATTTAACGTAGTTAAAGAGCATTCATACTTAATTCAGATGATCTTGCTTTCAATGCTGCTTAATCTCTTGTTTGGCTTAATGACAGGTTCAGCACCGGCAATGGTAGTCGGGATATTTCAAAAATCAGATCATTTTTATGCGCTCTTGAATTTTTCATCAGGTTTGTTTGGCGCCTTTGTCATTATTTTATTTAACTATGCGTTAAAACATATCTCTATATTAAAAATTGGTATAATCACATTTTTACTAGCTTGTTTTAGCTGTATCTGTTTTGGGTTTATCCATAGCTATCTTGCCTATGTTTTAATTTATGCATTTTTTTATGGGGTCAATGCATTGTTTTCAATCTTTTTTAGAAGCGAACGTGCACGTATTATACCCAAAGAACTCTTAGGTAGAACAATAGGCTCGATTATATTCATCACATTTTTATTTTTTCCCTTGTCGGGGTTGTTGATTAGTATTAGTGAGCAAACCATTGGATTACAAAATTTAGTGATGTTGTTTGGCATATTATGCTTTATTTTTGGAATACCAACACTTTTAAAAATTCGGCAAATAGATTTTGTTAAAGCAGATGAGGCGGCGTCATGAAGTTTATTAAATTGACAGTAAAAAATCATACCGTTATGCACGGTTTCGATGGCGATAATAAGGAAATTTTAGAAAAATGCTACGTTGATAAACCAACGACGAAATTAATCGCTGTCGATAGAATTAAGTCATTGTGTAAAGACCTTGTTTTGATTGATTATGCAGATAATCGATGGATATTTTGGGAGTATGAGGAGAATTTTGATGATGTGGCGGAGGCGTTGGGTAAGGCGGGGTTGTTGGTTGATGGTTGAGAAATAGTGGAGCGTGGGAAAGAGTCAGTTCCATTTTTATTTTCACGAATCGTTAATAATAATTGGTTTTGTAATATCGTAAATGAATGTAATGCCTAAACTTATTTGTTGAAAATAGGTATTACAAACCCTAATTCATCGTCGAAATATGTTGATTTAGTATCAGAATTAATTAAGGTGCTTTGCTAGAAGTGTATTTTAACCTTAATAAAACCTTAAAAATTTAAATGCAAGATAATATATAATTGGGCTCCTACATTTAAGTTTTATATATTCTTTAATCATAAATCAACACTATACGAGAGTCTACAGAATGTTCGCCAGAATGTTTTCTAATCCTGATATAAAATCTAATACCACTATTTTGGATCAAACCTTTATTCCAAAAATTTCCTACACTGAACTTCAAACTGAGATGACTAAGTTATTTGATTTAAAAAAACTTAAGAATGTTAAAAATTCTACTGAAGACACTAGCCTTACCCAATATTGGGATTTAGATAAACAAGCTAACTGGAAAATTTATAAAAATGTCGCTATTAAATTAATTCTTTCTTATGCAAAAACACATAAACTAGATATTCTAGAACTCTATGCTTTATTAGGAGATTGCAGAAATATTATTGCAATGAATTTGCAGCAGAAGGATGTTGATAAATTAGGTAAAACTAGGCCGCTAGTTAGTGCAGATAAACTAATGTATGAAAGGTATAGAACTTTAATAAAATATACAGATATATATGCTTCTTTTGCGCCAGCGTTAGTAGAAAAGTTTCGCTCAAATGGCTGGAGTGATGAACATAATATACTGATTGATGATATTGTAGTAACTGAACTTTGTCTTAATGACATTGGCGAATATGCGATAACAATAATGCATTGTGAACCTTCAGATGAAGCTTTCGGTATACTTGCTAAAAAAATAAAAGATGAATTTTCAGTATTTTTAAATTGCGATGAGAAAGATGATATTCTCCAAAGCATCGCAAAACTCGTATATTACTTTGTATTAGCTATGCCTTTAGAAAGAGGAAGTGCAGCCACTACGGAAATGATGATTCAAGTATTGCTTAAAGGAAAAGGCCTATATCTTGAGTATACAGATAATATTCCTTTGGATCTTCATGCTTTCCTTGCTAAAGATATAAATGAATTTATCGAAATATTTTGTTCTACACATAAAACTAAAAAAATCAGTCAAAAACAAGAAATATTTTTTAAACCAAAATCAGAAGAGGAAAATGAAGATATTTTTTCTAGCGCACAATCTTTATTTGGAGAGCTAGATAAAGAAAATTGCCTTATCTCTTAAGCTGTAGTAGTCGATTTAAATTACGTTCCCAGCCCGCAGAGTTTGATCGTCCAATAATTCAGGAATGAAGATAAGATTTGTCATATTACATTCCAGTTAATTTAATAAGTTACTAAGCAACCAACCACCACCCCGCAAACATGCGTACTATCCTCAATCTTCACAATCGGATACTGCGGATTCAAAGGCTTCAAATACCGCACGCCACCATCCACGACATACTGCTTAAATGTTGCTTCCTTTGCGCGCGGCAATACAGCAACCACATAACTCCCATGTACAGCGTTTTTCTTGGGATCAATAATAATGACATCACCCTCATGAAAACTCCTGCTATTACCCAATGGCGTCGTCATAGCATCGCCTTTAACACGTAGCGCATACCAATGTGATTTATTCGTGTAAAAATCCGCTAAATGTTCTTTAATTTCGCTAGTAGCAATTTTGGTCGTACCGATAAATTGTGACGCCTGCTCCCAGCTAAGGATGGGCAGGCGATGCCTTGCTATTTCAGATTTGTCATTCTTTAGGTCTGCTTTTTTCGCGAGTTGTGTACCTTCTGCAACCGTTCCAAATTGCAACCATGCTGGATCAGCTTTTAATATGGCCGCTAGTTTTTGAAATTGTTTTAATGGCGGCACACGTCGGCCAGCAAGATAGTGAGTCACAGCGCCGCGGGTGATGCCCATTTTGTTTGCCAACACCTCCTGCGTCATTCCTAATTCTTTCATGCGTGATTTAATGCGTATTGTCCACGTAGACATGATAAAGACCCTAGCTGTTTTATGTCTGCGAATGATACCAGTAGTATCGCGATAATTCAACATAACAAAAAGTATCTCAATAGCATTGACATAAAGTATACGTATAGTAACATCAGGTTTTTAATCAATAATAAGAAATCACAATGACACTATCAGATTATGTAAAAACCTTTCCTCGCATCCAACGAGCAACTGTTCGTCGTTGGCTAGCGAAGAGCCTTGGCATCTCAGAAAGCTATGTGCGCAGCATGTGCAATGGCCAAAAAAGAATTCCAGGTAAGTATGCAATCCCCATTGAACGCGTAACGAGCGGTATTGTTTCGAGACAGCTTACTGCACCTGAATTGTACCCCATAGAAAATATCAGAGGTGGCTAATGAGAATATACGGTTCAATTCAAACTAAATTCTGGACTCATGCTGATGTTCGTCAGTTATCAGATCAGGCAAAGTTACTTGCAACTTATTTACTCACTTCATCACACACTAATATGTTGGGGTGCTTTCGTATTCCCGTTGGTTATATCGCTGAAGATTTAAACTGGAGCTTCGAAGTTGTCACACAAGCTAGAGATGAATTAGCAAAAATTAATTTTCTACTCTATGACGATGCAACTAGTTGGATGATCATCAATAGTTTTATGAAATATCATCCTATTGAAAATCCGAATCAAGGGAAAAGTATAGCTAAACTCTTTGATGAGCTACCTAAAAATTTAAATTTTCTTCAACATTTAATGAATGAGTTACTTCAACAGCAAAAGCATTTGAGTGAAGAGTTTATTGATGCACTTGAAACCCTTACGAAACCCTTTCGAAATCAGGAAAAGGAAAAGGAACAGAAACAGTATCAGGAAAAGGAACAGGAATTAATGTCGGGCAAGCCCGACCTCTCACACTTAAAAGATTTTGATTTTGAAAAATCAAAAGCACAAGCAAAGCAAGAGCGTGAATTACTTAAATCACAAGCATTGGAAATACTAAATTTCTTGAATGAAAAAACAGGCAGGGGATATCGCATTAATGATACTAACTTAAATCCCATCATAGGAAGGCTGAACACTGGCGTGCCAGTAGGTAAATGTTTTCAAGTGATTGCAAAAAAATATAGAGAATGGAAAGAAGATCCCAAAATGAATACCTACATACGACCAGTAACTCTATTCGATAAAGATAATTTTGAATCTTATCTTGGAGAGGTATCGATAAGACAAACTAATGAGAACAAGTGATGAAGAAAGGAGAGCGCTGTAGGGAATGTCAACAATGGGTGAATGTCGAACAAGCCAAATGCATCTGCGGTTGGCAAGCAACAAAAACTGAGGTGATAGTGACGCCTGATTCAGACTGTCGCTATCAAAGCAAGGGACGACGTTGTAAGTTGCCAGGATCAATGAGTGATTCTACCCGCGCAAGTGAATTTTGGTATTGCTCCTTGCATTGGCAATCGATAGGCGACCCACGGAAAGGGGAAGAATTTTTTAATTATATTGAACCGCATTATGACGAAATCATGGCAGGCCGACGCGATTGGCGACGTGATTTACATAAATTGAAAACCATAGTAATAAGGAAAATAGAGAATGAAAGTGAAACTAAACAAAATGATGGTTCGCATAGTCAATTGCCTTTGCATGCTTTTGCCAACAGTGGCACTTGCTAATGGCGAAACACCAGTCAGTGATGGTCTCAGCTACATCATCAGCGCCATGTACGGTGCAACAGGTATCGCGGTAGCAACGCTTTCTGTGATGATCGTTGGTCTTTTATGCCTGGGTCATTTTCTCAAATGGTCGGCACTTGGATTTACCATCATGGGTATTTCCATCATCTTTGGTGCTGGTGAAATTGTGGGCGGCATTGTTTCGCAAATTCATATTCGCTAGAGAGATGTCATGATGATTGAAAACCAATACATCACAGAACTTGATCATCTTGCAATAGGGCTGACACGCTCGCCGATGTTTATGGGTGTGAATATCAAATTATTTTTTGCAAACATTTCGCTTTGTACACTTACTTGCATTGATTTTCATACTCTTTTAGGCATACCGCTTTGCGTGGTTATCCACTTGATCATGGCTAAATGTTCCATCAAAGAGCCAAACTTTTTCTATATACGCATGAAAGCAGTATTAAAAACCCCCTCGGTGGTGAACAAATGGTTTTGGGGAAAGACGAATAGTTATAGCCCATGGTGATCTAATGAATTCCAATTTATTTAAAAGAGAAGAAAATGCGTCAAGGCATATCAATGTATTGACGCATTATGATGACGATACTCTGATTGATAAAAGCGGCAAGCTGATCAAAATCATTAAACTTTCTGGGTTAAATTATTTCACCAAAGATCAACAGACACTCGATATTTTTAAGGCAAGAAGAAATAATTTATTGAAAAGTATTTCATCTGAATTTGCCCTGTATTTCTGGCAAGTGAGACGAAAGACTTTTTCTTATCCAGCAGGAGAATTTAACGATTCATTTGCAAAAACAATAAATGATAAATATAAGGAAAGGATACAAAAGGAATCGATGTTTCACACGGAACATTATCTTGCGCTTATCACCAAGCAAGCTGAAGGATTACTAAACAAAGGCCAGTCAATTTTCAGTCAATTACTTTATCGCTTTGATAAAATTGCAAAACAGGAATATCTTGCTTCACGCCATAAAGAATTAAATGAGGCTGCACAAAAGGTATTAAGTGCCTTTGCGGATTATGATGCGGAATTGCTTACTACCTATGAAAAAAATGGAATTGCATTTTCAGCACCACTTGAATTTATTTCACAAATAATTAATTTTAATTCATCAAACGTGCCACTTAAAATTGAAGATGCAGCAAAAATACTGCCTAGAAAACGCCTCTTTTTTAACAATCGCTCAGGCACGATTGAAATGCGTGCAGCGGATGGCAGTAGGAAATTTGCTGCTATTTTGGCAATCAAGGCTTATGCACCTGTTACTCGACAAGGCATGCTAGATAAATTTAATTCATTTCCCATCGAATATACCATCACCCAATCTTTTCGCTTTTATGATACCCAAGCCGCAAAGTCACGCATGCGTGATCAGCAACAAGACATGCTGCAATCAAAACATGAATCCATCACGCAGACAGAAGAAATTGATGCTGTACTTGATGATACGGCAAGCGGTGAAGTTGGTTATGGCAGGCATCATTTCACTTTGACTTGCTATGCTGATTCACAAGATGAATTAAACAAAGATATTGCCACGCTTGTGACTGCTTTTTCGGATATTGATATCACCTGTGTACGCGAAGATGTTGCCTGTGAATTAGATTATTGGGCGCAACTGCCTGGCAATTTTCCTTATATTTGCCGTTCAGCCGATATTTCAAGCAAAAATATGGCAGCCCTTGCGAGCTTTCACAATGAGCCATTGGGCAGATTAAAAGGCAACCATTGGGGCGATGCCGTCACGGTGTTTGAAACACTCTCCGGCAGTCCTTATTACTTCAATTTTCATCATAGAGACGTGGGTAATTTTCTTGTATTTGGCGGCATGGGAAGTGGTAAGAGTGTTCTGGTGGCCTTTCTCATTGCGCAGAGTATGAAGTTTGGCGGCAAGCGCGTTATTTTTGATAAAGACCGTGGATTAGAACTTTTTGTACGGGCAATGCGTGGTACTTATGAACGAATTAAACCTGGTATCAAAACAGGCTTTAATCCCTGTCGCTTAAATGATACAGCAGAAAACCGTCAATTTTTGTTGACCCTTTTTAGCAAAATGCTCAAACCCGCTGATCGCCAATTAACAACTGCGGAAATAGAAATCATTGAACAAGTAGTCCATGGTATTTATCAACTGGATCAAGCTGACAGACAACTTTGTCATTTTGCACCTTATTTTGGTGCTAAGAAAGCAGGCTCATTACGCGCGCAATTTGATCAATGGCATAGTGATGGCACTCATGCTTGGTTATTTGATAATGAAATAGATTCACTTAACTTAGATGCCGATGTCATTGGCTTTGATCTTGCTTCTATCCTCGATGCGGGAATGTGTAAGACACCGGCACTCATGTATCTCACTTACCGCATAGAGCAGGCCTTGGCAGGCGTGCGCGGCATGCTTTTTTGTGATGAAGGGTGGCTGCTGCTTGATGATGATTACTTCAAGAAAATTATCAATGATTGGTCAAGAACACCACGCAAGAAAAATAATATCTTTGGTCTTGCGACACAGGTTGCCAATGATACGGTCAATCTGGCATTCAGTAAATCCATCAATGAATCAGCATTTTGCAAAATCTTTTTTCCCAATCCCGCAGCAGATCGAAGAATTCATATGGAAGAACATGGCTTAAGTGAGCATGAATGGTCTCTGCTTAAAACACTTCCTGACGACAAACATTATTTTTTACTTAAATCTGGCAATGGCATCAATGCGCAATCCCTTGTCCTACGCGCTAATTTGACCGGGCTTGAAACAGAAATTGCCCTGTTTTCAGGGCGTGAAGAGACGCTTGCCTTGTTTGATCAAGTTCGCTTGGAAGTGGGGAATGATGTTGATAATTGGCTGCTTCCATTTCAACGTCGGCTAGAGGAGAAAAAAGATGCTTAAAACAAAATCTATTCTATGCGTCTGTATTTGTGTGTTGATATGTTCCGAAGCTAACGCCAATTGGTTTGCCGATATCGTCAATCGTATTGAAAAAACCAATGTGATTAATACCGATATTTTAAACAGTCAAAATGCAGAATTAAATGTCGAGCAAGATATTCTTACTTCACAAAAGGAAGTTGAAAACCTTCTACGTGGTGTCAATGAAAGCATGATAGGTCATTCCGGCTGGGGTGACTATCAAAGCCATGATTATCAATCCTATGGCAATGGCTCAAGTAATTGGAATGATGTGCTTATCATGGCGCAGGTTGGTAGGGGCGATGGTGATCTTGGCAGTGTGATGGGAAATTTGGCTAATCAATTTCCCAGTGATGAAGATGTTTTTAATCATGCTGTGAATGAAAAAAGAAACCAGCAATATTATGCCTTACAAACCCAAACCATTCTCGCTGCACGTGCTACAAGCCAGCTTGATTACAATAAAATCCAAGATCAAATTCTCTACCAACAAATGCTACAGCAGCAAATTGAAAAGACAAAAGATGTAAAAGCTGCGCTTGATCTTAATAACCGCATCCAAGTTGAAGGCAATCTCATTAATTTACAAATATTAAGACAAGCTGCCGTAGGTAGTCAGCAGCAAGCCATTCATGATCAAGCCAGTGTCAATGCAGCACTAGCCAATGCAAGGTTTTTAAATAAATAGGAGATATTGAAATGAGTAACAAAGTTAAATTAAGCATCATTTTTTTGATGACGCTATTTATGACGGCCTGTGCGAGCAGCCCGCTTAAAGCACCCTGTGACCAACACGCAAGTTTCTGTGGTAGTAAAACCAAAATTAATCACTGGTAGGAATAAATTAAATGATTATTGTCACTTCATTTATTACAAGTAGTTTAAATACCGTTGATGCCGTCATTGGTAATTTTGTGCAATCAGCTTATATAAATTTAGTGCAGGCCAATAGCGGTGTCATCACACTGCTATTTACTTTTTACATCATGATGATTGGCTATCAATTTCTAAATCACCATCATCACTTTCAGTTAAGCGTCATTATTCAAAAAATGATTGTGATGTTATCTGTTTATGGTCTTATCATGAATTGGCAGCTCTATTATCTTTTTGTCTATAACATCTTTACCAATGAACCTGCGCATATTGCAAAAATATTGGTTAATTCAGCAGGGAATATGCAAGCGGGTGGGAGTATTGTGGAAGTGTTAGATGGAATTTATAGCTCCATCATTAATGCCAGTATGAATTTTTTGAGTGAAGTAAATTTTAGTGCCGCAGGGATCGCATTTATTTTTTATGGATTATTGGTTTTTCTGATTGGCACAGTCATGTGTGTATTTGCCTTGCTTCTTTTTATTTATGCAAAAATGATGATGGCGATTTCTCTCGCTCTGGGCCCTCTGTTCATCTTATTTCTGCTGTGGGAGCCGACCAAGGGCATTTTTTCTGCCTGGCTGCAAAGTTTGATTGGTATTGCACTCATCCCAATTGTTACCTCGGCTATTTTAGTGCTCATGTTATCAGTCATTAAAGTGACCTTGCCCATGCTTGATCAGCCGGTTGAACAGCTGCAATTTTATGGCATTGCACCATTTTTGGGTTTGAGTCTTGCTACTTCCATGATACTCGCACAAGTGCGGCATATATGCAGTGCTTTGGGCGGAGGTATTAGCTTATCTAATCTCTCAGTAGGTGCTGATATTGCGAGGTCTGCCTTGCAAAAATCAGGTGTAGCGCCTGCTGCACGCGCATTGGCTGGTCGATTTGGGCAGAAGCAATATAGAGGAAAACACCATGCAAGATCACTATAAGCAATCATCGGAATGGGCATATGATCTTTATCAATCGCAAAAGTTATGGCTGCGGCGTACTTTATTTGCCTTAATGGTGATGAGCGTATTATTGCTACTGTCCTTGTTGTCACATTTACTGCTCTTGCCACTTAAAGAAAAAGTGCCTTACTTGTATGCCTTTGATCATGCTAGCGGTGAAATTACAAAAATAGGTAAATTAGACAGAAGTAAATTTTCCGCAGATTGGACAATGACGCGCTATCTTCTCATTCATTATGTGATTAATCGTGAGAGTTTTGACAACGACAATATCAATGTTCCCTATCAATTAGTATGGTCGCAATCAGATGATCATGTGAAAAAGCAATACGAAGAAGAAGTCAGTTCCAGTAACGCACAATCTCCCTATCAAATTTATGGCAAAGATAAATATATCACTGTGCGTGTGATTGCCGTTAACCGCTTAAATGATGATACGGCAGATATCAAACTTGAAAAGAATTTGCATGATCGAGCTTCTGAATCAGTACAAAGCACAGAAAAGGAAGCCATTATTAAATGGAAATATGCCGCTGCTGATACGACACAGAAAATGCTAGACCGTGATCCACTTGGCTTCAAAGTCACATATTACAAAACAACGCAAGTCAACTTAGAAAAATAGGAGAATAAGATGAAAAAAATATTAATTACATCAGCAATTTTAATAGGCGGTATTTCTGTGCTGCATGCAACTAGCATGCCTAGAAGCGTGGCAGCAGACCATCATGTTAGGGTCGTGCAATATGACCCCAATAATGTGGTCATGTTAAAAGGCAAATATGGCTATCAAACTCAAATCACATTTGCAGCAAATGAAACTGTGCAGAATGTTTCAATAGGTGACAGCATGGCTTGGCAGGCAGCGCCAGTGGGTAATTATCTTTTTATCAAACCAGTCGCAGAATCAAAAACTAATATGACAGTGCTGACTAATGCAAATAGCTATAATTTTCAGCTTGATTCATCCAGCAGCAACATCGCACCAACTTATCAATTGAAATTTACTTATCTTGATGGTGGTTTTGATCAAGCAGGTATTAGCAATACAGTCGCTTCATTTAATCCTGAGCAAGTCAATTGGAAATATAGTTTTACCGGTGATAAATCCCTTGCGCCGCGTGAGGCCTTTGATGATGGCAAGTTCACTTATTTTAAATTCGAAAACCATTTACCAGCGGTATTCATCGTTGATCAAAATAAGAATGAAACGCTGGTTAATTACCACATGCAGGGAAAATATTTAGTGGTTAATTCTATTGCTAAGCAATTTAGCCTGCGTGATGGCGATGATGTGACCAGCGTGTATAACGACCTTGCTATTGGCGATTGGAAAGAAATTTACTAGAGGTGATTACCATGAATGATAATAAGAAAGAAGGCATGCCAGATGTGGCTGAAGCTATAGCTAAAAAAAGGCCTGCGGTGTTGATATTTATTGCACTTGTTTTAGTCGCTTTTTCGAGCATGTATGTCATGAGGAAGAAATCAGATAAGCCGGTAAAAGTATCAGATGAAACTTATAGTGTGCAGCAGCAGCCAGTTATTAGTGCTAAACCACTGGTTGAGACAGCAAAGGCCGCACCTGCACCCGTTGAGACGAAAATGACTAAGGAAGAAATGCAGCAACAGGTTGCACTCATCATGGAAAAGCAAAAGGCCTTGCAGCAGCGTTTATCTGCACCGCTTATGGTGGTCAATGGCGGTCAGTCTAAGACAGTGCCGACAGAAGCAGGATCAACAAAAGAAACATCAACTGATGCCAATACGCAATTCATGAGTCAGGTTTCTTCACAGGATACAGCCAGGGCAATGGCGACAATCATGGCGCCGCTTAGCGCCATGATTGCAGAAGGTAGCTTTATTCATGCCATCTTGGAACCCGCCACAGATTCTGATTTACCAGGGCATTTGCGCGCCATAGTAAGTGACCCTGTTTATTCAGAAGATGGGTCACAGATTTTGATTCCATCGGGCAGCCGCTTGCTAGGTCAATATAAAAGCGGAATGTTACAAGGACAATCGAGAGTATTTATTGCCTGGACGAGGGTGATGACACCGGCTGGCATTTCAGTGCAACTAGGATCAGCTGGTGTTGATGCGCTCGGTGTGGCAGGCATTGGCGCAGATGAAATCGATAGGCATTTTTGGCAGCGCTTTGGCACAGCTTCCCTTATGTCATTACTAAGTGCAGGGGCTGCCAATACTGGTGTCAGTAATGATGATCAAAATAATTCAGCATCGATCTATAGAAGTGCGATTGCCAATAGTTTTGCACAAACTTCAAACCAGAGTTTGCAACAAAATAATAATATTGCACCCACACTCAAGACTTGGCAGGGAAAACGCATCATGGTCTTTGTAGCGCGTGATCTTGATTTTGAACATGCCATGCAATTATCAAAACCAAAATTAAAATTATTTTAAGGAAATACCGCATGTCAGTTAAAGCGCTTGAACGTCATTTGCTTCCTTTGCAACCTTATTTGCAAATGGATGGTGTGACAGAAATTTGTATAAACCAACCAGGTGAGGTCTATGTAGAAAATCAAGGTAAATTTACGGGCTATTTTGTTGAAGAGTTAGATATTAACTTTTTGCAAATGCTGGCAGTCTTGGTTGCCGAATATAATCACAAAGATTATCCGACGCCCTTATTATCAGGCACCTTACCAACAGGTGAGCGGATTCAATTTGTGCTACATCCAGCTTGTGAAAAACGCAAATTAGTTTGTGCTATTCGTAGGCAGCAAATGCGCGATATGAAGCTGGAAGATTATCGTGAAAATGGCACTTTTGCAGAGGTGGAGCAGCCAAGTGCGAGTAATGCAAATGAGCAATTAAAACAGCTTTATTTTGATCAAGATTGGTATAGCTTTATTAAACATGCGATTCATGCGAAAAAAAATATCCTCATTAGTGGCGGTACGGGAACGGGCAAAACCACATTTCTCAATGCCTGTTTAAAATGTATTCCAGCGCATGAAAGATTAATCACTGTAGAAGATACGCGTGAAGTGATGGTGAACCATCCTAATACAGCACATTTACTTTTCAATGAAGAAGATAAGCGAATCACAGCGTTAAATATTTTTAAAGTCTGTTTGCGCTTGCGTCCTGATCGTATTTTTCTCTCAGAATTGAGAGGGGCAGAAGTATGGCCATATTTGCGCGCAGCCAATAGCGGGCATCCAGGCAGTTTAAGTACCGTGCATGCAGATACGGCAGAAGCAGCATTTACTCAGTTGGTATTTATGATGCAGCAAGCGGGATCAACTTCAAGTGAAGAGCAACTGAGGAATTATATCAAATCGATTGTACCGATTGTGGTTCAGCTCAAGCGTGATGCAAACCCAGATAAATTTATGCATGTGTCAGAGGTTTATTTTAAAGGGTAACGAATAACGTCCTGAATTGACAGTCCAGGATTGCTTAGGAACAAATTATTTTTATATCAGGAGGATAAGGGTAGGCGGAGGCCTCGCTAGCGCCGTGACCACACAGTTACTTCGTACCTCAAAACATAACTGTGTGGTCACGGCGCTAGCGAGGCCTCCGCCTGAAAGCACAGTGTTGTATGTGAGGAAAATAAAAAGATGGGAATTCAATTATCAGAACGAGAGATGAGTATCCTTAAATTTATTAATGAATTTGGGTTTTGTGAAGTGTCTCATATTATGCAGCGGTTTAATTTGGGAAGATCAACTTGCTATGAACAAATGAAAGTGTTGCGTCGATTTGAAATGCTGAATCATGCTGAAGTGCTTCCCAATTATCCAGGGGTTTATTATCTCACAGTAAAGGCCGCAAGACTGCTTGATACTGACTTGCCTTACTTCTCACAAGTTCCTAGAAATGCTTATGTGCATCATATGGCAGTTCTTAGAACTTATCTAAAAGTAAAAACGGAATATCCAGCCTGTGAATGGATTACTGAACGCAGATTGATCCGGCAAAAATATGAAGATATGCCAGGGAGTAAAGAACATTTGCCTGATGGTATCGTTATTTTAACTGATGGAAGTTGGATTGCTATTGAAGTTGAATTAACGATGAAAGCCCGTCAACGCTTGATCACTATTTTGTCTGATTATGCGGTTGATAAGTCTTTTAGCGAAGTTTGGTATTTTTGCTCACCGCATATCATGGCTGCAATCACAGAAGCAGCACTGTCATTTCCCAAGATTAAAACATACTTAGTGGAGATAAATTCATGACGAGTGGAGAAGATAAGGTTAATGAATATATCAATTCGCATCCACGTGAAAGCCTATGGATGTTCGTATTTGCTTTGATGCTGATTTGGCAAACGATACCGGCATTAATTGCATTAGCGTTATATGTTGTCTTGTTTAGGATATTAAAATTTAACCAATGGATCATTATTGGCGTTGCAATATTGTTAGCGGTGGAAGCTGTTTATTTATCGCAATCATACTTATCAGTACATGCAGGCCTGACATTTATTAAAGATGGATTTAAAGAAAATAAAATTGTATGGAAATTCATGCTTAGTAATCAGCCCTATCATGCTTTTTCATATGCTATTTATTATGGCAATTTGTACTTATTAGGCTCACCATTATTACTGTCTTGTCTATTAAACTTAGTTGGGCTTATTTCAAATAATCCACATGAAGCAGCGATGAGATCACTGCAAAAAGGGACTTGGCGCAATGAAGAAAAAGAAATAAGTAATCGACAAATCGAGCGATCACTGAAAAAAATCAAAGAAGATCAATTTGCAGGAACAGTCTTGGGCGTATCAAAAATAAGCGGCAAAGCGGTCGTGATACCTGATTATTTCATCAATCAGATTGCATTGGTATTGGGTACAACGGGTAGCGGTAAGACCATTACTTTAAGGCGTTTCTATCAACGTGCGATCATCAAGGGTTATCCTTTGATTGTGGTTGATGGCAAGCCAGATGAGGGAAATATCAATTGGCTGATCCAAATGGCGGGAAAATATAACAGGCCATTTATGGGATTTAACTGCGGCAATCATCTTTCCTATGATGCCCTTGCTAATGGAAATTTTACTGAACTCAAAGATAAAATCATTTGCTTAAAAGACCAGTGGGAAAATGATTATTATCGTTCAATCGCGGAAGATTATTTGCAAACGACACTCGAAGTATTATTAAAAACAAATTGTGATTTAGAATTAAAGCGAGTTGTGGATTGCTTGAATTACACAAAATTAAAATTACTGGCGATTCAAACAAAGGATGAGAAATTGATTGAGCGCGTTAAGGAGCTCAAAAATTATGAACGTAAAGATATCACAGGATTGCAGGCACATTTAAACATTTTAATTAATTCTGAATTAGGCCAGTATTTTGATAAGTCTGATAATTCATTTACCTTGACTGCGGCTATTCGTAAACAGGCTGTAGTATATTTTGCTTTACCTGCACTACGTTTTCCTAGTTTTGCAAAAGTATTAGGAAAATTAGTTATCAATGATATCAAAGCAGTCATTGATCGGCGGCAGCAAAATGCAAGTCCAGTGTTTGCGGTGTTTGACGAATTCTCTGTGTTTGCTGGGGAGCAAGTGTTGAATCTCGTGAATATGGGCAGAGGGAAAGGCGTGCACGCGGTCTTTGGCACGCAGGGGCTTGCGGATTTGGATAAAATTGATGAGTCGTTTAAGAAGCAGGTTTTAAATTGCGTGAATACCTTGATATGCCACCGGCTCAACGATGTTGATAGCGCGGAGGCGGTAGCGAATTGGATTGGCACGAAGGATGCGTTTACTGTTACTGCGCAGCTTAATATGAGGGAAAGGGATGGGAGTATGGGGTCGGTGAGGGTGAATAAGGAGTATATCGTGCATCCTGATGTGATTAAGCAGGGGTTGAGGGTTGGAGAGGTAGTTTATGTGAGTAAAGTAGCTGGATTCCATCAGAATAAAGTTAAAGTGAAATTTATTTAAAATATATAACGTAATTATTTGAAATTCATAGGATAATCCTTTAAGTATGCATATAAGATATACTGATGGAAGTTACATAGAATATCTTTAGAATAAGGAGGAGTATCATGAACGTAACAAGGATTTTTATCTTTATTTTGATAATCTCATTCTCATTTTCATTTTCTGTTTTTGCAGATGAAAGTGTAAATGGGTATTACAGAAAAGATGGAACCTATGTGCAACCCTATCACCGTTCAAGCCCTAATAATACTGAAAATGACAATTGGTCTACCAAAGGAAATATTAATCCTTATACCGGAAAGGAGGGAACGAAAAATCCAGATAATAATTTGCAGAATAATTATTAGTAAAAAAATCTTAAATTTCCAAAAGGCACTATTATGAGCCAGATTGTCGTGGGTTACATATGTTTATTTATTGTTTTTTTTGTAGATCAAATCCAACCATCATACGCTCAGAGCAGTGCATCAGATGACGTAAGGTCAAATGCTGAAAGTGTTTATGATTCTGTAAACCATTCAATATTTTTAGTTAAAAGTTTTGAAATGGGTTCAAAAGAATCATTTCAAGGTAGTGCTGTGGCTGTTGATAAAAATATTCTTGCGACAAATTGTCATGTAGCATTAGCTGGGAACATACTAGTTGTGTATCTTCCAAATAAAAAAGCAACAGGGTTTCTCTTTTACAATAAGGGCGATTTATGTTTAATAACAGTGGCAGATGCACAATTTACGCCTGTTAAAATTAGACCATCAAATAGTGTCAAAATTGGTGAAGAGGTTTATGCTGTTGGAAATCCAGAAGGGTTTGAAAAGTCAATCTCAAATGGGATTATATCGAATAAATATGAAAGTGATGGTATTGCTGTTCTACAGACTACCGCTGCGATTTCACCAGGGTCAAGTGGCGGTGGGTTATTCGATAAAAATGGTTCTTTAATTGGAATTACTTTTTTAAAAAATGAAGAAGTAGGGGCTGAAGGATTAGGTTTTGCAATTCCCACGGAATTAATTTTAGAAGCGATTTCTCCTGATGCTCAGCTATCGATTCAACCAAAGATATCAAATTCTTCGGAACAACTATTACCTGATAAATCACCTGAAAATAGCAATATAAGCATACCTATGCTTATTGGGCATTATGGTAATAGCAATATAGGTCTTTATCGTTGGAATAGTAGATGCTTCATTACCCTGCGAGGGGAATATAGGCCAAATGAAGTTACTAGTTTGGCAGTGTGGTTTCCTGCAAATTCAAATGGATTTTTTGTTTTCCCTGCGATAACTAAAATTAAAGATGTGGTGAGTGTATTTAATAAAATATATTCAAATGGAGATCCAAGTTATGTTAAATCAAAAAATTATCTATTACTGGATAATCAATTATTTGATCTATCTTCTGTTTTAAATTCACGGACTATATTTCCAGTGCTGGTCTTTGCTGTTAATAAAGATTTAACAGAAAAGTTGATTGTAGATGATTATTTTTTAATTCAGCTATATCAATACCGTGGCCAATCAGGAATGACGACGATAAAATTTAATTTAGATGGATTCACTGAGGCTCTGAGTGCATATAATAATTCGTGCGATAAGTAGAACATGTCTAAGAAAACAGGGTTAGTTTGCACAATTGTATTGGTAATGAGCCTGTTTAATAGTATTTGACCTATGCGATTACTATATCATTCGTTCGATGAGCACCCCTACGCATTGACCCTGTAGTCGTTGAAAAATGCCTCGCTTTATGGCCGCATACAATAAAAAAGAAATGTTGCCTGAATGAAACGAAGCGCTAAACGGATGGAGTCAACATATTGATATTCTAATCAATCATGAAAATATACTCGGTTTCAAACAAGCAATAAATTGTTAACCCCACCAAGCATTTAAAAACCAATCTGAGTCTGTTTCGGTACGCGTATTGACGGCGGAAACACCTTACTATTACCCGCTACGAGATATGCAATTGAAAATATAATTGGCGTTTTATCTTCCCCATTTTCGTTTGAAAGTTTCATTCGTCTAGTAGCAATACCAATCGTAATATCCATCTGATGAAGGTTATCTATAGCAGCTTGAAAATCTTTATCTATTTGAATTTTATCTACCGCGCTAAGATCACAGCAAACATCCATATAATCCCTTATACAATCTTGTAATTGAGCAAAAATTTGGGACGGCTCATCTGCCAACTCAGTATATTCATGAACCTGCATTGCGTGAGTACCTTCAATTAACCCACGCAACTTCCTGCCTGACAATCGATTTTCCAAAAGAACAAGCGTAGTTGTATCATTTAATTTTCTTTCCTCTTCCATAATTTTTTCTTCATTAGGAAATGGCAAAGGCTTATTAAATGCATCAATGTCTTCCCATTCAAAAGCCTTTGCCAACGCGCGCCTTGTATCCAGTTCAGATGGTTCCGCTTTCTCTACTCTTTGTATCGTCCGAACACTGAGACGAGCACACTCTGCTAAGACCTCTTGCGACCAGCCTCGTAGCTCTCGTAAATTAGTTATGACCTTCGCAAGCTCCTCTGGCGTTAAGCATCGCATTTCTACTAAAGTATCTATCATTTTAAAAACCTCATTTGTGATTGAATTCTATCTCAGCTTAGCTTGAAAAAAAAATCAAACAACGACAGTCACATGACAGTAAAACGGCAGCAGATTATATTAAAAATGATCAAATCGCAGAGTGTATTGATTTTAAAGGAATTAAATGGCTCATCGCTTACGCCAGCCTCTAAGAAGGTGGTGCAGTTCTTCTATGCCATCGCCAATCAGAAGGATTTGAACCATTTTCTGGTAAATCAAAAAGCTCCCAAAAATCTCTTGCAACCCTTGGATAGTGCCCACTCTCAAAATTACTATCTCGATCAAACCAAAAAAACAGCATTATATTCAGAATTTCTTTTGACTTAGCAACTATCGACTGAACGTCGCGCCAATCCGCTCGTATATTATCGTGGTCAAGCTGAGAACCATCCTCTTCAGTAGCTCTAATTTCAAGATGGGCATAATATTTATCGCTAAAATTGCGGAACTTTTCCTGATACTTGGTCTTAAGGGAATCAAGATCATTGTACACCTTTTCAAATTCCTCTTTATGAGCAATACCTTGTGGTGGAAATTTAACAGCAAGGTCTTTTATCTGTTTGTAGATTTCGCTTATAGAAATGTTTAAATAGCCACCATGAGACTCATCAAAACAATACCGCCCAAGCTGTCCATATATGTGAAAAGCAAGCTCTGAAAGCATCATGGAAAGCCCTGTGGTTCGGTGCGTAATTAGAAATTGACCAGGTTGATAATAATGATCAACCATTTCAATCAAAAAGCTTATCCTTGTAAACTTTTTTTCAAGCAACTTTAGGCCATTTGAAATATCCTCAAGAGTAAATTTGCTATTTGACATATCTTTTCCTTAATTGGATTCTTTTTAGGTGCCAAGTCATCCCATAAAACAACTTCGATATTTGGATTAATTTCGTTAATATATTTAGCATGACGCAGGTCATGAGTAACATAAACCGCACAATAAGATGCTTCGATCAGCTGAAGTCCATCAGTGAACCTATCTTCTGCAGGCACATCACCACTCGCAGCAAACTTAAACTCAATATATAGCTGCGTGTAGATAAAACACCTCAAAGCTGGCATTGTATTTAAATTATTCAAAATTAGCGCAGCATCGCTTTCATCAACTGATACAGCCTCTTCAGTGATCGCTGAGAACCTCTTAACTAAACCCTGAACCATAGCGCTAGGATTCTGAAAACAGTATTTTACATAATCAGAAAATGTGGCGCCTCGAATTCCAGGTATAGTCACCATTTTTGTTTTGTCCCAACCTTTACGCATAGTGTCGTAGGAATCCTGCCTTGCTCGAATAAAATTTTCTGAACTAAAACTGCCGTTAGCATAGTTCAAGACACGTCGACGAATCTTCTCTTTAAACTCTGGTGGAGCAAGAAAATCTTCCGCAGCAATAATTTTTTTAATTTTTCTATATTCCATTTCATACATGAAGCTACGCTTACACGTATATTCAGGATCCAATTCTAGTAAAATTTTAAAAAATTTTTTTACCCTGTCTTCACCATTTAAATAATCCTTGCTTAATTCAAATGTTGTATGTGGCCCAAGAATAGGAATCAAATTTTTCTTTTTAAGTAGTGCTCGAAGCTCGCAACCAGTCAACAAATTTTTTTGACATTGATTAATGATACTTGTATCCAAAAATGCTAAACGCATTTAGCAACCTCATAGAAGATCGGTAAAATAAGCTTAAAGCAGGCAAAACAAGCGGGAAAATATACTTGTCATTACTGAAAAAAGCTATAACAATTAATTATTATCTCACGTACAAAATACTAAGGCCAAGTTATTTCGACGGAGGAGTGGGGATTTCTTCTTATAGAAAAATTAATCAAAAAATAATTTATAATGTAATACCCATCAATTTGTTTCAATCACTCTCTCTAAAAACCAGTCCCGCGGCCGTCCGCCTTTCCTCCTGCTCAGTCAGCGTATCACACCCGATCACCTTGACAAGGGCTGCGCGAGTCGCAAAAAACGCGACCCTTGTCAACGCGCTGCGGGCGTGACGCTCTCCTTACGCAGTCAGAAAGGCTGCAACATCGTAAATAATTCATTAGGAGAAAATCATGTCATTATTAAAACCAAGAATTTACATAGCTTGTTTAGCAGCATATAACAACGGATATTTACACGGTGAATGGATTGATGCAAATCAAGATTCTGATTCATTGTTTGAAGAAGTTAAAAAGATATTAGCAGCAAGCCCAATTCCAGATGCAGAAGAATTTGCCATTCACGATTATGAAGATTTTGGTGATGTTCATATCAATGAATATACAGGATTGGAAACTGTTTCTGCATTAGCAAGTTTTATTGCTGAGCATGATGAGCTTGGTGCTGCTGTGCTTTCTCATTGCGATGGTAATTTTGATGATGCGCTTCGATTATTAGATGACTGCTATCATGGTGAGTTTAATAGCGAAGAAGATTTTGCAATTTCACTTGCAGAAGATACTATGACAATACCTGATCATCTTTCTTATTATATTGATTACGAGAAAATGGCGCGTGATTTATTTATCAATGATTTTTTTTCAATTGAAATAAATCATAAAACGCATGTGTTTAGTTATTGTTAATTAGTATTGATGAAGGGAAGCGCTTAGCTTCCCTTTCTTTATATTTTTCTATAAACTTATAGAAAGGATATATATAAGGAGGTCAATTTATAATGAGATATAGGTTATTATGCGGGAAGACAAATCTATATGAATGATAATGGAAGTTATCAGAGTGTAAATCATTCAATTTTATTGCACATAGAAATCATTAATATCCCTAGTGATATCGATTCGATTTATCACTTTTATATATATCAAGATTGGGTCAATATGTTCAGAATTCGCTATGGTTTTGATGTGCCACCTCCCAAAGGATACAAGAAAGTGCGAATAGATTCAGCTAGGCATCATGCAGGTCAAAAACATATCCATATTTATGTTGATGAAAATGATGAATATGTATCTATCAATAAAGATGGTAGTTGACATCATAAACAAGGTGAAGAATTCATGCTTCCTAAGGACTTATATGAATGGATAGTAAAAAACTTTCCAGACTTTAATTTGCCATCAGATCGAATAATTCGCTATGGTGAATTGTCTTCTCCTCCAATGATGGAGCCTTCCATTATTATTGACATTACTACCCCAAAAATTTTTGATTATGATTATGGGGTAAGATTGTTTTTACCTTAGTCTTGAAATTAGATTTCCAAAATTGATTTACTTTTGATTAATTCAATTATATAAACTAATTTTTATATTTTTTAGCTCAAAATAAAAAAATAATGCTAAAAATCTAGTGATAGTGAGAGTTGCTCCGCTAGAGGATTATTTTCTATCAAACAACGCATCTGTCTTCTCAGCAAGAACACCACCACTAATCGTTCCCTTATAAAAACCAGCTTTTCTATTAACCTCCGCAGCACTAATATCAATTTGATTCCATCCATGAGTTTTTAAATACTCAATTGATGTAGCAAATACCATTCTTGAAATACCTGCCCAGGCAATTGCACTTTGGCACATGGAGCAGGGCTCAGCTGTAGTATATAAGGTTACTTTAGACCAGTTAATATTCGGATATTTTCTCGCGCAATTATTAATAGCCACCATTTCGCCGTGGTAAGTAGGATTTATTTTACTTGCATTAAGCCCTTCCGCAATTATTTTTCCTGTCTCATTATCAACAATGAGAGCAGCAAATGGAGCTTTTGGATTATGCTTAGCTAATTGCATGGCTATTTGCATGTAATATTTGTCACGTCCATTTTTAAGACCGCTGTTCATACTGGCTGAATAACATTGCGTGCTATAGATCATAAAAAAGAAGATTGCGATCAAATTAATTTTTTTCATTTTTCCGTATCTCCGCTTGCTAGGAATATCATGACAAACATAATTAGGCTTATAAATAAACCCGCTTTTCCCTGTCCATTCCAGGTTGATGATTGCCACATGCTAAACCATTCTCCACCGATGATGATAAAGCCAAGCATATATAATGCAAAACCAAAGAATAAACCAATATAGGCTATTTTCTTTGCTTCATTAAAGTGATTATTTCTTTCTTTTATTTTTGCGAATAAAGCAATGCAGCCAATCCAGCAGAATAGTGCTGTCAATATTTCCCACGCGATAATGGCGTAATAAGCATATCTCTGGATGATTGGATTAGTAATAGCTCTTTGCATAAGAACTGGCTCATGAAAAGTCGTATCCATACTTAATACATGTTGTACGAATAACCAATTGCTATTGAAGTCAATAATGTTGTCAAACGCAACAAGAGTAAAAAATAATGCGATTGATGCAAGCATGCAGATTTTGATAAGTCGTAGGCTAAGTTCCATTTGTGTATTCCACGTCGTATTTATCTTTGCGTTTAACTCTAGTAGGGATCGTTTTATTACGCAATAGCTAGCGTTTAACAGTGGCACAATATGTATTGATTTAATGTATACATATAGTATCATCACTTTTAGCCTTACTATCAAAACTAAATTTTAGACAATAATTACTCGAGGACAGTATGAAAACACTCGATCTCAAAGAAGCCGCATTATTTTTAAAAATGACGCCAGAAGGATTGCGTAGAAAAGCAGCAAGCGGAGATATACCAGGCGCGAAACCAGGTAAACGCTGGTGTTTTAGAGAAGATGATCTTGCTGAATATTTACGATCCTTTTATGCTAGCCCTGCTAAAACATCGTGGGGTGTCGTTGAAATGAATAGGAGAACGACATGGCACTCTACAAAAGAGGGAATATCTGGTGGATCGTCATTAGCCACCGTGGAAAAAGAATACAGGAAACTACTGGCACCGCAGACAAAACAGCAGCGCAACAGTATCACGATAAGTTCAAAGCTGAATTATGGAAAACTGAAAAGTTAGAGGAAAAACCGCAGCGGACTTGGATGGATGCAGTTGTAAAGTGGTTTTCTGAAATGCAACACAAGCGAAGCTTGTATGATGATAAGTTGCATATTAAGTGGCTTGATAAATATCTTGATAAACTCTACTTAATAGAGATTACTAAGCAAAAGGTTGATGACATTGCAAAAGCGAGGGAAGCTGAGGGTGTAAAACCAGCGACAGTTAACCGTATGATGGCCTTGGTTAGAGCTATTTTGCGAAAAGCTGCCCACGAGTGGGAATGGATAGATAAGGTTCCACTTGTACGAATGCGCAAAGTTGAAAATAAGCGTATTCGCTGGATAACGAGAGAGGAAGCTGCAAAATTGCTTGCTACACTTCCTCGTCATTTATCAGCTATGGCTGCTTTTTCTCTTGCGACAGGACTACGCCAAGCAAACGTAACAGGTTTGAGATGGCAAGATGTAGACTTGATTAGGCGGCATGCATTGATTCATCCAGATCAAGCTAAAACAAAAAAAGCTATACCCGTACCATTAAATGAAGATGCCATTGCTGTGCTTAAAAGCCAGATGGGCAAGCATAATGAATACGTGTTTACTTATCAAGGTAAGCGAATTGTTCAATGCAGCACAAAAGCTTGGCGGGCAGCCTTAAAGAGAGTGGGAATAAACAATTTCCGCTGGCATGATCTAAGGCATACGTGGGCTTCATGGCACGTGCAAAGTGGAACATCGTTGCAAGAATTGCAAGTGTTGGGAGGTTGGGCTAGCTTTGATATGGTTTTAAGATATGCTCATTTGAGTAGTGATCACTTAAGAAGTGCCGCTGAAAGAATTAGCCTGCTTAAAACTGGATAGATAGGTAAGTTTAATTCGATTTTGCTGATGAAATGAGAGCTCGAGTGTTACAGTTTTTACTACAGTGTTATTTTGGAACTTTAAAATTGACTTGTAACTACTTGATAATTATTTGGCTATGGGTGGACTCGAACCACCGACCTCAGCATTATGAGTGCCGCGCTCTAACCAGCTGAGCTACATAGCCATCATTTCATGGAAGGCGCATATTCTCGAAGTTTTACATGAGTTTTGTCAAGGAAACTTCGTTGAAATTTCAAATAATTCCAAGGATTTTCACTTAAACTGGCTATTTTTACTTCAGATGCAATATCCCATTGCATCTCTGACGCGGTTTACGTACAATCTGACCCCTTAAAATTACATTTACTCCTTGCTTTCACCCTAGAGGGAAAGCTGTACAAACCGAGAGGAGCCTTCTTATGAAGCGCAGCAATACTGATAATATGCGGCATTATGAAATTGTATTTCTTGTCCATCCAGATCAAAGCGAGCAAGTGCCCGCTATGATTGAGCGTTATAATACCTTAATTTCTCAGCACAAAGGCAAGGTCCATCGCCTGGAAGATTGGGGTCGTCGTCCTTTAGCTTATCCTATTAATAAAATCATGAAAGCTCATTATGTTTTGATGAATATTGAATGTGATCAAGCGACTGTGAATGAATTAAGCGACAGCTTCCGCTATAACGATGCAGTGATCCGTAACATGGTATTGCACGTAGATCATGCTATTACTGAACCCTCAGCCATCTTTAAAGAAAAAGATGGTCGTAGTGAAGTGGAAGGTGGTGTTGAAGGTGGCCGATCCGAATCGGGTCGTGGCAGAAAGTCTGAAGAAGATTTTCAACAACAAGAAGCTAACGGCGATATCCGATAGTTCCCAATTAGAGTGGAGAAAATACATGTTTCGTCGTAAAAAAGTGTGTTATTTCACATCCAACAAACTTAAAGAAGTTGATTACAAAAATGCTGGATTACTTAAAAAGTTTATCATGGATAATGGCAAGATTGTGCCGAGTCGTATTACTGGCACGAAAGCCTCATTTCAACGTATGTTGAAAAAAGCAATCAAACGGGCACGTTATTTGGCCTTATTGCCTTATACTGACAGACATTAATTATTGAAATAGTCTATTCCCATGTGGCTACAACGTCCTACATATTATTTATTGAAGAATCGCTGGCAAGCGCTAGCTTTGACCTTGCTTATTTCGTGCATACCTTTTGCTGGTCTGCTAGGCATTTTGCTTGCAGCTTTTATGACCCTCGTAAAAGGTGCCTTTGAAGGTGCACTATTTACGATTGCGGCTACGCTGGGTTATTTGGCGAGTTTTTACTTATTCAATCAGCATGACAGCAGTGCCTTAATAACATGGACGGCGGTGTCTATTGGTGTATTGAGTAATGTGCTCACTTGGGCTTTTGCAGTTATGTTGTTCCGTAAAACAAACTGGAGTGCTTTGCTGCAAATAGCTGCCTTACTGGGTGTGCTCGCAGTGAGTGTCATTCATCTTGTCTATCCGGATGTAGCAAATTGGTGGGCCACTCAACTAGAGCAAATACAGCAAATGGCGGGTGCTTTACCGCAAGGTGCAACAGCTGTTGTTCCCAGTGATCAACGTGAAGTAATCAATATCACCAAACAATATGCAACAGGCTTGGTAGTGGCTGCGATATTGTTTAATGCTATTTTGCAATTAGTGGTTGGCCGTTGGTGGCAAACACTTATTTTTGCACCCGGAAGATTGCGAAATGAATTGCAAAATATACGCTTGAGTTCATTGGCTGGTATTTTGTTTATGGTGAGTTTGGGACTTTTGTATTGGGGTAATCGTGTTGTTTTAGATATGATGCCAGTGCTTTACTTGTTGGTTGCAGTAGCAGGACTGAGTCTGGTTCATTATTTATTTAAATTAGGACACTCATCCCTAACATGGTTTTGGTTATTACTTTTTTACGTAGTATTAATTATTTCTACACCAGTTGGTATTATGTTAGTCGCGATTTTAGCGCTATTAGATATCTGGTTAGATGTGCGTAAACGATTTAAAAAAGTTTAATATTTTATTTTTAGAGGGGCTAAGACGGTGGAAGTAATCTTACTTGAAAAAATGCGCAACCTAGGTGCACTAGGCGATAAGGTAAAAGTAAAACCAGGGTTTGCCCGAAATTTTCTTGTACCAAAAGGTAAAGCAGTATATGCCACGAAAGAGAATTTGGCTAAGGTTGAACAAAGACGTGCAGAGTTAGAAAAAATTGATGCAGAAAAAATGCGTGAAGCGCAAGCCAGACAGAAGGTCATCAATGAATTAAATGCGATTACTATCACAGCAAAATCAGGTGAAGAAGGTAAATTATTTGGTTCAATTGGCTCGCGTGATATCGTCAGCGCACTTGAAAAAGCGGGTGTTGCTGTAGAAAAACGTGAAATTCGTTTGCCAGAAGGCGCCTTGCGTTTGGTTGGTGAATATGCAATAGAAATTGAACTCGAAGGCGACTTGGTTGCGATAGTGAAAATCAATATAGTTGGCGAAGGTTAGGATTGTCGTGATTGTCGTTGAACGGGCGCCCGTCGTTTTATAAAAGCGTCCGTCGTAGTGGAAGCGTCCGTCGTTGCGAGGAGTGCTTTTTACGACGAAGCAATCCAGGCTTCGACTTTTATCAAATATTGCTTTTTATATAAAAGTCGAAGCCTGGATTGCTTTGCCGCGCTGCGCTCGCAACCGTAAAAAGCACTCCTCGCAACGACGGATGCCTGCGCAACAACGATGCTTCCCCACCTATCAACCTCTCACAAAATACCACCCAATCCCCACCTCCTTTGGACAAACTCCCTCATTAATGCGAAAATTGCTATCTCTATAAAGGATAGCAATCATGACCGATGCTTCATCAGTTGCGCAGCGTTTCACGTCAAATAAGATGTTGACACATGCTTCTGTCAAAACCCCGCCCCATTCCATCGAAGCAGAGCAATCCGTTCTTGGCGGTTTAATGCTTGATAATCGTGCCTGGGACCAAGTGGTCGATCGAATTCGTGAAATAGATTTCTATCGTCATGAGCATATTTTAATTTTTCGTGCCATGGCACGTTTAATCTCACAAAACAAACCACTTGATGTCTTGACCGTATCTGATGTGTTGCGTGAACTACATGAATTAGAACAGGCAGGCGGCGAAGTCTATTTATTTGAATTAGCAAATAACACTCCGAGCGCAGCCAATATTACAGCCTATGCCGATATCGTTCGTGAACGCTCTGTGCTGCGTCAGTTGATAGCAGCAGCCAGCGATATTGCAAATAGTGCTTTCAACGTACAAGGCCGAAGTATTATTGATTTGCTAGATGAGGCTGAACGCAAAGTATTTTCTATTTCTGAGCAAGGTACGCGCGGCAGCGGTCCCGTTAACATCAAAGAATTTTTGACAAAAACCATGGATAGAATTGACACGCTATTCCATTCCAATGCGGCCATTACCGGTGTGCCAACGGGTTATCGTGATCTTGATGATATGACCTCTGGTTTGCAGCAATCTGATCTTGTCATTATTGCCGGCCGTCCCTCAATGGGTAAAACTATTTTAGCAATGAATATTGCTGAGCATGTTGCCATAAAAAGCCGCGCACCTGTTTTAGTTTTTAGTCTAGAAATGCCAGGGGAAGCGATCGTCATGCGTTTATTATCTTCACTTTGCCGCATTGATCAATTGCGTATTCGCACAGGTAAATTAATGGATGAAGATTGGCCGCGCATCACTTCAACCGTCAGTATGTTATCAGAAGCCCCTCTTTTTATTGATGATGCACCCGCTTTAAGTCCTGCTGAAATGCGTGCACGCGCTCGTCGTGTTGCCAAAGAACAGGGCCAATTAGGCTTGATCGTTGTCGATTATTTACAATTGATGCAAGTGCCTGGCAACAATGAAAATCGCACGGCAGAAATTTCTGAAATATCGCGCTCATTGAAAAGCCTTGCCAAAGAATTAAAAGTGCCTGTGATTGCCTTATCTCAGTTGAATCGTGGTTTGGAGCAACGTGCTGATAAGCGTCCCATCATGTCAGATTTACGCGAATCCGGTGCCATTGAACAAGATGCTGATTTAATCGCATTCATTTATCGTGATGAAGTTTACAATGAAAATAGTCCAGATAAGGGTACAGCTGAAATTATTATTGCTAAACAGCGTAATGGCCCGATTGGTAAACTACGTTTGACCTTTATGGGGCAATATACTTGCTTTGAAAACTTTGTACGTCATCCTGACTATGCCTAGGTAGCTTCCATGAGTCGTCCTACTTACATGACAATCAATTTGCCGGCCTTGCAGCATAATGTGGCGCGTGTGCAAGCGCTTGCGCCTCATAGTTCAATCATGGCCATGGTAAAAGCAAATGCCTATGGCCATGGTATTGAACGTGTGGCACAAGCTTTAACATCGGTACAAGCGCTGGGTGTTGCTTCATTAGAAGAAGGCGTGAAATTGCGTGAAGCGGGTATCACAAAACCTATTGTACTGATGGAAGGTGTATTTTATGCGGATGAATTAATTGATGCGGCGAGATATCACTTTAGTTTAGTCGTGCATCATCTGCCTCATGTTGAAATGCTTGAGCAATTCCCTCTGGAAGCAGCCTTTTCGATTTGGCTAAAAATCGATACGGGCATGCATCGTTTAGGTGTGGCACCTCATCTTGCTCACGAAATTTACCAGCGCCTATCTGCGATTCCTTCCATTATCAAACCCATTGGTTTGATGACGCATTTTGCCGAGGCAGATTTATTGGCTAGCACAGCGACCACAAGACAAATTGAACTTTTTCAGCAAGTGACCCATGGGTTGCAGGGCCCTCGTAGTTTAGCGAATTCGGCGGGAATACTCGCTTGGCCTACTGCGCATGGTGATTGGGTTCGGCCAGGTTTAATGCTTTATGGCGCCTCGCCATTTGCAGATAAAACAGGCTCGGATTATGACTTGCAGCCTGTCATGACACTTTCTTCACGTTTAATCGCTATCACCCAAGTGCCGCGAGGCGGCAAAGTAGGCTATGGCGGCACTTGGGTTGCACCAGAAGATATGTTAATTGGTGTCGTTGGCGTGGGTTATGGCGATGGCTATCCGCAATATGCAGAAAATGCTACCCCTGTGTTAATCAATCAACAAGTGTGCCAAGTAGTCGGACGCGTTTCCATGGATATGCTAACGGTTGATTTGCGTAATCAGCCAGAAGCAAAAATAGGTGACGCCGTGATTTTATGGGGTGAGGGTTTGCCCGTCGAACAAGTGGCAAGGCATAGCCATACTTCTGCTTATGAAATATTAACTCGCATGACGCCGCGCCCGAAAATAAAAGAGGTGTAACTATCTCGGCGAATGCTTTGGCTTCATCGAGCCCGCATGCGTCTTTTCTGCCCTCACCCCCTGCCCCTCTCCCCTCGCAAAAAGCGCTCCGGGAGAAGGGAGCGTTCTAAGTTATTTCGAGGAGAAAATTTAGAACTCTCCCTTCTCCCGGAGCGCTTTTTGCGAGGGGAGAGGGGTAGGGGGTGAGGGTTAGTGTCAGTCTACCAAGCTATTACAGAAAAGACGCATGCGGGCTCGATAAGGGTAGTGATGTTTGCTAGATAAATAACAGAAGGGGCTTGACTTTAGCAAAAGAAAAGGGCAGTTTTGGGGCTGCCCTTAAAAAATAAAAATAATTCCATTTTAATCGTTGCATCCATGCAAACACACAAAACGAGGAGTGGTTGCAGAATCCTTTCTCTAACCGCTAGTCAATCCGTGACTAGAAGAAAATAGTAACTCAAATAATTTCAGAAGAATAGCATTGGATCTACATATTGAGCATGTCTGGCAAATGTCTTACAAGGCTATGGGGTGATTGTCGCAGTTATTCGTCTTTTTCGGGTATTTTGCTAAATAACAGGGCTAGGAATTGGGTTTTATTTCTTTAATAAAACCTTAATAAATGGCTGAAATATGGAAAAGTGCTCATGCTGAGCGCAGCAAAGAAATTGATGAGTCCTAGCAAATCGCTTCAAAACAATCCAAGGCTTCCTTTAGCGTTTGCACGGGCACTATCTTCATGCCGTCCACTTCTTTTTTCACAACATTAGCCTGCGGCACAATAGCGGTTTTAAAACCATGCTTGGCTGCTTCCTTTAAACGTTCTTGGCCGCCCGGAACAGGACGAATTTCACCAGCCAAACCCAATTCACCAAAGACAAGTAAATCAGGCGGCAAATGACGATTGCGAAAGCTGGATAAAATAGCAAACAAGATGGGTAAATCAGCAGCAGTTTCCGTGATTTGCAATCCACCGACCACATTTAAAAAAACATCCATGCTATGCGTAGAAAGACCGCTATGTTTGTGTAAGACAGCAAGCAGCATGGAAAGGCGTTGAGGATCTAAGCCAACAGATAAACGTCTCGGATTCGCCGCATGACTTTGATCAACCAAGGCTTGTACTTCCACCAATAAGGGCCGCGAGCCTTCTTTGGTCGCAGTAATTATGCTGCCCGAAACAGGTTGTGCATAACGCGAAAGAAAAATAGCAGAAGGATGGCTCACTTCACGCAAGCCTTTTTCTGTCATAGCAAAAATACCTAATTCATTGACGGCACCAAAGCGATTTTTCACTGCGCGAATAATGCGATAAGCACTATCTTGCTCACCTTCAAAATATAAAACAGTATCCACCATGTGTTCTAACACGCGCGGGCCCGCCAAACTGCCTTCCTTGGTCACATGACCAATGAGGAAAAGCGCAGTCTCAGTTTGTTTGGCATAAGTCACTAACTGCATGGCACTTTCACGTACTTGTCCAACAGAACCCGGTGCTGAAGATAAAAGCGAAGTATGCATGGTTTGAATGGAATCAATGACCAATACCCGCGGTTTTTCTTTTTTCACATGCGATAAAATAGTTTCAACATGGGTATCGGCCAAGAGCCAAACTTGTTGCTCAGGCAAACCTAAACGTCTTGCGCGCAGCGTGACTTGCTGCGGCGATTCTTCACCAGTCACATAAAGTGTTTTTAAATTTTGACTTAAATGCGCAATGGTTTGCAGCAAAATAGTCGATTTACCAATGCCCGGATCACCGCCAATTAAAATGGCTGATCCCATGATTATGCCGCCGCCTAAGACGCGATCTAATTCCTGTGATCCCGATGAAAGGCGAATATCCGCTTGCAAGGTCACATCTGCCATGCAGGCAATTTGCGCTTCTGTGCCAGCATAGCCTTGATAGCGGGATGATTGAATGGGTGTTTGCGTTTCTTCAGCAATGGTATTCCATTGATTGCATCCCGTGCATTGCCCCGTCCATTTGGGATATAAGGTGCCGCAAGTTTGACAACAGAAAACAAGCTTGGATTTAGCCATTTCAAGCCTCCGTGTATGGCCTGTCATTCCCGCGTAGGCGGGAACCCATTTCTAATTTGCAATAGAAGTAAATTAAAGATAGGTTCCCGCCTACGCGGGAATGACAGGTCTGTGTCGTCTCAAAGGGTTTCTAGAATTACAATCCATCCTACATCTAATCTAACAATCAATCATTCACAACTTGCCAAGAACCATCAGGTTGACGACAAGCAGTTCCATAAACTTGCTGTTTCTTCCCGCCAATATCAGCGACTGAGCGGTATTCACGGCAGTATTGATTGCCATCGACAGTCACATTGCGAGTCGGTACGACTTGATAGTTAGCACCCGTCTTAGCATTGTGCCAATAAGCGGGTTGTCCAGGTTGATTATTTTCTAGAGCGCGATTCATTTTTAAGCGGTCAGTTTCATCCATATTTTTACCAATGGCGTTACCAATCACCGCACCTGCAACAGCGCCTGCGCCAATAGCAAGTACGCGGCCACTACCTTGGCCAACGGCGCTGCCCAGTAAGCCACCGGCTAGCGCACCTGTCATGGTGCCAACGTCTTGCTTGCTCATGTTGTCGCAGCCAATGAGACTTGCACTGCAAATTAATATTAATAATGCGCTTAACAGTTTTTTCATGGGTTTCCTCCTCCTCGTGGGGATGTTCATCAGTGTTCGGATATTCTATACTGCTGCTTTTCTGATGCCAATATTCATTTTAAGGGTTGACCATGACTTTTAAACCGCCTTATCCCGATGCTAGCTTTGGCGAGTACACATTTAGTGCAGATAAAAAGCGGCTCGATTTAGAATACATGTTCCAACTGCTCTGCATTCCCTCTCGTTATTCAACGGGATTACCGCCAGAAAGATTGCCCTTAGTGATTGAAAATTCACTCTGTTTTAGCGTTTTCTATCAAGGTAAGCAGATAGGGTTTTCTCGCGTTATTAGTGATCAATCTGAATTTGCCTCCCTCTGGGATGTCTTTATTGACGAGCCCCATCGCCGCAAGGGTGTAGGCCAAGCCTTGCTCAAATATATTTTTGCTCATCCGCGCTTGAAGGGTATTTTCCGCTGGTTCTTGATGACAGAAGATGCGCATGGGCTTTATCAAAAGTTTGATTTCAAGACTGAGGTTTATAATCCCTATATTATGATGAAGGTAAATGTTTAAGATATTTTGTTGCCATCTATGTTTTTAATATCGGGGGTAATAAGTTACGCTTAATTGCCAGTATTCATTTTAATCGTCAAAAATTATATATACGAAGTATACTTACTCACAAAGAATATGATCATAGCAAGTGGAGGAATAAAGATGACAACTCTACAAACAAATAGCGCTATCAAAAGCACGATCAAACATTGGAAATACATCTCTCATGATATTCATGAGCCATTAAATAAAACTGATTATAACAAATTGTCAAAAATTCTTGATGAAGCAACACAATATTAAACAATCTGATTTACCAGAAATAGGAAGTCAAGGTGTTGTTTCAGAAATTTTAAGAGGAAAGCGTGAACTTAATATTAGCCAAATTAAAAAACTAGCAAAGGAATTTCGAGTTTCACCGGATACTTTTATTTGATTCTTTATCTTACTTTTTCACAAATGAGGAAGTATTCTCACTCACCTTTTCTTCAGTCTTCTGTTTTTCCACAGCTTTTTTCGCTGTCTTAGCAAACAAACCTAAGCCCGCTGTCTTTGCAAGACTAACACCCGGAGATCCTTTGATGAGATCAACACCTTTCTTAATCATGCCAACACCAGTAGTCATACCCACGGGAATGATTGGAGTCGCTGCTCCATGAGTGAGGACGACAGCAGCGACTGTCGCTGCTAGTATAGCAACTCCCAATACGCAACAAGCTGCGCCGCCAATCAATTTTCCCCAATTAGTTTTATTTAGAACGATATCATTTGTCTTTCTCGCATAGTCTTCAAACTGATTAATATTATTAGGATCACGAACAACATTTGTCGTTTGTGTAATAAGCCCAGTCAAGTTTGGTAGATCTTGGGATTTCACTATTCCATCTTCGTATGCTTTTCTTGTTTGTTTCAAGACTTCTTTACCTGCCACTTTTAAATCTGCATAACTATCATTGTCGCTATTAATATTAGTTGCTTCCTCTAACTTACAACAGGCAAGCTTAAATTCAAATGTTTGCTCAACTTCTTGTACAGATTGTATTAATGCGGGTAACTCCTCAATTGTGGCATTCCTTTTTTCTGCTTTTGCTTTAGCTAAGAAATCATTGGTTTCCTGCCATAAGACTTTTATTGATTCCGAATCTTGATGAGCCATTTCAGCGCTTCCTTTAGTTGTTGCAGAGGGATTTTTATTTGTCAAACTATTGCATGCCAAATTAAACGCATTTACTTTGACAGTCGCATCTTGGAATTTTTTTACAAGCTCTTGAATAGGTGCTTGCTGCAACGATGTAATTTTATCTAGGAACTTAGCAAAGGCATCAATATTCTTTTGATTAGGATTTTGTACATTATCAGCTGTTATATTAATAAAATTTGTCAATTGAGAAAATTCTTCAGGCGCTAGCTTTCCTTGGTTGTGGGCAAGTTTTATTTCAGCTAAAATTTCTTTGCCAAGCTTTGTTATCAACGATGATGAAGTTGGATTATTTGAACTGCTGATAGCCATTTCTACTTTATTACAAGCCTGTTCAAATACGATTTTTTTAATGACTTGAGAAAATTCTTTTCTGGCAAGTAAGGCAGTCTCATTAGTCATTGTTGGAGTAGCTAATTCTTCTAACTTAGCCAAAGATGGTATGCTATTTATTGAAAAATTGTAATATTCCGGCCTTTTTATCACATTTTTTGTTTTGTTAATAAATTGTGTTAATAGGAGTATTTCATCAGTATTTAAATTTCCATTAAGATGAACATTTTTCGCATGAGCTAAAATTTCTTTACCAACGATATAAAATGGCGAACTCGGATTTGCATCACATATTTTCTCTAAATCTTCGCATGCGGAGTTAAATTGTTTTTCAATATTTGAATTAAATTTTTCTTGAATAGAAGAATCCGATTTTTTTCCTGCTTCACTTAAAGAAGCATTATAGGATGCCAAAACTACTTCTCGGTTTGCGGATAGGAATGGATCGTTAGGTTCATTGAATCCTGCAATTGAAAGAATTCGTAAGTTTGGAAGGTTATTTTCTGGATTTAATCGTTCAAGGCTATCGATAGCTTTAATAGCACTAATACAGTTTTGTTGATCATCAGCAAAATAAGCATCACCATGCCATGCTTCTTTTTCTTGCAAGACATAGGAATACATCATTGCTTTAACGTCTAATGAATCAGATTTCTGTATGATATTCTTTTCTTTAAGTGTTTCATCAAGTTTTATAAGATCTTCATGTTTAGCTTCATTTAATATTCTCTGGGATTTCAAATCTTTTTTAACTTCGCTATCATCCAAAAGTGTTCCGACAATCATTCCGTCATCAATTCTTTGCCTATGTTTATCGATGACATCTTTGTAATATGCACCTAATCCTTTATCGTAGTTCTTGTCATAGGGTGTGACAACGCCATGCACGTTAAATCCTTCGCTTTGCAGATAAGAGACAAGTTCATGCCTTTTTACCAATAAGGCTCCTTCTACACCGTATTCACTATCTAATGTTTTGATATCCATATTCGTAAATAAATATAAATCCATGATGCCCTGTTGTTTTAGGGCTTGAAAAAGGGGGAGATTTAAAATTTCTCTGATGTCTCCGCCCGCTGACAGGAGTTTACCCATTTGTAAAATGGTTCCATCAACATCTAATAAGGCAAAAGGACGTTTCTCTGCTTGTTCTTCACTGGGATTAGGAGTTTCGTGGCTTTGCATGATGCTCCTCGTTCGGCTTATATTTTATATATTAATTATACTCTAAGCCTGAACGATGAGTGGGAGCTATTAAAAATCAAGGAGTTAGATAGGTGAAAAGGATTGAAATTTCCAGGAAAAAACGCGGGGCACGCACTGAATAGAGATGATTTTCACCCACTCATCTTCAACTCATCCCAATACTTCTCATAAAGCGCAGCCGTCTCATCCCCCACATCAATTTGAAACTGCCCGCGCTTCATCACCTCAGCAGGCGGATAGATGGTTGGATCAGTGCGAATTTTTTCCGGCAATAATTTTTGTGCGGCTAAATTAGGCGTAGGAAAACTGGTAGCGAGAGCAATATCTCGGCCTACCTCTGCGCGTAAGACAAAGTTGATAAAGGCATAGGCTGCATCTCGATGGCGTGCATTTTTCGGAATGCAAAAATTGTCAACCCAGATGACAAAACCATCTTTCGGAAACACAAAGCGCATATTGGGATTTTCCTGTTCTGCCTTGTAAGCATCACCATTCCATGCCATGCCAATGCTTGCATCTTCATCAATCATGATGGAAATAATAGTATCAGTAGAAAACACCTTGATATTTTTCATCAAAGTTTTCAATTTGAGAAAGGCTTGTTTGATATGTTCAGGATCGCGGTCATTAGCAGAATAACCCATGGACAATAAAGCCATGGAAAATACTTCACGCGTATCATTTAGCATGGATAAACGGCTATCAAAACGCTTTTGCCAGAGGTCAGTCCAATTGCTAATGGTATTCGCTTGAAAATAGCGTTGATTGACATAAATGCCAGTGATGCCCCAAATTTGCGGCACGCTATAATCATTCAAGGGATCATAAGCCGGATGTAAAAACAGCGGATTAAGATTTTTCCAATTGCTGATTCTTGTTCGATCTAATTTTTCCAGCATATCTTGTCTGCGCATGCGATCAACAAAATAACTGGAGGGCATGACGATGTCATAGCCAGATTGCTTGGTTGCGCGTAACTTGGCATACATCATTTCATTATTTTCAAAGGTAGAAACATTGACTTTAATGCCGGTTTCCTTTTCGAAAGCACGCACGGCGAAACTGGGCAATTCATTGGCCCAGATGTAAATATTTAAGACCTTATCATTTGCCATAAGATCAAGCGGACAGAGGGCAAGAAGTAAAAAAATAAAAAAAATCTTCATGATTTTTTCCTTAATGCAAATTGTGCGCTGACAATCAAGGCTAAGGTAAGTAGGAAGATCACGCTGCATAAGGCGTTAATTTCCGGCTTAATGCCTGTGCGCACTAAGGAATAAATTTGCAAGGGTAGAATTTGAAATTCCGGGCCTGAAACAAAATAGCTGATGATCACATCGTCCAAAGATAAAGTGAAACTCATGAGCCAGCCAGCGAGGACCGCTGGCCATAAAAGCGGCAAAATAATTCGTCGGAAAATTAAGCCATCTTCTGCACCCAAATCTTTGGCAGCTTCAAAGATATTTTTATCAAAGCTGACTAAGCGGCTATATAAAATAACAATGACAAAGGGTATGCAAAAACAAGTATGCGCTAAGAATAAAGTGATAAAACCGAGAGGTAATTGTGAAAGGGTCAGTAATAGCAGCATCGAAGCGCCAGTCACAATTTCGGGTGTTAGGATTAACACGAAAATTAAAGCATTCACAAGGCGCCGGCCAAAAAAATGATAGCGATACAAACTAACAGCGGCAAGTAATCCAATGACAGTGGCAAAAGTGGCAGCAGCAATACCAAGGAAAAAAGAATGCCAGGCAGCGATCCATAAATCACCATCATTAAAAAGTTCCACATACCAACGCCAAGTAAAACCATGCCACACGAGCGAATATTGCGTGTTATTGAAGGAATAAAAAATCAACGTAAAAATAGGCAAATAGAAAAATAAATAAATGAGGGTGAGATAGGACTTTCTCATAACCATTCCTGTTTTTTCTTATTAGAACGTGAAGCAAGATGATAAATTAAAATGAAGGTCGCGAGAATGAGCGTCAAGACCGTGCTAATGGCTGAACCAAAGGGCCAATTTTGTACGACCAGAAATTGATTTTGAATGAGATTGCCCACTAAAACAGATTTAGCGCCGCCTAGAATATCTGGAATGTAGAAAATTGTCATGGCAGGCAAAAAGACCAGAATGCAGCCCGCAATAATGCCAGGCATGGTCAGAGGAATAATTACTTTGCGAAAGGTCGTGATTTGATTTGCACCTAAGTCACGCGCTGCATCAATCAAACGATTATCCAATCGTTCGACATTGGTGATGATGGGTAAAATCATGAAAGGTAATAAATTGTAAACCAAACCGATCATCACAGCCGTATTGCTAAATAAGAGGGCGAGCGGTTGATGGATCAAGCCAAGCGCTAGGAGGATGGCATTGATGATGCCCTTTGCCTTTATCATGGCAATTAAGGCGTAACTGCGAATGAGTGAGCTAGTCCAAAAAGGAATGATGACTAATAGCATTAGCAAATTTTTCCAGCGCACATTTTGCATGCGGCCGATCAAATAAGCAAAGGGATAGCCTAGTAATAAGCAAAACAAGGTGGCAAAACTTGCGATGATGAGTGAGCGTGCAAAAATATGCAGATAAATAACGTGATTTAACTGCGTATAATTTTCAAGCGTAAAGGGGAGCATCACAATGTGGGTTTCATTATGATCTAATAAGCTAGCCACAATCATCAATGCAAATGGCAATAAAGCAAAGATAAACAACCAGAGCCAAACGGTGGTCAATGAAAAATGTTTAAAGTGATTAGGGCGTTTCATGCGGCAGAATCACCTCCCATCCCGGTGTCCAACTGACCCACACTTGTTCGCCAATTTTATATTCCAGACGATCATCATCTTCATCAAAAAATTCTGTGGCTGCAATGATTTGATGATTAGAGAGACGCACAATCAAATCGACCGTTGTGCCTTTGTAAATGACTTCATCGACAGTGCCTGCAAACATGTTGATGGTTTCATTGGTATTGACTTCATGCTGGTTCCAAACACGCACATCTTCTGGGCGAATCACAACATGCACTTGTTCGCCAATAGAAAATGAGCGATTACTTTTTGTGGGACGCGCTTTGTCGAGGAAATCGATTGTTAAATGTTTATTGTCAGGCAAGCTTAATACAGTACCCGCAAAAATATTAACCTCGCCGATAAAGGTAGCGACATTTAAACTTTTTGGATCTTCATACACTTGGCGCGGTGTGCCGACTTGTTCAATATAACCTTCTTGCATGACAACAACACGATCAGACATGGATAAGGCTTCTTCTTGATCATGGGTCACAAAAACAAAAGTAATGCCTAATCTGCGCTGCAATTGTTTTAATTCAATTTGCATGGTTTTTCGCAAACGATAATCGAGTGAAGAAAGCGGTTCATCTAATAAAAGAACACGGGGACGATTCACCGCTGCGCGTGCGATGGCAACACGCTGCTGCTGGCCGCCGCTCAGTTGATCGGGTTTACGCAAGGCATGTTTTTCTAACTTCACCATTTTTAATACGTCATTCACACGCGATGTGATTTCCGCTGCAGGCACATGTTGGCAGCGCAGACCAAAGGCGATGTTGTCAAACACCGTCATATGAGGAAAGAGCGCATAACTTTGGAAGACGGTATTGACATGCCGATGATGCGGCGGCAAACCACGGACATCTTTTTGATCAATGAAAATACTGCCGCGCGAAGGTTCTTCAAAGCCAGAAATAAGGCGCAGCAAAGTTGTTTTGCCGCAGCCTGAGGGGCCTAGCAAAGTTAAAAATTCGCCTTCGCGTACTTCGAGATTGATATCATGTAAAATGTCATGATCGCCGATCGATTTGTAAACGCCGCATAGTTCAACAACGTTCTTAGCCAACACTCCATCCCCCTGCATGTTTTGTATTTTGGTCAAGTCACAGATTCTATCCTAAAACGAGATTAAATTGTGTAGATTATTTCTTAAAATCTCGATATCTTATGCGCCATATCTCTTGTAACAAAAGCCATTAATGCCGGGTGATTTCAGTATGACACAATCGACGCCCCATGTTCTTGATTTTTCAAAACTTTCTCGTGATGATATTCAACAATTACTGCAAGATTGCCATCTGGGCTTATCAGTCGATGAAGCTTTAAGCATTCAAAATCATTTTCTAAAACGGCCGCCGACTTTTGCAGAATGTGTTTTATGGTCGATTCAAGGCTCTGAACATTGTTCCTATAAGAGCAGCCGCAAGCATCTCAAACAATTTAATACTGAGGGCCCCCATGTCATTTTAGGGCCAAAAGAAGATGCAGGTATTGTTGCTGTGGCCAAAGACCGGCAGGGAAAACGCTATGGTTTGGTGGTTAGTCATGAATCGCATAATCATCCCTCTCAAGTGGTTCCCTATGAAGGTGCGGCAACGGGCGTAGGCGGTAATGTGCGAGATGTTTGCTGTATGGGAGCAGAAGTCATTGCTGTTGCAGACAGTCTGCGTTT
>Ga0207126_1007_pt2 | contig 66585 bp, 62 predicted proteins | sample Alteio_BWMinHeat_20_FD_153586 | JGI IMG/M metagenome (GOLD analysis project Ga0207126, IMG submission 153586) | Enriched cells from forest soil in Barre Woods Harvard Forest LTER site, Petersham, Massachusetts, United States -... | ecosystem: Environmental > Terrestrial > Soil > Temperate forest >...
ATATAAAAATAAGGGAGTTTTTCTCCTATGATAATGAAGGAATTTTAATCAAACATATTGTTGACGACAGCAAATGAAATGCATTGTAGGTGTTAGAGGTACTTGCGAGCTTGTGATCGTGGCTATCATATATTTTTACCTCAGTGATACGGCCCAGAAAATCATACTCATAGCTTGTTTTGGTGCCATTTTTGTCCCATTTATGGTCAAGTTTTCCATTGAGAAAATACTGAAACCGCTCCTCAGATGCGTCTGGATGTTGAATAGTGAGCGGTTGCTTGCGACTTGTGTAGGTATATTTTGTCGTGTTTCCATTGGCGTCTGTTTGCTTTACCACACAGTCCTGCTCGTCATAGCGTTGAGTCACTGTTGGGTGTATTTTTTGCTTATCAGCATCATGCGTCGTAGGATAGGTTGTTTTAACTAAGCGGCTCAGATCATCATATTCAAAGTAGGTAGTATTCCCAAAAGGATCGGTTGTCGACACTTTATTGCCCACCGTGTCATACTCTTGAGATGTCGTGAATGTACCATCAGAATGATGCTCCTTCTCGGCTCCCAACCTGTTCATGAAATCATACATGAAGGTAGTGTAGCAGCCCGATTTCAAGAGCTCCTCACGAGTTTTATTGTTATTGGAATCGTACTCGTAAACCCATGTGCGGCCAATGGGATCCGTTTTCTTGGCCAGATTGCCCTTGTGGTCATATTCAAAAGAGGTAGTTGTTATAAGATGGTCATTGGCATCGCGTATCTCTTCTTGGCTTACAAGGCCTGCTTTGGTGTAGCGATAGTCTTTTTGCAGAAGCTTTACTTCTTTGCCAGTTTCAATATCCAGACAATACTCTTTGACGGTTTCTGGTTGGCCCACACCATATTCACAGCGGCGACCATTAGGAGTGATACGCGTGATTTTACGCTCAGTGACCTCTTTGAGGTTGTCAGAGTCATGTGAGCAGCCGTCGTCAACAATATGTTTGATTAAAATTCCTTCATTATCATAGGAGAAAAACTCCCTTATTTTTATATTATTGTCTTTGCACGTAAATTTGGCTGTTACTAAATCCGTCCCATCTTTGTAGGTATACTTGATACGCGGACCATCATCTTCACTTTCACTGGTTCTGAGGTGCAGACGGCCTTTAGAATAGGTATAGTACTTACGATAGCACTCCACATGAGAATTTAATGGCGCACCATCTGAAGAGAGAGCAAAATCCTCTGGACGCTTTCCAGTAAGGTTGCCGTAGAAAGCTTCTTCAACGATGTTGCCATAATTATCATACTTGGCGCTCCACGAAGCCAAAGCCCTTCCATCCTTATTCTGAAGGGATTTACCTACCAGGTGTCCTTCATCACTTGTATCTCTTTCGCCATAGGTAATATACTCCTTGTCGCCCCAATAAAAATAAATGCCGCGATAGAAATGCTGATCAAGATGGTTCTCAATGCCTTTGAGGCGCTTTTTGTGGGAGTATCGATAAACGGTAAGTATGTCATGCGCATTCCAGACATTGGTGTGGTGCTCATCGGGTTTATACTCAAAGCTATAGATAGTTCTTTTGCCCCCATCTTTTCCTACAGGGGCTTTTTGCGCTTTGACACGGCCTTTATGGTCGTATTCGATTTCCAAGAAGCGGCCATGGGGATGAAAGACTTTACTGATGTAGTGCTTGCGACGGACTTTTGTATAATTAAAATAGGTGGCTTTTGCATCTGTTGCAATGATTTTACGTACGTAGCGAACCCGCTCGTGCATCTTGCTACCATCATCGCCTTCAAAGAAAGTGTAGATTGCCTCTTTACCATTACTGGCAGTAACACGGGCTTTTTTATGCTTATTACTGTAATGGAACTCTAACCAATTGGAAGGATCTTTACCTGTTGGATCGGTGGCGATAATGCGTTTGAGTTTGCCTTCAGAACCATCATGTTCATGATTTTTGCCATACTTGAATTGTATAAAGTTTTTATTTGGTTTTCGCTCCCAGAGCAAGTGCATGCGCTGTTCGAAGGTGTGAACCTTATTGTATTTGCGTGCGCTACCATCGCTCAGAAATCCAAACCACCTGGCCTTACCGCCATCAAGGTCAGGCAGTGGCTCATGACTGAAGAGGTGATAGCGAGTGTTTTTCATGTTAGTCCTGGCAGAGATCAAACCGGAACCGGCATTGGTAAAGCCATCGTGGATGACCTTTGGGTGCAGATAAAAGCCGAGGGATTTGCATCCCTTTTTATTTTGAGCAACATACTGGACTACAGAGCCGCCATCTTCTTCGGCGATCATTTTCAGGTGGTGATCATCGGGCCCTGGGAGTAGTCCCTGCACAAAGGAATTGTAGTTGGTGGCCATGGCAGCATAGCCCATCCAGTTGTTGAAGAAGCAGTCGCTATTGTAGTAGTGGCGAAGATGTAATGGAACAGGACCCGAGACGATGAGATCTGTAGACGTATGAAAAAAAGTCCCTGTGATGGCATTGACAGAGCCATTTACAAAAGAAGATGGTTCAGCTTCAGCAATAGTGGATGGCTCTTGGGTAAGGTAGGGGTGGGTATCGGTTCTTACCGTAGATGGTGGTCCAAAGTATTCAATGTCAGAGAGCTCAGTCTCTTCGACAGGTGGTTTTGGGCGCTCTTCCTCTGACTCAGAAAAGATATATAAAGGAACGAGACAGCAAATCCATAGCACTAAAAGTTTCTGCAAACGACTCATGAAAACCTCCAAAAATATAGGGGCCTCTTTTGTAAATCTTGAGGCGATTTTTTCGCAAGTGCAAAAATAAACGAAAACGCATAACATATCATACTTCTAGTTGATATGGACGCCGACACGGTAGTGTCGGCAAGCTCCTTAGCCCCGCGTGAAACACGGCCGTAGCGCATGCGCTACGGCCTGACGGCAGCGTGGGGACAATTATATCGATTAAGAAATAGAGCTGCGGTAGCAGCGGTACCCATTTGTGTTTGGCATACTAATGCACATACATTTCTGTATCGCTGCTACCGCAGCTCTATTTTTATTTATGCTCCATAACCCCACGTTTCGCCGGCCGTAGCGCGGAGCGCTACGGCCGTGCTCCACGCGGGGCTAATGAATTCCACCGCTGCCGCGGTGGGGTCCTGATTAGTTACAAGTTTCTTTAAGTTGACACCATTGCGTTCACGATCCAGTTTGCAAATTTTGGTCATAAATTCTATCGTTTTTAGGTATAATATATTGCGAAAAATACCTGCACTGTGGTATCGTCAATGGCAACGCCCTCACAAATGGTTCTACGTGAGGCATAAATATTCAAGGTATGCATATGCAGAATAATGAACTGCCCTCATATTGTAAGAAGGGCGTTGAAGATATAAAACGATATCTTCAACTCGCACACCTTAGATGCCTTGCACAAAAAATAGCAACGCATTCAATTGATGAGAACCGGAACCCATTAGATATCGTCCTGTTAGCTGGCGACGAGAAAAAACCACATAACAAACCATTGAGCCGTGCAAATTAGCTATAGGAATATTAGCCCTCTCAGCAGTTTGACAACTGGTTCTAACAACTTGGGGAACGCAATGTAATGTATAGAGAAACAGTTTTTACCTGCCACGAAGAAGATTACGCTACACTGAGCGAACAAGCTATGTTTTTTGCTTGTCGTTTTGCATTAATTGAGTCGAACCTTGTAAACAGCAACAAACCACACACCTTTTTTCAGTTATTAAAAAATTTTCTAGAAACTATTAACACTAAAGATCCTCATAAAGTGCATTATGACATTGCCAGGAATGCGTTGCACCTCCGAAATGATACAACTAAAAATAATATTTATTGTATTGATATGTTGGCCAGAGAATTTGCAGTGTCCTGTCAATTGCTTGATGAACGATTAAAAATGCCAGCTATATACATAAAACTCTTGAAATACAAACAAACGACATCAAAAAACTTTCGTGACCCCTATTTAACGGTTGTACAACTCCCACAGTCATGTGACGTATTTGAGGATCTATTTTTTACAGAAAATGGATTATCGATATGGGATGATGAATATTTACAACTACTCGAAAAAATCGGCCCTACAGGAATAGTACGAAGCACCGAACTCAGAGAGATATTTGCAACTCACAAGAATAGATGGGATGCACTCTTTTGGATGCAACCACAAGATGCAGAGCGTGGTATTTCTTTTTTCCTCTCCCCTGCTTTTCTTGAATTGGCTACCATATTATGGGAGGATAAGGTGAAAATGAAAATTGTATCGTGAACAATTGCAGTCGCATTGATTCCACACATGATAAATACTACTCCATGATATACTGTAACCACCCTCTTGATACACAGCAAAATGCTAACGAGAGGAGTACATGGAGAGTTATACAAAATGCCTCGTTACTCAGCAACACGCAAGCAATGTACTGCTCATAGTGATAGCAGCGACGACCCTATTAGCGCAATTTTTCAATTATGTGCACCGCATCTTCCTCAAAAAACTCTTACACAATCAAGTGCTACGTTTGTGCAAGCAAGTACCGCACTCCATGAAGCCCATGAAAAAATAATAAAACAAATAGCAAGAGAGCCTTTTCTTGCTGCATTCATGGTATGGATTCAGGAAATAAAGCCACTCCACGTGCAGATAATCCCTAGTGTTAAATTGTTATTTGAAGAACGGTTTATCGATATCTTGTGCAAAAAAAAGGGAGTAGTAGTAACCATTGGTGATGCACGTGATTTCGACCATAAAATCATTATTGAAGCAATACGCTGTAGGCGAGAATTACCTCTCTTGATACGAGAACAACTTGTTACGACCTATCTGTCATTCATACAATGGCTGTCAGAAGAGACCTATGGGTATATCAGCAAACTTGGCGATCCCGACCTCATGAAAGTAAAAGATAAAGTGCTGCCTTATGGGCATTTTATAACATTTCTTGATGCTTTGAAAGAGAAAGATCAAATTGTGGCAAAACTCCTGTATTACGGTGGTACACCTACCTTAGAGGAAGTATTGCATGTGCAGATTCAAGATGTCGATTTTGCAAAAAAAACAATTCGATTTCACGCACAAACAGTGTCATATCCTGCCCATGTATTTGCCGATATTCAAGCGATAATCAATACCAGAACACATGGGAAAATATTTTTGAGCCGTCAGAATGCCTCTTTTAGTCCTTCTAGGATATTTCGCAATTTCAAAGAAGCAGCCAAGCAGGTAGGCTTTGCTGCTCCCTTTTCTCCCGCGGTGTTAACCTCCAGTCACTGAATTAACGCGATGTGCGACTTTTGCAATTGTTGCCCTTCAGGCAACATGTGGATGGTGATTGTTTAACCCAGGGCGTTGCCCTGGGCTGTTGCAATTGTTGCCCTTCAGGCAACATGTGGGACATCTTTTCGTTATTTGCAAACCTCGTGCAGTCACTGCATGGCTACCAATGGGCGCAAAATCCAACTGGATTTTGCGCCCATAGCACAAGACATGAGGATAGTGTTTATGAATGGTATTTGGAATGACTTTAAATCAGCGAGAGAGAGTGCCTTCTATCTTTCAAATCTCGCCGGAGGGTATAATATTCATGGGGTGCATAATGCAACCCATGGAAAAATAGCTGATCTTCGCGAGTGTGGGTTAGGATTGCAGCATAGGGCCACAGACCCTGTCCGGCAACTGCACAAGATGTGGGATAATTTTTTTGAAAATAGTTCACCTAATGCCAAACTCTTGATGATCTGTCATAGCCAAGGTGCTATTCATACACGTAATGCGCTTTTGACCTACCCGCCACACTTGCGTGAGCGTATTTTCGTGCTTGCAGTAGCGCCTGGGGCGTATATCCACAAAGAGACTTGTGGTGGCGTGATTCATTACCGTACCAAAAAATGGTATCGAGATATTGTGCCTCGTTTTGATAGGCGTGGGGCGAAAAGAGAAAGGGATACTATTGTAGGTCTTGACTCTCATCCTGATGCTGCATTTTTTGATCATGAATTTCAGAGCCCTACGTATCAAAGACACATACGAAAACATTTGTTAAATTATATTATCAATCAAGGACAATCATTATGAAGTCTATATTCGTTATTACAGGATTTTTATTATCTAGCATTATAGGATTTATTATGCCGAACACATGTGATGATCCTCAAATTTCTAGAGGGGAACAACTTGTTAATGAAATATTGAATACCACTGCAAGAATTATCAAAAAAAAATACGATATCACACCCTGTGGAGAAGGCGCATCAATGCCTGGAGGACCAATAAGAAAGCTAACATTATGCTTCGATACTAAGAAACCATATACCAAAGAAGAATTGAGGAAGTTATTAGTAAAATGTGCTAACGAACTATTAGATCAGGTCAATACAAACACAGAAATACAAACGTATTTATACGAAAAACCATTCACTATACGGAATATTCAAATAATTATTTACAATTTAGATGTAAATGGGCGAGAGGTATGCGATCCTGATATTTCGGTTGGCGAAATATCAAGGGATGAGTTAATGTACCAATCTGTTGACCCTGCTAATACCTTTAGATATAAAAGTCAGTATCGAGAAACCTATGAAGAGGCATTGCAGGTAATTCAAATGGATAGTAAGGGATCATGATCTTATGTCATGTGCAATTTTCCTTCAGGAAAATTGCACATGACGTAAATTAGGCCTTATCCAGCGCTACCTGAGCCTTTCCTGCAAGCACTGCTTCAATCATACTCTTTTCAAGAAGGTCAGGTGTATGAAGCGTGATAGTACTGTAGCAAGGATCTTCCCACAACCGTATTCGCCGCCCTCCGAGGTACACATATGGGGGTATCGAGACCACTGCCTCACTTGCAAGTGTGAGCCCCGCAATGCTCGCTGCTTTGACCACAAATGTGGTACACTGGTTTTCTGTAAAACTGTACTGCGTAAATGGATACTGAGGCACTGTCATCCAATTATATAAAGTTAAAAATTTTTCTTTTGTAATTGCTATGGAGATCGCATAGGTCGGTTTATGGCCCCCGCTCCCAGATTCAAAATAGCCATCTGAGCGGGTGGTAAAGAGAATACGTACGGGGTTGGGCTCAGATTGATTGAGAAGAATACTATCAAGATAGCGCGGCTCAGATATCGCACGCTCTCCAGAGTGCCCTCCCTCTAGGCGCATGCGTTTGCCATCAATAACACCGCTCAGCACAAGCCAAGCATGGCCTACATCTCGCCGCCGACTGCCATTTGGATGTTTGGCTATGGTACTCAGGAGGCGATCCCCATTTGAATAATCGAGGTGCTTTGCATCCACAAGCAGGGTAAGGGAATACTCATTCTCTGGAATAGATGCTTGCTGCTTGAGTGTCGCATCCCTTGCTTCAAGATGTGCATACTGGGTGCGATAATGATCTTGCACACAGCATGGGTGACAACCAGTGAGCAAACATAAGATACTAAAGATTAAAGCCGCCCGCGACTTCGATATTTTGTCCTGTAATATAACTAGTATTCTCATCGAGTAAAAAAGAAACAACGCGAGCGACCTCTTCAGGCGTTCCAGGCCTCTTCATAGGCAAACGAGAACAATCTTGAGGCAAGTTGATAGAATTTGTAAGCTGCCCAGGTGAAACCATGTTCACACGCACGCAGAAGGGGGCAAACTCTTTTGCAAGAGATTTTGTCAAACTCCATAATGCCATCTTGGTCATGGTATATACGGGGGCGCTCTCATTTGCTCGAAAGCTGTGCAGTCCAGATGTCCCAATGTTAATAATACTTCCTTGATGCGCTTTTATTGACGAAGAGAGCGCTTGAATCAGCATAAATGGAGCATGTACATTGGTGTGAAAGAGCTCTAGAGCAATCTCAGGATCAGTTTCTAGTGCTTTGACAATAGGAAAATTGCCCACATTATTAATGAGATTTTTTGTGTCACCAAATTGAGATAGGTAGCGCTGCATCATCTCCTTAGTCGAGGCGGGTGTCGAAAAACTGCCCTGAACTATCTCGGCCTGAACACCATATCCCCTACACTCGGAGGCAACATCGAGCGCCTGTTCTTTACTGGTATTATAGTGTACTACAATCGAATAGCCTGCTCGAGCAAGGATGCAGCATATGCTGCGGCCTACTCCTTTAGCTCCTCCTGTTACTAGTGTCCATGTCATACGAGTACTCTACAAATGCACAAGCCGCCTGCGGCAGAGCCTGGGGCTTCTCTATTCGAATCCATACATTTTGCACAGCGGGGAAGGTGCGACAGATAGCTTCTCCTATATGCCGTGCAAGTGTTTCAAGCAAAAAAAATGCTCCCTGAACTGCAACATCTTGAATAAGGCGAGCAACCAGCGCATAGTCAACCGTGGACTGCACATCGTCACCGCATTTTTCTAGGCGGATATGCATCTGCACATCGATGAACAGCGGCTGCGGCTGCTGCCGTTCCTCCGGATAACATCCTATGATACATTGGATGCTGAGTTTTGTGATACCTATAACTATATCCATTTATCTGGGGGATGCCAAGTTACATCTATTGTCTCTTGTGTAGGGTTGAGGACAGGCGACAAAAATCTAACAAGAAATGCCACAACTTCTTGTAAGGATAATGCATTATGTTGAATTCGATGCTTCTGAAGAAAAGAATTCCACTGAGAAATTTTTAAAGGATCTGTAACAAAAACTTCAGAAAAACATTCAGGAAACGCACTCAATGGTGTGCCTCTTTGATCGAATGTTGCTTTAATAGAATGAGCCAACTGGTTACTTTTAAAAGAGAACTGATGCGCAAGAGTCCAGATATCAAAAAAATCTTTCATTCTGCTATTGAGCAAGCCTCTTTTAATCATAGCTTCCAATTTTTCCGCAATAACACTTTCCCGGGTATATGCTTGCAATGTTGGTGGAGGATAATCTAACAGAGTTGGATAGGGTAATATTTGTGGTGCTGGTGAGATTATATCGCCAAAACCAATATCAATTTGCATATGTACGATCGCTTTATTCAAATCTCCTTCAAATTCAATTCGCACTCCCTCATATTCGGCTTCTGTTTGAATGATTGAGCCTTTCACTGTATTGGCATAGAAACTTATGCCATCCTGACAATCATTTTGTTGACAAATTTCAGAGAAGATATTTTCTAGGTTTTTTACTGAATTTTCAGTTTTGCCAAGAAGATCAATGTCCATTGTAGGTCGTGGGCTAGAAGTATGCCACGCCCTGAACATCAAAGCACCCTTCAAAAAAAACCTATTAGCATAAGGTGATATGGAAAGCCGATACAATAACCGCTCCATGGCATAATACTGGAGTATTTCAAGAAACGGTCTTTTTAAGACCTTTGACTTATTGAGTAAACGATCTCGTACTGAAGCTGGTATATCACGACGACTCATTGATTACAGTCTCAATATAGGGTTTGATAACTTTTTCCATTCGCCCAATTTTGGCATGCTTAAGTATCATATCAAGCTTCGGATGACCTTGCAACCAATATTTCTTAAGAGCTTCAATAGCTACGTCAATGCCAATCTTATGGCGGTATCGAAAACAATCTACCAACGTCTTTTCTTTAGAATAGCATTTTACCTGCACACCATCGAGTTCATAACTTTCAATGCCATCTTCATGAATACTTGCCGTAAACCAGAAAAATGTAACCGGAGGATAGGTAATTTTTGGCGGTTTATATCCTTGCTTTACTGCAAGGTACACAAAATGAGGAATCTGCGTGGTAAGCCCATGAAAGTAAAGAGCAGATATTAAGCAAATAACTCCAGATGGTACTTTTTTTGCTACTGTAACTAGATCAGGATTTGCATGCCCTGGCAGATTCGGGAGACAAAAAAGGCCACGCTCAAGTTGTTCAATTTTCCCCTCTCCCTTCAAGCGATATAGAGTACGGGGGTGAATGCCAAATTTAATTGCATCACTTGAGCGAAGAATACCGCCATGTGCTTGAAACACTTCGACCGCTCTTCGTTCTATAGTTGGATCTTTCTGACGAGCCATACAAATTCTGGATAAATTTCACTATACTTATATACTTATATAGTATTTTCTATCCAGAATTAAGTCAAGACCTTATCTTCTCTTACGAGCGCAAAATCCAGTTGGGTTTGCCGCTCATTGGTAGTCATACAGTGACTGAACGAGATTTGTAAACAACGAGAAGATGCTCCACATGTTGCCTAAAGGGCAACATTGCTAACCCCCCATGGCAACGCCCTGGGTCTTGTTGCAATCCTCGCAGGCAGAATTTTTTGTGTTCACATCCTCATAATTGGCCGAAGGCCATTTATGAGGATGTGAACACACCCATCCCTCTAAACTTCGTGTACCGCTGCTCAAGCAACACTTCGGGCGAAAGATTACTAAATAGAGAACACTTCTCAACAATAAACTGCTTGACTTGCTTGTACATGGCCTGAGGATCATGATGCGCGCCGCCAAGTGGTTCTGGAATGATTTCATCGATGATACCGAGTTTTAAAAGGTCTTCAGCATTAAGCTTGAGCGCAGCAGCAGCAAGCTCTTTCTTGTTGGCATCTTTCCATAAAATACTCGAGCACCCTTCTGGGCTGATAACCGAGTAATATGCATGCTGCAACATCACAATCACATCGCCAACACCTATGCCTAAGGCACCACCAGAACAGCCTTCACCAATAACCAGAACGATAATCGGGGTTTTAAGACATGCCATCTCACGCAAATTAGTAGCAATAGCAATGCCCTGCCCTCTCTCTTCAGCTTCCAAGCCCGCATAGGCACCTTGCGTATCCAGCAAGGTAACCACAGGAAGAGAAAACTTTTCGGCAAGCTTCATGAGGCGCAGCGCTTTTCGAAAACCCTCCGGATTCACACAGCCAAAATTACGAAACACACGACTTTCGGTATCATGTCCCTTTTCTTGACCTATAATCATGCACTTATGCCCACCAATGGTCGCAAAGCCCCCTACAATGGAATGATCGTCGCTATAGGTTCGATCACCATGCAGCTCTATAAATTCTTCTGCAATGTGCGATATATAATGAATCGTATGCGGCCGCTCAGGATGCCGGCAGATGAGCACACGCTCCCAGGGTGTCAATTCTTTATAAACTTTTTCTTTTAATTTATCAAGTTTATTCTCGAGTTTTCGGATTTCAGCCGTGAACATCGGGTTATCTTGATTATGTTTCTTCAGATGTTCTATGGTGCTCAGGTATTCACAAATCTGCTTCTCATGCGGCAGGAAAAAATTTTTCTTTTCTTTTGTTGTCATTGTTTACCTATTATCTGTGGAGCTGCCGAAAAGGGCAGAGCAGGAAAGGGTAATTCAAGCTCTTGAATATCACGGACAATACTTACCGTCGCCTCACGTGTGGTAATAATCGAATAAAGCTCCTCAACATCTTGCTGTGGCAGCCGCACGCAGCCATCACTTTCATGCTTCGCGATACCTAAAAAGCTCGAGACAAGCTGTCCAGTTTTTTCATCATTCACCCAGGGCGTGCCATGAATCCCAAACCCTTTTGCAGGCTCTGTGCAGCGCCCAATCTCTCGTTCAAAGGGGATCCACCTCGTGCCAAATACACGAATAAGTTCCACTCGTTTGCCACGATGCATCCCCATCATCTTTGGGGTAAAGGCTGCAACGCGACTACCAAGCTTGTATGTACCAAGTGGCGTTAAAGCCCCAGACTCCTTTGTAGGATCTAAACGTCCCAAGCCCACACGATATGTTTTTACCAAAAAGCACTTTTTTTCTTTGGGATCCACGATATAGAGCCATAATTTGCAACGGTGCAGATCTAACCCCATGAAAAATGAAAACTCCTTTTCTGGATGCAACACCTGAAACTCAGTGCCCTCTGTCACTGGCTGTATAGCATAATCAGGCCGGCCACCATTGAGGCTTCGCGCTATAAAATCAAGCGTTGTATGGTAATGCGATGCATAATCAACAAGCCAGGCCACCTTCCCAGGCTTCCAGGGCGCTTTTGTACGGTAGCGAACAGTCGTCACATAAGGCAGAGGTGAATTTTTTTGAAAAAGAAGCGCTGTATTATCCACATCTTCAAAAAGCTCTGTAGGCGTTTGAAGAGTAGCTTGAGTAGATTTTGGCTCAGCTGTTTGCTGCGTCGAGGCTATCTTTTGCGGCTGAAAAGACTCCAAATTCACTTCAATGGGCTTACCGTCAAATACAGGTGCACGTGCAACTACAGGTGTGGCTGCAACGCTTGCTACCTGTGGAGATCTTGCAGCTTTTGCCGGCTTTTTCTTATACAGCGAGAGAGCTGCTATAGTGCCAAACAATAGAATCGTTATAATAATAAAAACGCGTGATATTGACATGAATAAATGTTTATTTCCCTATTTTTACGTTACTCAAAGAGAAACGCAGTTTCTTTCCTGCATTAAATTTTACCACAGCTCGCTCAGGAATGACAATAGGAATTGCAGCTTTTAGAGGATTTCGTCCAATTTTACTTTTGCGCACAACTACTTCAAAAATACCAAAATCGCGCAGCTCTAATCGATCACCTTGGGATAAACACTCAGTGATCTTATCTAAAAATTCTTGAATTACATGACCTACATCATGCAGATGTATCCCTCTTTCCTCTGAAATACGTTGAATTAAGTGCTTTTTCGTGATCGTGCGTCTTTTTTCCATACTTACTCTCCTTCTGGTGGCAATTATTGTCATCTTTCATTTCATTTTCGATCAAGCAAAATAACGCCAATGTACAAATTTTCCGTCAGGAAAATTGCATATAATTTATGGGGGTAGTAGAATGGTGGTATGAAAACAGGCGTACTCCTGGTCAACTTAGGTAGCCCCGCCTCATATTCGTCTCATGACGTAAAAAAATACCTCAAGGAATTTCTTCTTGACCCACGTGTCTTAGATCTTCCCTTTATTCTCCGTGAATGGCTTGTTAGGTTTAAGATAATTCCAAATAGATACAAACAAACAATTGAGCAGTATAAGCGCATCTGGTTGGAGACAGGATCCCCTCTTATTCATACAAGTCAGGAAGTGCAAATAGCCTTGCAGCATGCTCTTGGAGATGATTTTATAGTTGCTATGGCCATGCGCTATCAGCCATATGGCGAAGTCTTTTCCATTGAGGCAGGACTTGCCTTCCTGCAACAGGCACATGTGGCTAAGATTGTCGTGCTGCCCTTATTCCCTCAATATGCCTCTGCGACCTCAGGATCTATCCTTGAGCAGGTCTACTCTTGTGTCATGCACTCGTACGCCATTCCCCACTTGCATACTATCAGCCACTTTCATAGGCATCCTGCATTTATTGAGGCATGGACTGTACGTGGCAATCAGTACCCTCTTTCTGACTATGATCATATCCTATTTAGCTTCCACGGACTCCCTGAAAGACACCTTGCAAAAATAGAAAATGAAACCCTGTGCTATCGCACGCAATGCATGCAAACGGCTGAGGCAATAGCCGATGCTTTGAAAATACCTCCTCATAAATATACGATCACCTTTCAGTCTCGCTTAGGAAAAGAGCCATGGCTTGGGCCTTCCACTCCCGATGTCACCCTAAAGCTTGCCGGACGCGGAGTAAAAAAAATACTTGTCTTCTCCCCCTCTTTTGTTGCTGATTGTCTAGAAACCTTGTACGAAATTGGCATTGAATTAGAAGAGCAATTTATAAACGCTCGTGGAGAGCGGCTAGAGCTCGTACGCTCGCTCAACAGTCATCCTCAATGGATACAAGCCCTCAAAAACATTATTATAAACTATGATCAATTGGTTTAAAAAAGAATTTCTTCGGATGCTTCCGATTTTTATTTTTTTCTTGATTATTTTCAGCCTTGCAGATCTCACAAGACTTGTCATGGCCAAAAATCGTGAGAGCGCCTCCTCTAGTTTTGCGGTGATTCTCATGGGAGCTTTGATAATGGGCAAAGTCGTGCTCCTCTCCGAGCGCCTCCCTTTTATCAATCTTTTTGGGACTAAGCCTCTTATCTACAATACGATATGGAAAACGATGATCTATCTCCTCTGCTCCCTTGTAATTCGGCTTGTAGAGCGTATGGTCTCTTTTTGCGTAGAAAGTGCAAATCCTGCTGAGCTTTATGCAAAAATGTCCCAAGATGTGGAGAAAATGCCTTTTTGGCTGAGTCAAGCATGGCTTTTTGTGCTGCTCCTTATCTTTGTCGCCTATCAGGAGCTCGTCTATGCTGTCGGCATCGATAAAGTGAGGAAGATGTTTTTTGGTGGTTATTCACCGCCCCCGCCCCCCTAACGTGGAGAGAATGCCTCTACACCTCGTCTCGATAAATTTTCTCACGGTATTCTGCCATAAGCTGCACCATGTAATGTATGTTATGGATCGTGGCAAGTGTGTAAAATGTCAGCTCACCAGCTTTGTAGAGGTGGTGTAGATACGCTCGTGTATACTGCATACATGTAGGACAGCTGCACCCTTCTTCAATAGGCGTAAAATCCTTCGCAAATGAGGCCTGCTTAATGCGAACCTCCCCTGTATGGGTCATCAGGTGGCCATGCCGTGCAGCTTTAGTAGGAAACGAGCTATCAAAGGTATCAATACCCTCTGGAATAGCGCCAGCAAGGCATACTTGATCTCCAATCCCTAAAAGATGCAGAGGATACTGCTCAGGAATAAAGGGCCTGATATCATGAAGCAGCACAAACATCTCTTGCTTGGTTTTGCCGACACTACCCCCAATAGCAAAGCCGTCAAAAGCAAGCGAAGATAAGTACTGACAGCTTATTTTACGAAGCTCACTATCAAGCCCTCCATGAATCACCCCATACATGGCTTGATTTTGCGGAGATTTCAGGTGCGCCTCAAGTGACCTTGTCTCCCATCGATGGGTACGATCAAGTGACGCTCTTAAATCTGCCTTTTCAATATGATATGGAGGCAGTTCATCAAACGGTATAATAATATCTGCACCAAAATCCTTCTGTGCCTCAACGGAGCTCTCAGGTGTAAGAAAAATTTTTGAACCATCGCGATAGGAGCGAAAGAGCACCCCTTCTTCTGTTATTTTTACGACCGTATTATTAAGCTTCTTCTGCCCTCGGCTCTTGAGCTCATCTGCCACAGACCCATACGCCAGGCTAAACACCTGAAAGCCACCCGAATCGGTGATAATGGGGTTCTTCCTGTGCATAAAGCGATGCAGCCCACCGGCCGCTTTGATAACCTCTCTTCCTGGCTGTACAATGAGGTGGTAGGTGTTGCAAAACATCAGCTGCACACCCAAGGCATCGCAGGTGGCGCTATCGACAGCTTTTATGGTGCTATTTGTCCCCACAGCAACAAAATGTGGTGTATCAATGATACCATGCGGTGTATGAATTCTTCCAACTCGCGCCTTGGACTTTTTTGAGGTATGTAAGATCTCAAACTTGAAAGAACCACTTGCATAACTCGCTTTGGTGCCAAAATTCGATGATTTTGGCGATGGGGAAGATCCGCCGCAAATTGACATACTCCCATCGAGTAGGCGATTTGCGGAGGATCTTGACCAACGACAAAAGCACGGATTTTGGCCCAAATCGGAGTTATGCAAGTGGTTCGATAGGTTCATTTTTTAAGAGAGGTAAGAAAAAGGCGTACAGGCAAGTAATGCCCAACTTAATTGTGTAACTGATGATAATAATATCCCAAAGGGCATGGACCGTCCCATAGAGGCCAAGATAGGAAAAGAGGACTGTATCCATAAACTGCACTATCGCCCCTATCACACAGGCTCGTATAGGAAGAGGAATACGCCTAAGCTGTATAAAGAGGCGAAATAGCCAAATTTCTACGCTTTGGGTGAGAAGATATGATACACAGGACGCAAAGCACAGGCGCGGCGCTGTCTGCAAGCAAGCGGCATAATGCATGTGCGAGCTATCATGAGGCGAGGGAGTGTATAAAAGATGAAAATAACTTGCCCCCATACCGAAAAAGAGAAGGAGAAAACTTATCCACACAGTGCGCTTGACAAGCTGCGCTCCCCAATACTGCTGCAGCACAAAACAGCCAAACATGGCGCCTATAGTGTAGACGTCACTTGCAGTGACTTCGTATCCAAAAAGCACTATCTCTTTATGGACAAAAAAATTGGCAAAGAGCCCACAGCATACTACGAAGGCTATCAGAGCCTCTTTCCCCAATCGGAGCACGACAAAAAGAGTGCTCAGCACGAGGGCTGAGTGGATCAAAAAAATATAGGCGTTCATACTGTGGGGTGATGTAGTGTGTCATGTGCAATTTTCCTACGGAAAAATTGCACATGACAAAAATAAATAGTATAACACACAGGGCGTGTTTCACGCAACGGATGAACGCCGTACTGCCCCTCTATCAACAACAATACCACGCTCACGCAGTCGCTGGACAGCGCCAGAAGTAATCTGATCGCAACCGGTAAGATTGACACTTTGAATTGGAAGCCGTAAGAGGGTATCGATGCAAGCATCAGTCAGATCAGAATGACCGGAGAGATTCAATTCTTGTAACTCAGTCAAGGGTAAAAGATGTTGCAAGTCATTATCCCTTAAGCCGCCCCCCACCGCCCCCTGATCTAGCAAGCAGGAAGAGCAGAAAGATAAGCGCTGCAGCTGTGTAAAACGAGCTATATCTTGCATAATCACACTTGAGAAACCAGGCTCTCGAGAAAAATCTGAATTCAAGATTAAATTCAATTCCTGCATCCGCTCAGGTTGTGTTATCGACGATAAACAAGGATCCATTGCTCCAACGGGAAGAGACAGCCGAGTAAGCTGTGGAAGACAGTTGACACCCGCGGCCATGGCTGATGGACTTATATTGAGCGAGCGAAAGTTCTCAAAAGCCGTGAGCGCAGGGCACGCTCTACATAATGCAATAAATTGATCCTGAGGTAGCGGTACCGCACGATGCAGGTTGAGTGTCGACAACTGGCTTAAACTTGGTTTGACAGTCCCCTCTATAAATCCTTGTAACTCAGTATTATTTATTACTCCCTCTTTAGTCCTGAATAATGATCGAAGAGAGGTAGCATTTCGTATTCTTGTCAGATTATAGATAACCAGAGGATCGCGTAAAAGACGGCCAACAAGGGCCTCTCGAGCAGTAGTTTGTGCAAACATACTTTGAATAATCGAACGAAGAAATTGCTGTAGCCCAGCTTCATTTACTACTCCATCTGTTGTGAATAATTCTCTGAGAAAAGCATCATTTCTCATGCTCTCATACGAAATCTCAGGCGCGCCATGTTTTGCTAAAAATGCATTCACTATTTTTGCGCTGTCACCTGTCGTCAGTAGTTGCCGCAGCATTTCCTGCCCCGTTTCTATGTCTACCTGAGATAAAGATGAGCGTATATAGTCTTCGATATGACTACAGTCTGGCGTCATTCGCAGTGTATCCAAGTGATGGTCATATATATTCTGGATGCATTCTTGCAGGGCCATGTTATTTGTAGTTCCAAATATTTCTCGAATCAGGGGATGCTGCCTCATTTCCTCTATAGTAAAATGAGATTCTCGTAGGATACGATTTGCCATAATTGCATTTCCACCGGGCTGCCTCATCATTGTCTGAAAAATAGTCATACGTTGCTCTTGAGGGCAGGCCTTTACAAAACGTATAACTCCATCGGTATACTCAGCGATGTGATGTACGCCCTTAATACAAGAAGTAACATGAATGGAGCGCAACCAATGTCCTGCATTCAAGGAAAGAGTTCCCTTCAATACATTAAGCTGCTCTGTGCTGATACCACTCAAGCTTGCTCGGAACTCTGTAAGCCCGTCGTGGCCACCAAGTAGTATCGTGCCATACAGCATCCCTAAATGTATCTGTGGGTTTGGATGACTCGCGATCCCCAACAAAATCTGATAGATATAGTCATCTATCTGTGCTTTACCCATTTCAGGGAATATTCCTTGAAGGTAGTGCACCATCCCTGAAACCCCTCTACCTTCAGAATAAAGCTGATTTACAAGATGAGTATTCATTTCCGGGTTTGTGATACGTGCTAGAAACCGAGCTTTTCGCTCCTCTAGCGGCAGTGACTGAATCGATTCTGCCACGCTTCGCAACGTGTTAGGTGTCGTATATTGAGCCACGATTGATACTGCATCGCGAGGCAAATACTGCGCTAGAAGTGTTTCAGGAGTTTCAATTCTTGCTCGCTGTGTATGATGACCTGCATCAGCTTCTTCGTCAAACACTTCCTGCCCCCTTCTCCTTCTACCAAGTACTGTGGGTCCAAGTACTGTGGGTATGGTAGTCAGGGATTGCGAGGAAGAAGATGATGACGATGAAGAGAAAGCTGGTGTCGATGACATTGATGAGGCTAGAGGAAATAAGATTTGTTTAACAGCTTGAATACACTGAGCATCAGAGCGTCTTATAGTGAAACTTGGCGAAATAGTGACATTTTGCACTACTGCTTGCTCTAAATTATATATATTAAAATCAGAAGTGCTTTCGTTTCTCGGCTCTCTCATAACATCCATCACACGTGCCGCTACGGCTTCTTGATCGGTTACTGGATGAGAGCCTGATTGGTCGAGTGGCACACACCTCAGCTGATTACCTTCCACAAAAAGCCGACTAGAGCCTCTATTGTGAACGTAATAATTAATTGCGGCAAATCCCGTCAATGCTTGAGATTCTGTAGGTTGCGTCATAAATTTTTATTCTCATTAATTTGATATTTATTATATTTAATGTTTAATAAAAGATTGTATACGAAATATCACATTCTTTGCAATTAGTAATTTATTTTTTGCTATACCTAAAGATTCTTAAAGATTGCCTACGGAATTTATTGATTGTTCCCCTAGTCTTCAATGTCGCTCCGCGGCATGAAGACCGGGGTATTGAATACGGAATTTATTGATTGTTCCCCAGGTTTCAGATGTCGCTTACGCGAACACTGAAACCTGGGTAGTCGGGCACGGGCACGGGCACGGGCTCGGGCACGGAAATTCGGAATAATTGGTTGTTCCGTTGGCCTTCGCGGACGCTAACGCGCCGCTCGGCCCGGAATCGGAATAATTGTTTGTTCCCTCGTTCTTCATGCCGCTCCGCGGTATGAAGAACGAGGGCATTGATCGGAATTTATTGATTGTTCCCCAGGTTTCAGATGTCGCTTACGCGAACACTGAAACCTTAGTAATCGGGCACGGGCCATGCTGTTACCCACAAGTCAAAAGGTGCCCTGAAGCTGCTTTTAGAATGCTATTTTAAGTAGAGAGCTGACGCAGGATCTTATGGTATGGACAGTTACAAGCCCTGGCTGCTTTTTTTTACAGGGAGAGCCACTTATAAGACCATAATGATTTCTTAGCTTTCTCTCTACTCTCCCCACTATCCAGACCTTAATCACCAATGCACCCCAGCACCCCTAACGCCTCTGACAAGCTCTCTCTGTAAGCTATCTCCTGTGGCTCTCCCTGTGAAAAAAAGTCCTCACAACTTGTAACTGCCAAAACCCTAAGATCCTGCGTCATCTCCGTGCTCTCCTCTAAACTCTCTTTTCTCTTATCGCCAAAGACGTTCTTTATTCTACTGCCCCGAGCGCAGGGCAGTAGGATACACCCACAAACAGCAGCGGATGATCATCGATAAGCTGGCCGTACATATGCATTTTTCGGAGCATACTCTCCACTTGCTTTTGAGGAGAAAGTGTACTAGTCTCTTCAAAAATATCTTCAATAAATTCCCTTACAGCTTTGGTTGATGTTGGAGTGATTTTCACAAAAGAGCTCATAAAAGCACTTTTGGGATGCCCTACAAAGAGAAATCGATCATTAGGAGTAAAGTAGCCTTGCTGCACTTGTCCTTGTCCTTGCTTTTGTCCTTCAATAAGAGAGCATTGCTTGAGCCGTGCTTCATGGTGCAGGAGCATGCCATAGCCTGTATGCAAATACGTAAACTCAAGCTTTGTAAGATCAAAGAAAATACATGAAAGGCCCACAGGAAATTCGTGGTTTTCATCGCGAATATAGGATTGCAGTTTTGTAAAAAATTCCGTATCAGATGCCCACTGCCTCTCTTTCAGAAGCACACGTACAATGGTTCGAAGCATGGTGGCATACAATATACCCTCGACCCCTTTGACACCCATCTCAGCCGCAATAAAACATTTTTTTGTATCATCTAGACTCAAAAACTCATAATAGAGTCCATGATGGCCAATGCCTGCAAGGTGGGCGTAGCCGATTTCGAGAGGAGGCCAGAAAGGAGGGACAGCCGGGACAAGAGTTGTCTGAAATTGTTCCAATTTTTCAAATACTTCAAAGAAATAATCAGAGCCTTGTCGATCCTTTTCTACATCTGCCGAATGCATATAGTGAGCTACATCACTAATAAAATCGACAATATCCTGATAGCGCTCTGTAAGCTTTGGCTGCAGAGCCTTAGAAAGAATTTGCTGCATCCCTTTTGGAGCCACAGAAAGGACCACACGCCCGTGCGTAATTTTGCCAATCACTAACTCATAAGCGATAATACCAAGAGAATAAATATCTGATTGAAACGTTACTTGCAACGGGCTCTCGCGTGCCTCTGGGCTCATATAAATAGGCGTCCCTATCAAGCGCGCATCTGCCTTTTTTTTTGCTACTTCATGATGATTATTCATAATCGTCGCAATGCCAAAATCGATGAGCTTGACCACCCCATCATCAGTAACGAGAATATTTTCAGGCTTGAGATCGCCATGAATGATGCCATGCGTATGCAAATGACACAGCGCATAGGCTATCTGCAGTATGATTTCGAGTGCTCGCTTGAGTGAAAAGGGAGTGAGCTGCAGCATCTTGCGAAGTGTTGAGCCCTGGATAAATTCCATCGCGATGTAGAGCCCTCCTTCCCAAGAGCCATAATCGTAGAGCTTAATAATATTAGGATGATCAGCTAAAGAAATGACATGGGCTTCATTCATAAACCGCTCTGCCACTTGCTCATCAGAAGCAAATTTTGGAAGAAGTACCTTCACTATAACGGGTTCATGACTTTCTGGATGCACGCCCAGATATAACAGGCTCATGCCACCTGTCTCCAAAAGCCCTTCAATAGGGTAGCGACCAATAGTGGCAGGAAGTTCTATTTTAGGTTTTGGAAGCTCCGGCGCCGCCGCATTGCTACTTTCCGAGCTCGAGGATACGGACACCGAGTGTTTCTCCAATTTTAATAATTTCACCCTTTCCAATAATTTTTCCATTCACGACAAGCAGAGCTGGAGCATCGGGAGTCACTGCCAGGTCTAACATATTCCCTGGCTGCAGCTGCAAAAGCTGTTTTACGCTGATTTTTAGCTCAGCAAGTTCAATCGACACCGTAAGCGGAATCGAACTCACTGAAAATGGCTCTGGCGGCACTTCTGGGGCTATCTGTGTTGCAGCAACATGGGTCTCTTTTCTCGTTTCTTGAGGAGGTTTTGGTGGAAGAGCTGGCCCTTTTGCTGGCACTTCAGAATCTTCTATTTCAAGATCAAATTCTTCCTCATCATCAAGCGCATCCTCAAAGGACTCTTCACCCTCATCAAGAAAAGGCTCTTCATTTTCATTAAATGGCTCCAGAAACTCACCTGCACCATTTTCTATGTGCTCAGGCGGATCAATTTGTAATGCACCATTTTGTAATGGAGCATTTTTTGTAGGTGTTGGGGCTTGTGGGGGTGTTTTACTTACCATGTAGAACCTCATGATGTACTGGGATTTGAAGAATTTTTAGACTACTCCCTTGAATCTGCGCCCGAACAAGCGGCTGCCCGCATACAGTGAGCATACATTCATTTTTATTCACTGCGGGATTATAAAACGCATTTTCAATACAGAGGCAGTCTCCTGGCTGTAGCGAACTTAGTTCCTCTTGTGACAGCGTCACTCTTCCTGCTTCAACATGCACAACTACTTGCAGTGCATCCGATGGCAGAGGCGCATCTTGTGCTGCTATAGCAGCACTCCAGCTACTACGAAAGGCAGGCGTGATAATAAGGCGTGCAAGCATTCGATGCTGCGAGATAGTTATCCAAATATCTTGGCAGAGAGCTGCTTGCTCTGTAAGTTCATTATGCGGCGTCATCTTAAAGGAGAAATTTTTCGAAAAATCATATTTACTGATAAGATGCAGCGTTTCAATAGTTAAAAAATCAAAAAAGCTCTCTGCAAAGTCATGAGGAACAAGTTGCACCGCACTCGGATCTGCTTGAAGAATGAGTCCCATAATGGTATCAATATCTCTCTCTGAAAATACGACAGCACACTCGCCTTCTAGCCCCGCAGATTGAATATGTTCTACCACAAATGGCTCAGGCAGCCCTTTCAGGAGATTTGCAGCCTCAAGCCACTCAAGTGTGCCCGCCTCAATGCCTATATCATCAAGGCCAAAAACACGCTGTAGATCAGCACTCAGCTTATCCCATGGAAACTGCCTTGGGGCAGCTCCGAGAAGCGGTTTCTCATCCAAGCGATATAACTCACGACTTATTGATTTTGCCCATGCAAACATAAATATACTCTCGTTTTCTCCTCTATACCATAATAGTATAAAGAAATCCAGAATTGTTCTACTACCCCTAATTCACGCGATGTGCATATGCGTCAGGCTAACATCCTTATCTCAGGGGGCAAGAAAAGAGGGAGAAAACGCACTTGCAAAATAATCTGCTCTCTGTAATAACATACGATATGTTATCATGGATGAACGAAGTCATAGACGCATGAAAAAAAACGTATATATCAATAAATTTTTCTCCCAAGTTGTTCTCCTTCTGGTGCTGAGCTCAGGGCTCTTTGCACAGATTGAGGCCCCTGCCCCAAAGCTGCCAACCCTCGTGCAACCACAGCCAGCACCGGGGCCTGCTACTCCAGGGCCTGCTACTCCAGGGCCTGCTACTCAGGGACCCGCTACTACCGTACAGCAGTCGCAGCAACCGACGCAACAAGAAGGTATAGGGCCTGTTATTAACTTTAATAACGTGAGCATTGTGGAGTTTTTGCGCTTTATCAGCAGACTTACAGGCAGGAATTTTGTGTTTGATCCTGCAGAGCTCCAATTCCCCGTAACGATTATTTCTGAAAGCCCTGCTTCGATCGATGACATCATGGCCATGCTCTTACAAAACCTTCGTATTCATGGCTTTGAACTTATTGAACAGGGGCCTAATTTCCTTATCCACATGAATCCCAACATAAAAAGCCCTGCAGATATGTACCGAGAAGATCATGGAGAAGAGCCCCAAATAGCTACACAAGTATTTCTCATTCAGTATGTCGATCCACAACGCGTGGCTACGATTGTCAAGACCATGCTCTCTAAAGACGCCATCGCTGAACTCATCCCTGAAAGCAAGCGTTTAGTGATCACAGATGTTGCTGCAAATATCACCAAAGTAAGTGAGCTATTAAAAAAATTAGACTCACCAAAAAGCGGTCTAGAAATTGGCCTCTATATTGGGCAAAATGCCTCTTCAGGCTCTCTTGCGGCCATGGCATCAGAGCTTTTAGCACCGCTTCTCTATGGGCAGACCTTTGTTGTCGTCCCTCATCCCCCATCCAATGGCGTCTTTGTCATTTCATCACCGTTCCTTGTAGACAAAGCCTTGGCAATCATGCAGCAAATTGATCTTGGCGAAAATATCTCCTCCATTTTTTCCCTAGACGCCATGAAATTCAATCCAGAGCTTGCCAAGCAGCGAAGAGCTGCACTCACACAACCTGGCTTTTCTGCAGGAGAAATACAACAGCTTGGAGAAGACCAAATTCGTAACCTCCTCCATGAACTCGGCTATTCGGACGATCAAATACGACGCATGAGTGCTGCCGAGATTCAAGCCATTCTGCAGCATATGAAAGAAGCGGGACCCGCTGCACTCGCTGCACAAAATGAAATAAGAAGAAAGAAAATTTTTGAAAGCTCGCTTCCTTTGGGTCAAGTAGAGTCAACGCAATTTAGCCTGCATAAGCTCCAATATAGAAATGTCCAAGAAGTGATAAAGGCGCTTCATGCCATTGCCACAAGCTTGCAGGCATCATCAGGGCCTCAGTCGACCAGTCAGTCAGATCTCATCACGACGCTGAACACCGTGCAGGGAATTGACGAAAGCAACACTCTCGTGATTACGGGCACAAAAACAACGCTCCAAAAAACGAAAGACCTTGTCGCAGAAATTGATAGCCCAGTAAGGCAAGTACTTATTGAAGTGCTTGTACTAGATACCACGATCAACAACTCCCTGAATTTTAGCGTGCAATATGGCGGCACTATACAGAACAAAAACTACGCAGTAGAAGGCGGCCTCTTTGCAAATGGGAGCAACTTTATCAATGGAAACCTTGCCACCTTTACGGGAACAACACCCGCTACTTTAAGTCCACAAGGGCTTTTTGCACCCCTCTCCTCTGGAAGTACCCCTCAGACGCCGGGCGGTGCCCAGCCACCTGCTCCAGGCTTAACTCTGGGTGCTATTGGCCGTGTCCTCAGATGGAAAAATATCGGATTTGTAACCCTTGCAGCCCTTTTGAATGCCCTTAGAAACGATGATGATACGCGCATTGTAATAAACCCAAAAATCACCACTGAGCACAATGTACCTGCAGAGATATTTGTGGGCTCATTAATCCCCATTAAAACACAAACGATTACCAACACAAATAGCGATTTTACTACTGCCAACTATGAAACGCAGCAAACAGGTGTCACGCTGAAAGTAACACCACTTATTGCTTCCAAAGACACGGTCACTCTTATCATTGAGCAAACTATTAGCACTGCGAACCAGCAACAAGTCAACTCACAAGGTGCTAATAACGCAGCTCCTGCAACTATTAATGAAACAAGAACGCTCACAAGAGTGCACCTGCCCTCCGATCACTTCATCATGATGAGCGGGATGATCAATGATACCACAGAATTTCAATCAAGCCGCATTCCCTGTCTTGGATCGCTGCCATTCATTGGTATGCTGTTCACAACCTCTGCAGTAGATACACAAACCAAAAGAAACCTGATTCTGTTTATACGTCCGCATGTCATGGAAAACACAGGTGATATCGATGACACAACGAAGAAACAGCAAGAAAACTTTAAAGAGCGCGAGCGCCCAGGTGGAAAAGATGCGGATTGGACTATACTCGATGATGCGAAATTCCTTCTTAACTTTAATCCTTCTGTGCCTTAGTGCGACAAGTTGTAGCAAGCACGAGGAGCTCACGCCCTCCATTTCCTACACACCACCGCACCATGTGGTACATCAAATGGCCTCAGGCTTTGCCCCGCTTACAGATAGCGAAGTCCAAAGCGACTGGGGCAGAGAGCTTCTCATTGGGTCGACGCTCGCCCAGGAGCAGGATTTTTATCAAGCTATCCTTGCTTTAAAACGAGCGCGCATACTACAAAAACACCATACCGGCCCGAGAACACCTATACCTCGCCAAGATCAAGTGGCCTATGATATGTGCCTGGCATACATGCTGAGCTCTAAATATGATGTCATCACACACGCCTTCGAAACAGGAAAACTCGATGCCATCACTCCTGAAAGCCCTGTGTTTACCTCAGCGCTCATCATCCTCTACGATGCATACCTCCATCAGAAAAATCCCGCCAAGGCGCAGGAGATATATGACGTTATTGAAAATCAATCTAAACCCAAAGCTGCGCAGCTAAAAGCATATAAAAATATTTTTACTCTTGATAAAGAAGGGCTCCTGAGTGATCCTAAAACAGAGGTGCTGTACACAAGCTATTCCGCTCGCAAAAAACACCCTATGACCGCGGGAGCGTTAAATGCTGTACTCCCGGGCAGTGGCTACGTGTATGTCGGCCAGATACAATCGGGAGTGACGTCACTCATGCTCAACGCGCTCTTCATTGCGGCCACCTATCAATTTGCCACTCATCATCAAGTGGCGCCTGCAATCATCAGTTTTGGATTTGAAATGGGCTGGTATGTAGGCGGCATCCATGGAGCCTACCTTGCTGCTGAGGAGTACAATAATACCCTGTACTCAGCGCACGCTAATGAGTACCTGCGCAAAGAAAAATTATTTCCCATCTTCCAGATTGAATATGGATTCTAATATCATCTATCATTTCCTTTCAGGAAATGATAAATGATATTAAAAAGAACGCAGACTATCAGGATCTCGCCACGGTAGTGGCATATGCATCAGGCTAAGGGAGTTGGTATAATAAACGTTATGGCTGATATAGGCTTCTGGGGCATTTTTCACCACAGAGTGCACAGAGGACACAGAGAGAACAGGACCAAAGATGCATTTTCAGCGAGCGTATGCTCGCTGAAGTCCAAACATATAAAAATCGCATGGCAAATAAATTTGCCAATCGATTTTTATATGCTTGGACTTTTCCACTTTCAGTGGAAAAATGCATCGAACACCCCAAACTTCTCTGTGTGCTCTGTGTCCTCTGTGGTAAAAAAATTGCCAAATCAGGGATTTACAGGGCCGTGGCCTTAGCCTGATGCGTATGCGGTAGTGGCGAAATTTGCGGCTCTAGCCCCGCGTGAAGCACAGGTCGTGCGCATGCGCACGGCCTGGCGGAACGTGGGGTTTGGGGAAACAGTAAAAAAAACAGAGCTGCGGTAGCAGCGACACAGAAATGTCTAGAAAAGGAAATATGTCAATTTTTCACAACAATATAATTGCTCTTATTGTGTATAGCATCTGCTTATATTGCCCATTATTGGCAGCAGTTGAGCCTTGGGGGCAAGATGCGGATATGGTGTCTGAAAAACCGCCCGAAACTATACATCATGACAGCGTTGGCTTCAACACTATCATTACCTTTCACCAACGCATAGTCTCACCTGCAGATGGCCCTAGAAGCCATTTTTACCCGAGTAGCTCGCAATATATGCGGCTCGCAATACGAAAATATGGATTTTTCACAGGGTTTTGTATGGGCTGTGACAGACTCATGCGGGAAAACAGCGACCCCTGGTTCTACTCTTTTGTCCAGACCAAGGATGGACAGCTACTGAAACTGGACCCGCCGTAACATTCCTTCTCCGCTGCATTCTCCCAAAAAACATAATGTAACATTGACACAATGTGTCGCATAATGGTAAACTGAAGATATAAGGAGGAAAAAATATGGCATTTACTCTTAATTTAGACGCAAGACACCGTGTTAATTTAACAAAATTACTGCCGGACTTAAACATTCACTCAGTTAAAGCATACGTGGAAGGAGATAGAATTATCTTAGAACCACTAGTAACAATCCCAGCCAGGGAATTATGGTTGTATAAAAATCCAGAAGCCTTAGAAGCGGTAAAAATAGGATTGAAAGAAGCTGGTGAAGGGAAGATTGTTGATGGAGGTTCATTCGCGCAGTATGTCGACGATGAAATTTGAAATAAAACTTACCAACAGAGCCCGTACCCAACTTACTGCCCTCGAAACTGCAAATGACAAAAAACTGGTTTTAAAAGCGGTAAGAAAAACCTTAGGCTACATGGAAACAAATATCCGTCATCCCTCATTACGTACCCATAAATTTGATAGTCTTAAAGGTACAAACGGCGAAGACGTTTTTGAAGCATATGTTCAAAATAACACACCTTGTGCTTGGCGTATCTTTTGGCATTATGGACCAGCAAAAACTCAGATTACAATAGTTGCAATAACCGCTCATCCTTAATACATTTTTCTCTTGCAATCCGAATGGAGTATACCGATGCGTAAATTAAAAACTCATGCTAAAGTAAGAGAAATTAGTCCAACAAAAATGTTAACAGACGAGACTTTTATCGCGAAGACAGTTTGGGAATGTTTAAAGAACAACGATCCAAAAGGAGTGATAGAAACTTTAGCCGCCTATTTCGAAGCGATAAATAAATTACAATTTTCAGGAGAAACTCAAATACCGCGAGCGACGTTATATCACTTTTTGAATGGCAAGAATCCTACTTTAAAAACGCTAGCAAAAATTGTACATGCTGTCATATAAATTATTTATTATATTACCCCTCAAGCGTAGCGAAGAGGGGCAGTATAATATTTCCTTCACTACTGCAATGCCGGGCTATCGAGCGCAACGCCCATGGCGTGCATACCGCAATCCACATAGAGTATTGTGCCCGTGATGCCTGAAGCGAGCGATGAGGTCAAAAATGCTGCAGTGTTGGCAACTTCTTCGGTATTAACTTGACGCTGGAGTGGAGAGTTTCTGATAGAATATTCAATCATTTTATCAATAAAGCCAATGGCCTTTGCAGCACGGCTACCATAAGCTCCTGCAGAAATCACGTTCACACGTATGCCAAAGCGCCTTGCAGCTTCAAAAGCAAGCGTTCTCGTATCGCTTTCAAGAGCCGCTTTTGCCGAACTCATACCACCACCGTAGCCAGGAATCACTGTCTCGGAGGCTATGTATGTCAGCGATAGCGCAGCGCCTCCCTTGCTCATAATAGGGCCAAGATGGGACACCAAGCTCACAAAAGAATATGCTGAAGAGCTCATAGCAGCCAGATACCCCTTTCGAGAAGTATCTAGTAGTGGCTTTTGCACCTCAGGCGCATTGGCAAGCGAATGAATAAAGATATCAATGGTGCCAAAGTCTTTTTGAATAGCCTCAGCAACTTCAGAAATAGTATAGCCACCAACATCTTTGTAGCGCCTATTTTCTTTAATATCTGATGGAACATCTTCTGGAGTATCGAATGAAGCGTCTAATGGATAAATTTTTGAAAAAGATAAAAGCTGCCCAGATTTGAGCTTTCTGGCCTCATCAAACTTACCCGTATTTAACCCCATGGTAAAAATCTGGAGCATGGGTGTCCATGTGCCGACAAGGATTTCACATCCAGCTTCTGCGAGCGCCTTGGCGATAGCCCAGCCAAATCCACGCTCATCCCCAATTCCCGCAATAAATGCGCGTTTGCCTCGTAAATCTATAGATAACATATACTACTACCCCTCGCAAGCGAGGGGTAGTAGTGTATGTTATTACTGCTCCACGCTTACAAAAAAAATCAATCTTAAAGCTATGATTATACCCTATTACGAATATGGAAAGCAACATACAAGCTCTCTTGTCAACCTCACGCTGCCGCCCATACTGTTACTCACAAGTCAAAAAGTACCCTAAAGCTACTTTTCAGGATGCTATTTTTAAGATAGATAGTGCCACGGCTTGGTGACAAAGAGAATAGAGAGTTTAGAGGAGAATAAGAGTGGACGCAGGATCTTACGGTATGGAAAGTTACAAGTATTGGGAGCTTTTTTTAAGAGGGAGATCACAGAGGTGCAGAGAGAAGTCTGGGCTGTGCGATGCATTTTTCCGCTGGAAGCGGAAAAGTCCAGACATATAAAAATAGACTGACAAATTTATTTGTCAGTCTATTTTTATATGTCTGGACTTCAACGAGCATATGCTCGTTGAAAATGCATCTTTGTTGCTTCTTATAAGCCCATAATGATCCCTCAGCTTTCTCTCTAATCTCCCCACTACCCAGACCTTTCTCACCAACGCGCCTAAGCACCCCTAACGCCTCTGACAAGCTCTCTCTGTAAGCTTTCTCCTGTGGCTCTCCCTGTAAAAAAAAAGTCCCCACAACTTGCAACTGCCAAAACCCTAAGATCCTGCGTCATCTCTCAAGTCTCCTCTAAACTCCTTGCTCTCTTGCCGCCCAGGACGTTAGTCATTACTATTGCACATGACGCATACGTCAATGGTCGTTCGGATAGAAAGGCTCAATATGCACGACGACTTCACGAACTTGGGGCCATGCCCTCTGAATAGACAGACGCACCTGCTGGCTGATGGTGTGCGCTTGCTCCACACGTATGTTTGGATCAACTTCAACATCAATGTCTACATGTGCATCTGGCCCAGAATGCTGCATGCGGATCTTTTCTACGCCCAGCACACCAGCGGTTTTCATGGCTGCTTGCCTCACGGTAGCAAAATAGCGATTGTCTGGAATGCGATCGAGAAGCTGATTACAGTTCGTCTTTGCTGCGTATACACCAATCCCTATCATAAAAATTGCAATAGCCATAGCCCCAAATGCATCAAAAATCCAGCTCGCATCAGGCACCACTGCGCCTGCAACCGTGGCAACAAGTGCTAGGATGCTACTCAGGGAGTCAATACGGAAATGAAATGCCTCTGAGGTGAGCACTGAAGCCTGCTCTTGCCGGGCAATGTGCTGCATGCGGCGCCCTGCCATCTCCAAAAGAGCGCATGCCACTAAAGGTACAAGCCATACTGTGCGCTCGAGTGGTGGCTTTGGTTCTAAATGCAAAAATTGCATCCACTCATGAATAAGCATTGCAGTACCGCTCAGAACAAAAAAAATGCCGAGCTGCATGCCAATAAGGGGCTCATATTTTCCATGCCCAAATGGATGGTCTTTATCAGGTGGCCTTTCTGCCAATTTTATAGAAACAATAACAGCAATCGATGAGGCAACATCAGCAATTGTTGCCAGGCCGTCCAAAAGAAGCGCGCTACTTCCAAAAAGAGCATATCCTATAAGTTCCCCTGTTGCAATCAAAAGCCGCAGCGACATCCCCAGTAGCACAATGTATAAAAGCGTTCTACTGCGCGCCTTTCTTGCATAAGATACTTCGTCAGGAATAGGAATAGGAGCTGGAAATACCATTTACAACCTAAAAAGCCTCTGGGCATTATCCCAGCTTACATTAGCACACTCTTCAAGAGTCATGCCCCGAAGTGCAGCTATCACCTGCGCAGTATGCACCAAATATGCAGGCTCGTTTTGTTTGCCTCGCAAGGGCTGTGGAGCAAGAAAGGGACTATCCGTTTCAATAAGAAGCCGCTCTTGTGGTATCGACTTCGCAACCGCCTTCAGCGCCGCACTCTTTGGAAATGTCACAATACCGCTAAACGATACATAAAGTCCCCGTCGTACACACTCTGCAGCTTCTTCTTCAGTCCCTGTAAAACAATGCAGCACCCCTCTTTGTGCTCCCTCTTCATCCCAAATAGTAAAAAAATCATGAAAAGCATCACGACAATGGATCACCAGCGGCAAATCATACTGCAGTGCAAGCTGTATGTATCTTCGCAGATGCTGCTGCTGCATGTCACGCGGCGCATGCTCATAATAGTAATCAAGCCCCGTCTCGCCTATGGCCACCAGTTTTGAAGCCGCCGCTGCTTCTTGTACTACCGAAAAAAATGCCTCCCCGTGCGTGTGGACATCATGAGGTGTTGCAGAAGCTGTAAGATATATTTTTACTTTGTCAAATTGTTGCTGGTACTTTAGCCCCTTTTCGTATGTCGCTGCATCGGTACAAATATTGACGATAGCTCTAAGACCTGCATCGTAAGCACGGAGTAATAGACCTTCAACGATATCCTCGTCAAAGTATCCTAAATGAGCATGTGAGTCTATAAAATCCATAATACGTTTTTTTCGTCATGTGCGATTTTCCGAAGGAAAATCGCACATGACTCCCCCCACGTTCCGTGCAGGGCGTGCGCTAATGCACACGCCCGCACTTCACGCGGGGCTAACCACTGCCGCCACTACCGTGGCGGAGCTGCCAGTTCCATTAAATTCCCAACATTTTTTCGTCATGTGCGATTTTCCGAAGGAAAATCACACATGACGCTACACTTCTTTCAGGGCTTCTATCACCATAGCGGGCGTTAAGATTTCGGGAAGAAGTGTCGGCGGGTCATTTTCGTTTTTCCCATAAAGCGCATATACAGGCACGCCATTTCTCCCAAGCGCACGAAGGGCTTTTGTGATTTTTTCATCATTATTGGTCCAGTCAGCCTCCATTTTAACAACGCCATAACGAATGAAGGCCTCTTTCACAGAAGCGGCTTCGAGGACAAGACTGTTTGCCTGGCAGGTAAGGCACCACTTTGCCGTAAAATCGACAAATACAGGAATATGGGCCTTACGATATTCTGCAAGCTTTGTTGCAGAATAGGGCACCCACTCGGCTCCGATTACAGCCCGGCTCTGAGGCTCTTCCAAGAGCAGCGGCATTTGCGGACGCGATACCACCTCTGCCGTTTTGACTTCATACAAAAATAGAGCGACCCCGGCAAGGAGAATAAGAAATGAAATCGGCTTTACTATGGCTCTCAGCATCTTGCCTCTATCAAAACCACCCCACGTACCATACACCCACAACCCGAAACTCATGAGGAAAAAGGCAGCAAAAAGGGATGCTAAAGGCAAATTGGAGGTTTCAGCCTCAAGCACCCACAAAAGCCAGAAGATCGTTGCAAGCAAGAAAAAGCCCATAAGCTCTTTAAATGTTACCATCCAGCGTCCAGGCCGCGGTATCCACTTAAGAAGTGATGGAAATAGGGAAAGGAGAAAATAGGGAAAGGCCATGCCTATACCCAAACAGGTAAATACAAGAAATGAATAGATGGGATCGAGTGTTGCGGCGAAGCCAATAGTTGAGCCAAGGAGTGGCCCTGTACAGGGAGTTGCTACAATGGTTGCCAAGATGCCACTCCAGAATGAAGTCAGGGGGGAAGTGGCCACTTGAGCGATAGGTGAGCCTACTTTGGCAATCTCGTCAAGATGCGCGGCGATTGAGGCAACCTTGGTACCAAATTCAAAAACCCCAAAAAGGCTTAAGCTCAAGATAAAAAGAATAATAACGAGAATGGCTACAAATAGTGGCTCTTGTAATTGAAATCCCCAACCCACTGTTGTACCAAGCATTTGAAGCACGAAAATTGCCCCAGCCAATATCCAAAAGCATAAAATTACCCCACACGAAAAAGCAACACCATGTTTTACTGTGGTGCCTCTTCCCTGCCCTTGGAGCTGCACAAAATGCAGCACCTTCAAACTCACTACCGGAAGCACACAAGGCATGATATTGAGAAGCATACCGCCGAAAAACGCAGAAAGGAGTATGAGGAGAAAATTTGCTGAAAAAATACCTTGAATATGAGTGAGCGTCCGTTTATACCAGCTTTGTGCCTCGATTTGTGGCTTTACTCCATAAACGGGCGCTTTTTGCTCCGCTTCATTCTGCTGTAGCCCTTGGCGCGCTTTTACAAAAATATCTTTACACTTATCTGATTTTTGTGGTGGGCCAGCTGCAGCCATGATAGAGAGCGAGACATCTGTTTTGCCCGGCACACATAGCGTTGAACAGGCAATCCAAGAAATAGTTGCTTTGATAGTATACTCTGTACTCTGTGCAGTCGTGGCTACTTGGAGCGGAATCAGGCAATAGGTCGTGCCCGTGTATCCAAAACCGGTAACACCTCCCTCAGTAAATCGTTCGGGCTGTGGCCATTGTATTTGCCCTATTTGAATGCCTTCAGGAAGCGTCCAGGAAATAATAGGGGGGCCATTGATATTGTTACTGCCCGGCCCATACAAATGCCAACCAGGTTCAATGGTAAAGGCCATGAGGAGAGAGGCATCATGGCCTGGCTGCAGTGTTTCATCTTCTGCGATGAGCTCTATGTTGACAATGTTTTGAGAGCTGTTTGCAAAAATATGCACTCCAAAAAATGCCTGGAGCGCTACAATAGCTAGGATAATATAGTGTTTCATAACCATTAACGTCATGTGCAACTTTTCCTTACGGAAAAGTGCACATGACGGAAAAATTTTAAGGAAAATGGATTACCCAGCTTAGAGCAACCGCGAAGCGGCTGGAGAAGCGGGGAACAAACAACCATTCCGCATACTACGCCATGTGCACTTTTCCATAAGGAAAAGTCGCACATGGTATAAACATATATTGTACATAACTTAGGTGGATTTTTACCATGATCTTTATACTTACAAGTAATCCTTTTATCGAAGCATTCGTCGAATCCGATGCCATCGGCAAGCTGATTTTTATCGCGCTCATTGTGCTCTCAATTATTTCGTGGAGCATTATTTTGCAAAAAATATGGCTTCTGTATCAGGTAAAAGAGACCTCTTTTGCCTTTAGACGCACTTTTCAGGAGCACAAAAATACGCCCCTCACAATACAGTATCAGGCGAGAAATCGCCCTGAATACCCAAACTCTTTTTTTATTATTTATGAGATTGTGAAGACGAAAACGAAAGAGCTCTTTGGAAAGAACCAACAAGAGGTGCTCTCTTCGGATGATATTGCCTGTCTTGATGTTGCCACCGAATCAGCAATCGCTTCATTAAAAAAATATCTTGATAAACACCTCTATATTCTTTCAACCATAGTCACGCTAGCTCCTTTTTTAGGGCTTCTGGGTACCGTGTACGGCATTTTAATTACCTTTTCAGGAATGAAAGCAGACCCTATCAACGCCTCGAATCAGGCTGTATTGGGAGGCCTGTCTCTGGCACTCACCACAACGGTTATTGGTCTGATCAATGCCATCCCAGCACTTATTGGGTATAATGCCCTGAAAAATAGTGTGCAGGGATTCGAGGTGGAAATGAATCGCTTTGCCACAGAGGTGGTGGAGCGCATGGTATTCACATCACCTCGTAAACTCGGGGATGTGAATAAATAATCCACTTACCACAATGTAAGTACAGCTTTCTCTCTTCGCCACTGTCCAGACCTTTCCCTGTGCTGTTGCAATTGTTGCCCTTCAGGCAACATGTGGGGCATCTTCTCGTTATTTAAAATCTCATTCAGTCACTGCATGGCTACCTATGAGCGCAAAATCCAACTGGATTTTGCGCTCATAGAAAAAAATGTTACTGCTTAACATATTATTAGATAAAAATCAAAAAATGGTTTTTGGAGTTTGTGTAGGCTATAATATTGCCAAAATTCATGCATGTTTCAATGGTATGATTGTTCACCCAATACGTGGAAGTGCCATAGCCCCCGCCACGGTAGTGGCGGCTGGTGTTAGCCCCGCGTGACCGTGGGAGCACGCATTGCGTGCGACCGAGGGAACGTGGGGTTGGGCAGCGGTTAAAAAACAGAGCTGCGGTAGCAGCGAAACCCATTTGTGTTGACATATTTAACGTACATATTATTGTTACAGATACAATTCTGTTTCGCTGCTACCGCAGCTCTATTTTTATTTATGCATCTGTAACCCCACGTTGCGCCGGCCGTAGCGCACGCGCTACGGCCGCGCTCCACGCGGGGCTAATGAATTCCACCGCTGCCGCGGTGGGGTCCATATCAACTAGAATCTTAATATGTTACGCGTTTGCCTTAAGTTGACACCACTCCAGCCTTAGCCTGATGCGTATGCCACTACCGTGGCGGGGGCTATGACACTTGCGCGTATTGGGTGAACAGTCATGTCATTGAAACACGCATAGATTCTTGCAAAATTATGGCCTACGCGATGCGTAAAACCATTTCTGATTTTTTATCTAATAATAGCTTGAAACAGTAATATTTTTTACACGAATCGAGAGTGAAGGGCAACAACAAAAAAAAGTCGCACATCGCGTAAACACCCAAAGCCTATGAGAGTCATGGCCTTAGCCTAATGTATATACTATTCGTGAAAATTATAATTTGACAAAGAAAAATTTAAAATTTATTATGAAGTTATGTATCAAACAATGAGGAAGTTATGACTACCAATATGAATACGGGCATGAGCCCAGCATTATCAAGGCAATTTGAAGCAATTAGAACATATGTTCACGGCGCACCCAACACGCAGCGTTTGGTGCTTCAGGATGGTGAAGTGAGGTGTGTATCGGAGACCCAGTCCACTGCATCGTTGGCCCAGAGAGCTATCGCAAACCGTGTGGTGACTGTTATGCAACAGTACCAAACATTTCAGAGCACTACTGATCCTACGATGAGCGACCTGATAACAGCAAGCACAGACCCATTACGTTTACCGACAGAGCGTAGTCAAGCTGTGCGAGACATCTTATTTCCACACGCCTCGTTGCCTTCTACAATGAGCTCTTCATCACTATCATCATCCTCGTCCTCGTCACAATCGTCCTCGTCACTATCATCATCGTCACAATCATCATCGTCTCTATCATCACCAACACCTATGGCCACTGACAGGCCCAGAATAACCCGACCTCGTGAAGAGGCACCAGAAGAGGCAGAGACTGGTCACAGGCGACGCCGAGCCAGAATTGAGCCTACCACGTATACTGGGCAAGTAAGAAACCTTTTAGGGACAGTCTTACCGCCCGATCTACACACTCTCGTGCAAGAATACGCAGGCCCTCCTGACACCTTAAGAGGCCTAATGCACATGATACCCACGACACTCTCTCAAGCAGAGCGAAGAGAGCGGTTTAAGACAATTATTACTGATCCGGCCATCAATGTACCTATTGTCAATCAGCTCTTCGATGAGGCTGACCTAAACGTCGTGAAAAATAAACCTGTGCTTCGGCAGCTGTTCACTGACGTGAATGGCAACGTCGATGAAGGAGCGTTACATACATTTATATATGATATTTTTATGGGCATTATAGCTCAACCAAGCCCGGAGATAACTATTGTACGCAAATTATTTGATTTCGGCACGACTCCTGCTCCCTTTTTAGCTCCCGCTCACGTGTTTTTGCAAGCCCTATGCGGGGGAGACATAGAAAAACACTCGCGCTGTATGGCAGCTCTTTCGCAGCATGTGTGGAATTTTATGCCATCTGATGAAAATCACTGCCGTATGGCTGTAGAATATGTATGCTTACTTCCTCAAGAAGAGCGCATTCCTCTTTTTCTGAAAATGATTACACAGCCAGGTGGGAACCCGCATATTGCCAACTTCATCCTTCGTGAATCTGGTTTTAGTGAGGCAGGAATAAGACAAAACGAAGTGCTCCAAGACATATTTGGAAGTACGAATAACACTCAATTGCGAAGATGTACGCAATCTCTATACGATAATAGGCTGAAGACACTACAGAGAACCGATGAGTTTAGCAATATTCAAACCTACATATGGTCACTTCCACCCGAACAACGCCAAAACGCTTTTTATGAGCTTCTTACTCAAGATGGCTCCGACAACTTAGTGAAATTGTTTTTAATAGAGATGTGTGATGATGATGGCAACATCTCCTATGAACAAATGAAAAATAATCCTTTCCTTCGTGAACTATGTAACAACAATGAAACAACGCTCAATCAACTTCTCGTGCGTATTTTTGAAGAAATATTTAAATCAGCAGCCACCAATTATAGACTTTTGAACCACATCTTAGCCGATCCAGAAGTCGGCTATAACGTAGATCGCATATCGCACTCTACGCTTCTTACCTCATTATTTACGATAAATGGAGACCTCGATGCACCGGCATTAACTACATTTATTAATACCCACGTTGTGCCGAATTTATCCCAGCTGGGTGGTCTTAACCTGGAAGCTCGAGTAACTGACAGGCGATTCATAGACTTATGTACACAAGTCACGGAATTATATAATACTAACGAGGACAATATAAGCGAGGCAGATCTGGCGGACATGATTAATCGACTCCCTCTGGTAAATGACCTAGACATTGCTGTACATGATGGCTCGTGTCTGGGATTGATAACAGAACCAGAACGAATACTACATTTAGAGGTCAGTCTGCCCGGTGTTTTGGATCCACATTCCTTAGCCACGCTTATGTTTGACATAGGTCGCTTTACTCAGCTCCAGAGCTTAACGGTGGCAGAGAGCCCTGGGCAGCTACTTACTGATACCGACTTACAATACCTTCTCTCTCTAACCGAGCTTGACTATCTGAATCTTTCTGGCCAAGTGCAGCTGACCGATGCCTGCATCGATACTCTTTTGCAGCTTCCTTCTCTTGAGACAGTAGATTTGAATGATTGTGACAACTTAAGTCTTGATGGTGTAAACCGACTACGCGCACGAGGCATTAATGTCCTGATTGACGATTGATTTTTTCAGGTTCGGACACCTATTCTTCTCGATGCAACTTTTATGGCATGTGTCCTTTTTTTGAAGGAAAATAACACATGACGAAAAGTTGCTTCTTTTTTTTCCGATTCATGGTATGGTAAGGGGATAACAAACTCAAAAAGGAGTACAACCTATGAAAAAAAATGGCAAAAAGATGCAGAAACGATCCATCACCCTCGTGGAATTGATTGTCGTTATTGCACTTATTGGTATAATTACAGGGGCTTTGGCGTTTAACTATCGTGGTAGCCTGGAAACAGGACGAGCATTTAAAACACGAGAGCTCATCAATAAAATCGAGCAGCTTAGTGCCATCGCTTCAGCAGAAGAAGGCACTGTCGATCCTAAAGTCATTGAGCGCAAGATCAAAGAATCGCCTCTTTTGACAGAAGATGATCGCCAATTAAAAGATGCATGGAAACAACCTATTAGCATTGAGTATGATGCACAACAAAATCGATTTACCGCTAAGTCCCAAGGACTCAACGACTATGAAAAGCACAACAAACCAAAACCAGGCTCTAACCAAAGTGGATCCTCAGGATAGTCACAAGCCCCTTCGGGGGCTTTCATTCTCTCTTATAGAACTAATCATTGTTTTGTTATTTATCTCAACACTGGGTGTTTGGGCAGCTGTGCGCACGATGCGCAGTGTGGATAGTACAAAATTCCGTTCAGACTGCAAAGCCCTTCAAGAAAGGGTGTACAGTGCTTTAGATCTTGCACAACTTACTAATGGCAGCGTCACTCTTATTATTAATCGTGAAATAAAACGCACCCCTTCTGGCAAAACAAAACAGACATACCTCACCACAGCGCTCAGTGGCACCCAGTTTACTGAAAAAGCCGGCCGTGTCGGCGGCCTTGTTGCAAAGCTCCAGACGCAAGGATTAATACCTGCACTCAAAGACCAAACTTTCCATAAATTTCCCATAAAACTTACCTTCAATGCTGCTGGAGAGTGCATTTTAGAAACTGAGAAGCCAGTGCACATTACAGAACTACTCATCTATCCTCCCACAACAAACGCTCAGCCTGCTATAATAATGCTGGCGAGGCCTACATATGTTGATCCATCTCTCTCAGAGCACATGTACAAGTACATTCCCATCAGCAAAAAGCAGACCCAAGCACCCAACAACCAAGGGTAGACGACATTTTACCTTGGTTGAGGTCATGGTAGCTATGACGCTGCTGATTATGGTTGGCTTTACCTTTTTGAAAGCTGACTCAAGATATGCAAGGCAACTTGCTACGGCAAAAAAAAGCGCAGAAGTCGACCGGGTACTCTATATTGCAGCCGGCGCTTTTTTGGAAGAGCTATATAAGAATCAAATACAGCTCGAAAAAAGCACCCGCCTCTTGCTTGACCGCTACAAAGCTATGAACTGGACAGCTACCTACACCATCGACCGCAAAGAGTATGCAGAAAAAAAAGCCACTCGTCTCAGTGTTTGCATCGAGCTGTATCACCCTGATTATAAAGCATTTTTAGAGCAGCACCCAACTGACAAAACAACATTTACCTTTCTTGTAAAACAAACATGAAAAAACCCCATACAAAAAGATCCTTCACGATTATTGAGGTGACTATCTCCGCAGTCCTTTTTGCCTGCATTGTGAGCTCAGTTTTTGGCTATTATCGATGGCACACACTGCTCTCTCAATGCTTCCTTGTAAAAAAAGAAGAAGTAGCAAAAGAGCGACTTATGCAAACACGCCTCGCTGAAGTGTTTGCAAGTATACGCTATTCGTGTTCGCGCTCACCAGAAGATGGATTCTTCTTTACATTGAGCAATCCCCACGACCGTTACGGAGAAAGATTAATTTTTAATTTTAAAAATACAGCCGACAGTGACTATGCGCTTTCAGGCCCGGTAATTGGAACATTATTTCTGAATAAATCATCAGGAAAATCTGAAGGGACACTGACGCTACTTATGTGGCCAGCGCCGCAAAACAAGCTAAAAAAGCCAACAGAGCATATGCGCCGCATAGCGCTCCTTGACAATGTAGAGTCATATTCTCTAGAATTTTGGGTTCCTAAAAAACTCCATAGGTATACTAAGGGGAAAGAAGCGAGCGCCTCAAAAACGCTCAATTCTGCTATACAGCTACCAGAAAATGAGTGGATCTCATCATGGAAGCAAGAATATCTTGCTATTCCCCCGATGATACGTCTTACTATAACTAAGGACAAAAAACCCCAGGCCTTTCTCTTTTTTATCCCGAAAGGCATACAAGGGATTGAGGCATAAATGCAAATTCTTTTTCTCACTCTTGGTTTCATATCGCTATTTCTCATTTTTGCAACTGCTGAGCTGCAAAAATCCCAGGAGCTTCGTGTGACGGATACTATCTTCACGGAGCATCTTACACAAAATGCCCTCGTTTGTGCGAAGAAGCTCAAAGAAGAAGTGCAAAGTGAGGTAAAAAAATTTCGTCGTATACCTGGCTCTGCAAGGACACTATCACGCCATTTGCATATTCACTTCTTGTTCCATAAAAAGGAAGAATCGCCGCATCAGTATAAAGACCTCGTACGTCGCCTCTTTATAAAACTCCTCCAAAGCCTCTATGAGCAGCAAGAGTTTTTCCAGAATGCAGTACGACAAGATCCTCAATTTCTTGAACACTTCGTACAGCGGCTCGTGGAAAAAAGCCAGCTACTCTATGAAGAAGGCAGGCTTGAGAGCGCCTCTGATCTTGCAGCTGCCTGCCTCAACGATCGGGAATATCAGGATATTCTCTACAAAATGGTAACCGGCAATCGGCCACGCGATCGGAAAAAAAATATCCCCTTAGACACCTATTATCCGCCGCTCTCTGATTATATTGCCATTATGCCTCATGACAGCGACCAAAAATACATTGCCTACCCCTTCCTTGCCCGAAAACCAGTTCTCGACACGATCTTTGACGCACAGACTACCGAGCACATTCTTCAGATACGCAAGACCATCTGGAAGGAGGTGAGCAATAGAAACAGTAATAATTCAGCTCCTACTACCAATACTGCGAGCGTTGACGATGATGAAGACGACGATGACGATAATGCGAGTTCAAAAGATCCTCAAGTAGCAAGCCAGGCCCAAAGACGACAGCAAATAAAAGAACAAAAGAAAATGCAGTTTGAGAAAGAGTGCCAGCCCACTATCCCACACGACATCCCCGCCTCGCTCCTCTATTTTGGAGTCTCGAGTACCGAGCCGTGGGAGTGATATTGATTAAAGCCCTATGCAATGCTCAGTCGCTTCGCTCCTTGCGCTTGCACAGGGCTTTAATAAAAAAGACTTAACATACCTCTTTCCAAAATTTACGATCATTCGTCGCAAGAAACCTGCTGTTCAAAACACACTGATTGCCATACCTTTTCATCGATACAATGTTTTTGCAGATACCGATAACCCTACGTTTCGCTGGGTCATGCGCATGCCCGTGCTCCACCAGGCCATAGCCTCCACCACGGTAGTGGCGAAATGCAGCCCTAGCCCCGCGTGCAGTGAAGGCCGCGCGCGGCGGCGCGGGCCGAGCGGAACGTGGGGTTTTGTAACCAATCAGAACCGAGCCACGGTAGTGGCGAAATGCGGCTCTAGCCCCGCGTGCAGTGAAGGCCGCGCGCGGCGCGCGCGGGCCGAGCGGAACGTGGGGTTTTGTAACCAATCAGAACAGAGCCACGGTAGTGGCGAAATGCGGCTCTAGCCCCGCGTGCAGTGAAGGCTGCGCGCATCGCGCGCAGGCCGAGCGGAACGTGGGGTTAGAGAAACGGGTAAAAAAACAGAGCTGCGGTAGCAGCGACACAGAATTGTATCTGCAACAACAATTATGTGCATTGATTATGCCACACACAAATGGGTTTCGCTGCTACCGCAGCTCTATTTTTATTTCATGCACCTGTAACCCCACGTTTCGTAGGCCGTAGCGCGTCCGCGCTACAGCCGCGCTCCACGCGGGGCTAATGAATTCCACCGCTGCCGCGGTGGGGTCCATATCAACTAGAAGCATAATATGTTACGCGTTTGTCTTAAGTTGACACCACTCCAACCTTAGCCTGATGCGTATGCCTCTACCTACGATTATTCGTCGCAAAAAAACTGCTGTTCAAAATACACTGATTGCCGTACCTTTTCAGGGAAATGACTTTCTTCGGCAAGATCTTTGGAGTGATGTCCCTTACGGTAGATACAATGTTTTTGCAGGTACCGAAGATATTCGCGTACTTCTTTCTTTTTTGAGCCTATGAGAATGACATACTGAGGCGTTTGAGGGCCTTCGTCATAGGGTTTGTTTTCTTTTTTACTCCCATTATAACATATTTTTTTTGTCTTCTTGAAAATAGACCGCCAATGGGGAGATGGCAACCCTACTTCTTCAATAAGAGAGTTAAAAAAACCGTTTGTCAAATATGACCCCCTGCTGGGAATAAACTCCTTACTCGGAAAGACAAGATGAGTTACATGACGATCTGAATCCCCTCCAGCTGCTTCACCAGGCGCTGCAGCAGAAATAATAAGTACTCCACATCGTTTAAAAAACAGTTTACGAAAGTTAGCAGCAACACGTGGATCATTGCTACGCTTCAGCTGAAATGATTTAATTGTTCTTGAATCAGAAGACTTGGACACAAACGTATTGCAGCAATCGAATAACACAATAGTCAAAGCTGCCCTTTTAGAAAATAGTTTTTCAATAGTTTTTTCAGCATCTACTTTACAGTCACTAAATCGCATACGTGGCCATATCATCTGGGTATGTTTTGCACTACGATCTCCATGACCTGTGAAATAAAAAATAATCACATCATTTGGTGCTACATTGGCTTCTTGCACACAGGCTTCTAGATGAGCTGTTGTAAGTGTTTTATCAGTACTCGTAATTTTTCGAGTATATAAGGGGACTCTACATTGCTCAGCAATATATGAAAAAACTGTTTCTACATTCTCACAATCTTTTCGCGAGCTAAAACGAAGTAGCTCGTCTTCCGTATCGCCAGCAAGAAAGAGATGCATTGCTTTTGCAGTAAGAATATTTCCAGTAAAAAAAAGAACACAGAAAAATACAGCAGTGAAAATACGCATTTTATTTGCTCTCCTTGCCGTATCGCTTACTTAATTTTTTGTGCACTTTTTTCAAACCTAAATACTTATCAACACATTTTTCTACAGCCTTTTTCACAGGCATCACCCAACATACATGCTGTTTATTAATATGCTCTCTCGTTATTTCCCGAATCCCCTTTTTAGTTACAGCATATTTCAGTACAGAACGTGGATTGCCCCCAGATCTATTCCTATGAGGGGAAAACGTTGCAAGAGCCACAATTATTGACTTTTTCCCTTTTCCTGTAGCTTCTTTCTTAATATGTATCCAGACCGGTATTGGCGGATATGCATGGGGTGTATGTGACTTGGGATCTAGCGAATAAAAAGCACTCATCTCACATTCATCTGATGACTGTATACGAAAAGGATGACGGACCGGTATTGCATGAGGCAGACGCAGCGTACTTTTGCTACTCATATCGCTGCTGCCACAGCGACACATGCTTCGTATTATTTTATTCAATGGCGTATACCAGACAGAGGAAGAATGAATATGCTCTTTTGTGAGCTCCAACTTGTTATGCTTGCCCTCTTCGAAGGATATAACACCTTGTTGATTATCAATAATGCATTGAAGAGCGCCATCAAAACGACCTGCATACATAGTACAATGCATGGGGCACCCCTTCACAACATGCGCACTGCGCCCTACCCAAAACTGCACATCCAGTGGAGGGGAAGCAGCATGAGATAATAGATTGATTCTATAGGCACAAGCAAATATATACCCCGCAGGGCGTATCGTCACTTTAGGAACATGCTGCCTTGCATATAAAGAAGATATGAGGCTAGTAAGGCCTAGCAATAGGCTTACTGTGAATAACATTGTTTTCATAACAAAAGTTTTCATTTTACATGCTCCTTTTAAGTGGATTGCAAAGTTTTTGTGGACTTGCCTACACGGTAGCATATCGTTTTTTGATTTGTCAACAGAAAAAATATAACACCTTGCGTACTTTTCCTGGCGGAAAAGTACGCATGCCGAACAGGGATAACACGTCTCCATCATGACACTTTTTCGCTGCAAAATCGTCATCTGAATGACGTTTTTTCCAGGAAATTGCGTCACGATTGCTATTCTCCTGCCCTGAGTTTACGAAGGGTAGGAGAAAATTACGCTACATCCATCGTGGATAGTCGACCTGGATACCTAAAGCCTCGACGCTGCGGGCAACAATAAAGTCTTCGATGTCAGATACCGTTTGGGGACGCATATACCAAGCAGGCATGGGTGGAACGAAAACTACCCCCATGCGCGAAAGCTTGAGCATATTTTCAAGATGAATCTCACTGAGCGGTGCCTCTCTTGGCACGATGACAAGACGTCTTCTTTCTTTCAAAGTCACGTCTGCAGCCCTCCTAAGGAGGTTGTCGGATAGGCCACAAGCAATGGCAGCAAGGCTTGCCATACTGCAAGGAATAATAAGCATGCCGAGCGTCGGATAGGTGCCACTTGCAATAGATGCTGTAAAATCATGCAGAGCATGCACCTTGAGTGCCAGGCGTACCTGTTCAGGGAAACTCTGTATATACTTCTCAGGTGTCCCAAATTCCTTGCCCATCTCCTCTATAGCCGTAAGAAAGGCATGTTTGGTCATTACAAGATCCACCGTATAACCTAAAGAGGTAATGAGCGCAATTGCCTTATGTGCAAGAGGCGCCCCTGATGCCCCAGAAACCCCTACCACCACATGCGCCATACTCCCTCCCCTATCACCGATGCCAACACCACAACCCCTGTAGCTGTATTTGTAAAAGCAAACAATTCATTTATTTTAAACACATTGTTGTGGAGCGCTTTGTGCATTCGCAGGAGGATACCAGCATAGACAATAACACCCGTAAAATAGAGCCACGAGAACCCACCAACAACCCCTACCATGATGAGGCTGCAACAGGACAGCAGATGAAGAAGCCTGACAATACGATGTGTATTTGCTTCTCCATAGCGGGCAGGAATGCTATATAACCCCTCTTGCCGATCAAAGTGCATATCTTGCAGCGCATAAATACAGTCATTGGCAGCGATCGCGCTTCCAAGGCTGAGTCCTAAAAAGAGGGATTCTGGAGAGACTGCCCCTGTAATTGCAATCGATGCAGCCATAGGGACAATGCATTGAATAAGGCCAAGGACAAAATGGCAGAGCGCTGTTATTCGCTTCGTAAACGAATAGGCCAGTAGCAGTATACTTACAGGTAGCGAGAGTACAAAACAGCTCGTATTAATGGCATACGCAGCGCCGTAGAAGATGCATAAAAAGCCAGCAGCGTATAAGACCACTTGCCTGCGTGACAAGGCTCCTCGAGGCAGTGCTCGGAGAGCTGTTCTTGGATTTTTGGCATCGATCTCATGATCTATAAGGCGGTTTAAACACATGCCTGCAAGGCGTGCTGCCATAAACGCAACGATCATAAGAGCCCATGTCCACCAAGGCCGCGACCATGAATAGGCATCATACATAGCAATCGGAAGAAGCCCCCCAGCTATCATCCAGGGGAGCCCAAAAAAAGATTGCCGAAGAAGAAGCACTTCGCTTAGTGGATGCACTCGTGTATGTATCATGCAACCACAATAGCGTACTGTCACGAAAAAAGCAACTTTATGTGCGCATTCTCTGAAGGGAATTGCTGGATGTTCCGTTCAAAAAACCGAGTATAGTCTGTAGAGGCCTTGTGAGACTTTTCTTCTCAGGCGCCTTATTATCAGTGACAGAAAGCACCCGATGTACGACTGCCAGTCTTGTTTCTTGAGGAGATGATGCGCTTTGATGCTTAGAGAGAGATGGGGTCACACTTTGCGACCCTGGAGCCTGAGTACACTGCATAGGCTGGCTCATGCTTTGCGGCCCTGGAGCCTGCGTATTTTGTGGCAAACATGGATTTAGCACGGGATTTGGCACGTTTCGCTTGCTCTGTAATTGCGCTTGCCGTGCAGCTCTCTGTCGTCGCAATTCGCGTTCGCGATTAGACTCTGCCGGACAAGCCTTAAAAAGCCGTGGCCATTTAGGATTTTGATTTATATTTTGCACAGGATTCATAATAACTCCTTTTGGTTTTTATTTATGAATCATTGTATCAAAAACAATAAATTAATGCAAAACAGAAAATAGCTTATAAAAAGCTTAGTACGGTCGCTATAGGATTTGTGAGATTTTGCTGCACACATGCCTGATTATTAGGGGTATTACGCATCCAAAGTACAGAGAGCACGTCCGTTAATTGAGGAGATACCTCGCTTTCATCCTGAGCGCATTGCATAGGTATAGGCGGACTCACATTTTGAGACTCTTGCGCTTGTACAATTTGTTGCATACGCGGCCAAGGTATGTTTCGCATTCTTTGTATTTGCTCTTGCCGAGCACCTCTCTGCCGCTGTAATTCACGATTGTCACAGGAATCTATGGATTGAGCCTTAAAAGGTCTTGGCCACTCATGATTTTCATTCATATTTTTTGTAATATTCATAGCAACACTCCTTTTTTTATTATAGACCAATTGTATCATAAATATTATTTTAATTCAAGGGTAGATCACTCAAAAAAATCATATGGACACAAAATCCAATTGGGCCTACTTAAAGCAATATGATCACCCACTCAATATGGATGGAGATGGAGACTGGACCTTAAGGTACTGCCTCGCCTCAGTTTTTGATATCGCAGTATGCGCCGCCTTAATATTGCAACCGTACGGCAACTGCTGTAAAGAAAAGTAAGCATTGTTAGTAATATTCTGATTATGACCAATATTTAAAGTACGGAGTCGCGTAAGATTGGGGAGGAACCGTAGCCCTTCGTCCGTAATAGCTGTATAGCTCAGATCCAGCTCCCTCAGATTTAAAAGACGCCCTATTGGAGCAAGACCTGCATTAGAAATAGCCGTCCCAGATAGCTTGAGCGAGATAAGGTTTGGCAATCGTATAAGAAGCTGCTGCATACCAAAATTCGTAATAGAGGTGTTATTTAAATTGAGGTGTGTAAGGCTTGTAGGAAGCTCTTCAAGGTCACTATCATCAATTGCAATAGAGGAGAGGTCGAGATTGACAATGGTGCTAAGTCTCTGTAGTGGCCGTATATCCGAGTTCGCAAGCTGCGTACAGCCTGAGAGATTGAGTTGTTGCAAGCGCATAAGTTGCCCACATTCGCTAAATACCACCTTCTTCAGTGCTGTGCACCCATTGAGGTAGAGTACCTCGATGCTTTGGCATCGCGCCACCAGAGATGCCAAAGAGGTAATCTTCGTACAGCGCGAAAAATTCAAAGACGTAAGGGGCAACTCGGATAGAATAGACAGTGTGTTATTTTGCACCCGGCAGTCCGTGCAATTGAGCTCTGTAAGACGTGGAAATCGAGCTCTAATAGTCTCCCAGGTCATTTTATACTCTGCTGGTTTTCTACAACAAAAGAGCCACCTAAAGCACCAACAACCGTTTGCTGCATTCGTATTTCGCAGCTGGATACCCGTAAGATCGAGCGCAGTAACATACGATGCCGTTTGTATAAATGCTGCCTCGCCATACGGCGAAGGATAGCAATTTTTTCGAAAAATAGTGCGGATCATAAAGGCAGCATCGGCGCTCCTTGAAAAGAGGACCTCCATCATTTTGTTATACATGGCACGGCATACAGAACGCATCGTCCCACATTCTGGATCCGGAAAAAAACAATCACTTTCATCGCCCACACAATAGGATAAAATTTTTATCATTAATAAGTTTGATAATTTATCAAAGAGCCGTAGACCTGATACAGGGGGCTGTGTGGGTACCACATCAATGGTGAGCTCTGGTGCTTTGGCCGTACGTATGCTCGATTGAGGACTTGGTGCAGCATCATTGACACCTGGAAGCGACAGCGATGTATACTGCTGCTTGCTTGTTTTTGGGGACAGTGTCGAAAGAGACAGACTACCTCTGCTTGATTGCATTGTTTCTTCAGATATCACTAATGTTGACAGAGATGGTGGCTGCCAAGATGGTGATTGTAAATACACAGAAGACATACAACGCATCCCCCCATTTACTCATATCAATCCTTACCTCCGACGATTCGAAGAATCGTCGGAGGTAAGGATTGATATTACGTCCGTTTATAGAGGATCGCTTTGTTAGACTTATGTGGATCTACAATAGCAGGAGGCAAAATAATACCTAAGGACTCACTGATAAAGGCATAAAAGAGTGGGTCGGTTCCGCCAAGAATGTGGTTTTTGGTTACGGATACGCCGCCACCAAAAAAGGCACTTGAGTGCCCATGAGGATCATAGAGCACTTCTTGACGCTTCCATCCCTTCTTCCCAGCCGCATACACAATAACTCCGCCCTGACAGGCGCCCTTAGGACCTTGTCTCCATGCGTCAGCAATAGCCGCTGTATCGCCATCCAAAGAGACGTGTAAAAGCCCAGTAAGGTTGGTATTATGGCTATCAGAAAAGGCCTTGTGCACTCGCTTCAGGGATTTTTTACCCTTACTATCCTTTAGAATTTCATAAAAGTAGAAGGCACCAGCAAAATGATGACGACGAGTGCGGTTTTCAAATGGAGCGCTAATGAGAGCCCATTTTTCATTCACTGCAATCGCTGCACCAAAGGCATCTCCAACGTCTGTAGGGTCGCCGCGTAAGCTGGATACAACATCTTGTGTTTTTGCTATGAGAGGTACTATGGTCGTGGATTTTTTCTGATCACCATGTACTCGCTGTCTAAAGCGCCATTTTTTGCCTTCTCGCTGGAAAAGATACACCGAAGTCGGTGTGGCTTTTGGAAATGGGAAAATAGGGCTTGCACCAATGAGAGCTACATCGTCTTTGATAGCCACATTGGTTCCAAAGGTATCGTTTTTGCGCACCTTTATTGGGTTTGAAATCTTTTGTATAAACTGCCACTGTCCTGTTTTCTTATTGAGATCAAATGCATAGACGACACCAGCATTTCGTTTCCCCTTCTTTTTTTGTCCTTGAGCAGAGACGAGAAGATGGCCATTTTTTGCATCTAGGCTCAGCGTAAAGCCGAAATTAGCCCCTTCTTCATAGGCATTTGATGGCGGGAAAAAAGTAAAATTCGAATTAGCGCGTGTAAGTCCTTGAAGCCCTGGGCTATTTCTGTCGAGCACTTGCCATTTGTCCCACAATCCTGTTTCATGGTTCAATCGATAGAGTACTACCGACCCTTTAAGATCAAACCCATCAACACCTAGTGTGACAACACTCGAAATGGCTAACCAGTCCCCGTCAGAATCAACCTGAAAGAGGCCAAGCAGATTATCAAACTGAGTGGTAATAATCTGTTGCTGTTTCCATTTGTGTCCATCCTGTTTATAGACATATACTGCTCCTGCTTCTGACGCAAATGTTAATGGAGCTGCAACAAAGATATAGCTACCATTTTTTTTCACTGCGGACCCAAAATCAGGACCTATACTACCGACCCCGGTAAAAATTTCTGGCTTGAGCACTGTCTCAAGCTTAAACTCTTTTGCCGTTATTTGCCCTGTTACTCCCGCGACAAGCGCGGATAGGCAAAGTATTTTTTTGAAAATTTGCATATACCCTCCATATTGGTATGTTTGCACCATATGCAAACTACTTAGTTTAAATCTACTGAAAAAACTATCGTTTGTAGAGAATCGCTTTGTTAGACTGCTGTGGATTCGTAATAGGAGAAGGCAGTGTAATATGTAAAATGTCACTGACAATAGTGTACACAAGCGGATCAGTACCACCCACAATATGTTTCTTGGTCACAGATACGCCGCCACCAAAAAAGGCACTTGGGTATCCATGAGGATCATAGAGTACCTCTTTATGCTTCCATCCCTTTTTCGTAAACTCATACACGATGACTCCACCTTGACACGCCCCTTTAGGACCTTTTCTCCATGCATCGGCAATGGCTGCAGTATTACCATGCAAAGAGACATGAGAAAGACCAGTCAGGTTGGTGTTATGGCTATCAGAAAATGCCTTATGAACTCGTTTCAGCATCTTTTTACCCGAACTATCTTTTACAATTTCAAAAAAGTAAAAGGCGCCAGCAAAAGGATGGACAGCAATGCGGTTTTCAAAAGGTGCACTAATGAGTGCCCATTTTTCATTCACAGCAATTCCTGAACCAAAGCCATCGCCAACTTGTTTAGGATCTACAGACTCTAAACTGGAGATGATGTCTCTGCCTCGAGATAGTAGCGTGGTCGTTTTTTTCTGATCACCATGTACTCTCTGTCTATATCGCCATTTATCGCCCTCTCGTTGAAAAAGATAGACGGATGTCGATGTTGGTTTTATGAATGTGAAAATAGGGCTTGCACCCATCAAAGCCACATCACCTTTAATGGCAATATTGGTTCCAAAGGTATCATTTTCACGTACCTTTTTAGGATTGTGAATTTTCTGTATGAGCTCCCATTGCTGCGTTTTCTTATTGAAATCAAAGGCATACACAACACCGGCATTTCTCTTACCTTGTTTTTTTTGTCCATGGGCAGCAACCAGAAGATGCCCATGTTTTGCATCCAAGCTAAAGGTCGAGCCGAAATTGGCACCTACTTCAAAGGCATTAGATGAAGGAACGAGACCTCCTGTACCTACAGGAGTAAGGCGTTGCAGCCCAGGCGAGTTTCTATCGAGCACTTGCCATTTGTCCCAAAGCCCTGTTTGATGATTTAATCGATATATAACTACCGACCCCTTCATATCAAAATCATTAACACCAGGTGTCACTACACTCGATATCATTAACCAGTCCCCATCAGAATCAACCTGTGCAAGTCCTAAAAGGTTAAGGAAATGTGTCGTGATAATCTGCTGCTGTTTCCACTTGTGTCCATCCTGTTTATAGACATATACTGCTCCTGCCACTGATGACAAGGATGTTGGGGCAGTGACAAAAATATAGCTGCCGTTTTTTTTCACTGCGGACCCAAAATCAGGACCTATACTACCCACTCCGGTAAAAATTTCTGGCCTAAGCACTGTCTCAAGCTTAAACTCTTTTGCTGTTATTTGCCCTGCTACTGCCGCGGCGAGTGCGGAAACACAAAGTATTTTTTTGAAAATTTGCATATACCCTCCTTGGTATGGTTACACCATATGAAGGCTGCAATTTTAAATCCACTGAAAACGTACAATGTAGCAAGAACCATTACCACAAGTGCACCCGTGGAGAGAGGCAGTGAAAAGACGGAGAGCATATGCCTGGAGGTGGCAACGGCAATAATAGAGGCAAGAGAGCCAATGCAAGTAGACAGGAAGAGCAGCCGCATAAAATGCTTTGTCCACAGCCTTGCAATGAGAGGGGGGCCTACAAAAAAGGCCAAGACGAGAAGCACACCCACTGCGCGAAAGGCAGCAACCGATACGATGGCAGTAAGCCCCATAATAAGGTAGGCAAAGAGTGACCCAGAGAGCCCCATGGTATGTGCAAAGGTCGCATCAAAGGTGGTCACAAAAAGGGGCCTCACAAAAAGAAAAATAACGACTAGTATGACAGCTGTCACCTTACACTGTAAAAGAAGATCATCTTGGTGCAGGGCATCAACACTGCCCATAACCAGCTCTGCACCAAGGTGTGCATTATGGCTGCAGAGCGTTACTAACATGACACCCACAGCAAAGAGCACGGTAAATACAATACCACACGCAGCATCCTCACTGATGGCTATGGTGCGAACCAGAAACTGTGTGCCAAAGGCAGTAATAAAGGCCATAAGACAAGCAGCCCCAATAAGAAGCGACTCGCGTGCTAAAAGATAGGACATATCAAAGTGTCCCCCCTCTGCAATAAAGCCTCGAGCCACAAGATACGTGACTACAACTGCTGTAAGCGTCGTGTGCGACAGGGCATTTGCAAGCATCGTCATCTTTCGAAAACAGAGAAAGGTGCCTACAAGAGAGGCTGAGATTGCCATCAAGATAAGCGTCAGCATCTGGAGCTCATCGGAGGCAAGCTGTAAGGGCTTTCCAGTAAAAAAATCCCAGAGGCGACCAGCAAGAGTGAGGAAGAATTCAAAAAAATTGTTATTAAAGTAAGGGTTCATGCTTTTCGTGCCATTATAAATTTACGCGCGACCGCACACACAAAAAAGAGAAATGCAACGAGAACAATAATAGGCCCTGTTGGCAGAGACACTGAACTACTTGTCATACTACTTGCCTCATGTGCTATCACGACACCTAAGAAGCCTGAGATGGCTCCAAGAATGGATGCAGAGACAAGTATCGTCGTCAGCGTATTACTAAATTGCCTACATGAAATACTGGGGATGATGAGCATTGCTGACATAAGGACGACACCGACTGCACGAATACCCACAACAACGGCTACTACGATCATAAAAAAGAGGAGCGCATCCAATTTTTTTCGAGCAAGCCCCAGCATATGCCCAAATGTCGGATCGAAGAGATGGAGACGAATCATGCGGAAAAAGATCACCACCAGAAGAGTCATCACCACAGCAATGGTTGTCAGTATGTGCACATGCACACTTGTCATCGTTGCTGCCTGGCCAAATAAATACGCCTGCAGGCCATTGTAGAGCATGGGATACTCCTCTTGCGTTGCTGACAAAAGCGTCATTGCAGCTCCAAAAAACACAACAAGAGTCCATGAGAGGGCATTATCAGGGGCAAGATGAAGTCGTCTTTCTAGCACTCGAATACTATACAGCCCAAGAAAGGACGTCGCTGCTGCGCCAACAAGCGAGAGGATAGCCGTTGATAGAGCTCCATCATCTATTTGAAAAAAGCAACGCTCGATAATCAGGGCAAGGATTACTCCTGGATAGGAAGTATGTGAGAGCGTCTCCCCTATCAGGGATTTTCCCTGGAGTACCATAAAACTGCCCACCAATGCCGCGATGAATGAGATCAGCATGCACCCGATAGTTGGTGCCTGCAAAACACTGTCAGTGAAATAGGACATCATGTACGAATAATATACCACAACTTTGGCCAAATTACCACTATGCGTCTGGCCTATTTTCGTTATGTGTCATTTTCCGATAGGAAAATTGACACATAACATGATTATTTCAAGTATTGCATCGCCTCTTTTTGCGTTGTATCTGCAAGTGTTGCCACTGCATATAATGGCTTCGAGAAAATAGCATCCGCATGTAAATAATTATTTGACCAAAACCGAATGCCGTTGGGAGATTTTGGGTGTTCCTGGAGAAATTGATGTAAACTTCGTAGCGTAGAACCATGACCACTTTTGACCTCTATAGGACATACAATGCTTTGCTGTTCATATAAATAATCGACCTCTGCAAGCGCACCCTTTGCATCTCTTTTCCAAAAATACAGATCGTGCTTCCATTTCGGCGATGCGTATGCAAGAAGTTCTTGTCCTACAAATGCCTCTGCAATGGTTCCACGATTTACAAGATCCATATCACGATCTAAAAACCATGTTGCAAGATTAAGGCCTAAAATGGCCTGCGAGATACCAACATCTACAAAAATCATCTTAAAATGCTCTAGATTCACCGTAGCTCCAAGTGGTATCCCATGACCAGCAGAGTGTACAATTTGATGCACCACGTTAGCATGCCTGAGCAGCTCTAAACAAGGCGCTAGTTCGCGCTTCTTATATTCACCGTGAATGGAAGAATATTTAAATTGCTCTCCTATGAAATGAGGAATTTGGTTAAAAAGCGTCTCAACATATTTAATTTCGTACTTATTTGCATATTTTGGAAAATCCTGTCGATACGTTTCGATAAGCTGCTTTTGCGCATCACGAACACGCGCAGGATCCTGGGTTTGCGTCCATTCCAAAACTATCTCAGGCATTCCACCAATGGCAAAGTATTGTTTAAGAAGATCTAAAAGCTCGCTATGGTTTACTTCTGACAGTGATTGCTCCTGAAGAATAGCATCTATAAAGAGTGGCTGCCCTATTGCACTCAAAAACTCTACAAAAGAAAGTGGGTATACATAGAGTACATTCACACGACCAACTGGCATCCCCACTTTTTCGATAGCAAAATCAAGCAGCGAACCCGCACCAATAACATGGAGCTCCGGCATGAGTTCATAAAAATAGCGTAGCGCAAGAATGCCTTTTGGTGCTGCCTGAATCTCATCAAAAAAGAGGAGTGTTTTTCCAGGTACAATTGTCTTCTTCGTAAGGAGCTCTAATTCCCACACAATTCGCCGAGGATCTAGATCTTTATCAAAAATAGTTCGGGCTTCGGGCACAAGTTCTAGATTCACCTCTACAAATGTATCAAAAAGCTTGCCAAATTCGCGTACTGCATAGGTTTTGCCTACTTGCCTTGCCCCACGTAACATGAGTGGTTTTCTTCGCAAGTCCTCTTTCCAAACTTGTAAATGCCAGTTAATTAATCGTTTCATGATTTCACCTAATGCCGTTTTCCTAGGAATATACCAGACGATGGTCAAAAAATAAACCAAAATTCCAAAACTATGGTCGAAAAATAAACCAAAATTTCGCAAAAATGGTCGAAAAATAAACCAAAAATCCAAAAAAATGGTCAAAAATCGGGGTACTCTACATGGCGACCATGATTTCCATCGCTACTAAAGAAATTCCATCATGTGCCATTTTCGGCAGGAAAATGGCACATGATGTCATAATTAATCCTCGTGCTCGCTCATATACCCATCTGACTCACTGTCGCTATTGGATCTAGGATTCACACGCACCTCTCTGAGCTCATGCCCTGTAGGAATAATCGACTCACTAAAGCCCTCACGTAGCACTTTGAGCCGCACAAGTATGTGGCGAAGCACTTCTGCCTTGATACACACGCGACCATCATCGCTAACTTCTCGTATGGACATACCATACTCTTGTTGCCTCAGTTGTTCAAGGGCATCCTCAATACGTTGCCCTTCTTGTATTGGCAGCTCATCTTTAAGCGCTTTGTGGATCTCATCAGAGCTTTTGTTTTGCGTCTGCATCTCTGCAAAGCGAGCCTTCAGGATATCTACAACCTCATTCGTCCATCCTGAGGACAAAACGCGCTGGCACCATGCAACACACTGATCTCGTAGATCGCTGTCTTGGTTGATATCAGACGCAATGTATTCGTAAATTGCCCCAGGCGTATAGCGACCAAAAAAGCGTATACGATCTCGCTCTCCTAGAAAACTGCCACCCATGGAAACTATGCCATCAAGAGAGGCCTCACGTGCCACTTCAGCGCCTGAAATGCCGAACTCTACCCCTAATTTGCGCACGACTTCGCTGTAGTATACTACGCTCTCCTCCGTTTGTGGCACTAGCGCCGACTCCACTAATTTGCCTCGAAATTCATCAATCTTTTGATAGATTATATTATCAAACGTTTGGGGGATTCCTTGTACCATTTCTCTATAGCAAGAAATCGCTGTATTTTGAATTCGTGGTCCACAATGCCCTGAAGCATTCACGATATCAATTAAGAAACGCTTTTTATCTGCTTGCGCCTCCCCTGTAGCACCTTTATTATTGATAGCCCGTATCGTATGCTTCAATGCGCGCTCTATGGTACCATAAAAGGCATTCAAAGCATCTGTCCCTTGTCGAGGCGTGCCAATAATCGCAATTCGATCAGTGATGTTACGTATGCACAAGCTCAGACTACTTCGAAGATGGGTAAGATAGGCGGCAGGTAGCTGCTCTGCAGTGGCAGTAGCAACCTCTTCTGCACTCCTCTCTCTATTTTCTACTTGAATATCGCGTCTTAAGGCATTGCGCATTGGCTCCACCTCAAATTCCTGAGTAAAAATACGCACGCGCTCATCATGCGAAAGATGTCCGATGGTGGTATCAAACCAATCAATAAGAGAGGAGAGGGCAACAGTATCTGGGGCAGCAGGAATATCGAGAGTCACACTCCTTCCTTGGTAATGCCATAGATCCACACTGAAGTCTAAACACAACCTTGCACCGTGAATGAATTGTTTTACTAAAGGATGTGAAGCTATCGGGTTTGCTAAAGAGCGCTGTAGTATACCAACATTTGTCACTTTTCGTAAAAGACACAGAACTGTCTGTCTTGCTTGAAAACACAGCTTTTCCGTCTCCAGACATGCTTCCACTGCAGCGGCTACTGCATTCTCGTCTTCTTGATACCGTATAGTAGATTGCGCTGCCTCGACAAGCTGCAAAGACTCACTACCAACCTCAGCAAGCATGCGTAGCTTTTGTTCGGCCTCTACGGGCAACAGTGCTTCGAATAGCTCCGGTCCTGCAGCTGCAGCATAGAGCAACATCGATTTACCGAAGGGATTTCTTGCTTGTATATCTATTCCTGCTCGCATAAGCTCGCAAGCTACTTGAATAAGGTTATTCTTACAGGCATACATGAAAGCGGTTTCATGATAGTCATTCATCGCCGTGATATCCGCACCTTCTTCAATCAGCCGTAAGGCAACGCTTGTGTTTTTTTTCCAACATGCTTTTATAAGCGGCGTATCTTTAAACCTATCGCACGCATCGATATCAGCACCTTCTTCTATCAACCGTATTGCAGCGCAATCAAGTCCTGATTGACAGGCATACATGAGCGGCGTACCGCTATATTTATCTGCTATATTGATAAGCGCACCCGCTTCGATCAGCTGCATAGCCACTTCGCCAAAACCTCTCTTGCAAGCAGCTATGAGTGGCGTATCTCCCTCCGACACAACAATAGTATTCACAGAAACCCCATTTTCAATAAGCCGCTTTACGACCCTAGAAAGACCTCCAAAACATGCCAAGGACAATGCGCTATCCCCTTTACTACTGACCACATGTTCATTAACCCATACTACATCAAGAAGCTTGAGCGCAATCTCTTCACGTCTAAATAAACAAGCATGCATGAGCGCAGTCCAGCCTTTTGCATCTTTAGTGTTAAGAGCTGCACCTGCAGCAATCAGCCGAAGCACTACTTCTGTAGCATAGTCGTTCTGACAGGCCCACATCAGGGCTGTCATACCCCCATTATCTTGAACATCAATATCAGCACCTGCATCAATGAGGCTTATGGCCACTTGTAGGTTCCCACATATGACTGCTTTGATCAGAGGCGACTCACGGGTTATAGGATCTCTTACATCCACATCAACCCCTTCATCAATAAGACGAAGTGCTATCTGAGGATCAGTCGCTAAGTCAAGCGGCCGCCGTCCATTCATATTAGGCCGATCAATTGCCACTCCCTGATCGATAAGTGCGAAAGCAAGGGAGGAATTCCCCCACCCGATTGCCACTCCTAATAAGGATTCTCCACTTTCAAAATGGGCAGTATCTATGGCAGCTGCATCTATATCATCTTGCCGCCGTAAAATCCTGAGTGCCTTGTTGACAATGTTTCCATGAATTTTGCTACTTTTTTGCACGGCATTGTGAATACCCCGATGAACAGCAGCAGAGCCAAGTGACCGCATCATGGTATCTCGAGTAGTATACGCAATACGATATACCCTGAACGCACACTGCATCATCTCGTCCAGCTCAGCAAGAGATGCGGTTTTTATCTTTTTTCCTAGTACTTGGCAGAGCTGCTTTACAGCAGTAGCGGTCTCGGTAGCTACGTCTCTATCCACACGCTCTGCAGGGACAACAGCGAGCGATGTGTCCCGTGGCGTATATCGCAGAGTAAGCTGCCCTGCAGAATTCGCTAAATGATCAACAAATGATGATATAAAATTACTATTATTAATATTAAACATAAAAACCTATTTTGTATTGAAACACAGAAATAAATTATTACATAATTTTGAGTTTATATCAACAAGAATTGAGGTGTGTGACGAATTGAGGTGTGTGAGAAGGAGAACAGCAGGAGAGAGCTTGGGGAGTCAAAGTTGTGACAGTAACAAGCGTGGGCTGTTTTTTTTACAGGGAGAGCTGCAAGAGAAAGCTTACAGAGAGAGCTTGTCAGAGGCGTTAGGGGTGTTTGGGGGTGCTGGTGGTTACGGTCTGGACAAAGAGATTGAGAGAGTGCTAAGAGATTATTATGGGCTTACTAAGAAGCATCAAAGAAGCTCAATGGTGTCAACTTAGGAAAACGCATAACATATCATGCTTCTAGCGTTTGAATGGCCTGTCACATTACCTTAACACCTATTTCAGAATGCTATTTTAAGATGGATAGTGCTCGCCTTGGTGACAAAGAGAATGGAGAGTTTAGAGGAGAATAAGAGTGGACGCAGGATCTTACGGTATGGAGAGTTACAAGTATTGGGAGTTTTTTTTAAGATGGAGGTCTCAGAGATGCAGAGAGGAGTCGGGGCTGTGCGATGCATTTTTCCGCTGGGAGCGGAAAAGTCCAGGCATATAAAAATAGATTCAACGACTATGGACTAAAGTCCATAGAATGCGCAATTAATAACTGAAAGTTGGGTACTAAAGTCTTTGACTGGAAGTCAAGAGTTTTGACTCACGATATGATACAATAAAAAATTTATTTGTCAGTCTATTTTTATATGTCTGGGCTTCAACGAGCGTATGCTCGTTGAAAATGCATCTTTGTTGCTTCTTATAAGCCCTCAATGATCCCTCAGCTTTCTCTCTAATCTCCCCACTACCCAAACCTTCCTCACCAATGCCTCTAGCACCCCACACGCCTCTGACAAGCTCTCTCTGTAAGCTCTCTCCTGTGGCTCTCCCTGTAAAAAAAACTACCCATGCTTGTTACTACCACAACTTTGACTCCCCATCCTTTCTCTTGCCACTCTCTGCTGTGGCTCTCTCTGTTAATAATATGCCTTGGCAAGATTCTCAGGCGTAAAAACATCCTCTTTTGATCCTGCAGCAATAAGACGCCCTTTTAGAAGCACCATCCAATCAAAATAACGCCCAGCCGTATTCAAGTCATGATATACCATACAGATGGTCTTCTGCTTCTTTACCATCTTCTGGAGGATGTCTATAATAATTTCTTCACTTGTATGATCAACCCCTGAGAGAGATTCATCAAGAAAATACATATCGGCATCTTGGAGGAGCGCTCGCGCTAAAAAGGCGCGCTGCTGCTCGCCTCCTGAGAGTTCGCTAATCTGACGATCGAGGTATTTGAGCATGCCAACCATCTCAAGACACTCTCTGCAGGCATCAACATCGGCTTTCGTAATCCAGCGAAACCAGCCAATACGAGGATAGCGCCCCATGAGCACAAGATCCTTTACGGTAATGGGAAAACGCCAGTCAATGGTTTCACGTTGGGGCAGATATGCAATGCGCCCAGCACTCGCTTTAAATGGCTTTCCAAAAAACAAAACGGTTCCCGAGACTGGTTTTATAAGCCCGACTAGGGTTTTGATGAAGGTGCTCTTGCCGGCACCGTTAGGACCCAAAATGCCTATCAACTTGCCTTGTGGTAGATCCAGCGTTATGTCTGAAAGAGCGGTAGAGCCATCATAGCGAACCGTAAGATCTCGAACTTCTATTGCGCTATTTTTGCCATTCATGAACGAGCACCTCAACATTATGTTGCATCATCTCGGCATAATCACCAGCTTTCCCCATAGAATCTGCATATAAAGCTTTAGAAGCAATACAGACAATATGATTCTTCCCTGAAGCTGCGTCTTGAAGCTTTTTTATAGAATCGCGACTTACATTCGATTCCGTAAAAATAACATGAATAGAGTGCTGCACAATGTACTCTACAATCCGCTGGATATCAGCAGTACTCATCTGGCTCTCGGGTGCCAACCCCTCTGGTGCCTGGCAGCGCCTTCGAAAGCTCTCATCTACACACTCTGTCGGCTCCGCCAAATAACGCCTGGTAAAGTAGGTAAAGGCATCATGAGACGTGACAAGATACCTCTTGGCTTCAGGAATTGCACGCAGCTTGCTTTGTAGAGTACATGAAAGCTCTTGAAGGGCGAGCATGCTGGCTCTGCAGTTTTCTGCAAATTGAGGATTTGGGCGTATTTTATTGAGCTCTTCAGCAATAAAAGGGCATGTCTCGGAGAAAAGATACATATCCATCCAAATATGCGGGTCAGCAACACCATCGGCATACAGTACACTCTCTGGATGCATTTGCCGCACATACTCACCAAGGGAAAAAGCTTTGGCACTTGGCTCAAGATAGCGATGCAAACTGGGCCCATGTTCTAGCCCAAGGCCGTTATAGAAGACAATATCCGCGCGGCTAAACTTTTCATCATCGCCTTTAACAAGCTGATACGAATGCGGATCATGCTCGCCTCGTATAAGCGTCAGGCAATCTATAGCATCGCCCCCGACTCGCTGCACGACATCTGCAACCATCGACGTCGTGCATAGCACTTTTATTTTTCCATTATCGGCAAACCATTTTTGTAGCTCTTCTTGATGCCCTTCTTGACGAAAACTCTCATCACGTGTACAACTAAAGCTTAGTAGTGAGAGTGCTACAACGAAAATACAAGAGACAAATATAGTATAAAGGAGGCGATACAACATAATCTTAAAAAACCATTATAACCTACCCCGCCCCTTGTTTTCAAGCATGGCGAAAAAGTATTAATATTTGCACTTGACGCAATTTGTTATTGACGGAATTTGTGAAATATGTCAATATCGTAAGCCCAAATTAAAGTAATGAGTCTGCAAAAAAACAGACTTTAAACAGATTGCTTGATCAAAAACCGAACTTTTTCGATCAAGCACTCAACATAAGGAATAAAATAGTATGACAACTATGCAAAAAGATAAAAAACAAGACGCTATGATAGCTACATCAAGCGTCGAACTTGAAAATCTTATTGAAAATGCCATTAAAAAAGTGGGTGCCCGTAATGAAACTGAGCTCTGCAAATATTTGCCGATGCCAGATGGGTACATGCACCATTTTACACTTCGTAAAATGAAGCACAAACATCCTGAAGAACTCACGAAGATGATTAACACCTTTATCATCGAAACGCAAAATCCTCAGGCTGTTCCTCCAAAACAACGCGCTCCTCGCGGCTCAAAAAAACGCAAAGATCACATTGTTCTTACAAAAACGGAACTCGATGATATTTTAGCACTAGCAAGGAATTCTGGTCTTAAAGATATTGTAAGTAAGCTCGTTCCAAAAAGAGAACTGCGTACCATCAAGCGTGAACTGTCAAGCGCTATACGCAATAACATCGTCGATCAAGAACTGTGGAATGCTTATTGTGAAAGCGTCTGTCAGCAGTCCTAAGAGATGAAAAAGCCAAATTCTATTGTTCGCTCTGCCATTGGGCAGAGCGTGCATCGTTTTGTACCGCCTGATACGGCAAAGCCATGTATTATTGGCGGTATTATTTTTGATAATATGCCTGGTTTTCAGGCAACTTCTGATGGCGATGTGGTATTTTATGCTTTATGTAATGCTATATCAACGCTGACACATGTGTCTATCATTGGCGGCTATGCCGATGAGCTGCTCGCAAAAGAAGGTATTACAGATAGTAGCGTATTTCTAAAAGAAGCGGCCAAAACGCTCAAACACCAAAAAATTACTCATATATCCCTCTCACTCGAGGCACAAAGACCTCTTTTGAAGGAGGCTATCCCACAGATGCGCAAAAAAATTGCCCAGGTGCTTAAAATTTCAGAAGATCTCGTTGGCATCACAGCGATTTCTGCAGATGCCCTTACCGAATGTGGCTGTGGCAATGGCGTCAGCTGTCTTGCTGTTATAACCACTCAAGAAGATATCCAATAAATGTCAGGCTTTGATCGCAATACCCCTTTTCTTTGCAAGCTGCTCACCCGCTATCCCCTCAATACTGCCTCAAGCTCAAGGCAAACATGGCATGTAGTACTCGACCTTCAGGACTCTCAGATTCTGTATGAGCCTGGTGATAGCATTGCAGTACTGCCGCAAAATGACCCCCAAAGAGTGCAGGGTATTATTAGAGCGCTGCATGCAACCGGCAATGAGCCTGTAACCACCAGCACAGGGCAGATTTTTTCCTTGGAACATTTTTTACTCTATAAGGCCAATATTGCAACTGCTACCAAAAAACTCCTCTCAGCCTGCAATGTCTCGTTTGACTCTGAAAGTGATACTACAGCTTTGCAACAATACATCTCGGCACATGATGTGTATGAAGTCATTACAGAAAATAACGCCCGCCTTCCTCTTGATGTCTTTACCGCTACTCTACAACCCCTTTTGCCCCGTTTTTATTCCATTGCCTCTTCACAGCGCTCAAATCCAGAAACCGTAGACCTCACGGTTGCCTATGTCAGCTATAGCGTGCATGGAAAAGAGCGCCGAGGAGTCTGTTCGCATTTTCTGTGTGATCTTGTGCCACTGGGTAGCCCCACTGTCCCTATCTACCTCCAAAAAAGCCGTGACTTTCACCTGCCTCAAAATAATATGGTACCTATCATCATGATAGGGCCTGGCACTGGCGTTGCCCCTTTTCGCGCCTTTATGCAAGAGAGAGAGAGACAAGAGAGAGCGCTACAAGAGAGAGCACTACAGGAACACTCAGGGAAAAACTGGCTCTTTTTCGGAGAGCGAAACAGGCAGAGTGACTTTTTCTACGAACAGTATTGGCAAGAACTGGTATTAAAAAATTTACTTACCATAGATACGGCATTTTCGCGCGATCAAGAAGAAAAAATCTACGTCCAGCACCGTCTCTGGGAAAAAAGAGTAGAGCTGTTTACCTGGATTGCTGCAGGCGCTGTCTTGTATGTATGCGGAGATGCTTCGAGGATGGCCAAAGACGTTGACCACACCCTCCACCGCATTGTCCAGGAAGAGGGCCGCCTCTCAGAAGATGAGGCCAAAGCCTTTATAAAACGGCTTAGGCAAGAGAAGCGGTATCTGCGAGACGTCTACTAATTTGATAAGTGGTCAGTCTCCCTACATCACCCCCTGCGGGGGTGATGTAGGGAGACTGACCACAAAAAAATAGCGCACATAGTATAATTAAAGACATATGTAGGAATTTAGACGACTTCTGGGAACAGATGGGAGTAAATCCTCGTGCTCTCGATTAAATATGATGCATCAAATCAATACAGTGACTGCATTTTTTGTAATTCTCATGAGCTCCGCAGGAGCTCATGAGGATTACATCAGCTCGATTGCCAGCCCTGCAAGCTCGGAGCGCTCCGTCTTTTCTAAGAACATGTGCGTGAAAATAGGGTGATGAGAAAACTTGCCTACCGTATAGGTCAGTCCATTGGAGTTTTGATCGAGGTAGGGATTATCTATCTGCGTAGGATCGCCTGCTAAGACCACCTTTGTATCTACGCCAGCGCGAGAAATAAAGGTTTTTAGCTCGTGTGGAGTCAGGTTTTGCGCCTCGTCAATAATAATGAACATCTTGGGCAAAGAACGGCCTCGAATATAGGTCACAGCCTCCATTTCTATTTTTTTACTCTCTAAAATCCACTGGAGCGTATCTACGGGTTCATCACCAATTGATGCGGCAAGCAGCTCTAAGTTGTCGAAAATAGGTTGCATCCAGCTGGTGAGCTTTTCTTCTTTTGTTCCTGGCAAATACCCAATATCGCGCCCGAGAGGCACTATGGGGCGAGAGACGAGGATTTTTTTGTAGGAGCCTTCATCAAAGACCTTTCTCAGGGCACATGCAAGGGCAAGAAGGGTTTTGCCAGTGCCTGCTGGGCCAAGCAGCGTAACGAGCTTCACATCATCTCTGAGAAGCGCATCGATAGCACATTTTTGCTCAATGTTTCGCGGCTTTATACCCCAAAGAGGAGGAATTTTTACTAAGGGCTCGAGTTGTTTTTTAGTGCCGTTATAGTGTGCAACTGCTGAGGAATGCTCGGGACAAGAAAGGATAAAATATTCGTTCGGCCTCGCCTCTATATCTGGAACAAAGAGCTCTCCATCTTTATAAAAATGATCTATCTGCGTCTTTTCAAGCTCGAGAGTGCGTATACCACGTGCAATTCCTTGATAAGAAAATTTTAAGTTTTCATAATCTTCTGCTTCTAAGCCTATAGCTTCGGCTTTGACGCGTGCAGCAAAATCCTTAGATACAAATACTACCCGCTTACCCTGCTCAAACAGGTAATAGGCAGCCATGATAATTTTGTTGTCATTAACGGATAATGCAAAGCTTTTATTATAATCGCTCTTAATTTCCATCAAGATGCGAATTGTCGCTTCATTATCGAGTGTAACACCCTTATGCAGATCGCCCTGTCCTTTTGATTTGCATGATTCAATAATACGAAGAGCACTTCGTGCACTCTTGCCGAGCTCTCCAGGTGTGCGCTTCAACTTATCAAGCTCTTCAAGCACCGTCACAGGAATAGCAACTTCATGCCGAGGAAACTTAAAAATGGACTCTGGATCATGCAAGAGCACATTGGTGTCGATTACAAATACTTTTTCACTCACAATGTTTTTTCATCCTGTTGTTGCTCTTCAGGCAACAATATTTGGGCCAGGCCGAAGGCCTGGCCACCCAGGGTTTAGTCGCCCCTTCGGGGCTTCTGCACCCTGGGCTATACACATTTCGGCCCTACGGGCCTTTACCAGGGCTACGGCCTGGTTTCCTATATTAACAATCTCACTGAGTCCACCATACTATTTTCATTGTACCACGAATCCAAATTACAGTACCCAGGAAAAAAGGCTAGCCAAAAGGCAGCACAACTTGCGCAAAGCTTGCGACAAATTCATCTACAATGTTATTATTTCCACTACCACATTTTTTTGTGTAATAAAATAAAGGAGAAAATATGCAAGTAAATAACACAAACCCCACAGGTAGTAGCGCAACATATGCAGCTACATCCACTACACAGGGAACAGCGCTTGATGACACGTTTACAACTTTGTCGCAAGAACTGCAAAACCGTATAGAGGCACTCAACACGACCATTAGAGAAAATGGTACGGCATCAGCAATTGGCGAGCGTTTAAATGCAATTAAAAATTTTAATAATGAACAAGTAGCGCCTGCTATTGCTCGCTTTAAAGAAGATAAAAGCCTCAAGGCATACATCACATCCAAAGAAAATGCGCTCCGAGAGATTGCGCAGCAACCAGAAAAAGTGGGGACACTTGCAAAAAAAATAGCCAGCATGGGATTCCAACCAAAGTTTGCCCTTTCCCACTTTTCGTTCATGGCAGATCTTGAAGAGAGCCGCGTCCTCTATAGAATAAAATGTCTGCGTCATAGCACTGCAGCAGGCCGTGAGCTTCATGATATCCGAGAAATAGATAATAGACCAGCAGTACGAGTAGACGGAGTGTGGATGACAGCTGAGGCCTTTCAAAGGCAAATACGCTTTGACACACCACGATATCGATATGTCACTAAGACAGATGAAGTCGAGGGTTGGAATTACATTTCTCCTGACGGCTTTGTACGCCGTGAGCGTAATGATTTTGAAAGGCTCTACCCTGTCGAAGAGATAAGCACCAGAGAATATAATAGCCTTTTTGCCCATGCCCAAACCTTCCATCTTAATGAATCAGCCCCTGAAGAAAACAGACATGTATTTCAGGTAGTGACGAGTGAAGTAGGCAACTGGTGTGACATGCCTGTGCCAAGAACACCGCTAACAACAAACCTCGTGAATAGTGCCCCTCGACATGTTTCGTGCCGTATTATTACTCCTCCGGGACGTGACGGAAAATCTAAAGTGTATTCTTTTGGTTTTCAGCAAGATCCTGTTGAAAGCTATTTTGCAATAGAGGCGCCAATACTTCACGCCGTAGGTACCACACGAGGTCGCTTTGGGACCTTGGATTGTGAGGATGCTCGGTTATTTGTCAACAGAACAGTGACGAGCCTTCCTCTTTCAGAAGAGGCTGCGCAGCGTGTATTTGACTTTGTCTATCGGACAAACCGAAACGTGACCAGCTTTAACTATGCAACTCGTAACTGTGCATATTTTGGAGGCCTTGTACTCAAACAAGCAGGCATTAATGTCAACACCGCTCTTACTGTGGGGAATTTCTTTTCAAGGGTAGCTCCACCGCTTCACGCTATTCCTGTTGTTGGAAAGTCGCTTTCTTCAGTTATGTCAGGGGTACAAAAAGCGTGTAGCACAGTGGCATCTTATCTGCCACGTACGCTACGTCCAATTGGTGGTTGGACACTTGGCACACTGGGAGCTGTTGCCGCCACATCGTATCTACCACAAAATCTTTGTATACCTGGTGCGTTGGCACTAGGCGCAGTTGCCTCTGGCGCAGTAAGTACCATAGCCGCAACCTTGCTCATGGCATGTCTTGGAGGACGCAAAGTGCGCCCATTAAAGTTTGTAGATCCTCTTGCAGCCAGACTACGAGAGAGAATCAGAAAAACCGAGGCGGCAGAGATAGAAGATGTAGAAGGCAAAGATACCAGCCGCCGAGCAAGCGCGCTACCAGAAACAACAGAGCTTCGGCCGGTTATTCAAAGTGGTATGGATTTATTGCGAGCTCGCACCTGTGTGCTGCATAATTCGTTTAGCGTCGTTGAATGGCAGAACCAGCAACGATCCACCATCACGTACCCCTATCCAGGCCACCCATCTCTCTGTCTATTGCCACCAGGAACTGTAGAAGAAATTGATGAGAACAAATCGTCCTCATCATCTTCATCGTCATCCTCATCCTCATCCTCATCCTCATCCTCATCCTCATCCTCATCGTCTTCGACGTCCTCATCGTCGCCATTGTCATTTTCATCCACTTCTATCTCTTCCTCCACATCGTCATCCTCTTCCTCGGCTGCTGTGTAACTCTGCAGCAACGTCATATGCGAATTTTCCTGAAGGGAAAGTCGCATATGACGACTTCTTTTCATACTAACATGC
>Ga0207126_1008_pt1 | contig 63437 bp, 55 predicted proteins | sample Alteio_BWMinHeat_20_FD_153586 | JGI IMG/M metagenome (GOLD analysis project Ga0207126, IMG submission 153586) | Enriched cells from forest soil in Barre Woods Harvard Forest LTER site, Petersham, Massachusetts, United States -... | ecosystem: Environmental > Terrestrial > Soil > Temperate forest >...
TTTACCTATTTTAAGTAAAATTATTTCACTTGCAGGCAAAATCTGCGGTTTTTAGAAAAAAAATTACGCAGTGCACCCGATTTTAGTCGAAAAAATGGGGTTTTGAATTAAATAATTAACAAATGGAAAATACCTCACAACATGATGTAGGCTGACCCAACTGGATTTTGCGCTCATAGAGATTTTTGGTTAAATTACAAACCAAAAATCCTCACTTTTTGGTCAAATTACAAACCAAAAAATGAGAATTTTTGGTCGTTTGACAAAGCAAAATCGCTCATTTGTTGGTCGTATTGTATGGTAAATTTTTTTGAATTGCAGGCAATTAGGAATTTTATTGAGGTGCTGAAATGCCTGAGGAGAAAAACAACTATGTACATGCCATCAAGCTTGCTTGATGGCATGTACCTTCATTATTCCTTGTCGCAATGTGAGCAATGGCCACAAGAGACCAAAAACAGCACGCCAGATACTATTGCACCTAACCCCAAGACAAAATTTGCGGAGCTTCCCCAAGCATATCCAACAAGATTCACTCCCGTGGTCAAGATTAAATAGATGGCCAATATGATTAAAGCTATAGTCCGTACAGTTGTCATATAACCCTCCTTATTCGTTATGTTTTCGAACACATGCTCCAATAGAAATCAGAAGCAGGATACCCGAAACTAAACCAGATAAATTTATAAGGTGCATTACCGTTGGCATTGGCATAACTTCTGACATTCTACAAAGTCCTGTTAAAATCAGATAGATGGCCAAAAAAATCAAGCCAAGCATTTTTATACAATTCATAACCTTCTCCTTTACTTTTATGCTATGGCGAGTTCCTCCAACGGGAAATTCGCGCATGGCAGTTTTTTTCTCTTCCGCCAGCCCTACGAGCTGGAATTGCAACCACTCAGGATACCCCTGAAAAAGTTTGCATATTTATTCAAATACACAACCAAAGAATTTAATGCAATCTTTTTTTCGCAATAGCTGCCAAATACGCAGCTCCGGCAAGAAGTGCAATGGTGGCGCCAACAGGGAGATCTAGCTGGAAGGCTAAAAGGGTGCCAAAGAAAGAAAAAAGACAGCTGAGGATAATGCTGAGCAGCATCATGCTCTTCATCTTTTTGGTGAAAATATTTGCAATGGTAGGAGGCAAGGTAAGCTGTGTCATTACCAAGATAATACCCACTACTTGCATAAGAAGGACCACTGCCGCTGCTATGAGTGTCAGCAGCAAGATATAAAGGCGATGTGTATGAATGCCTTGAAGCCGTGCTTGCTCTTCATCGAAACAAATGGCAAGGAGTTTTTCATGAAGAAACACCACTACCACAATCACCACCGCATCGAGAATGGCAAGAAGGATGAGATCTTGAGGCGTCACCCATAAAATATTGCCGATAAGAAAATTGGTAAGCTCAACAGCAAAGCCCGGTGTCTGCGCAATAAATAACACCCCTAGTGCCATGCCTATAGACCACACGGCAGCAATCACAGAATCCTCTCTCTGCCGATAGGATATATGGATATAGCCAATGATCATGGCAGAAATAGTACTTGCAATAAGCGCACCAATAATGGGCGAGCCAGAGCTTATCCCTTGCGTTCTTTCTAGCCAGACAGAAAAGCCAATGCCCGCAAGTACCGAGTGCGAAATACTCCCCGTAATAAAAGCAATGCGCTTAACAACCACATACGTGCCAATAATACCGCCCACCACCGATGCAAGCAACCCTGCAAGAGTTGCCCAGAGAAGAAAATGATTCGATACGATAGCTTCAAAAAATGTCATGTTAGTTTAAGAGGTTTGTTGGAAAAATGCGTCTCACCTGTTTGCATGAGAGGAAAATGATATAATCCAAGAGCGAAATGCTCACAAAGCCTACTGGGTATTACACTCTCGACTCTATTCTGAACACAAAGCACGCGCTCTACATCATGAATCACTCTTCGAATGTCATGGGTTACCATGAGAACGGTTGTATTTTTTCGAATGCGCTGCAGGATTTCATAAATTTCGGCCTCTGCTTTTTCGTCGACACTGGCTGTCGGCTCATCTAAGATCAAAATTCGCGGCTTTGCAGCTAGAGCTCTGGCAATAAAGGCCCTCTGTGCTTGCCCTCCTGAAAGGGCACTGAAGGGCTTTTTAGCGTAGTCGGCAAGTCCTACCTGCTCGAGTGCAGACAGCCCAATTTCTCGATCTTGCTTGCTAAATCCTCCCCACCAAGAAAGCTGAGACAAACATCCTCCAAGTACCAGCTCCAGCACACTGATTGGGAACTCTTTGTCAAAACGAAAGCTTTGCGGCACATAAGCGATGCCATTTGGATACTTGGTAGCAGGCTGTCCATACACAGAAATATTTCCAGACCAAGGAATCAAAAACCCCATAATGAGCTTTAAAAGGGTCGTTTTCCCGCCACCATTGGGCCCAATAATGCCAATAAATTCGCCCTCTTTGATATTGACCGTCGCCTCTTGAATGATCGGCTCGCCTTTCTGATAGCCAAATGTCACGCTCGTGAGCACTACTGCTGCTGTCATCGTGCTGCAACCGCAAATTGTGTGGCAATCCCATGCATCATCTGAAAATAATCAGGAAGATTGGCCTGCAAGACTACCACATTTGCCCCAATCTCTTTTGCTATATAGTCTGCCGCTTTAGAGCCATACTGGCTCTGTATGAATAGGGTATCGATATGAAGCGTCTTTGCTTGGGCTATGATTTCCAAAAGTCGTTTAATGGTTGGCTCCTTCCCTTCTTCTTCGAGTGAAAGCTGTGTAACGCCATACTCGCGACAAAAATAACCATAGGCAGGATGCACCACAAACACCGTTTTCCCAGAGGCTCCCTGCATAAGAGAGTGGATTTCTTGATCTAAAAGAGTCAGCCTTTCTAGGTAGGCTTGCAGCCTGCTTGCTATTTCTTCTTGTTTCTCTGGTAGTACACGCTGCAGTGCTTGACCTATAAGCCGCACCTCATGCTGCATCATTTTAGGACTCATCCAAATATGTGGATCAGCCATCCCTTGATGATGGTGGCACCCAGCATGTTCAAGAGTAAGCCCCTGCCGCAAATCACAGACGATGAGCTGTTCATTTTGCCTTCGTAATACTTCAATTGCTTTATTTTCAAACAACTCACCTACAGTAAACCACACTTTTGCATGAGCAGCTTCTTGAATTTGCCGTGGTGTGGGTTCATAATTATGTGAATCGGCTCCTTGTGGCACCACAAGCTGCACTTCTACTTCATCCCCGCCAATATCGGTTACCACCTGCATATAAGGGGCCACGCTCACGAGCACACGTATTTTTGCCTCAGCAAAGCCACAATGGAGGCAGAGGAGCGCCATTAGAATCAATATTTTTTTCATACGAAAAAGAAGTATACACTGTTTTTACTATCTTTTAAAGGCAAAAGTGATGTACAATGAGTTTGCCGATAAGGATTTTTTCTACTACTCTGTGGCTCCCGAGCTTGCGAGGGACCTAAGGGATCGTTAAGGAATAAATCGTACTTTTCAGAGGGTGTTAGAGTGAATTAAATTCTCAAGCCGATCTTGCGTAGGAGATATTACAAGGCAATATCTTCAAGCAAGGAGGCGCAGAGGGTAATTTGCTATAATCCCCTCTCAAATGTACGAGTTATTTCTTAACGATCCCTAAGAGTAGTTGGCCCATCTGGAAGGGTGTCCGAGCGGCTTAAGGAGCACGCTTGGAAAGCGTGTGTATGGCAAAACTGTACCGTGGGTTCGAATCCCACCCCTTCCATTTTCCCAGGGCGTTGCCCCAATGGTGTGAACTTAAGGAAAACGCATAACACATCATGCTTCTAGTTGATATGAATTCCACCGCTGCCGCGGTGGGGTCCATATTAGTCACACAACTCGGAGACTAAAAGATGTGTGGTAAAGTGTGTCGGTCACGCGGGGCTAATGAGCTTCCGACGCTACCGCGTCGGCGTCCTGGTTGGCTAATCGAATTTTGTCTCCACCGCTTTTATTTTGCGCCATATAAAACTTCAACGCTTCTTGTTTGATTCTGAGATATACTGAAGCCAAGCCATTAGCACGCCCAGGTGTGAGCGTCTGGCGAATACCCAGCTCGTCGATATGATGTGGGGGACATTTTAGAATGACTTCCGGAGTTTCCCCGCTATAGACATACAAGAGAAGACAGCCCAGGCCCGCAGAGATAAGCGCGTCGGCTTCTGCTTCGAAAAATACAAAACCACCACGCATTTCTGCATGCAAATACATACGGCTCTGACAGCCTTGGACAAGGTGTTCTTCCGTTTTATATTTTAGGTCAAGATGCGGCTGCGTTTTTCCCAAATCAATAATCTTTTGGTATTTTTCTTCAGCAGTGGTGCAGCCAGTAAAAAAGTCTAAAACTTTCTTTTGTTTTTCAAGGCATGTCTCGAACATAAGGAATAATACTTCGGGGCGTTGATTTTTTTCGTTTTCTGGCCAAAATTCGATGATTTTGGCAGTGAGGAAAACTCGCTGCAAATCGACATACTCAACGAGTAGGCGATTTGCGGCGAGTTTTGCCCAATGACAAAAGCGCGGATTTTGGCCCCGAAAAACGAAAAAATCAGCGCTCTGAAGTATTATGAGGCGAGCAGGTTAGATGGGAAAAGTTTTAAAGTCACTTCCTCCGCGGTTTTGATATGCACTCCAAGGTCGCGCATTACATCGATTGCGCGATCGACATCACCCGCTCTGAGGTCTATACCACGGCATCCATCGATAATCACCGTTGTTTTGAAACCAAGCGCGCGCGCATCTTGCACAGAGTAGAGAACGCAATAATCAGTCGCAAGGCCTGCTACGTATAGTTCATCGATAGCGTGCTGGCTGAGGTAGTCACCAAGTCCCGTCGAGCGCCTCTTTTGGTTATCAAAAAAGGCACTATAACTATCAATTGCGATATCAACCCCTTTATAAACCACTTTGTGAAAGCGAGAATAATGAAGCTCTAAAGCAAATTCTGAACCTTTTGTCCCTTGCACACAGTGATCAGGCCACAGGATCTGCTCACCTCCATCTACTATTATACACTCTCCGACATTTTTTCCCCAAATAGATGCAAAACTACAATGGTGTCGTGGATGATAGTCTCTACTCCCCACACGCACATCGAAAGGCAACTCTAAAAGCTGATTGACGACAGGAATAATAGTATCCCCACCAGGTACTGCCAAGGCGCCGCCCGGCAGAAAGTCATTTTGCACATCTACTACTAACAATGCTCTCTTTATCATAACCTGACTATTTTGCACGCCATTGCAAAAAAGTCACGACTTTTCTGCATTCCACTGCAGAAAAGTCGTGTTCTCCCCTCATCAGAGGTCGAGCAAGCTCGACCTCTGATGAGGGGAGAATAGAAACCGACACCCTCGGGTAGAGGTCACCGTAAACATGTTGCCTGAAGGGCAACAACAGGGCAAAAAAATCTGTTGTTGCCCTTCAGGCAACAATGTGGGGGTGATCGCCTACCCCAGGGCGTTGCCCTGGGCTGTTGCAATTTTTGCCCTTTGGGCAAAGAAAGAGACCTAATTCTACCTAAAAATGCTGCAATCCGACACGTTTTTCCTGCCCGAGCCTGACCTAACGTGTGGGCAGAGATAGCCCTGTGTGTTTAAAATTACACTTTAAAATTATCTTGATAATATACATTTATTTGTGATAAAATCGATGTGTTGTTAATTAATTTTTATGAGGTAAAATATGAATACATATATAACAGGTAGTTATGATGGCGATCTGAGGCTGGCCTTAGCAAATAGCCTTACAGAGAGCACAAATAGCACGTCATCATCGTCTTCTTCCAGTTCGAGCTCGAGTAGCTCATCGAGTACGGGCGCGACAAGTAGCACATGGCAAGGCAGGCAAGTATACACAAGGGATGAGCCTTTACGGCTTGCACTTGTAAATACGGGCTTTCTGATTCCTGATGTTATCAATACAATTTGCGACTACACTACTAACATTGGCGAAGTGCTAAAAGAAGAGGTAGATGCTGTTGTAAATAGAGCTGAGTCGCTAATAGATAATCCACAAGTGAAGAAAGCCTACACTGAGTATGAAGCTTTCTGCGAGAGGGAGAATGGGGGTCAACAATATTTCATGACCAGATTGCTAGTTGATCTACAGCGACCAACTTATGTGAATGATAAGAAAAAGGCATTGAAAGAATACATTCTCAAGGTGGCAAATGATCCTCTCTTTGCAAGTAATACTGGTGAATGCATGGCTAATTTGAAAAATAGTATGCACGAAAAATTCATAAGTGATGGCCAAAACTACCTTCGTAGTGAAGATGCCTTAGGCTGGCATACGGTAATGTTCCCAGAAAGTGTTGCCTATCATTGTATTGCAGGTTTTCTGAAGGAAAGAAATAGAGAAAGCCGCAGCTGCTATAGCCGCTGCCACACCAACAACTAGTTGATCTCATAGCCTGTTTCGCGCATTTCGACACCAGCATACTACTGCCCCATCGGGGCAGTAGTATGCTGGTGTCGATATTGCTTAATTAGATCGAGCTTAATGTGATACAGCCTCTCTTCCATCATCACAGGGTAGCTGTGGGGGTTCAAGAAACGCTTGATACCCACAGGAAACGCCTGGAGCTGTGTTTTGGCAACTTCTCGAATTTCTCCCTGATTTCGGTAATTTGGATACCTTTTATGACCTATCCATGATATATTGTGAGACCTTACGTGCAACTGCTTCATGCATGGAAAATCTATTTATCTTTGTAGATACTTTTTCTGTTGTCTACGTCATCGTGTTCTCCTCTCATAGTGACAGAGCAAGCTCTGTCACTATGAGAGGAGAATAGAAATTGATTATCGCAAAGCTTGTCACATAGTTGTGTCAATTTATTGGCCTATTGGCGGCCTATGAGGAATATGTATAAGGCGAGGAATATGCCGAGCACCTGTTAAGGGTAATAATGGCGCTGAAGGTGTTGCTTCAGTTGTTCCTGCCAAGGATGCTGCTCTTTCGTGCAAACGTTGTACTAAGCGCTCTCCTAATGCTTGCGTTGCTGAAGAAGGTGGTGTTACTCTAGCAGGTTGTGGTAAAATCGGTCTTAAACGATCACGGGCTTCTCGAGCTTCGCGCATTACTGAAGATACAAGCTCTGGATATTCAGGAGCGACGGGGGCCTCTGGTATTTCTGATATTACTGATGGAGATACTGGCTCAGGATATTCAGGAGCGTTTGGGACCTCTGGTATTGATGGTAATGCAGATGCTGCTTCTAACTGCTGTAGCAGCTGTGGATTTTCTCGTACTATATTTTCAATTTGATAACGTATCAACTCATTATTTGTGGTGACAAGAAGATCTCGATAGCTATTATAGCGTGATAACATAGTATTGTATTGGTTCCCTAACACATCACGATGTTCATTAATCCAATTAAGGGCAAAGTCCTGCACATTGTCAAGCTCGTCTGCTACTGTAGCACGTAACTCCCGTACATAGTTAATATCAGTAAGCCTATTCTCATCGACATCTAACCAGTTGGCAAAGGTTGTTTCATCAACATCCGCATGCAATAAATGTTCTAAATCAATAGACCATTCACGAAGAGTCGAAATCTGTGCCAATTGCCGCTGTAGATTGTTTATTTGATTTCTTATCCCTCGAGTTTCTGCATTTTTAGGCTGAGAGGATAACCACGTGGCAAGATTATCTACAAACTCCTCCAATTGACTAATACGAGCTCTATCCTCGGATGAGATAATACGACGCGGTGTTGCCTCCAGAGACTGAAATGCTCGATTACATATAGCATCCAGCTCTCTATTCGTCTGAGCAATATCACGTATTTGCTCAGAATATATAGACTCTCCGCCTGACATTGGCTGCATCTCAATTTCCTGAGAAGATGGCATTGATCGAACCCAAACTGTTGAACCATTCCGTTCTAGAACAGCATTCATTATTGCACAAATGCGTGTATCTGTCATTGAATTGGAAACATGCATACCCGCAGTGCTAAGATATGACACCATATTGTTTCTATTCAGGGTCACGGTATGAGACTCTCCTGTACCTTCGTCTCGGATAATACATCGAAGACCAACCGATGTAACCCCATCACTTCCAGTAGCAATAGAGACGCCCTGCCCTATTTCCCTATTGTTATGTAAAAAATGGACACCATTATCTCTTATTTCAATTGGCATATCACCTCCTTTATTAAACCAAATAATATTTATATGTCTACTTTTTTATACATATATCATTTTTTTTATTTTTCTAAAATTAATTTTTTTTATACGAATCCGACAACATGTTTAAAATTATCTTGATAATATACATTTATTTGTGATACAATAATGATATTATTAATCAATTTTTATGAGGTAAAATATGAACACAAATATAACAGGTAGTTATGATGGCGATCCGAAGCTGTCCTTGGCAAATAGCCTTACTGAGAGCACAAATAGCACGTCATCATCGTCGTCATCTAGCTCAAGTAGCTCATCGAGTACGGGCGCGACAAGTAACACATGGCAAGGCAGGCATGTACACACAAGAAATGAACCATTACGGCTTGCCCTTGAAACGTTTCAAGCAAATACCCTCGCACTACCCCTCCCTATTTTTGGTATCATTTACGACTACGTTGCCCATTTTGATATTGGCGATGAACTGCGTGAAGCAGCAGAGTCTTTAGTTGACACAATAATAAAATCAATTAAGGAAAATGATCGTCCTTATAGGTTGAAAGTAGAACTCAGAGGTAGCGAGCTTGAAGGATCGTTCGTTGGAGATTATCATTTTACACAAAATGCTGAGAATGCTGAGAGATACATTGGGTCCTCGAGACCTCTATTTATCAATCGTGCACCTGATTCAATGAGTCAACTTACACAACAAGTCAAACAACTTATTCAAGATATAGCAAATAATTCAGAATTTGTGAATAATCCTGACCAGTACATAGCGAAATGGGTAAACGCACGAGAAGAAGGCGAGCAACCAACTTACGCAAATGAGATTGCCTTGGCGTGTCTAGCTAATTTTTTAAAACAAAGAAAAGAGAAAGCCGCAGCTGCTATAGCCGCTACCACACCAACAACTAGTTGATCTCACAGCCTGTTCCACGCATTTCGACACCAGCATACTACTGCCCTGCAGGGGCAGTAGTATGCTGGTGTCGATACTGCTTAATAAGATCGAGCTTAATGTGATACAGCCTCTCTTCCATCATCACAGGGTAGCTGTGGGGGTTCAAGAACCGCTTGATGCCCACAGGAAATGCCTGGAGCTGTGTTTTGGCAACTTCTCGAATTTCTTGCAGGCCAGGCAGTGTATACACACACGCTCCCTTCCGAAAAATAGGCTGCAGAAGATCCTGATAGGTGCATCCACCATCAAAGCTCACCTGCTTGGTTGGATCAAACTGATCCACAGCAAGGACTTTCGTGCCCACACCAATTTCTCGATCATAAATCACGTCGCCAATAGGGACCCCATCTCGAATAAACCTGCGCACTTGGTGCAGGCCTGGATTAGATATTTTGGCAAGCTGCTCTGAGAGCTTCAGGATATAGCGCCACCTGCCCTGCTCACCTTGAATTGCTGATAACTTGTATACACCATCGAGGGCGCCCTGATCTTTTCCTGTAACTAAGTTTGTACCCACTCCCCACGCAGAAATCTTAGCACCTTGCCTTTTAAGCTCTGAGATAAGCGTCTCATCAAGCTCGTTACTGGCCACAATACGCACATCCGATAAGCCTGCGGCATCAAGAAGCTTGCGACTCTCACGACTCAGCTCTGCCAAATCCCCAGAGTCAAGACGTATCCCCGTTACTTTCTTGCCTTGGCTTTGAAGCTCTTTTGCAACCACTATTGCCTTCTTTACCCCGTCAATCGTGTGGTAAGTATCCACAAGAAAAACAATGGAGTCTGGCATAACGTCGGCGTATGCAGCAAATGCCTCTTGCTCTTGCTCAAAGGCCATCACCCAGCTATGCGCCTGCGTGCCTTGTACAGGAATTCCATACAGCTTGCCTGCAAGCACATTAGAAGTCGAGCTACAGCCCCCAACAAACGCGGCCCTGGATGCCGTGAGCGCCCCATCAATGCCTTGTGCGCGGCGCATCCCAAATTCCATCACAGGATCCCCTGCGGCGGCAGTCACCACACGCGCAGCTTTGGTTGCAATGAGCGTGGGAAAATTAATGAGGTTTAAAAGAGGGCTCTCGAGAAGCTGGCACTGCATGAGCGGTCCTTCAACCCGTACTAAGGGCTCATAGGGAAAGACTACCGATCCTTCTGGGACAGCATCGACATCCACCGTCAGCTTAAGATTCGACAGCATATCTAAAAAGGCTCTCCCAAAATAACGCTCACCATTAGAATGAGTCAGAGAGTCCAGATAGGCAAGATCACTCGAATCAAAATGAAAATGCTCGACGAAGTGCACCACCTGCTCAAGGCCGCAAGCAATGGTAAAACCCCCTTTAAAGGGGGGCCTTCGAAAAAAAAGATGAAATACAGCACGTCTCTCTGCGAGTGATTTCTTCCAGTAGGCATATGCCATGGTCAGCTGATAAAAATCCGTCAAGAGCGCAAGATGTTCGTATCTATTCTGCAACACTATTTTGTTGTTTTCCCTTTTATTTTCTGGAGAGCATCAAGCTGGGCATTGACCTGATCAAGCTGCGCTTGCATAAACTTTATCTCCCGCACCCTTCGCTGATACCCCATCCAATCTGAAAACATAATGCGATCTGCATCTGACTGTGCAAAAAACAGACGGCTCTCAAGCTGCTTTTTTTGCTCCTGAAGTGTAGCAATCTGACTATCTATAGACTGCCTCGATTCCTTAACAGGAGTATTCTCGAGAGCTGCCAAATGCATGGGCAGCGTAGTTGCCATAGCAGCAACTATAGCACATAAAACATATCTTTGTAATGACATATCTGATTCCTATAATTACGCAATATGCGACTTTTTGCTGTAGTTGCCCTTTGGAGGTACTTGCAAAATTCCGATTTGGGCCAAAATTCGCGCTTTTGTCGCTGGAGAAAATCTTTTCCAAATCGCCTACTCGATGGAGTATGTCGATTTGGAAAAGGTTTTCCCCATCGCCAAAATCATCAAATTTTGTCTCCAACGGAATTTTGCAAGCACCTCTTTGGACAAAGAAAAGGCAATCCGAACAGCTCGTAAGTTGCACATCGCGTTAAATGTATTGGCACTATGTGCGCTATTTTCGTCATGTGCCATTTTCCAAAGGAAAATGGCACATGACATTATAATTTAGCGATCTTTCCCATAAGCCATGCATCGGCACAAACAAGGCCGCACATGGCCGCACACACCGGCACTGCCCTCACAGCCACGCAAGGGTCATGACGCGACATCTCCCCCAAGCAAAAAGCTGTGGGATTGCCATGTATATCCACTGTCGGCTGTGTTTTCTGAATACTTGACGCAGGCTTAAAGTGAGTGCGTAGTACAAGCGGCGCTCCTGTGGTAATCCCCCCTAAAAGCCCGCCTGCATGGTTTGTGTGTACACACACCTTTTCCTTCTCTATACAGAAAAGATCATTATGTGTGGAGCCCTTTTTTACAGCTGCACCGTAGCCGTCGCCTATTTCAAAACCTTTCGAGGCTGGCAAACTCATCATAGCTGCTGCAAGCTTTGCTTCGAGCTTTTCATATACCGGATCACCAAGACCAGCAGGCAAGTGCAAGACGAGACACTCTACAACACCGCCAATAGAGTCCCCCTCTTGTTTTACCGCTTGTATACGCGTTTTCATTTGCTCCTCAGCCTCTTTCTCAGGGCAAAAAAGTGGGCTTGCACATATGGCTGCCTCAAACACATCAATATCTTCAATATTCGGATTAATTGAGTACTCACCTACTGCTTTGAGATAGCTTATAATCCGCACTCCTGCAAGGCTTAAGAGCTTTTCTGCTACTGCCCCAGCGGCCACTCTGCAGGCTGTTTCCCTTGCCGATGCTCTGCCTCCTCCTCGATAGTCAAAAATACCATATTTCGCAAGATAGGTAAAGTTGGCATGCCCAGGTCTGAGTACCTCCTTACAGCTCTCATAGGCTGCTGTATTGGCATCAGTATTTTGTATGTGCAAAGCAATAGGGGCACCCGTGGTCTTGCCTTCAAATACCCCAGAGAGTATCGCTACCCTATCTTTTTCCTGCCTTTCGCTCACTTGGTAAGACCTGCCAGGAATTCGTAAATCCAGTTTTTTCTGAATATCCATCTCTGTGAGGGCAAGTCCCGCAGGACAACCATCAATCACACACCCTATTGCAGGCCCATGTGATTCCCCCCATGTGGTCACTCGAAAGAGAGTGCCAAAACTATTACTTCCCATAAATTTTATGTCATGTGTGGGTTTTCCTTCGGAAAATCCACACATGACGGAATTGTTATACACGCTAACTTTTCAAAGATGGCATGTCTCTTGTTATAAACTTGTTCCAGATGTGCCTCGGGATCTCCTGAGTTCAAGTATGCAGGCAATTCTACTGCTTGTTTCAATCGCTGCCTAAAAAAAGCATAAGACGCATACAGGTAAAATAAAACACCGCTCTGTATAACCACCTGCTGTGACTCTGTGCTTTCCAATGAACCTCCACCTAAGGCAACGATGGTGTGAGAGTACTTCGAAAGCTGCAATACCGTGAGTGCTTCAAGCCTTCGAAATTCTGCAAGCCCAAGCTCTTTGCATAGCGCCCGGACACTGTCATATTGTGATCCATACTGCTCTAAAATGACAGCATCAACATCAAAGAAAGGACACTGTAAATAGCGAGCAAGCTCCTTGCCAAATGTCGTCTTCCCCACGCCTTGGAGGCCCCCTATATAAATATTCATAGCAATTGAGCGAGCGAGCCAAAAAAATCCGGAAAGCTTTTTTGTATGCAGGCAATATCTGTAAGTGTTGAAGGGCCTTGTGCACACAGTGCCGCCACACTCAGTGCAAGCGCTATGCGATGATCGCCGTGAGAGGAAAGATCGGCTCCGTGTAGCTCTGTGGAGGTAATGATCAAACCATCTTCGCTCTCCTCGATATTGGCTCCCATTTTTGTAAGCTCTTGAGTTATCGCATGCAGTCGATCTGACTCTTTATCACGAGCAATACGAGCACCTGTAATATGCGTCTTGCCTGTGGCAAAACAGCCAACTACAGCGACAATAGTAATCATGTCAATACAATCATTAATATCGATATGCGCTCCACATAGTCTCTGCGGCCCTTTTACAAAAAGTTTTTTCGCTTCATGATCAATTGTGAAGGATGCCCCCATTTTTTGTAAAATGAGAAGAAATACAGCATCGGGCTGCCCGTCAGCAAGATCCACATCTTCGATACAAACATCTGTTGGTAAAAGGAGTGCTGCTACAAGAAAATAGGCAAGCGAGCTCATATCACCATGAACCCTATAGTGAAAAGGCATAAAATGTTTTTTTCCATGCACACGAAACGTACTATAAGCATCATGTTCAATGGTAACACCTTGTTGTTGCAGCCAATGCATTGTGAGGGCAATCCATGACTTTTCCCCTGCATTTTGTACATGGATCTCCGATATTCCATCGAGCAGGGACGTAGCAATAAGACACCCTGAGACGGGCTGTGAATCAGCCCCGTCAATGTGCACGCGCCCTGGACGAATGGGGCCGAGAATGGTGAGTGGTACATGAGATGCATTCGATGTTACTTTGGCTCCAAGCTGCTCTAACCCTCTTATCAAAGCACTGCAAGAGCGGCGTGCCATCATTGAGGCATCCCCAGTAATGGTTACTTGCTCACCAAAAAGCCCCAAGACAGCGCCTACAAAGCGAAGCACAATACCTGAATTGCCAGCATCAATTGCATGAGAAGTAAGTGTGCGCCTCATGCCTACACCCCTAATCGCATAGCCGCCAGTGCAAGGCTCTATATGGGCACCAAGGGCCCTACAAGCTGTGAGCATTGCATCTGTATCGGGCGAAGGTAGCGGGTTATAGACGTGCGATAGCCCATCTGCCAGGGCGGCAAAAAGGCATGCACGCATGGTCTGCGATTTTGACGGAGGGAGCCTAACAGTGCCTTGTAATGCTTTTGTGGGATGTATAGTGATAGTAGTCATGGGATCCACTTATACCAGATGGCAGGGATAAATGGAACGACATATGCCATTTTCCTGATGGAAAATGACATATGTCGAAAATGAATATAAAGGAGTGTTAGCTTATTGAAGAAGAGGTCGCAGATGACGAGGAAGACAGATCGGAAAGAGTTGCCGCTGCTGTAAGAGAATATGGTTGGTCTTGAGGTGAGTCAGGCGAAGAATTCTCAGGAACAGAAGACTCCTCATGAATATAAAAAGGCGTTATCCATTTTTCAAAGGTATAGGTTTGATTACGACCAAAATCAAAGTGAACTCGCCTTCTTCCCTCTTCCATTGGAGCTACGGGTGACGACAGCTCTTCAGGTGATGGCAGCTGAGGTATGTTTCTGCTCTTTGATTCATCAGATAATGGATGAGGCGTTACGGGCTCCATTACAAATCTCATAGTCCTATTCAAAGGTATCGAAATAGGCGGCACAGTATGACCAGAGCGTAATCGTACTAGTGATGGTAATATAATCGGCGGTGGCGTTGGCGGTTCTTGTGATGATGCCGCTATCGGTGTTCGAGGTGTTATAGGTTCAGGCCTTTGTCTTAGACACTCAGGTACTGGCATCGAAATAGGCGGTAAAGCAATACCAGACGCTAATATAGTCGGCGGTGGCAACGGTAATTCTGGTGGTGGTACTGATATTGGTGGCAATACTATTGGCGAATAGGACGCCTGATTGCCTATTGTATTATTGAACGACATGTTTTTTATCCTCCTTATTAAAATTAATTATATAACACCGATTGTACCATCTTTAAGAAAAAATTGCAATTGAAAAATATTCCATTATCATTACTTTTCTCTTCTGCATATTTAAATAAAAAATTTTAAATTGTATAATGAAGGGTGAGGGAATGTCATGACTGAAGCACCTAGTCCTCTAGTAACAACTACACAAATATCGACGCCTCTCTTCTCTTTACGGAGTAGAAGAGGTCGCGCTGCCCCTATTTCTCTTCCTACTGCGCAAACACCACATGGGCCCTCCTCACCCATAACACAAACCGCAAGAGCGATAAATTCTCTATTTGTTGAGAACTATTTTTCCTCTCAACAAACACCTTTGCCACCGTCACCACCTCCTCTTTACATCACCCAGAATTACCTCTTAAATGGAGTTCCAGCGCATCTCCGTGAAGATATCAAAAGAAATGTATGTGAGCTATTAGCAGCAAATCCAGCATGGCTTGATACCTTTATCAACCGCCTTCCCAGTACGTCCATAACACTGATCCAAGAAGCACTCACTGGGTCTTCTCATTCCGAGCACACAATGATAGGGCGGCTCTTTCAGGCCATCTTTCCTTACGATAGCTCTGGACTGCCTCTCACCGCCTTACGCACCGCAAGAGCCATTGAACGAGCAATACGCACAAACAATCTCGCCATTTCCAGCCTCTTATTGCGTCCTTCAGAAACAGGTGCGCAACATGAAGTGCGAATAATCGGCAGGCACATCTACATCTTCCCTCAGAGGAACACGGCGAACATTATAGGAGAGGGAGCATCCAAGGAAGCAACAATGAGTTTGCGTATTACCCTACCTGAATCAGCAGAACAAAGTCTCACTCCCCATGCTAGAGTAACACTTACTGCGTATGGTGCTATTGAGAGTACCCAAAGAGAAATCAGAATACTCGAAGAGCTCCATGCACGCCATGTACCTCACATTATCGAGCCACCTGAACTTGTAGTAAGCAGACAAACAGAGTGTAATTTACCCTCAGGCACTATCAGTCTACCATGGCTGCAACTTGTAACCGAGCGGGCAACACCGTTGAACCGATTTATTCATTCTGAGGGAAATACGCCAGCACAACAAGTACGTATATTTAGAGAGTCGTTGACAGGCCTTGCTGCAATACATAATGCAGGATACATTCATAGAGATATAAAACCTGCAAATATGTTGTGCTATGAAGATGCAAGCACTCGATTTGCAGACTTTGGTTGTGCTGAAGTAGTGACCAATAGCCATCCCTTAAGAGTATACGCAACACCTGCCTATACTTCACCTGAAGTACTCACACTTATGAGACAGCAACATCCAACACAAGATGCTATAATGGCTCAAGCAGCGGATGTCTGGGCATTAGGGCTGACACTCTATCAAACAGTTATTGGAAACGCGCCATCATGGATGTCCACTATGGCACTACTAGCAAGAAACTGGCATGAAAATCATAGTAACATACCAACGCAAGACATTTGTAACCAGCTTCTAGAAGACATAAACACCACCCGCAGAGCACTTGTAGCTGGAGAAAGTTTCAGTAATGCAAGTGCGGAAGCACAAAATTTGCGCCTGCAACTCCACTTCATGCTTGATCCAGACCCACAAACACGTATGACAGCCCGCCAAGCGCAAGAAAACTTTTCCATCTTTTTCCCTCAATCATCGTAAGCGGAGCGTCATGTGCGTGCCCGAGTCCGCATATGCATCAGGCTAAGGATGTTAGTATGACAAACGTTATAGCTAGTGCAAGCCCTGGTTGCTTTTTTTTACAGGGAGAGCCACAGGAGAGAGCTTACAGAGAGAGCTTGTCAGAGGCGTGTAGGGTGCTTGTGGTGTTGGTGGTTATGGCCTGGGCTCTTTTTTTTACAGAGCTCCTCAATACCTGTAAATAAGTGTGGCTCAGGGGACATGCTATTACACGCAAGTCAAAAAAGTGCCCTGAAGCTGCTTTCAGGATGCTATTTTAGATAGATAGTGCCACGGCTTGGTGACAAAGAGAATGGAGAGTTTAGAGGAGAATAAGAGTGGACGCAGGATCTTACGGTATGGAAAATTACAAGTATTGGGAACTTTTTTTAAGAGGGAGATCACAGAGATGCAGAGAAAGATCCGGGTTGTTCGATGCATTTTTCTGCTGAAAGCAGAAAAGTCCAGACATATAAAAATAGACTGAAAAATTAATTTGTCAGTCTATTTTTATATGTCTGGACTTCAACGAGCGTACGCTCGTTGAAAATGCATCTTTGGTGCTTCGTATAAGCCAATACAGGTCTCGTAGCTCTCTCTAATCTCCCTATTGTCCAGACCGTAAACACCAACGCGCCTAATCACCCCACACGCCTCTGACAAGCTCTCTCTGTAAGCCCTCTCTTGCAGCTCTCCCTGTTAAAAATGTGACGAAGCCTGTGAGAGCTATGGTCTTAGCCTGGCGCATATGCCAAGCCCGAGCCTGTGCAATGAGATAAATTTTTTGCAGGATTTTGCAGGATTTTGCAGGATTTTGCAGGATTTTGCAGGATTTTGTAGGAAAAGGCAGAGCAACAATCTGGCAGCGATTAAAATAACAAATCTGGCACAATAGTTACCTATGGATACACAAATAGACACACAATCTGCAACCTCCTCGCAAGATCTCGTGCCATCGACGCCGATGATGCTGCAGTGGAAGCAATGTAAGGATCAGGCAGGCTCTGCGCTTCTGCTATTTCGGCTGGGCGACTTTTATGAGGCCTTCTATGAAGATGCTCAAGTCATAGCTAAAGAGCTTGGCCTCACACTCACACATAGACAGGGAATACCTATGTGCGGTGTGCCCTGGCATACAACCGAGGGCTATGTCGATAGCCTTGTGGAAGCAGGATTTCGCGTAGCCATCGCTGAACAAGTTGAGGGCGATAAAAATGGGCCTGGGAAAGGCCTTATGAGCCGCATGATATCGCGTATTGTCTCTCCAGGAACCGGTGGCCTTACAGCCCCCACAAGCACCGAAGGACGCGGCACTCATACTTTTTTCGCTGCCATTACCCGGGAAAAAGAACACTATGGTCTTGTCTATGGTCTTGCCCTTCTCGACATTCAAACAGCACAGTTTCTCCTCTTTGAATCGAGCAACAAAGCTGCCTTTATCAATACCATTTTACGCTATGCTCCCAAAGAGCTTTTCATCCCTCACCACTTTATAACGCTCGAGCCTGAGCTCATGCATGAACTCGACTATGCCCTACGCCCACGTATAGAAGAAGATCGCAGCTTTCGCTTCGATCGCGAGCGTACAGGAGGGCTTACGACACTCCACAGCCACTTTCAGGTGCACACCCTTGATGGCTTTGGCCTTAAAGAGATGCATGCAGCCATCTGTAGCGCAGGAGCGCTCCTCTCCTATGTCCAGGGAGAGCTGCATATAAACACCTCACATATTCGCAAATGCTCTCCCATCCATGCTGAGAACCACATGCTCCTCGATCGGGCAACCCTTTCTCATCTCGAAATCGTAGAACCCCTCTCTCAAAGCAAAAAAGGAGCGCGCACGCCAAAGCGCACACTTTTGGATATCATTGATGCAACAAATACCCCTATGGGCGCAAGACTCCTTAGACAGTGGCTCTTAAGCCCGCTTTTACATGTACAAGAAATCAACGCTCGTCAAGATGCCATCGCAGAGTGCCTCAAACTTGCTCTGAGCGTTGATGACAGCCTCGCTCGCATCGACGATATCGAGCGCATAGCCTATCGCATTCAAGCAGGCCTTGCCGGCCCTCGAGACTATGTCGCATTGAAAGCCTCGCTGCGAGAGTGTGCAAACATAAAAAAATATCTTGATAATTGTACATCTCCACTTCTTACAACGCTGCGGGCAAAATTCGAAGTGAGCGTGCCTCACGTGGAAGAAGTTCATACACTTATTGAACGTGCTTTAGTAGATAATCCCCCTCTTCGCGTATCTGACGGCTCGCTTTTCAAACGCGGCTATAATGCAGAGCTCGATGAGCTCTACAACTTGCGCTCCAACGGCCATGAATGGCTCCATAATTTTCAAAACAAGCTTCGTGAAGAGCTCGGCATCAAAACCATAAAGGTGGGCTTTACCAAAATGTTCGGCTACTACATTGAAGTCAGCCGAGGCGCTAGCCAAAAAATGCCCGATACCTTTGTGCGAAGACAAACGCTTGTGAATGCTGAGCGCTATATTTGTCCTGAGCTTAAAGACTATGAAGAAAAAATACTCCAAAGCGATGCACGCACTGCAGAGCTCGAACAACAATGCTTCCAGGCCATCCAGGCATATGTGACAGAGAAGATAGCGCCACTTTTAGAAGCAGCTCACATAATAGCCACACTCGATGTCATTCGCAGCTTGGCAATTACTGCTGAGAAGCACCATTTTAAGCGACCCATCGTGGACAGCTCTAAGGGGATAGAAATTGTAGGAGGACGCCACCCAGTCATAGAAGCACATCTTACCACTCCTTTTACTCCTAATGACATTCATCTTGGATGTGATGAAAAGACGCTCATGTTGCTTACAGGGCCTAATATGGCGGGCAAATCGACCTATATACGCCAAGTTGCTCTCCTCGTGATCCTTGCACAAATTGGCTCTTTTATTCCTGCAGCCAAAGCGAAAATAGGCATTGTCGATAAAGTGTTTTCAAGAATTGGAGCAAGCGATGATATCGCCCGCGGTCAGTCTACATTCATGGTGGAGATGGCAGAGACAGCTTCTATTCTCAACCTTGCAAGCAATCGCTCGCTTGTGATTCTTGATGAGATTGGGCGCGGCACCAGCACCTACGATGGCATCTCCATCGCCTGGGCTGTCGCCGAATTCTTGATCATGAAGGGCGTAAAAACACTTTTTGCCACCCACTACTATGAGCTGACTGAGCTTGAAAATCACTTCCCTTGTGTCTGCAACTATCATGTAGCTGTCTCAGAACATCAAGATGGCATTACCTTCTTACATACTATTGTCAAAGGCAAAACCGATCGTAGTTATGGCATTCATGTCGCTCGCATTGCAGGACTGCCGCCATCTGTTGTTGCACGGGCAACTGTGATCTTGGCGGAGCTCGAAAAACAGAAAAGGGCGAGTCGAGCAAAGCCTGTACTCGAAAAAGGGACGCTACCGGCGCTGCCGGACTTGTTTCATTAGTACACACGTCATGTACAATTTTTCTACGAAAAATTGCACATGACGTTAGGTATAGTCTGTACCTTTTTCCTAACCCAGGGCGTTGCCCTGGGCTGTTGCAATTGTCGCCCTTCAGGCGACCTTGTGGGGGTAATCGCCTAACCCAGGGCGTTGCCCTGGGCTGTTGCAATTGTCGCCCTTCAGGCGACCTTGTGGGAGTAATCGCCCAACCCAGGGCAACGCCCTGGGTAAAGGACGTGCCCCTTTTCCGTTGCCTGAAGGGCAACAACAGCATGAACGGCAGCGCAAGGTACAAACTATAGACGTCATGTACAATTTTTCTACGAAAAATTGCACATGACGTTAGGTTATTCCTCATCGCAGGAGAGTGCCTGCACAAAACACACCGCCTTTCGCACCTTGTCGGGAAAACGGCTCTCAACATCAAGATCCTTAGAGTGATGATGTCTCCTACAATAGAGGCAATGTTTTTGAAGATAGCGTAGATATTCCCGTACCTCTTTCTTTTTGGACCCAATGAGAATCACATACTGTGGGGTTTGAGGACTTCTGTGACGCGATATTTTTTCAAGTGATCCATTCTCTTCTTTATTCCCCTTATGACAGATTCTTTTTGTCTTCCTAAAGATTGACCGCCAATGAGGAGACGGCAACTCTACTTCTTCAAAAAGGGTATTAAAAAAGGCATTTGTAAAATACGATCCACCCTTTTCCCATCTCTCTGTGCCCCTCTCAAATATAACTCGATCGCCATCCCCCCCAGAATATTCCTTGGGCTTTGCAGCAGAAGCCACAAGTACCCCACATCGTTTCAAGAAAAGCTTTCGGAAATTAGCAGCAATACGAGGATCATTCTTGCGCTTAAGCTCAAATGTTTTAATTGATTCCACGGCTTGAGAATCCTTGGAACTTAAGTTATTACAGCAATCAAATAAGACAAGCGTAAGGGCTGCCCTTTTTGCAAATAATTTCTCAATAGTTGCCGCAGCGTCTATTTTGCCATCGCTAAATCGCATACGTGGCCATATCATAGGCGTTTTTTTTGCACTGCGATCACCATGTCCAGTGAAATAAAAATAAGTATATCATCGGGTGCGACATGGGCTTCTTTTATCCATGCTTCAAGATGTGCACTCGTAAGCGTTTGATCCGTGCTTGTGATTTTTTTACTGTAAAACGCAACATTACATAACTCTGCAATATAAGAAAAACTCTCTTCTACAGTCGCGCAATCGCGCACAGGACTCCCCTTTAAATTTTCAGCAGCTGTATCTGCAGCAAGAAAGAGATGCATTGCTTTCGCAGATAAAGTCAGAGGAATAAAAAACTGCAAAATCAAAAATAAAAATCCAAAAATTCTCATATATGTGTTCCTTTTTTGTTATGTTCACACTGCTCTCACCGCACGTTTCAGCATAAAATATTGCTTAACACTCCTTTCCACGGCTTTTTTCACCGGCACTAGCCAGCGCCCGTGATATGCATTGACGTGTTTTTGTTCATACTCTCGAATCCCTGTTTTTGTTACGATATATCGCAATACAAACTCGGTGTTAACACCTGTCTTCTTCCAGTATGGTGTGAACGTAGCTGTAGCTACGATCATAGAAGTTTTTCTCTCAGCGTCCTCTTCTTTCTTAATGGCAATCTTAACAACCCGTGACTGATAAGGATAAAATGCACCTGTCTGAGACCCTAACACATATGTCGCATACATCACGCTATCATTATATGACCGTATTCGAAAAGGCCAACGTGCTCGTCCCAAATGAGGCAGACCTGAGAATCCTCCCGACTTTGTTGCAATGTTATCACATTGGCATGCAACTCTCATGATCCTATTAAGTGGCACATACCACATGGAAGAGGTATGGATATGTTTCTTCTGCGTTGTGAGTTTATGAGATCTCCGTTCTTGGAACTCAATACGAGCAGGCTTATTATCAATTGTAAAGAATAACTTCCCTTTTAAACCTTGCGCAAACAAATTCCGGTATCCAATTTCGTGTGTTTTAAGGATTAACGTGCCACGCCCTAACCACAAATGAACATCAAGCGGCGCTACATCAGTATGTGATATGGGATGAATTTTATATTTCGAGATATAGTAATATCCCACTGAACGTACAGCAATTTTATGCGTACGGTCTTTTCCATATAGAGAAGATATACTACAGACAAGTCCTAGTAATAGACTTGCTGTTAACAACACGGTTTTTATGGTAAAATTTTTCATGTTATCGACTCCTTTTGTATGTTTTGTCAAGATCTGCATTGATTATGCCAAACACAAATGGGTTTCGCTGCTACCGCAGCTCTATTGTATTTCATGCACCTGTAACCCCACGTTGCGCCGGCCGTAGCGCAGGCGCTACGGCCGTGCTCCACGCGGGGCTAATGAGCTTCCACCGCTGCCGCGGTGGGGTCCATATCAACTAGAAGCATGATATGTTATGCGTTTTCCTTAAGTTGACACCATTGGGCGTGCCCCGGGCTGTTACACTTTTTGGCCTTCAGCCAACTTGCGGAACCTTTTCTCGTTATTTAAAATTCGATTCAATCACATGAGTGTGGCTACCTTAAAAACACTCAATCCGACCGGTGTTTGCGCCCACAGATTTTTCTTCAACGGTAGCATATCATTCTGTGATTTGTCAACAAGAGAAAAATGTAAAGCGCACACAAGAGATATTTAAAACTGTCGCTGCTACCCCACGTTCCATTCGGGCTCGCTCTCGCTCGTCCTCATTGCACGCGGGGCTAAAACATAAATTTCGTCACTGCCGCGGCGGGACGTATTGTCCATCCTCGCTAAAATTCCTCACGTCTTTAAGAAAAAATGCATCTAGCACCCCTAACGCCTCTGACAAGCTCTCTCTGTAAGCTATCTCCTGTAGCTCTCCCTGTTAAAAAAAGCCCCCACAACCTCCAACTGCCCACACCCTAAGCTCCCGCTCTCTCTTGTACCTCAGCTCCTTTGACTACGGCGTGCTCCATAAAAAATGCAAGCGCCTCCTGAGCCCCAACCCTCCCTTCAGTCCAAATTGCAATCTGCTGCGCAGCTTGCCTACACCACATTTCAAAGCCAGAAATAGCAACAGCTCCGCGCGCCTTTGCCCATGATAAAAGGGGTGTCTCATGCGCTAAAACAACATCCACCACTCGAGTACCAGGATGTATGCATTCAGCCGTTATGGGAAGCTCTGTTATCGGCGTTGCTTGCACCAATATATCGTAGCCAGCAAGGCACGCCGCTTGCAAATCCTCAAGAGGCTGAACCCCCTCTTTTGCTGTTCGATTGAAAAACTGTACCTGGCACCCTCGCTTCTTCGCTGCAGCTCCAATGGCCTTCCCAGTGACTCCAGCGCCAATAATAAGGCAGCGTGCGCCTTTAAGTGGTCCATGTGCTTGCAGCGCATCCATAACAGCAAGGCCATCAGTATTCAAAAACTTCGTTCTTCCTTTAAAAAAAACAGTATTTGCATTCCGCAGCTGTTGTTTTAAGGGGGCTGTAATACTCAATCCTCTCGCAAGGAAGAATAAATGAGCCATCACTGTCTTACATTCATCAGGAGTAACTGTCAACTTCACATACACAAAATCAAGGCCAAAAAACCGAAATAACGCATTGTGCAAAATATGTGAGGGGCTTTTGTCAACGGGGTCGCCAAGTAAAGCAAAAAGCTTTGTCTGCGCACTCAGCTTATGAAAATGGTATACCTCTTGCATCTCTTTGTAAGAGAGCTGCCCCTCGGCCGTCGGCTTTCCCTCGAGGCATGCATAGGACATTGCCTCTTTGCCGCCAAAAAGTGGTTGTAGGATACGGGTACAGCGCCCCATTTCTCCCATGCAAAATGCAGTCACAGGTATATGAGGAGCCAAGAAATGCAAAAAGCAGAGCATGCGGAGTGCATCAAGTGTTGACGTTGCATAGGTTACTATTTTTACTCTGTCGCAGTCGCATAGAAACATATCAATATAAATTCCGGACAAGTCCTCAGGAGTGCACTCATAATTATGATATGATGCAATAATCTTTACATCAGGGTATTGCCTTTTCAAGCGTGTAAAAAGAGCCGAAGGCATTGTACAAGGCACATCAAGATAGAGAGGAGCGCAGGCAGCAAGCTGTACATACACTTCCTCATCCATGATGTGCGGTGCTGCGAGGATGAAAGGGATTCCTCTTCTTGCAATATCTTGCAGCTCATGAAATGGTATTTCTTGTAACCCATCGAGGCGTATTTCAATAAGATCCACATCAGCGGGCAATTCTCTAAGTTCCTCTACACAAGTAGGGCGTATAGAACAGACTAACATATAGTGCTTATAACCTCTTGTAGTATTCTCCTATCTACTGCATGGCAATACCTGCCCTTTTTTTTCAGCGGCTTTCCCATCCTCTCAAGCAGTACAAAATAAGGAGAGTGATGCTTCACCTTCTTGTCTCTCAATAATGCCTCCATCCACGCATTGAAGGGGTATTTTTGGGGTATCTTCAGAGGTAATCCTATACGCTTAATAAGGCTTTCGATGGTTGTATACTCAGAAAGAGGAAGATACCCGGAGAGGTGTGACAGCATACTCTCTCCAATAATGCCTATAGCCACCGCTTGCCCATGCGGGATCGTGTAGCCAGATAGCACCTCTATAGCATGGCCAAGGGTATGTCCAAAATTTAAAATATCTCGTATCTCAATATCGAGAAATACTATTTTGCGCCGTACACTATATTCTATCTGTTCAAGTACAATGGTTGTATCTCGCATGAGTATTGCCGAGAGGGCAGCGTCAAAGCGATATACATCATCACAAAGGATCGCATGCTTAGCCATTTCTACACAACCGTTCTGCATTTCACCGTCTGGAAGCGTATTCAGAAAAGCTACATCAACACCTACAAAGCGCGGATAATATATAGTCCCAATACAGTTTTTTACCTCTCCTACATTCAACCCATTTTTCCCCCCAATTGCCGCATCTACCATAGCAAGAAGTGTCGATGGAAAATAACAGACATCGATGCCCCGATAGTATGTTGCTGCGACAAAACCAGCAACATCCAACACAGTACCGCCCCCTACAGCTACCAAGAGTGTATCTTTATCACAGCCATAGGCAATAAGCTGATTTTCTATATGCTCTTTACTCTGTCTTGTCTTTATCCCTTCTCCCCCATCAATAGCGATCGTATTATCCCACAGGTGACATAGCTGAGACACCTGTGGCTCCACGACTCTATCCACCACTAACACCCTACGCGAATAGGGCTGCATAAAATCAACTACTGTTTCATTGTCAAACAAATTGACACCATACATGATTTGACTACGATTTTTTTTTTGCATTATAAAACCTTTTTTGCTAAAATTTGTTTATGCGTTATTTACTGTTTCTTTGTTGTCTTGTTGCCTTGCCTCTACATGTACTTACTCTGCATGCACTCACTCTGCGCGAGGAGTTTTACAAAGCAGAAAGTGGTGATTTCATTGTGTTTGCCCATCAAAAACAGCTGACCTTTTTTCATATTATGGAGAAGACAGAAAATGAGTGTACCATTGAAGAGATCACGGTGCAAGAAAAAGATATTGATAAAAATAATAGCTGGCAAGCGTGGCTTGCATCGGATGCTCCAGGCCATACTGCATGGCGCGTTTGTCGTGTGAGTATGACATCCGGAGAAATACTACGATCGTTCTCTTTGGTCGGCAGTAATTGGATTCAAGATTCACTGAACCCCCAATACTCCTTTTTGCCTACGCTGTTAAAGCTTCACTTGACCCTAGTACCCATAGAAGCAAGAAAGCGCATCGGCCCCCCACCAATGCCTGGTGAGCCTGATTTTCGAAAACTATGGCAGCCAAAAGTATATTACGAAGGGAGCGAGCAAGCCGTGCAGTGCCACGTATATCGTACTGAATGGCCAAAAGATGTCAGTGATCTCAGTGGCAGAGTGCTCTACATCTATATTCCTAAGCCCTCTTCTCAGGCCCTTTCTTTCTTCCCTTATTGGATTGAAATCACCGGCAATATTGGCAAGGTGAAACTCAGAGTTGTCGATTCTGGGCGCTTACTCTATAATCCTGCTCTAACGCTTGGGATACCTGAGTAATACGTTTCTTATGAACAAAAAAAATGCAAGCAAAATCATGCATGCCCTGTTTGTAACAACTCTCTTTTCCACAATATAAGTCACTGATTATCAGTAACTTATAAAACAGCTTCTGAGATATGCAGTTTCTTAGATGTTCATAAATTGACCTCTACTTATCTACAATACTAACAATCCATCTACACACTTCCCACACAAACAGAGGAAAAAATCGAAAAAATGGCGAACATTTAGAGAACTTATTGTAACCTACTACCCCTCGCAAGCTCAGGGCAGTAGGTTAATTATTGCTGTTATTGCCTTTATTGCCTTTGTTCTTATTTGCAAAATTTGATACACTTGGAGAATGTTTTCTCTACACAAATGTAAGCTCATATGGAGAGAGGCGATCAGCTTCTATAAAAAAACACAAAATACGCTACCAGATGAGGCACGTACACGTCTTGAAAAGCAAATAACGGCCCTTGATCAGGCTATACTCTCTAAGGATCGACTGCACGCAAACGACTATGCTAGCGAGCTTGACAGTTACCTAAAGACCCACGGTCACAAAGGTATGCTACGACGCTGTTTGGAATTCGTTGCCGTCCTTGCATGTGCTATCTGTATTGCAGGCATCGTGCGCTATACCTGGTTTGAGCTCTATGAAATACCCACAGGATCGATGCGCCCGACATTTAAAGAGCAGGACCGTGTCATCGTCTCAAAGGATGCCTACGGTATTAACACGCCCTTTCAAACATCGCATCTCTATTTCGAACCAGACCTGATACAGCGTGGCAATATTATTGTCTTATCAGGAGATGGTATCGACCTTCCCGATGTGGATACAAAATATTTTCTTCTTTTCCCTGGAAAAAAACGATACGTGAAACGCTGTATGGGCAAGCCGGGCGACACCCTCTATTTTTATGGTGGCCGTATCTATGGTATTGATAAACACGGGCAATCTTTTTCGACCATCCATTCCCCTATTGAACACATTCCCTTCTCTACCTTCGAAGGCAAAATTGATGAGAAAATACTACGCAAAGACTCTGAGCAGCAGTTTACCATCAAGCAGATGAATATGCCTCTTGCTCGAGTGACCTTTACGCCTACTACTGTTTCTGCAACACTTCTCGAACACAATCCTGCCAATAGCTATGGTGCGCTTTGGGGAATAAAAAACTATGCTGAGTGCCGGCTCATTAATCCACAAGATCTACCTGGTGAGGCCTTGGAAGCTGGCTACACGGAGACTGCCGCCCTATTATTTCTCGAACTCAAACACTCGCCTACCCTCATTACTGCGGAGGCGCTCCAGAAATGGCTTGAGAGACACAATACGGCTTCTCCAATATGCACCCACACGACCTGGATACCACTGCATGAGCAGGAACTTGAAGCGCTGAAATCCGGCCTCTACACTTCTCGCTTTATAGTAAAGAATGGAGCCGCTTTTCGATATGGAGAAGGGGATGCACCGACGGGGCCTTCAATCTTCCTTGGAAGCGATGTGCCAGATGGCGTATACGAATTTTTCAATGGCAAAGCCTATTCGATCAATTCACTCAGCATAAGTAAAGAGCTTGCCCCCTCACATCCTATTTATCCGAAAACACCAGCAGCACTAAAGACACTTTTTAACTCAGGGATAGAGCTCAGCCCCTTCACCAATCCAGGAGCTCGAGGGGCAGCGAGTAAGCGAACCTTCTTTCCCGCGCGCTACGCTTATTTTAGAAATGGGGTATTATTTACGATGAATACCCCCCTTTTGGCTGAAAACTCTCCTGTACTGTATCGCTTCCATGAGTTGGAAAAAGAGCGAGCTATACACTCTTCGAATTATGTTGCCTTTACAGATTCTGGCCCCCCATCAGAAGAGCAAATTAGAAACTTTGGCTTAAAAATTCCTGAGAAAAACTATCTTGCACTTGGAGACAACTATGCCAATAGTGCCGACAGTCGCTACTTTGGTTTTGTCCCAGAAAAAAACATTCAGGGCTCCCCTGTGTGCATATTCTGGCCTTTTGGCAAACGATTCGGCGAACCCCCACAACCTTCAGTCCCCTTCTTTCGCCTCCCAAATGTGATTGTACTGAGTATTGTTGCGATAATTGCCATCATTTTAAAGTGTTATTATAGTGACACGCGATATAGACGAATACTTTCACTGCCCCCTTCGCACGCGCGGGAGCAGTAGATATGACCATTTGGGCAATAGGCGATTTACATTTAAGTTTTGGCTGTCCTGGCAAGGAGATGGACAAGTTTGGCCCTCATTGGGTGCGCCATTTCGAAAAAATCCAAAAAGATTGGGACGACAAAGTAGCGCCTGATGATCTCGTGCTGATTCCTGGCGACATTTCATGGGCAATGCATCTAGAAGAGGCTGAAAAAGATCTTGCATGGATTGCTGAGCGCCCTGGCACCAAAGTACTCATCAAAGGCAACCACGATTACTGGTGGCACTCCCTTTCAAAAATTCGCAAAATACTTCCTCCCAGCATCCATGTGCTTGGAACTGATGCGTTTCATTACAATGACATCTCTGTGTGCGGCGCAAGGCTCTGGGATAGTCAAGAGTATACTTTTGCACCCTATATTCTTATCTCTGATACCGGCAATGAAAAAAAAGCAGCAAAAAAAGATAGAGATATCGAAGAAGATGAAAAAATTTTTCAGCGCGAAATTGGACGACTTGCTCTAGGCCTCCAAGCACTGCACAAAGATGCAAAAATAAAAATCGTGCTTACACACTACCCCCCCATTTCGGCAGATCTTGCTGATTCTACGGTATCAAAAATGGTAGAAGCTGCTGGGGTACACCATGTCATTTTCGGCCACCTCCATAACGTGCACGCCGGAAGTGGGGAAAAACTCTTTGGCGTCAAAAATGATGTAAATTATCAATTGACATCGTGCGATTTTCTTAATTTTTCATTGCTTCGTATTATTCCGTAGCGTAAAATGTCTGTTTTTGGCATAAGTATTGGGTCATGTGCAAATTTTCCTCCGGAAAATTGTACATGACGAAAATAACACAACAAGGAGAACCATTGTGAACATAATAAAAGCATTGATGACAATATGTATGATAACAGCGGCAATAACACCAGCAGTATCATATGCCGAGGAACAAACACAACCCTACTTCCAAGAAATCGATCCCAGGGAACCTCTTGATCCATGGATGCAATCTTTTGCAATTACGGAAAAATTATATGAAGGAAAAAGTGATTTTCAGGATATCTTAATCTTTGAAAATAGCCGTTTTGGTCGGATGCTTGCACTTGATGGCGTTGTTCAAACCACTGAAGCAGATGAGTTTATCTATCATGAGATGATTGTACATGTGCCCATGCTCACACATCCAGAGCCTAAAAAAGTGCTTATTATCGGTGGCGGTGATGGGGGCTCTCTTCGAGAAGTACTCAGGCACAAAACTGTCGAACAAGTCACCATGGTTGATCTCGATGGTCAAGTGGTGGATCTGTGTAAGAAATGGCTGCCAAATCATTCTAGTGGCGCGTTTGATGATCAGCGCGTAAAGCTTGTCATTCAAGATGGGACGCAATTTGTAAAAGAAACACAAGACACGTTTGATGTTATCATCTGTGATACCACTGATCCTATAGGGCCTGGCAAGGTGCTTTTTAGCTCGGAGTTTTATGCTGACTGCAAGAAAATCCTGAACCCCGAAGGGCTTATTTCCATGCAAAACGGCATACCCTTTACAAATGGTTTGGAAATAACCAGTGTGTTTGCCAACATCGCCCATGAATTTAAGCACGTAAGCTTCTATGTAGCGCCAGTGCCATCCTATCTCGGTGGCTATCTGGCCTTTGGCATAGCTTCAGAGAAATATTCCAATTATGCGCTCTCTTCGAAAAAGCTCTCCAAGAGACTGCATAGTGTGAAAGGATCCATGCGCTATTACAATCCAAAGATACATAAAGCTTCATTTGCTTTGCCAGAATATGTGAATCAGTATATTCCAAAAATCAAAAAGAAATAACATGTTTGAAGCTATCAATACCAAGGAAAGTTTTGCAAAACGAGAAGAGCGCGTCCTGCAGTTTTGGCAGGACAATGCAATTCTCCCTAAGTCTATAGCACAAAGAGAGGGAGGACCTCTCTTTTCTCATTATGATGGGCCACCTTTTGCAACGGGACTCCCCCACTATGGCCACTTGCTTGCTGGAACCATTAAGGATGTGGTTCTTCGCTACAAAACGATGAAGGGGTATTATGTTCCTCGTCGTATAGGTTGGGACTGCCATGGGCTGCCTGTTGAAAACGAAATTGAAAAGGCATTTAACCTCTCTGGCGCTGCCTCCATAGAAGCATTTGGTATTGCGGCATTTAATGAAGAGTGTCGAAAGATCGTACTTAGGTATACAAGTGAATGGAAGAAAACGACGCTCCGAATGGGCCGCTTTGTGGATTTTGATACAACCTACCGAACTATGGATCTTCCTTTTATGGAATCGGTATGGTGGGTGTTTCAGTCGCTCTATAAAAAAGGATTAATTTATGAAGGGTATAAAGTAATGCCCTTCTCTGCAAAATTGGGGACTCCTCTTTCTAATTTTGAAGCTTCTGAAAATTATAAAGACGTTGACGATCCCTCCCTTACAGTAGCCATCGAACTTCTTGGCGAAGAAAATACCTTCGTACTTGTCTGGACGACAACACCGTGGACCCTTGTTTCTAACATGGCTATCACTGTAGGCGCAGAAATTGACTATGTGATGATTCAAGAGAGTGCAAGCAGTAAAAAATACATCCTCGCGCGCCAGTGCCTTGATCGCTACTTTAAAGACAGTGTAGCGTATCAAATACTCAATGAATATTCAGGCAAAGCCCTTGTTGGCAAGCGTTATAAGCCCCTTTTCCCCCATTTTCAAGACTATGCAATGAAGGGCGCCTTTCACATTATTGCTGACGGTTTTGTCACCATCGATGAAGGCACTGGCCTTGTCCATACTGCCCCTGCCTTTGGTGAAGCCGACTTTTACGCCTGTGAAAAACATAAAATCCCTCTCGTTTGCCCTGTTGATCAAAATGGCCAATTTACAAACGCTGTTCCCGAATTTGTAGGCCGTTTTGTCAAAGACTGCGATAAAGACATTATTAAAATGCTGAAAGATCGAGGCAGCGTCTTTCGCCATGAAAACTGCCGCCACCGCTACCCCTTTTGCTGGCGCTCCGATACCCCACTTATCTATAAAGTTGTGGCGACCTGGTTTGTTGCAGTGGAAAAAATCAAAGATAAAATTTTAAATTCAAACGAACAAATCTACTGGATGCCCGAGCATATCAAGTATGGCCGATTTGGAAAATGGCTTGAGGGGGCACGTGACTGGGCAATTAGCCGCAATCGTTATTGGGGAACACCTATACCTATCTGGAGAGCCGACGATGGGGAGATAGTTGTATTTGGCAGCAAGCAAGAACTCGAAGATGCTACGAGTACAAAGATCCAGGATTTGCATCGCCATTTTATTGATGAGCTGACCTTTACCAAAAATGGCAAGCTCTTTCGCCGTATTCCTGAGGTATTTGACTGCTGGTTTGAATCAGGATCCATGCCCTATGCAGAGCAGCATTATCCCTTCGAGAATGAAACACATTTTAGGACAGCATTTCCTGCTGACTTTATTGCAGAAGGGCTGGATCAAACACGAGGCTGGTTTTATACACTGACAGTGCTGGCGACAGCGCTTTTTGAAAAGCCTGCGTTTAAGAATGTCATCGTTAATGGAATTATCTTAGCGGCAGATGGCAACAAGATGTCAAAGCGGCTTAAAAACTATCCTGACCCGCAAGAAGTGATCGATATCTACGGTGCTGATAGTATTCGCTTGTATATGCTGAGTAGCCCTGCTGTGAAGGCCGATGATCTCTGTTTTTCTAAACCAGGCGTGGAACTCGTACTTCGCCACGTGCTTTTGCCTCTCTGGAATGCCTATAGCTTTTTTATCACCTATGCCCGCTTAAACTCGTGGGAAGCCGAGGCGATCGACCCCACCTTCACGCCTCAGGCAGCCATCGATCGCTGGATGCTCTCACTGGTCCATAAACTCATTCACGATGTGGAAGGGGCCATGGATCGCTATGATTTGAGCCATGCTGTGCATCCCTTTGTGGATTTTATTGACCAGCTTACAAACTGGTATATACGCCGCTCAAGGAGGCGTTTTTGGAGTGATGAGGCAACCCGTGATCGCCATGAAGCGCATAAAACGCTCTATACCGTTCTCGTCCACCTTGTAAAGATTGCAGCACCCTACGTGCCCTTTATTGCAGAAGAGATGTATCTGAACCTCAGGCTCAAAACCAACCCTGAGTCTGTACATCTTACACACTTTCCACAGTATGTGGCAAGCGAACGGGATCTTTTCCTAGAAGAAGTGATGGCTACCGTACAGCGTGCTGTCAGCCTTGGTCACAGCCTGCGCAAGGAAAAACAGCTCAAAGTGCGCCAGCCACTAGCGAGGGCCTTTATTATCTCGGCAAATAGGCGAAACATAGAGCTCTTAGAACAGGAAAAGCAGCTTATAGCCGATGAGCTCAACGTGCAAGAAGTGGTGTTTTCAACTGATGAAAGTGGGTTCGTACGGCTACAAGCAAAGCCCAATTTCCGCCTGCTTGGCAAAAAAATTGGCAAGCTCATGAAGCAGGCTCACGCTGCAATTGATGCATTTTCCCAAGAAGAGCTTAACAAAATCATGCAAGGCGGGACGCTGACGCTTATTCTCGAGGGGCAGCAAGTGGTGCTTTTACCTGAAGATGTAGCTGTCGAGCGCATTGTGAAAGAGGATCTTGTTGCTGCCAACAGTGAAGATATCACGGTTGCCCTTGATACAGCACTCACCCCAGAGCTGATCTCTGTAGGCATTGCCCGCGAGTTTGTAAACCGTGTGAACACGTTGCGCAAGGAGAAGAATTTCAATATTTCTGACCGCATTCACCTCACGGTCGCTGCCCCTGCCGAAATCGAGCAGGCACTCAAGGCACACGAAGCCTTTATTGCGAGCGAAATACTGGCACTCTCGCTTACCTTTGCCCCAAATGACGGCGATGTGTGCGACATTAACGAGCAGTCTGTACGGGTGGAAATTCTACGACCCCTCGCGAGCTCGGGGCTGTAGAAAAATAATTCATACATCAGGCGACTGTTGGCTAGGGTGTCGCTGCTACCGCAACCCCACGCTGCCGCCGGCCGTAGCGCGAGCGCGCTGCGGCCGTGCTCCACGCGGGGCTAATGAATTTCGCCGCTACCGCATACGCGTCAGGCTAAGGCTGGAGTGGTGTCAACTTAAAAAAACTTGTAACCAATCAGAGCCGAGCCACGGTAGTGGCGAAATGCAGCTCTAGCCCCGCGTGCAGTGAAGGCTGCGCGCATCGCGCGCAGGCCGAGCGGAACGTGGGGTTTATGAGGCATCAATAAAAACGGAGCTGCGGTAGCAGCGACACAGAAATGTGTCTGCAACGACAATTATGTGCACTGACTAGGTCAAATACAATGGGTTTCGCTGCTGCCGCAGCTCTCTGTTTATTTCATGCTCCACAACCCCACGTTCCTTCGATCGCACGCAATGCGTGCGCTCTTCAGTCACGCGGGGCTAATGAATTCCACCGCTACCGCGGTGGGGTCCATATTGGTCACAACATGGTAAGGCTCTATACATTATCCCAATGGCCTTAGCCTGATGCGTATGCCGCTGCCGCGGCTCGGCTCCGATTGGCTGCAGGTTTCTTTTTAAGTTGACACCATTGGCCTTTTAGCCTGATGCATATATGCTGTCGCAGCGGAAGCGCATTAGCCCCGCGACAGATGTTTCCCTTTTCGTCCATAATGGCGATAAAAGTTGTTTTCATAGAAACATCAAATCCTGCATAATAGGTCATAGCTTACTCCTGAGTTGTTTTGGGCCGTTTGAGCCCTTGGTTTAATCGTGGAGGGTAAATATTGCCCTCTGACGTGTACTTTCAAGTACGACTTTAACTTAAGGAGTAGGCTTTTTTTGCCACCCCTAATTGCGCCGCGTTAGCGCGCAATTAGGGTATGTGACTGTAGGGAATGCGTTGCGTGCGACCGAGAGAACGTGGGATTGCGGTAGCAGCGACACCCATGGTATGACCGTAGGGTGTTGTGCATTGTGCTATGACGAGGGCACGGAGACAATGTATAGAGCCGTACCACGTTGTGGCCAATATGGACCCCACTGCGGCAGCAGTGGAATTCATTAGCCCCGCGTGGAGCACGGCCGTAGCGCGCTCGCGCTACGGCCGGCGGAACGTGGGGTTACAGGGGCGTAAATAAAAACAGAGCTGCGGTAGCAGCGACACTCACAGCATAGAAACGCATGGTATGAGGAGAAAAATCACAGATGACACATTCCTATCGGGTACATTTTTACCATTGTATTTGGTCGACAAAACAACGATGCGCATTCATCATACCTAAAGTGCAAATGCATCTCTACACATACATAAATGGCATTATTACAAATCAATCTGGTAACTTGTTAGAAATTGGTGGTATGCCAGATCATGTACATTTATTACTAAAACTAAGCGACGACCAGCAGTATTCTCATTTTATTCGGAACGTGAAAGCCAGTTCTTCATCATGGATACATAAAAATTTTCCTGATATGCAAGAGTTTGCTTGGCAAGAAGGATATGGATCTTTTTCTGTGAGTTACTCCGCCCTAAAAACTGTTCAAAATTATATACAAAACCAAGAAAAACATCATAAAAATATGACATTCGAACAAGAATATCGGCGTCTCTTGCAATTGCATGACACGCCATATGATGAGCGTTTTGTTGTTGGATAGGGTGTCGCTGCTACCGCAACCCCACGTTTCGCCGGCCGTAGCGCGGGCGCGCTACGGCCGCGCTCCACGCCATACTTTACCACACATCTTTAATAATGGCGTAAACCCCAAGGCTGGAGTGATGTCAACTTAAAGAAACTTGTAACCAATCAGGACCTCGCCACGGTAGTGGCGAAATTTGCCGCTCTAGCCCCGCGTGCAGTGAAGGCTGCGCGCATCGCGCGCAGGCCGAGCGGAACGTGGGGTTTATGAGGCATCAATAAAAACGGAGCTGCGGTAGCAGCGACACAGAAATGTGTCTGCAACGACAATTATGTGCACTGACTAGGTCAAATACAATGGGTTTCGCTGCTGCCGCAGCTCTCTGTTTATTTCATGCTCCACAACCCCACGTTCCTTCGATCGCACGCAATGCGTGCGCTCTTCAGTCACGCGGGGCTAATGAATTCCACCGCTACCGCGGTGGGGTCCATATCAACTAGAAGCATACTATGTTACGCGTTTGCCTTGAGTTGACACCACTCCAGCCTTAGACTGATGCGTATGCCGCTGCCAGTGAAATATAAATATGCTAGAACTGACAACGCGCTCGACAACATCGCTTGCAGCTCTTTTCGTCATGTGCTATTTTCCTTTCGTAAGAAAGGAAAATGGCATATGACGTTATCATTATTCCACTTCCCTAAGCTTGCGAGAGGACAACATCCCCCATACCTTACGGCCAATGTTGACTACCGTGAGCACAATGAGCGCAGGATACATAGTCTCCAGGATTGGCCCTAAAAACTGTGCAATACCAGAAAATTCAAGAGTCGACACAAGAAAAGCCACTATAAGGGTGCTCACTATCGCCGTGGTGTTGCCAATTTTTTCGCGAAAAACCTCTGTACGCAAAAATTCTGCAAACAGAGAAGTGAGTGCAATAGCCGTTGTCAAACATGCTAACACTACAGCAACGCATATGCAGGGAGCAGCAAAGAAGCCGAGTGAGGCAATTGCCACCTTGCCAAACATCTCTTGCGGACGAGCACCCTCCAGGAGAGGCGCATAGAACCAGCCAAGTAATACCAGAGCAAAGTATACCACATATAAGAGCACTGCCCCTACTACTGATGCTTTTATAAAAAATTTTAACGGTGACCCTCCTTCGCCTCGTTCAGAGCGTGTCTGCAACAGGTGTTTGATGACAAATCCTGAAAAGAAGAACGCAGCCACCAAATCCATCGTCTGATATCCTTTAAAAAAACCATTTGTAAAGGCCACAAAACCTTCAGACTGCATTGGAGCAGATACTGGAGCCTGATAGAGGCTGACACCGGTAATGCTTGCTACAGCAAGTAATAAAAAGGGCGTAAGGAACACCCCCAAGATCGACACAATCTTGTTTTTATTTGCCGTTAACAGATAAATGAGTACGCAGAGTACCAAGCTCGTCACTGGAAGCGACATAGATGGAAACAGTGGAAGACAGGCACCATGAATCACGGTGAGGCAACGCGCAAGCACTCCAAATGGTCCCATAAGCCCAAGTGCAATAAAAGAAAATATAAATATCCCCTTTTTCCCGAAATAACTAAAAAATTCCTTAATCTCGCCATTATATAGTGCCATACCCAGCATCCCAAGAAATGGAAAAATCACACAGGTACAGAGCACGCCCAATGAAGCCATACCATAATGGCCTCCACTTTCCATACCTATCGCTAAGGGGAAGACGAGATTGCCCGATCCGAAGAACATCGAAAAGAGCGCAAACCCCGTGCTTAGTATCAGTAACGTTTCTTTTTTCATAAACCTCCTATAATTTATAACAAAGCAAAAAAAAACCGCACCTCTTACGAGAGTGCGGTTTTGACTACCACATGAATTGGAATTTGTAGGTAAATACCAATTACATAGGCCCGCACCTCCAAAAGATGTGGCTCATAATAATCTCAACAATGCTCAGAGATATGTAATTGTTAGTACCCATACCCATACGGTATCTTAATCCTTGTAAATTGGTCATCTCCTAACTTTAGCAGACGACAATGACATTTTATAAAAATTTTAGCACATCTAATTATAATTATGCAAGGAGAAAAAATCAAATCAACACTTTATTTCCTGATTGATGAGTAAAAAGAAAACAATACACTGTATGCTACTGCTCGAGCGGAGCTCGGGCAGTAAGCATACAATGTTTATCACCTTACAACACGAACCCATCCGGAATGGATGCCCCGCGTGGCACGACAATAACACCATCGCGAATGAAGATATTGTCCCCATCATAGTTTGTGAGGTTATTTTTGTTGACAAGCTGCACGTTTTTGCCAATGGAGACGTTTTTATCGATAATGGCACTCCGAATAGTACAGCCAGCATCAATACACAGATTTTTAGCTGCACCGCCACCCATGTCAGAGGGCGCTGTATAAAAATCATGACCCATAATGTACGAGTCCTGAATCACCGTGTCGCGCTTTATCACAGCACGATGGCCTAAAAGGGAGTTACAAATCTCCTCGGCCTCAATAATAGTGCCCTCACAGACGATGGAGAGCTTAATTTTGGTATTATAAATTTTTGGGCCTGGCAGGTGGTGGCGATTGGTATAGATGGGCTGCAGCTCATTGTAACAGTCAAAAGGCGGCTCAGAGGTGGTAAGCGCCATGTTTGCCTTGTAAAATGAGCCAATCGTGCCAATATCTTCCCAGTAGCCATCATGCGCAAAGGCGGCAATGGAGCCACTCTTTACCTTGGTTGGAATCAGGTGTTTGCCAAAATCCTCCCGAGGATCATCTTGGAGCAGTTTAAAAAGAGCTTGCCGCTTAAAGAGATAGATGCCCATAGAGCCGAGATAGCATTTTTCAGAGTTGCTATCGAGACCCATCTTTTCGAGGGAGGCTGGAGCGGTCTTGAGCCTATCAAGATCGGCGCGCTCGCTTGGTTTTTCATAAAAATCAATAATGTGATGATCTTCATTGATTTTCATGATCCCCATACGCTTGGCATCCTGTTCATTGACTGCCAAGGTCGCAACTAATACATCGACATCCTTTTGTATGGCTGTCTGCATCATCTGCCGAAAATCTAAGCGATAGAGCTGATCCCCTGAAAGGATTAAAAAGTACTCTGCATTGGTTTCTAAGAGGTATTCCATATTTTGGCGCACAGCATCGGCAGTCCCCAAATACCATGTCGTTCGATCCATCTTTTGCTCGGCGCTCAGCACTTCTATAAATCCTGGCGAGAAGGTGCCAAGACGATATGCCTGAAAAATATGCTTGTGCAACGATGATGCCAAAAACTGCGTCACTACAAAGATTTTTTGTATGTCGGAGTTTAGGGAATTGGAAATCGGCACATCTATAAGACGATATCTGCCCCCAAAACATATTGCAGGCTTACATCGGCTTTTAGTCAATGGATACAACCTCGATCCTTGACCACCACCCAAGATAACACAGGCTACATTACTCATGTTTACTGGCTTTGGAGCTACCGTAGAGGCTATTTGTGGAGCTACTGTTTTTTTGACGAGAGAAGAAATGATAGTATTCATAATTTTATTTTCCTTATTCCCGTCGTATAGCAAATGGGAGGATTTTGGTAAATTTTTTTTTGTGTGGGAGCCGCGTGTGCGGCCCCCACACAAATGAGTTGGCACGCACCTAGTGTAAAAAAAATAATTTACAAAATAATCAAAAAATGTTTATATGAAGATATAAAGTAAAAATATAAAATTTGCTCATAGTGTAGAATCCAATTGGTTGTGCACTTAGAGTATAGAGGAGGTTTTTTATGGGTCCATTAGGTGATATAGGTTTTAATGTCTTTAGACAAGCTGTAACTGCACTCGCACGAGGTTTTCATTATAGAAACCCGGAGGACATAGGGAACGCTGCAGCAAATGCAGTATCAGTAAACATAGTAGCGCAGAATACGTTATCGCCACGAGAAGCAGAATATAACCCAAACGTTCCAATACAAAATGCGGCACAAAATGCGCGTGATGCACTGCAATATGCACGAGAGGCGTTGGAGAATGCACACACTATGCCATTAACGCCAGAACGAAAGAGTCTAATGATCGCTAATGTTCAGGCCTTTGTAGCGCTAGCGAGACATGCACAATCGAGTGCAGCAGACGTACCCCTTGATGAAGGGGCTGTACCAAACAACGAAACAGGGACTATACTGCATGATACTGTACGTAATATAGATATCAACGTTCAGGAGACACAACGAATAGCCACCGAGATACTGCGCTCCATACCTACACAAGTAGTAGTACAAGCAAGTCAACAGCAGCCGACACAAGCTCCGCTAGTAGCACTGCCCGCCACTCCAACTGTACAAGCATCATTAAACCAGATTACCAATCAACTCGCAAACATATCAAACAGAATACAGCAGATAGCAAACACAACCCCGGTATCATTACCTCGCGGGCCTAATGAAGGGGCTCCTGTAACCGACTTGGCAATGATCAATGAGCGACGCAGGCAGATGCACCTTGACCCACTGAACGAGCTACCAGCGTGGGCAATTGGAGGCCAAGTAAGGTCCTATATGGGGCAGATCGTATCTAGACCAGACAACCAGTATAGAGGCTAGGCTCAAGTTATTCCCAAAATCTACACTGGCGATAGAATTGAACTCGTATCGCGATCTACAGGCGCGCTACGAGTCCAAATATCCCCCCACCCTCTCCGTACTGCATCTCCCCAGGAAGCACCATAACTGGCTCGCCATCAAGCTCAAGACCAAGTTCTGGGGCTATTTTTTCGAGAAGAGCTTCGTTTTCTTCTGGGAGAATGCTACAGGTGCTGTACCAAATCCGTCCACCGGGCGCAAGAAGCCGTGCAGCACTCTGTAGCAACCTGAATTGCTGCTGTGTGAGCTCATTAATTGCCTGCTTTTGCAGCCGCCAGCGTGCTTCGGGGCATTTATAGAGGACGCCGCTATTACTACACGGTGCATCCACCACAATAAGATCAAATCGCTGCTCTAATTGTAGCTCTTGTAATTGGAGCTCTTCACCACGCCCACAATGCACTCTAGCAGCAATTCCATATTTTGTGAGGTTTTCTTGTAAAAGAGCCACTTTTGCAGGTGAGACATCATTAGCAACCAGCATGCTTGTTGGGAAAAGATCATGAAGAAGCACTGTCTTTCCACCAGGGGCTGCACACATATCTAAAATGGTTTTTGGTGGCTTTTCAAGGCGTTTTGCGCACTGCCATAGAAGATAGGGCTGCGTCTTGTTTTGAATGTAAAAAGAGGGCGATGCTGCGATAGCTCCAATGGGAGCACTGCCCTCAAAGACATACATCTGCCCATCTTGTATGGCATCCTTCAAAAGAGCACGGGTTTCTGCATTGGGGTCACATCTTAGGCGCGCCATGAATGGGCAAGGACGGTTTTCGGCCTGAAGAATCTTCTCGGCACGCGCTTGATCATAATGCTGCACGAGCTGCTCTACAAAAAAATCGGTATAGGAGTAGCGGTCAGCAAGGTTTTCAGGCACTTGGGCGTGTTCTCGATCAATATTTCGAAGCAGTCCATTTATAAAGCGAGCAAAATGGGGGCTTGCTGTTTCTTTACTCAGCGCTACCATTTCATTGACAATAGCGTGAGGGGGCATTCTATCCAGGAAAAACCATTGATAGAGAGCGAGCCGCAAAAGCACCTTTTCAGCAAGTTTTGCGGGCAGTTTGTGGTTTGCTGTGACTCTTTTTGCCTGATAGTCTAAATAACGCTGCATCCGTAGGGTGCCACAAGCAAGCTCATAAGCGAGGTCGACATCCAGTTTTGAAGGCGCTGCATGTGCTTTCCAGCGTGTTATTGAATCGTCGATAAAGGTGTGAGTGCGCTCCCACGCCATCAGCGCATGAAATGCCGCCGCACGGGAGGATGTTTTTGACGCCATAGGTTTCGCTGCTACCGCAGCTCTGTTTTTATTTATTCGCCTATAACCCCACGTTCCACGCAGGCTGTGCGCATAGCGCACTGCCGCGTTTCACGCGGGGCTAACCCCACGTTCCGCTCGGCCCGCGCGCTAGCGCCGCGGCCTTCACTGCACGCGGGGCTAGAGCTGCATTTCGCCACTACCGTGGCTCGGTTCTGATTGGTTACAAAACCCCACGTTCCACGCAGGCTGTGCGCATAGCGCACTGCCGCGTTTCACGCGGGGCTAACCACTGACCGCCGCTACCGCGGCGGGGCTCTACAGCGCAAAGTCGTCTTTAGACATCTTAGGCATGGCAGAATAAGCACAAATATAGTATACTCTTATTTAAATCATTTATACAAGTATGAATACGATACGTCTACCCATATATCTTTTGCTGCTCACCGTGGCAGGTCATTTTGCCATCGACTTCATGCTCAGTATCTGGCCTGTGTTTAAAACCATGGCAGGCGTCGATATTAAGGTCGCAGGCTTTATGGCTACCATTGCCGTCGCAGGCGGCGAGATGATGCAGCTCTTCTTTGGCAAGCTCATCGATAAAGGCTACCAAAAACCCCTCCTCTTCGTCGCACCCCTCCTGGGAAGTGTCGCTTTTTTCTTCCCCTATGTAGAAACACCCACCACCTTTTTCCTCTTTTTATTGCTCACCTGCCTTGGCTCCGCAGCCTTTCATCCCACAGCAGCAAGCATTGTAGGCTCCATCCAAGAGAGACGTGGCTTGTTCTTAGGCCTCTTTCAGACCGCAGGTATGGTTGGAATGGGGATTGGCCCCCTCTTTTTCGTTACCACCCATAACCTCCTCGATGGCCATACTGCTGTCCTGGCAGCGATTCCCCTACTCGTTGCCCTTGCCGTCCTGTATATTCCCCAAAAAGAGCACTCTGCCCTTGCAGTTAAGCCTGAGCATGCCTCACTCAGACTCGTTCTCAAACTCTTCCAAATTCCTGAGCTGCGTGCACTCTATTTCATCCAGCTTACCACACAAGCAATAGGCTGGTCGGTGATATTTCTTCTACCCGACTTCTTAACCTCCAGGCAATATCCCGAATGGATGGCCCTTGGTGGTGGCCAGGCAGCCTTTACCCTTGGTGCTGCTGCTAGCTGTTGCCCTATGGGCTACTTAGGCGACCGCTTTTCTCCTCCCAAGGTAATCTTTGCCTCCTGCCTCATGATGATAGCAAGCCTCTATGCCATGCTCCTGGCCCCAAATGACATGATAAGCACCACCCTCATTTTGCTGTTTTGTACCGGATGGTCCTTTGGAGGCCTCACCCCACTGGCCTTGAGCTCAGGAAGCGACTATGCCCCTAATAATCGCGGCCTTGTATCTGCCTTTTTACTTGGCCTCGTGTGGGTTGCTGCTGAAGCAATTGGCATCGGTGGCGGCAGCTTCCTTGCAAGCTCTTTTGAAACCGAAGGCCCAACCCTTGCACTTATGTGGCTTGGCAGCCTCCTTTGCGTTGGCTGCATTTTTGCCTGGAAACTCATCGCAAGCCCTCAAAAAATACCCGAGGAATTATAACATGAACAAACTTTTATTTTTATTTTTGATCCTTTACACCCCACTCTTCACTGAAGAGCTTGTGGTGACACTACGAACCGAGGCAGACCTTTTACCTACCTATCTAGGAAAAATCGAAAGCAAGAAGAGTGATTTTTCTGGTGAATACCTACATGCGCTCTCACAGGTACTCGAATATGATCTTGCCAATAATGGTGCCCTCACGCTGATCTCAGACAATGATAAACGCGCATTTCGTGCAGTAATCAATCAAGAAAGTTATGATAGTGACGTAAGCTTTCACCGCTGCAAGGAAGCCAAGATGATCTACTGGATCAAATTGAAAAATGAGGGAAAGGCGCTGAGCTGCAAAATCATTTCAGTGCCAGAGCAAAATAGCACGACGATTGTTGGCCTTATGCTCAGCGGCGACATTGCGAAAGACAGAAGAATGATACACACGCTTCATGATAGGATACATGAGGTGCTCTTCCAAAAACCAGGAATTGCCTCAACCCGTATTCTCTACACGCTAAGAAGTAGCCCTACTCACTCAGAAATTTATGAAGCAGATTGGGATGGCTACAATATAAAGCAGCTTACCCACGAGAAGAACTACATCGTTACCCCTGTTTTTGCGCCGCAGGGAACTCTAGTCTATGTCTCTTATAAGATTGGCCAGCCGAAGATTTACTATGCTACCCTACACGATGGCAAGTCAAAACGCCTGACACCGCTTAAGGGCAATCAAATGACCCCACAAGTGTCTCTCGATGGAAGCCGTGTTGCGTTTGCATGCGATACTACAGGCACCTCAGATATCTTTATACAAGACTTTCACCCCGTTACGGGGTCATTAAGTAAGCCGCGTCAAATTTTTGCCTCAAAAGGTGCGACCTCGGCATCACCTGTCTTTTCCCCAGATGCAAGTCGTATCGCCTTCGTATCCAATAAAGATGGCTCTCCAAAAATTTATGTTATGGATGTCCCCAAAGAAGGCGCCTCCATAAAGCAGCTGAAGCCCCAGCTTATTTCAAAAAAGATGCGTGAAAATAGTGCCCCTAGCTGGTCTCCTGATGGCAAAAAAATTGCCTATAGCGCAAAAGCACAAGGCAATCGTCAGATTTGGGTGTATGATATAGAGACGCAAAGCGAGACACAGCTTACCAATGGAACAGGTGATAAGGAAAATCCTGTTTGGGCATCAAATAGCCTTCACCTCCTTTTTAACGCAACCACTGGCAAGGAGACTGAGCTTTTCGTGATAAACATACATCAGAAGAAAGCAGTGCAAATTACCCATGGCAGTGGAGAAAAACGATTCCCCTATTGGGAAAAATCTGATAAAATAATGCCACTACCCCTCGCAAGCTCGGGGCAGTAACATCATTATAATTTACTCAAGGCGATATGCTTCAACGAAGCCTCAAGCCCGAAACTGTAAAAGGAGTATTATGCGTACATATATATTAGCAACAACATGTCTTGCTATGAGCCTTACTATGTCTTGTCGACGATCCTCAGACGAGGTATGGCGTGATACAAAATCTGCTGGCAGACATGTGAAACGAGGTGTGGGCACACTGGGAGGCAAACATGGAGAGTCCCGTGCGGTTGTCTCAGATGAAGAATTCTATGGTGCAAAGCCACAAGCCAAAAACGAGGAATTTATTGCCCTCAGTGATGATGCTGACGCACCTACCCTCACAGTCACACAAGCTCCAGTGCCTCAGCCAAAAGAGACTCCAGGCGAGCTTGGAAGTACCATTCCTGGTATTGATGCTTTTAAAGATCCAAGTGAAATTCCAGAACTTGCATCGCTCTTTCAGCACATTCACTTTGAATACAATAGCAGTCTTGTGAAAAGTGATGAAAACCTTGCCACTATGCAAAAAATTGCCACCTACATGAAATCGCACCCAACGCTCTACATATTCGTTGAAGGGCACTGCGATAAGCGTGGCCCTGCTGCCTTTAACTATGCACTCGGCGCCAATAGAAGCAATACCGTGCGCAGTTTCCTTATAAATGAGGGTGTCTCACCTGATCAGCTCTTTACGGTATCTTACGGCAAAGATCGCCCCCTTGTAGAGGGAGACTCCGAAGAGTTTTATCAGCTCAACCGCCGCGCTCAGTTTCGCGTGTATGAGAAGCCACAGCACGGATAACGTATGTCATGATCTGTCTCCCTGCGGGAGACTGATCATGAAAATGTGAGGCAAGAAAACGTGAGGCAAGAAAACGTGAGGCAAGAAAACGTGAGGCAAGAAAAATGTTTATTTACTTTTCAAAAAATTTGTTTATATTAGCTTTACTGTCTTTCGCCCCTGTACTTTTCTATGGGGACGAGGCACAAAACGCAGCTCTTCGCAAGGTGGCCCACACCCAACAGAATCACGAGACAGAAATTAGCACCATCCATCAAAAAATGCAAACTATCGATAGTTCTATCGATGCTCTCCGAGAAGAGCTTACCGCCCTTATCCAGGCAACTAAAACAGTGACGGCCGATGGTATACAAGGCACAGAAAAAAAAGCAAAATCACTCGAGGCCTCTATAGAAAAATGCGTGCGCGATACGCACCTTCTTAAAGATCGAACCAATGAATTAGTAGAATGCGTACAGTCATTTAAAAAAATGGCTGAGAGTGCTGTAGAGAGCACAAAAGTACACGCCAAACAAATACAAGATCTTGAAAGCGCTATGCGCTCCTTAGTGAAGGCCATTGACAAAGCAGCCTGTAGATGTTGTAGCACAGCGAGCGGTGCGAAATGCTCAGGCCCTGCTATCTATCGTGTCCAATCAGGCGATAGCCTTGGCAAAATTGCTAAAGAGCAGCATAGCAGTATTTCCGCAATCAAAGAAGCTAATAACCTGCGCTCCGATACCATTGTTCCTGGCCAAGAGCTGCAAATCCCATGACCTTACGAATTGGCATGTTTGATTCAGGAGTAGGTGGCCTGACAGTACTCTCTGAAGTAAAACACCTTCTTCCTCATAACTCTTTTTTCTACTTCGGCGATACAGCTCGCTGTCCTTATGGAGGAAAGAGTAAAAGCACGATCACTCGATACAGTCTTGAAAATAGCGCATTTTTGCACACTCTCGGCATTGATCTCCTCATTATTGCTTGCCACACAGCTTCCGCACTGGCCATTGATGCAGTGCAACAACAGCTTTCTATTCCCATCCTGGGCGTTATCGAGCCCGCGATTACTTGCGCCTTGCAGGCCACACGCACAGGCCATATTGGGGTTATTGGGACAAAGGCAACCATTGCCTCTCAGGTGTATGAGCAGAAGCTCAAGGCGGCGCATCCAGGTATTACTGTTACCTCACTTGCCTGCCCTCTTTTTGTGCCTCTTGTGGAAGAGCAGTTTCCCAATACGGAAATTATACGACTTGTCGTACAGGAGTATCTGCAACCCCTTAAAAACAAAAAAATAGACACGCTGCTTCTTGGCTGTACACACTATCCCTTGCTGCGGCCTTATATTGCAGAAGAAATGGGACCTGAGGTGTCGATCATTAATCCTGCTACCACCTGCGCTCAAGCGGCTCATACCCTCTGCCAGCAGCTTACACCGCACTCAAATGAGCCCTTGGAAGATCGTTTCTTTGTCTCTGATGATCCTGAACGTTTTCGCCATATCGGCGAGCATTTCTTGGGCTATCAGGTAATACCATTAATACCATCAATACCATGTACAAATTTTCCTGACGGAAAATTGCACATGGTATAAAAAAGTTCTATCACTTCTCTTTTTTCTCTCTCTATTAATTAAAAATAAATTTTTTTGTTGCTTTTTTTATTGCTTATGGTAAAATGAGATTAAATATGTAAGTGTATGTTTTGTTAAAAATATATTTTTTGGAGGTTATTATGTCGCTAACAAGTGATTATTTAATGCAACCTGGCATGGGTCCGGAAGGAGCCAGGCCAGCCAATGCTTTACAATTCGAACTCGGGGCCAATGCAAATGAGATATTACAAGCCTTATTTGCTGCAATCCATGATAGTAGATCTAATCCATTGACGAGAACAGCGCAACTCACTGGAGGCACAGAATTAGCGGAAGCAACCAATCATATTGCACTGGCAACCCTGTCAGATATTTACGATATTTTAGACCAGCGTTGTACTAACGATGAAACAGCGCGATCAGAGCGCACTGATCAAACATGGAATCAGAGCGAAGAGATCAATGAGCTACTACGGGCTGGATTTGCTGAAATTATAGCGAAGCGACAAAAACAACAACGCTCCGGATCTCTATAACCCCCCCCAAAAAAAATTGCTCCTTTTTCTATCCCTGCTGTCCCGTCAGGGACAGTAGGGATAGTACTAGCTCTCGACACCCCTGCCCTGTCTCGGCAGAAATCACATGAGTGACCTGTGTGTATCGTGGGAAGACTTCTGTAAAGGCTGCAATATGCGGAGCTGCCTCTTCGGCAAGGTCGCATTTGTTTAATGCGATCAGCATGGGCTTGTCAAGAAGCGATGAATCATAGGCTTTAAGCTCATGCTGGAGCGCGCTAAAGTCATCACACGGGTTCCTGCCATCATAGCCTGCGATGTCAATAACATAGAGAAGTACCTTGGTGCGCTCAATATGGCGCAAAAAGTCAAGGCCAAGGCCACGATTTTGATGTGCGCCTTCAATAATACCAGGAATATCGGCAATACAGATGCTGTGGAGTTCATCTATGCTGACATACCCAAGATTTGGCTGTAGTGTGGTAAAAGGATAGGCCCCTACCTTCACATTGGCACGGCTAAGCTGCTGCAGTAATCTTGACTTACCAGCATTGGGAAAGCCCACAAGACCAACGTCTGCAATTAATCGCAGCTCGAGCTGGATTTGGCGCGTCTCCCCAGGCGTCCCCTTTGTGGCAATATTGGGTGCTCTATTTGTAGAGGTTCGAAAAGCATGATTGCCTTTGCCGCCTCTGCCGCCCTTACATACGGTGAACGCCTCACCATCTTTTGTAAAGTCGTAGAGAAGCTCCTGTGTTTCCCCATCTGTTAACAGCGTCCCAGCAGGAATTTTTACAATAAGATCTTGCCCGTTTCTGCCCTGCTTACAGGCAGAACCACCTGCCTTGCCATCTTCAGCACGAACAGTGTGCTTATAGGCAAACCAATCCAAAGAATATACGTTGTGATCAGCTTGAAAAATGATAGAGCCGCCCTTGCCACCATTACCGCCAGCAGGACCACCCTTAGGAATATACTTCTCGCGCCTCCAGGCAATAACGCCTGGACCGCCGTCGCCAGCTATGCAAAGCGCATTCACACGATCTATAAACATGTATTTAGTGGTCGATCCCCTTTGAGGCACCTGCTCACGCAGATGCCTCAGGGGACCGACCACTAAAAAATAGTAACTTTATGATCGATCTCCCGTAGAGGAATTATTCTTTTCGAAAATTATGTTATTTGCCTTGCCCGAAGGGCAAGAACTGCAACAGCCCGGGACAACGCCCTTCCATATAACAGATGCAATCCCGTGTTATTTGTAGATAGGTGCTGCGATGCAGCGGGAGAACTAGGTACGAAATTTTACATCACGTGTTGAGGTACTTGCAAAATTCCGACTTGGGCCAAAATTCGCGCTTTTGTCGCTGGGCAAAAACCTTTTGCAAACCGCCTACTCGAGAGAGTATGTCGATTTGCAAAAGGTTTTCCCCATCACCAAAATCATCAAATTTTGTTTCCAACGGAATTTTGCAAGCACCTCATTTTTCACAGAAAAATAACACGTGATGTTTACACTTCTACAGGTGCAATTGAAATATATGTACGCGCAGCTTTTTTGAAAGCAACAAAGCCATCCTTCAGCGCAAAAAGAGAATCATCTTTTGCTCGCTGCACATTTTTGCCTGGATGCCATTTTGTTCCTCGCTGCCGTGCTAAAATACTACCCGCAGTGACAAATTCACCCGATGCAGCTTTAATGCCAAGCCGCTGTGAGTGTGAGTCACGCCCGTTGCGCGTCGATCCCTGTCCTTTTTTATGTGCCATTGTTTACCCCACAATATCTACAATTTTCACCTGTGCATATGTTTGCCTATGGCCAAACTTGCGATACTGATTCTTTCGTCGCTTATATTTCACAGCTTGAATTTTTGTTCCCTTTACGTCGTTGAGATACTCCCCTTTAACCACACAGCCACTTACTGTAGGAGCTCCAACTTTAATGGCACCATTGGCACCACCTAAAAAAAGCACATCATTAAAAGCAACGCTAGTCCCCGGCAGAGCATCAAATAGCTCTACATGGATCACATCGCCCTTTTTTACACGATACTGCTTACTGCCACTTCGGATAATTGCATACATACTCTAAGACCCTAGTAGTAGTATCTACGGGAAAATGTGCTTGGACGTTTTCCCGCAGATGCTACAAAAATACAAATAATAATGGTTTAGTATACACTGCGGCACCATTATCTTCAACTATAATTGTTGTTGCCCGTTGCCATGGGGACCACACGCATTGGCCAGGACTGGAGTCGAACCAGCGACACAAGGATTTTCAGTCCTCTGCTCTACCGCCTGAGCTACCTGGCCTTTAATACAAAAAAGATACATGACATCGTCTTTTCTTGCAATAGGTATTTCAGGTGTTTAAAACAACCACGTCATCATCTCCTCTGCACGCATACACAAAACCTTGTATGCAGGCGCGATGATGATTCTACCATGCTCAGTCTGTATATCATCCTCTTCGTCTCGAGTAACAATAAACGCTTGTCTTACCTTACACTCCTGCATAGCCACCTCAAGCGCCCTATACTCTCGCTCTTTTGTTTCTCGATCATGCATATGCCAGGCGGTCTGTATAAGTGCAAGACGACTACCATGCTTTGCAATAAAATCCACCTCGAGATTGTTTTTTGTTTTGTAATAAAACAGCTCAAGATGGCATCGTTTCAATTGCAAAAACACGGCGTTTTCGAAAAGCCTTCCTACGTTTTGAGAAAAGGTAAAAGTCATAGCATTAATTTGCCCCATATCTATGCCATACACTTTTTTGGGACTGCGAATTTGTGTTGCCCGTAAATAGGAAAACGCGTCGAGCTCAAATAAAAGATAGGCATCAGAAAACGCCTGGATATAGTCCTTCAAGCTCTTATCAGAACAATCAAAAAGGCTCGCTAACTTATTATAGGAAAAAGATTTCCCAAAATGCGATAAAAGCAGCGTAAAAATGCGCTCGAGCTCGTACGGCTGTCTTGCATGGATACGCGGCACCACATCTTGATAGAGAATCGTTTTTGTATAAGCGCCTAGTATATCAGCCGCCTCTTCATAATGTTTGTGTATAGCGACCTCAGGAAAGCCACCATATTGCAGATAGGTGTCTAAAAGCTTGGTTAATCTATGCCGCTCCTTCACTATCTTGATGGGATTTTCTATAGGAATTGCATGTGCAGAGGCCACTTCAGCAAAAGAGAGCGGAAACACATCTATCGGCAATGTTCTTCCAGACAACATCGTCATCAGATCTGCTGAAAGCAGTCGTGAATTTGAACCCGTGATCACGAATTTCACCTTTTTCATTTCATAATGCGCTTTGATAAATATAGGAAAGTCATGAAAAAACTGCACTTCATCAAGCAAACAATAGATTTTCCCTGTTGGCGAACACATTGTCAGGTATTCGTCAAAGGCTTTTTGCAGATAGGTGATATCTTTTGCATAAGGTGCAAAAAAAGGCTGCTCAAGATTTAAAAAGAGAATATTTTTGGACGGAATTTTCTCTTCTTGAACAAGATGGTTAATAAGCTGCTTAAGGATCGTGCTTTTTCCAGAGTGTCTCACTCCCATAAGCGAGACTACCATATTCACCTTCAAAAACTTAAGGAGTGTATGGAAACATTCGCGCTGAATCCCGTGTGCATAGAATTGCCCTTTCCAATGGGGATTTTGTGCACCTAAAACTTCTTGAAACATACCTATAATCCGAATAATTGACTATTTTCTCGGATTATACTCCGAATCAAAATATGCATCCAGAATTTTCTTATGTCCCGAAGAGAAGGCAAGTTTTGCACTTTCTTCGTAGGTATACCACTTGTATCCTGGCACATCACATACCTGCCCTACAGTAAAGATCTTGGGATACAGCGTGACGCGATATCGCGTAAATGACTGCTTGACCTCTTGAAAATCCTGACTAAAGACAGCTTCCAGCTGTAGCTCTTGCTGAATGGTATGCTCTACTTCATGGGGAAAGCGTCCATTTTTGGCTGCTGCAAAATAAGGAAACTCATAGAGCCCAGCCATGATTTTGCCCGCTTGGCCACATTGGAGGAGCAGCTGATCATCACATACAATAACAGCTACATCGCGAAAGAGGGTCTCGTAGATGGTTTTTTTGGAAGTAACAGGAATGGCCTGCTGTGTGCCATGGACAAAGCTTTTGCATTGCATCTTGAGAGGACACTCTTCGCACTCAGGCTTTTTCTTACATACTAAAGCTCCGAGTTCTATAAGCGCCTCTCCTATAACCCAGCTTTCCTGCTCTGGCAAAATCGAGTCTACAATCGCATGAAGATGCTGTTTCGTCTTTGAAAGTGATATGTCTTCTTCTATTTCATAAAATCGAGTAAGCACACGCACAACATTGGCATCAATGGCAACAGAGCGTTTATGAAAACCAAAGGACAAAATAGCCCCTACAGTATAGGGTCCAAGGCCTTTGATCTGTGCAAGCAGCTCTGGATCGACAGGAATTTCTCCACCAAAACGCTCGACAATCGTACGTGCAGCCTGAAGCAGCTGGCGCGCACGGCTATAGTAGCCCAGCCCTTCCCACACCTTCAGCACTTCAGCTTCGTTTGCACGAGCGAGATGATGAACAGATGGGAATAACGCCATCCATTTGTTGAAATATTCAACAACACGAAGAGCTTGTGTTTGCTGCAGCATGACCTCTGACACCCATACATGATAGGGTGAGGAGTTTTCACGCCACGGAAAGGCTCTTTTCTCTTGTTCAAACCACGTACGCAAAAGGTGAATAGGCAACGTCATAACATAGGGTAGTGCCATGTGCAACTTTTCCTGCCGGAAAAGTGCACATGGCGAAAATAATGCACATAGTACCAATGCTATGGGTTAGGCAATCCACCCCCTACATGTTGCCTGAAGGGCAACATGCTAACCCCCAGGGCAACGCCCTGGGTTATGCAATTTTACGTCATATGCAATTTTCTTCGGAAAATTGCATATGACGTCCCCTCTCATTTAACGTTGGGCAAATAAGGGTTTAAAAATGCGCCAAAAATGGTACCAATGATTAAGCCAGGTGATGCAATAAACACAGCAATGATCGCAACTATAGTAACATATGCGCGAAAAATACCTTCACGAGAAAAATGTTCTTTACACTCTACAAATTTTTCTTGCATCTCTTTTGAAAAGTAGAGGCCAGAAATAAAGCCAACGATAAGCCCGCCCAGAAGGCGTTCAAAAATCGAAAGCAAGAGTCCTAGAAACAAAATGACATATGCTACCGCATCCCATTTATGCGTCGATAAAAACTCCATAAACCCATTAAAATCATGAGGCGGCTCTTCACCGCCCGGCCTTTTATTTGATGGTTCTATACCCATAAATATTTTTTTCCCCCTTTACAGTTGTCTCTCTTATCTGATACAGTCTTTGGTGACTTATTGTCAAAGAGCTTCTTGCAAATTTCGCTTTGGAGGCAAAATTCGATGATTTTGCCCCAAATGGAATTTTTCAAGGAGCTCGTTAACTATATGGAAATAAAACCATCACACATACGTAAATGTATTATCATTTTAGGGGCCACCCTGATGTGCCTCATAGGGATAGCTGTCTACAACTATTTTTGTGATAGCACCTTGGCAACACCTATCCCACAGCCACCTGTGACCAAACAATTAGCCTCTTTGCCATATAGCTTTCGTGGCAAGGAAGACTCTTATAACTTCACGCAAAGTAGCTGCTTTCATCTTAAAAAATACCCCATGAAGTGGCAGCTACCAGATCTTCGAAGCCTCATTATTTCCTATGGCATTAGCTGCCGCCCAGATGCCCCCAAAAACAAGCAACAAATTGCGCTTGGCATCCGTGGGTATAATCAAATTGTATATATTCCTCTTGGCCAAAAGGCCTATCTTAAGGCTGACACGCGCGCCTTGGGCCGTTTTGTATTTAGCGAACAAAACAGCCCAACATCCCTCTGGATTGCTCCAGAGCTGCAAAACGGAGTCACTGCCGCCCAGGTACAGATGAAAGATAGCGATGGGAAAATTGTGAGCACTCCTGAAGAAGTCAGCTCCTTTGTCATCCAGGAGGGGGATTTGCCTGCTGCACCCAATGTTTTACAAGGCTGGACTATTGGTTCAGAGCGCGTTGACTGCTCACTTCTTGCAAAACAGAAAGCAAAATGGGTAGGCCAAGATCAGTTTTTAAGTCGCTTTGGTGGTAAAGAATATGCCTTCACAGTAGGCAGAGAACGCATTGAGTTTGGAGAAGAAGGCGCACGCTTCGTTTGTTTTGCCAAAGAGGGTGATCTCTTCTTTTTCGATAATGAACGATGGCAGCCTGTAAAAGAAGTGAGCGCATCTCAAGGAAAGCCTCTTTTAGAAGTAAAGAAAGTGGGCGAGAGCGCTATTTTGTTTACTCTTTGGAATGAAGATGGCACCTACAAAATCCCACTGGAGCTACACCGTAGCCCAGAAGGAATGGCATTTGCTAATCCTCTCGAAATCAAATTGGTAGGTGCAAAATCGCAAAAAGACTGGCTCGCCGAATATGAAAGCAAACGCTTTCCTTTACGCGTTGATGATTGGGTTCTTTTGAAAGATGGCCATATTGAAAAAGTGACAAAAACTGAGCAAATTGATGCCTATATTGAAGGAAATCTCAGGGGCGAGATGATTGTATTTGAAGGCGTAAAAAGGCAAGGAAGAGAGCTCTGTCTGAGTGGCGTGCGCTTTAATGACAATAAAACACAGTACACCGACGTTATGTGCCCCCTCTACAAAGCCCAAAATACTAACAGCAGCCGCGGGGATAAAAAAGAAACACTTCACAATCAAAGGCAAAATCGGCAAAATAAGAAACTCAATCATGAAGATGACGATGATGACGACGATGATGATATTTTTGATGATGACGATGATGATCTCATCGCAGATGATGATGGGGAAGATGTCCCTGATGATGATCACGATGAAAACCCTCCAGATACCGATGATGCTCAGGATGATGAAGAGGGCAAAGAAGATGAGGATTTTATGTGAGGTACTGGGACAATTTACCCCAGCAGCTCAAGGATATAAAAATATGCTAATAAAAGGTACTAGTAGACTATTCGTTTTGTTATTGACTGCAGTGTTGATGCTGCAATCAGCTCTTCATGCCGTAGATCTGGCAGAAAAGCGTGCAAATTTGGCAAAAGAGGCTTCTGCCCCAGCTGACAACCAACTGAAAGAGTTAAACCGACAACTGTCTGAAAAAAAGAAAGCGCTTTTGAAGCTGCAAATTGAAACCGATGAGCTATATAGAGCTGAACTTGCCAAAAATGCAGATCAGAATGCCATCGATGCATTACTCAAAGAGCGTGCTGGGCTTATTGAAAAGGCAAAAAAAGAGATTGCTGCCACAGAAATTACCTGGAAAGAAGTTGCAGAAAGCTTGACCGTTCAAGAGGACGATGGCCTCTGGCATCAGCCTGACACAACTATCGGACAACTTGTCATCGACTATGGAAGCACAGAACATGTCTATCTCATGCCGCCAGAGATTGCAGCACTCCATGTCTATGTGAGCTCTCAGCTTACCATTCCTAAGGCTGCCTGGACAGAAATGCTCGAGCTCATTTTGGCCTCTTATGGTGTAGGCATCAAGCCTCTCAACACTTTCATGCGCCAGCTCTTCTTTCTCAGAATGAATCAAGCTGATCCGGCAACGATTTGCAGCTCACCTGATGTGCTCAAGAGCCGGCCTTTGAACAGCCGCGTTTGCTATATCATCTCCCCACCTCCTGCAGAGCTCAGACGCATCTATCAATTCCTTGAAAAATTTGTGCCACAAGAACAAATGGCATTTCAGGTACTTGGCAGCAATATTGTAATGGTCGGGTATGTGCGTGAAGTCTTAGAGCTCATGAAGCTCTATGATTTTGCCCTCTCTCCAAAACAGGCTCAAGAATATAAAATTGTAGCTCTACAAAAAGCACAAAGCGAAGAAGTTGCACAGATTTTACTTTCCATATTTGAAGGAGTGGCCCCTAGAGAGGCACGAGAAGGCGCTTCTTCTGAAAAACGCTTTACCTACTTTCCACAAGATAGCTCCCAAGTATCAGGATTTCGCGTTATCCCTCTCAAACACCCAGCACATTCCCTCTTTTTGATGGGCAAACGCGATCAAATTGAAAAAGCTGCAGAAATTATTGCAGAGGTCGAAAATAGAATCAATGAAGTCCAAGAAAAAACCATTTTCTGGTACCCATGTAAGCACTCTGATGCAGAAGAGCTCGGCAAAGTAATCAGCCAAGTATATCTGAAAATGATTGCCATGCCTGGTCAATTTGCAGCTGATAGAGAAAAGTTTATAACTAAGCGATCTCGTGAAAAAATTGTCAACTTCAATCGCGGTGACAACGGTAATGTGCCACCACTTATCGTCACCCCTCCTCCTGTTGAAGCACCTGGCGAGACCATGAAAAAGAAGCAGGTAGATATCCATGATGACTTTATTGTGGATGTGAAGACCAACTCTATCGTTATGGTCGTAGAAGCCTTTGTGCTTGATAAGTTGAAAGAGCTTATTTATCTGCTCGACGTTCCCAAAAAGATGATTCAGATTGACGTGCTGCTTGTCGAGAAAAAGATGATCGACAAAAATGATTTTGGGCTTAATCTCTTACGCCTTGGAGATTACGCGAAAGATAAAGATAAGTGGGGTCTCGGCTGGAATGACAACAGACGAAAAGGTGGTAAAGGGATTTTACACTACATTATTTCCCGTGCCAATAATCACGCCATGCCTGCCTACGACATATCATTTAATTTTTTACTTTCACAAAAAGATGTTCAGATTAATGCGAATCCTTCGATGGTGACGGTCAATCAAACGCCTGTAAAATTTGCAATTGTTGATGAAATTTCGATAAATACAGGTACCTATGAGACCGATTCGAGGCGTTCACATCTCAAGAGCTCCTATGAGCGGGCGCAATATGGTATTACGATTCAAGTAACGCCTACGGTGCATGCTAAGGCCGAAGGGGAAGATGATGATGGGCATTCTAAATTCGTAACCATTACGACGGATATTAATTTTGATACACCTATCGAAAATAAAGACCATCGCCCTGATGTGACGAGAAGATCTATTAAAAACGAAGTGCGGATTAAAGATGGGGAAACCGTTATTTTAGGTGGGCTTCGAAGAAAAGAGGCGGGTGAAAATAAGGAAATGATTCCTTTTCTTGGGGAGATTCCTGGAATTGGTAAACTCTTTAGCAATACCTCTCTGACTGACAGTAGCACCGAGATGTTTATCTTTATTACCCCTAAGGTTATCCCTGATGCCACAGAAGAGTTTCGTGAAATGCGAAAAGCCGAACTCATGAAGCGCCCCGGTGATATCCCTGAGTTTCTGTATGAAATTGAGGTGGCAAAAAAGGACATGAAGAGAAAGCTCTTTGAAGGTGGGCTGAAAATGCTTTTTGGAAGAGATGAACCCTTTTACAACACACCACAATGCCAAAACTAAAATGACAACACTACAATGAAACATACTCTGCATACTATCACGCAAAATGTGCGTGCCTTTTTGGCTCCCTATCTTCCAACACAAAGACAGTCTGTTAAAGCGCAGTCTGCCTCTACCCAAAAGCCAATAGAAGCACAGCCTCAGCTCCATGTATCATTCAATGTGGAAGAGTTTAAAGCCAAGCTGCAGTCGCTCGGTATTGCCGTGTACCCAGACCTTGGCGCCTTTCAGATTGACAAGCAGCTGACCAAAAAAATCCCCTATTCTTTTGCGAAAAAGCATTTGCTGTTACCTGTGGGCGAAAAGGGAACTTCCCTACTCATAGCAACACACGATCCCTTTAACCTCGATGCCATTGAAGAGCTGAGGCTCATTGTGAATAGCGAGATCGAAACAGTATTTGTGCCCAAACAGGCAATCATTGCTGCTATTCATGAATACTACACTCAAGAAGGATCCTCATCTGACATAGCCCCTGGAGGCAAAAAAGATGATGTTGACTCCATTCAAGAAGAGAATCACGAAGTGTATGACCTTCTTAATGACTCTTCCGAGCTTGCCCCAGCAGTGCGCCTCATTAACTTTTCCATTGCAGAGGCCATCCAACAAGGTGCCTCTGACATTCATTTCGAACCACTAGAAAACGGCCTCCTCATTCGATACCGAATTGATGGTGTGCTGCAAAATCGCCTCTCACCTGCTCATGAGCTACAATCACAGCTCTTGACAAGGCTGAAGGTCATGGCAAAACTCGACATCGCAGAGCGGCGCCTGCCACAAGATGGTAGAATCAAGATGCGCCTCGGTGGCAAGCAAATTGACTTTCGAGTAAGCACCATCCCTACAGTTACTGGTGAGCGCATAGTACTTCGTATTCTCGATAAAGGCAATATTGTGCTCGGGCTCAATATGATTGGCATGCCAGAGTATATTCTTACTGCCTTTCGACGTGCAATTGATGTTCCCGAAGGTATTATCTTAGTAACAGGGCCTACAGGCAGCGGAAAGACCACCACCTTATACAGCGCTATCATTGAGCTACAAAGCGAAGACACCAACATCATGACCATCGAAGACCCCGTTGAATATCGCCTCAAAGGCATTGCTCAGATTGGCGTACATCCAAAAATTGGACTCACCTTTGCCGCAGGCCTTCGCCACATCCTCCGCCAAGACCCAGATATTATCATGATTGGGGAAATTAGAGATAAAGAAACTGCAGAAATTGCCATTCAGTCAGCGCTGACAGGGCACTTGGTATTTGCAACACTGCACGCAAATGATGCACCTTCTTCGATTGCCCGACTTGTGGATATGGGCATCGAGCCCTATCTTATTTCTTCATGTGTGATTGGAGCCCTTGCACAGCGCTTAGTGCGCAAAATTTGCCCTGCATGCAAATGCTCTTATGTACCTGAGGCTGATGAAAGAACAAGTTTTTCCCTCCCAGTAGGGACAGAGCTATTTCACGGCAAGGGATGCAATGAATGCTCTGGCTCCGGCTACAAAGGACGACATGGTATTTATGAATTTATGCCCCTGACACCGGCCATACGCAAGCAGCTTTCACACTCACCTGAAGCGACGGAGATCTGCCGAGTAGCCATAGAACAGGGTATGAAAACTCTTCGAGATCATGGAAAGGCGCTCGCTATGCAAGGGGGTACCACACTTGCTGAAATACTTCGCGTCGCTAAAAATTAGGATATATGTTACGTGACATCATATGTAATTTTTCGAGAGAAAAATTACATATAACGTCACGTAACGTAAATAATACACCATGAGCAGTTTCAAGGCCCTTTAGGGCCGCAATATGTATAGCCCAGGGCGAAGCCCTGGGGGGCAGGCCGCAGGCCTGCAAAAAAATCATGGAGGCCTGAAAGGCCGACACAAAGGAACAGGGATGACGCTCTATTCATATAAAGGCTTTACCCAAGAGGGAAAAAGGATCCAGGGTACCATTGAAGCAGGCTCTGATTATGAAGCCAAGGGGAAAATTCGTGAGCTGCAGATTATTCTCTCGGAGCTACGCGAGCAGCATGCCAAGAGCATAAAATCGCTTGCCTCCGATGTCTTGATTATCTTGACTTCACAGCTCTCACAGCTCCTTGGGGCAAAAATTCCACTCTATGAAAGTCTGCTCGCACTTGAAGAGCAATATCGCAACACCCCTCCCCATTTTATCATTTTATCGGTAACGGAGCGCATTAAATCAGGCTCTTCATTTAGTAAAGCCCTCGAAGACTTCCCCGACAGCTTTCCACCTCTCTATAGAGCCCTTGTGACGGCGGGTGAAGCCGTGGGCAATCTCGAGCTTTCTCTGAAGCGACTTACCTCACTCCTTACCTACCAACAGAAGATGAAAAAGCAACTTCTGTCCGCTCTCACCTACCCAATCTTTCTTGTGGTCCTGCTCTTTGTTGCCATTGGCGTACTTGTAGGCTTTGTAATCCCCTCGATTGAAGCACTCTTTGAAGATAAAACTCTACCCTGGTTTACGTCTGTAGTATTTGCCGCAAGTAAGATGCTACGTGCATACTGGCCCTTTATTGTTGCTACTTTTCTAGGCCTCACTTTCTTTTGCGTTTTTTATCTCAGGCAGCCCCACATCAAAAAGCGCATTCAATATGGGCTGCTCAAGTTGCCTGTCATGAAGCGCTATATCATTCATGCCTCCCTTGCTCGCTTTGGACGCACGCTCTCATCGCTTTTGGAAGGCGGATTGCCGCTTACAAACTCGCTTGCCTTTGCGACAGAGTCCCTCCATAATGCCCGCCTTGAAGATATTATGAAGCGAGTCTCTGATAAGGTCATCGAAGGAAAAACCATTAGCTACGAGCTCAGCCAATATAAAGAAATTCCCTTTCTTTTTTCTCGTATGATGAAAATTGGTGAAGAGTCAGGACAGCTTGCCCCCTTGCTCAACCAAGTGGCTGCTATGTACGAAGAAGAGACTGAGCGGGCTTTAAACCGCCTCGTCACCCTCTCTCAGCCCGTTTTACTCATCATTATGGGCGGTGCAATTGGGACAGTCATACTCTCGATCTTGCTCCCAATGAGTGATATTGGAAATGTTATGCAGCTATAGCATTGATCTACGATCAATGCTATAGCTGCATAACAATTGTGAAATAATGCGCTAGACTATTTATCTCTATTCATGATATACTGTAAGTTTAAATAAAAAAACAATTGCAATTATACCAAAAAAATCTTTAAATAAAGATAGGTATTTGCTATAAAATATTTAATTAACATAAGGTTCTATGAATAATATAATACCCAACGCTGAGACATATCAAACACGGATCTTGGCGATTTTAAATCAGGGGAATCTTCCTACCAATGCGCAAGATGAGCGCATCGAAGCTATTGTCACAGAAATATTTAATAATTTAGGTCATTCCAATGAAGTTCGCACAGCCGTGAGTAACCTCATTAATGCGCCTCTAGCGAGAGTATCAAGAATAGTAGATAGTGCAGCGCTGACATCTCAAATGGGAGCATTGACATTCACAATAGGTACAAGAACTGAACAGAAGAGCGAGCAGAAAACAGAGCAAGAAAGCCACCGCGCATCTGTTAAGACTTCTTCTATGAAGACCAGAGAAAAGCGTGAGACTGAAGCATACACAATCAGACATGCAGCGCGCGAACAAGACATCCAGAGACGACGAATCGTAGATGGATTAATACGGTATTTCCAACTACCAGCTGATTTCCGTTGGAGAGTCGATGTGTGGTATGACTTTACAAAGATGTCTGAAGCGGAACAAGCCCAAATACGACAGGCCGTCGCGAGCGATCCCAGGTGTACTGACAGTATCCAGACAGAATTAAATAATTTCCTGGCTGAAGTAAATACCTGCCGAAGCACCGTTGATAGATTAGCAGCAGCGTCAAATAATCTCCGTCAGTTTTGTGAAGCTGCCAACGGATTAACAGGTCGTCAAATCTACTTTGCTGCTTTTAGTCGCTCTAGATTTCCTGCAGGATATTCTCTCATTCCTTCTTACATGGACTCCTTAAGAATGGCCCTCAATAGCGAACCTCAATATATTCCAGATAACCTTGAAACTACCTTAAACAACTTGTCTTATAGATGCCCACCAGAAGTACGATCGATGATGATTGCTGTTTTAAAAAACCAATTTAGCAATAACGTTGCAGCTTTGAATGCACTCAATGCCGCTGCGAACGACTTGCCAGCCCCGTCACTATGATAGTAGCGAGGAAACTATGAGCGCAAAATCCAGTTGGATTTTGTGCTCATTGGTAGCCATACAGTGAATCCGGATAAAATATCTGTGAAATAATGCGCTAGACTATTTATCTCTATTTATGATACACTGTAAGTTTAAATAACAAATAATTGCAATTATATCAAAAAAAATCTTTAAATAAAGATAGGTATTTACAATAAAATATTTAATTAACATGAGGCTCTATGAATAATATAATACCCAGCGCTGAGACATATCAAACACGGATCTTGGCGATTTTAAATCAGGAAAATCTTCCTACCAATGCGCAAGATGAGCGCATTGAAGCTATTGTCACAGAAATATTTAATAATTTAGGTCATTCCAATGAAGTTCGCACAGCCGTGAGCAACCTCATACTGCCCAATCCAAATGAGGCCCCTCTATCGCGCAGAGAGAGAGTGGCAAGAATAGTAGAGAATGCGGCACTGGCGTCTCAAATGGGAGCACCGACATTCACAATAGGCACAAGAACTGAACAGAAGAGCGAGCAGAAAACAGAGCAAGAAAGCCATCGCTCATCTGTTAAGACTTATTCTATGAAGACCAGAGAAAAACGCGAGAAAGTAGCAGAAGCATTTCGACAAGCAGCGCGCGAGCAACAAATCACCCGGGATCGCGTTATACACGCAATAAGGAACTATTACTTATCCCCAGCGAGCGAATTTGCACTACGAACGGCTATCTCAGTATATACATCTTTGATATCATCACGAGAACAAGATCGCGTAATAGAGATAATTCGCACCTCTCCTCAATATTCTCAAGTGGCAGCGTCACTCGATAACTTTTTAGATATAGTGAGTTCTTGTCACAGAGCGGTTACTAGCCTAGGACAACTGGTAGATAATCCTCAGACATTTTGTGAAGCAGCTAGCAGATTAACACCTGCCCAAATATCCTTTGTTTTAGGGCATCATGAATTCCCAAACGGTTATAATCTCATCGGGCATGACATTGCTGCATTTAGATGCAGTCTTGAAACAGATTATATTTCTTTGAATATGGATAGAACCTTAGATCAAATACTCAATCGTGCATCTGGTTATCCTAAAGCTATATTATTCATAATTATCGATATTTTAAGAACTGAAGTGCGTAACTCCCAGCCTTCCAATAACACTGACGCTGCTTTAGAAGCACTTAATACAATCGAAGACCGAGTCAGGGAGCGCCCCTAATTCCCGTCGGAAATAATAAGGAGTTTATATGAATAACATAACACCAAGTATACCGAATCCTCAAGCCCAGCAAGTTCAAAATATCGCGGGAATTTTACAGTCAAATAGTTCTGAAAACGAACAAGATGTAGGTATTGAAACTATTGCCACGCAAATGTTAGCAGGAAATTACGCTTCTGACAATGTTTCGGAGGTGAAAAGCCGTATACTATCTAACTTAAACAATGTAAGTCCAGTTCTAAGCGCGAGAATATCGAGAATAGTAGATGCTGCAGCACTTGCATTACAGTTCCAAGGATTCAACTTCCAGGGAGAATTGACATTCGACCCGGGTATAAGAACTGCGCCAATAACAGTACCCATGCAAACCACAACACAGGCCACAGAACAGAAAAGGGAAAGAAAAACAGAGAAAACCCATCGTCAATCGATAAAGGGGTCATCGCAGGGCCAGAGCACTGTCCAGAAAACAACTACAATCAGTCCACATACCGCCGCATATGCGCGACAAATCGAGAGACAGCAGATTGCAGATCGCCTAATGCGCTATTTAGTATTATCATCTGAATACAGGTCCAGAGTTTCTGGTCCTTGGCAATCTTTTATTAACATGTCACCCACAGAAATAAATCTAATACGCAGCGCTCTACGGAACCATCCTGAATACAATAGTAATATCGAAAACGCGTTCGAGACTTTCATGTCCGCCATAGACACCTGCCGTCACGCAGTTGATAGATTGGCAGCAAAGTCAAATAATCTTCGTCAATTCTGTCAAGCTGTTAGTGACAGGGAATTAACGCAGCAGCAGAACTTCTTTATTCAAGATAGTCACTCAAGATTTCCTCCAGGATACAATAGAATTCCTCTGGACATGGCCACCTTGAGAATTGCACTTCGAAGAGACCCTTCCTATATTACTTCGGCTCTTGAGATAGCTTTAGAGGGCATGTCTTATAGATGCTCACAAGAAATACGATCAATGATGATTGCTGTTTTAAAAACCGAATTTAGCGGTAACATTGCAGCTTTGAATGCACTCAATGATGCTGCGAACAACTTACCAGCCCCGTCACTATGATAATAGCGAGGAAACTATGAGCGCAAAATTCAGCTGAGTTTTATGCTCATTGGTAGCCATACAGTGAATCTGGATAAAATATCTGTTCTTGTTTATTTCCAAATATGTTATAATTTATTTATGAATAAATCTTATTTTTATATGCAGATTAAAAACAAAGATAGATTTTAGTGTTTCAAAAAATGACTTTCCAGCTGCTTGGCAAATACTTAACCAGGTTGAGCAAAGATTGAATGCATAAGAGGGCATAAATGAAGGAGGCATACAATGAGTAGTATAAGTATAATATCGGCGAATGAGGCGGCCATTGAAAATCTTACACTCCTCGCAGCAGGACTCAGCTTAGAACCATCGCTATTTGCAATACCACCAACAGAACAAAAAACTGAACAAAAGAGAGAGCGTCTTACCACAACTACAAACCTCACATCGACAACAAGTAGGGAGAGACGTATAAAAGAGGCACACACCAAAAGGCAGGAGTTACGTAGTGAAGATCTCCAAATACACCGTTTGATGCAATATTTACAACTTAGCAGTCTTCCGAATCAAAATATCTCGCCTCAGATATGCTGTAGCCAGTTGGAGGAGTTTATGATACTACCAATAGCAGCAAGACAACGCATACAACAAGCTATCCTAAACAGTCCTCAGTACAATCCAGAGATCGCACAG
>Ga0207126_1010_pt1 | contig 62240 bp, 57 predicted proteins | sample Alteio_BWMinHeat_20_FD_153586 | JGI IMG/M metagenome (GOLD analysis project Ga0207126, IMG submission 153586) | Enriched cells from forest soil in Barre Woods Harvard Forest LTER site, Petersham, Massachusetts, United States -... | ecosystem: Environmental > Terrestrial > Soil > Temperate forest >...
TTTTTCTTCAATGCCAATTTTGATTTTCCAGCTGCAATAATACAGCCATCCTCATTTAACAACTCTCGTAAAATATCGAGATTGGCAATAGCATCATCGCGGGAAACAACTTGCAGATTTAATGGACCGCCTGAAGAAATAACAAAATCAGCTGAATTTTTATAATTTTCAAAATCAGGAGACGAACGAAATTGATCTAAGCTAGCACGAAATACTTTTGCATCACTCCCCATCTCAGCAAATACTTTTTGAGCTTCTTCGCATTGTGATTGGTCCGGTTCAATCAAGGCATAATTTAATGTCACACCCATTTCTTCAGCGGCTTCGATAAATTTTTTAGCAAGCCTGCCTTTGCCACCACCTGCATCAATCACAGTAAAAACAGTTTGTGGACGTTTTTCGATAATCATTTTTTTGAATGTATCAATCATGATGGGATCAATCGTATTGATATAGGAATCTTCATTTGCAGATTCTTTTGCCCAGGGCCCCAAATTGGACCAGTAATAATCTGGAAATGCCCTGGTTCCTAATCGCTCACGCTTGATCTGACGCATCTCAAGGCAATTATTCGGTAGTTTTTCAGCTATTTGTTTGACTAAGGCAAGCACAGAATCTGCCGTATCTTGTTTTACTACATAATACCTTTCATCATCATTCTGTTTCGTAATAGTCAAATAGTAATAAGGAAACCCCATCATTTTACAAATGCTTGAATTAGTAAATGCAGCAATTTTAATTCTTGCAAATTCTTCACTCATCTCCTGCGGAATACTTAAATTAAATGTCCATATAGAAAGCCCTTTGTTTCTTTGGTTCCCCTTTATTTCAAGACCTGACCTTGCCAATTGCTCCATTTCCTCTAATTCTTTTTCAATACCAACATCAGATGAACTTTTCATTACCCCCCCTCATTTGTTATAATTACACTTATTCATTATAGATGATTTCCCTCTTTAGCGTTAAGCCACTGAATCCGTTTCAAATCTACCAAACCCCAAACATGCTATAATACTCATTATAAAGCATAAAAAAACGGGGAATAGCGATGGTCAATAAAGATCCCTATACAGACAATAAAGAAAATGATCTTCCTACTCTAACTGAAGAAGAAAGCAAGATTGAAGAGCGCATCGCAGAGAAAATCAAAGCATACAGAGAAAAATATGGAAGTTTAGCGGAAACATCACCGATATTTTTTGTTGATTACCAACAGCACCTAGACGAAGATAAATTAAAAATAACGCTGGGTGACAAACATAAAGTAAATCTCGTCTTTTATCGAAGTAGTTCTGTCAGTGATGATAAAAACAAATGGGGAATGTTTAAAACAATTGATAAAGATATCACGGCGAGAAAACTTCAGGAAGTTGCCGATCTTGTTAAAAGAATTGATCCCCGATCTTATAAGGCATTAAATTTTTATATCCGCGGACATGCACCCGTTCCTGCTAGTCAAGCAAAAATAGAAGAATTGCTAACAGAGACGAGAGGAAAACTGAATCAACATCGAATTTCCGAAGAAGTAAAAGATGAAATCATCTTGCGGATAAGAGCTGCACTCCATTTACGATTACTCATGAATAATAAACCTCCCTTCAAAGATTTACCCCTTGATCAACGCAATCTAATGAAAGCAAGTTTGGAATATTTGGTTACCGGTGATCAAGGTATCAATATGATTGAAAGCATGAACGATCGCTATCATGCTACTATTTCCGCAGCAAGTGAAACCATGCGAAAAAATCCCAATGCAATGTCTAACTGGATGACCTTGAGCATAGGTATTGCCTCGACCTTAGCTGAAGATAAAAATGAAAATAAAACAGCCTCTCATTCATCGCTAAGTCAATCGTCTTTATTTACACCTGCGAGTAATATCAATGACAATGAACACCTTGCCATCCAAAAAATTAAAGCATTTAACGATCGAATTTATGCGCTTTCCAAAGAAAATAATGACTGGAACATAGGATGGATCGGCGGCCACAAGAAAATGATTAGCTCATCTGATGGAAAAGAAAAAATCATGGCGAAAGTTCCAACGACCATCAACGACATGTTGAATGAAATCGAAAAAGCGAGTAATCGAGAACAAAGTTTTCATCAAACCTGGTTGCAGATGGCCATCATGGCGGCGAGAGCTAATGAGCAATCACAAGAAAGTATACGCGTGAGAAGTGAAAGTGCAGAAAATTTTTATCAAAATAGCCTAGAATATTTAGGCATTGATCCCTTTGAATCACTGATAAAAATACAGCAAGCCTATGAGCAGGCATTCGCTAATAAAAAATTAAGCGCTCAAGAATTTGAAGAAGCGCAACGAATACGTCATGTGCTTATATCTGAAATAGGCGGAGAAATTAATTTTACAAAGGGAAAACGAGATCATGCACGCAATAAAAGACTTGCCTATCATGCCTTGAATTGCCTGCTCGCCAAGGCTAGCGAGGTCATCGATTCCCCTGAAATAAGCGATGGTTTTTCATCAAGCAAAGCTAAAACTTATCAGCAATTCTTCGAAAATCTTCCTCAATATTTAGTTGCAGAAAAGGACGTGGGGCTAAAAGCAGAAGATACTTATAAACAGAGACCTAAGTTGTAGACATTGATTTTTCTCTGTGGGTGTGCATACTAGGTGCCTTATATCGTTGAAAATGCGGGCATATCTATTTGTTTATATTTGCTTCTTTTTTTGATTAGTACTAGTTATTTACAATATGCTATAATTAGGCCATAAAACGATTATAAATTAATATAAACGAGGGGTTATGAAAAGTACTGGCGCACATCGCTTAGAAGCTGAAGATGAGCCTAAGAAAGTTCCTGCTGATCGGAATAAAAGAAGCTTGCTTCAAGATCTTCCTCGTCTCATCCTAAGGCTTAACAATGATATCGATACTAGAACGCCTGAAGAATATGATGAGAAAACGCCTGCTGATAATACCAGCATCCATGACATCACCAAAAGAATACAGGCGATGCGCAAGCATGGCTATATTGTTCTGCGAAAATATAAGGGCAAAGATGCTCAGGGTGAAAAGGTATATGAAGATGTATTAAGTCCCGAAGGTCGTCAAATCCTCATCGCCAAGCCAGGCACTGAACCCTTTCACAAATATGAATTTCAAATTCAAGCGCTAAGATATTTAAAAGGCATGCTCCTTATCGCCGGGCAAAATAGTGTCCTTGGATTACGAGCGAAAACCATCTACAACACATATTCTCATCGTCTTTCTGATGAAGCAGCCATAGAAGACATGGCTGAAGAATTCGCACAACTCTTAAGTGAAAAATTAAATATCAATGCAGCAGCTGCACGCTTTCAAGTAACTCTAGCTAGGGATATGGGTATTTTACTGGAAGATCATCCGGATATTTATACTGTTTCCAAAAATGCAGGGCAAATTACCATCGAAATAACAGAGAATGAAAAAATAAGCTCTGAGTACTATAAAAATAATTTAGCGCCTACTGAGGAAGTCACTATCGATGGCGAAGAAAAAACAGTACTGACACCCTGGTTTCGTAGCTTAAAAAAACAAGCCGATTTCACTAACAGACATGATACTTGGTTGGATAGCTTGTTTAATGACAATGTGATGATGGCAGAATTAGCAGCAAGAGGCGTGCCCGCACCGCCATCAGCTCGATACCTGCCTCTACCTGCTAATATTCAAGATACTAAAATCATTACTGCGACTGTTAGTAGAGAAGGTAACATTTCTAATGTTACCGTCACTTCATTTGTTCGAGAATCTACTGTCACTGCCTTTGATATCAAAAATGTAAAGGAACAAGAAAAATTATCTGCAGCAATGCTAGAAGAAGTTTTGACTAAACGCATAGAAAGAAAAATAGCAGAATACAGAAGCAAATACGGCAGCCTAGCGGGAGACAAACCCGAAACTTTTTTTGTTAATTACCAAACCCTATTATCACCGCATTATTTTGAAGAATATTTCTATCCCCTCCACAAAGACAATAATGCCAAGTTTGTCTCTATGGCAAAAGAAGCGATGAAAAAGGTTGAAGCGAAATTAGCAACAAATAAGAATTACGATTTTAATCTTGTTTTTTACCAAACCAATACGCCTATTAATAATAAAAGTGGCTGGTTTACGATTAAATCCTATGATGAGGATATTGAAACGAGAGAGCGTAAACTTGAAGCGGTTGCTAAATTAGCCAAGAAAGTCACTAGCCCTTATAATGCCACACTCCAAACTGCAGATATGCTTATTAGAGCTAGCGCAAAGGAATTCGATCTCACCTTAGAAAATGCCATACTCGGCAAAGATGCGATCACTGTGGGTGCCGTAGATAAATGGATGCGAGAGCTTGGTCGACAGTTAGATCAACGATTTAATTTGGAACAAGCGGAGATAGAACGGAAACGAACACTCGCGATAACGGAACTCGAGGAAATAGAAGTGCAGCGACGAAGTTTAACCTTGATGCAAGCAAGCTTTGTCGGGCTGCAGCAGAGGTTAGTGTCGATGCAACAAAACTTCACAGCGCAATCAGACGAAGAGAGTGTAGAAATAGAGTTACAAGAAGTAGAAAGTCTGTTAGGAAGCCGCACCAAACAATTAGGTGAAAAGCGCATAGAAGAAGATTTACAAGGATTAGAACAGTTGTTAACGGAATCTCAAGTAAACCTTGATTTAAAAGCCCAGCGACAAAAAAAATTAGAAAATCAACTCACGATGCTAGATCAACAAGAAGTACAACTCGATCAGCAACAGGAAACCTTCCCCCAAACAAAAAATGAAGTTTTATTGCGAATTAATGCTGCAATGCATTTACGATTACTGATAAATAAGCAAGCTCCGTACAAAGATTTGCCTGTTTATCAACGTAATCTGATGCGGGCTAGCTTGGAATTTTTACTCACAGGCGATCAGGGAGTCAGCTTGGTCGGCTGTAAGAGTGCTCGCGATCGTACTGCTATCTTTGCTGCAGCAGTCAAAACCATGCAGGAAAATCCACATGCAATGGATAACTGGAAAACCTTAAACAAGGGCATTATCAGGTCATTGGAACAAGGGCATCATTTCCGCGCGATGAGCTATCATGTTGCTATGGTCAAAGTGAGTGATGTGCATCGTTATTTTATGGATCAGCTTCCTAAAAAATTACAAGCCATGATAAAGCAGGCAAAACCCTTGTCCAAAAAATTAGAAGGACCAGGAACATTTCATCAATCCAGCGAAACAAAGATGGCAGATAAGGGCGAGAAACCTTCAGAAAAAAATAAAGGGGACCAAAAATCTCCAGATCAAACGCCGCAGCAGCAACCAGATAATGCAAAATCTTCGACGCACACTGCTATGACGCAGTTCAAAATAGTAGAAAATGAAAGTGCTTCCATTGAAATACTTAGGGCTATTTATCTTAAAATTAGAGAAAATACCAAGTCTAACGCATGGCAGGTGCCCAAAGAAGGCGGGCACGAAGTTGAATTTTACAGTATTGCTCCAAATGAAGCGCCTGTGAAGGGCAGAGTTCCAACTCATGTATATGCTATATTGAATGAAATTGAACTAGCAAATACGCGACAACAAACCTTTACTCAAGCTCATAGAAATATTGCTGTGATCTTCTCAAAGGCAAAAAACAAGAGCTTTACATATAAGAGAAGCAAAACGACCCGTGATTTTTATGACGGGGGCTTAAAGTCACTGCGCATTAATCCTTATAAAACGTATCCTAATATGGAGGCAGCGTATACGAATCGTCCTGGGGATGAGAAAATACTCGATCTCATTCATGAGGATGGTGGAGATATGTTAATGCCAGGAAATCATGAAATTACCGAAACAGCTGCTTACAACACATTAGCTTGCACTCTCGCTCAAGCGGACAAGATATCAACCCGTAATATGGCAAAAGAAATTTCTAAATATTTAATATTTGACAAGCCGCCCGTACAGGAGCCAAGGAATAATAAGAGAAAACATAGGAAAGAAACGCTGGAACAAGAACAAACATTAGAACAAGACAAAGCAAGAGACCCGGGCAAAGACAAGGATAAAGACAAAGGAAAAGAAAGAGACAAACCCAAGACACCACCAGGTGAAAGTCCTACGGGTCGCAAGTATCGCGGCCATCAATAGCCACCAACCGCCTATACTTCTCCATCAAGTCCTCGCTCGACTCAGGATTCCCAGCATCCTTAATAATACAGTCAACGGGGCAAACACTCACACATTGCGCTTCTGCAAAATGCCCAACACACTCCGTACATTTTGCCGGATCAATTTCATAAATCACTTCACCCTGAAAAATGGCTGTGTTAGGACAGGCAGGTTCGCAGACATCGCAATTAATACATTCCTCAGTAATAATGAGTGACATGTTATTTACTCACAAATTTTCGATGTAAAGCTGCGACCACTTGCGGAGGAACAAAGCCCGCCACATCACCATTCAGCGAAGCAATTTCTCTCACCAAACTCGAAGAAATATACATATACTTTTCTGCTGGCATTAAAAAAATACTTTGAATCGCCGAATTCAAATAGCGATTCATACTTGCCAATTGAAATTCATAATCAAAATCAGTCACGGTGCGCAATCCCCGCAAAATGACATTGGCGCCATGCTGGGTAGCAAAATCTAATAATAAACAATCAAAGCCCAGCACGCGCACATTAGCAAATCGTTTCAATACTTCTTGGCCAAGTGAAACACGCTCTTCCAAAGAAAATAAAGGTTGTTTATTGGGGTTGGCAGCAATGGCCACAATCACTTCATCAAAAATATTGGACGCGCGCTCAACCAAATCAATATGCCCGAATGTAAAGGGATCAAAGGTACCCGCATAGGCAGCGATATTTTTCATGTCAGACCTCATTTGTATTCCCGCAATCTAGCATATTCTGCGTTATAATAGGATATAAACCTTGTCATAATTACAAAACGAGCCCTATCTCTATGTATAAATTTAAATTTATTTATGATGAAAATGGCTTCCCGACGAGTATTGCCACTTCTTTGACGGGCTACGATCTACTCAATACCTCTAAATTAAACAAGGGATGTGCCTTTAGCCCTGAAGAACGTGAATGTTTTGACTTAACCGGCTTATTACCCAAGCAAATTGAAACACTTGAGCAGCAATCCATCCGCATGTATATGCAATACAAAGAACATGCTAGCAACCTGGCAAAAAATATTTATCTCAATGTGCTGCATGATTACAATGAAACGCTTTTCTATCATCTCGTCAATCAACATTTGGAAGAAATGCTTCCCATCATCTACACGCCAACAGTCGGTGAAGCTGTACAGCATTTTAGTCTTGAACATCGTAAAACAAAGGGGATTTATATTGGCTATCAAGATCGCCACCGCATTGCAGATATTCTTGATCAAGGCGTGCCGCCTGCGGTCGATCTCTCTGTGGTAACAGATGGTGAAGCAGTCCTTGGCATTGGTGATCAAGGCATTGGCGGCATCAATATCTCCAATGCAAAATTGATGGTTTATACCTTATGCGGCGGCTTACATCCTCATCGCCTTCTTCCTATTCAACTCGATGTCGGCACAAATAATCCGCAATTATTAAATGATCCCATGTATTTAGGCTGGCGGCATGAGCGTATTGTTGGGCAAGAATATGATGATTTCATTGATGCCTTTGTAAAAGCTTTAACAAGGAAATTTCCCCATATTTATTTACATTGGGAAGATGTGGGCCGTTATAATGCGCAACGCATCTTAGATCATTATCGCAAGCAAATTTGCACCTTCAATGGTGATAGACAGGGAACAGGTGTTGTTGCACTTGCCTGCCTACTTGCAGGTGTGACTGCAAGCGAGACTCCATTACAAGAGCATCGCATTATCATTATGGGTGCAGGCACAGCAGGTATTGGCATTGCAGATCAAATTTTTGATGCACTACGTCGTATGGGTCTTAGTGAAAAAGAAGCTTACTCTCATTTTTGGTTGATCGATAAAAATGGTTTATTAACCAGCGAATCAGAGCTGCAGTCCTTTCAAATTCCCTATGCGAGACAAAAAGATGAACTTGCCCATTGGGAATTAGCTAATCAAAATCAAATTGAATTGCGTGATGTCGTCAAGAATATTCATCCTACTATTTTGATTGGCTGCTCAACGGCAAAGGGTGCATTTACAGAAGAAATTGTGAAGCAAATGACGCATGCTGTTAAACGCCCCATCATCATGCCTTTATCAAATCCAACTTGTTTAGCAGAAGCAACCCCTGATGATTTATTACATTGGACTGAGGGCAAGGCCATCATTGCAACGGGTAGTCCTTTTTCTGATGTGCTTTATCAAAATAAAATTTATAGAATCGCACAAAGTAATAATGCCCTTGCCTTTCCTGGCATTGGCTTGGGCAGTATTGCAGTTAAGGCAAAGCATGTTTCTGATGATATGCTATGGGCAGCAACTGAAGCGCTTGCTCAATGCTCGCCCGTACATCAAGATCGCATGGCACCCTTATTACCTAAATTGGCAGAAGCTAAACAGGTAAGTAAGCAAGTTGCACTCGCTGTGGCTGAACAGGCGCGTAGGGAAGGCTTGGCACAAATTTCTGATGAGGTGGATTTGGTGAGTTGTATTGAGAAGATCACGTGGGAAGCGAGATATTTTCCTTACGTGAAGAAATAATAGATTGCGAATTAAGGAAGCTCGTCATTGTAAAAGCGTTCGTCGAAGTAATTACTGTGCTATTAATATATTTAATCCCGCATGATCAATCAGGTTCAATAATCTGAGTGCAATTGAATTAGGTTTTCTATTACCCTGCTCCCATTGTTGAATTGTTTTTGGTGTCGTATTCAAGTAGGCTGCAAAAACAGGCTGGCTTACATGAAAACGGTTACGCAATTTTTTTAATTGTGTTGGGCTATATGCTTTTGCTTTAGGCAAGCAAAGCGAATCAAAATTTGACATTGTAGTCTTGTCAACCAATCCTATGTTATGCAAATCTTTCATAGTTTCGTGCATAGCATCAATAATTTTGTTTGGCTTTTTACGTTTAATTAATTTCATGTTTTTTTACCTCCAATAAAACACGTTCTTTAATGGCATGTTGAATTTCTTTTTCTGTATATGAAAGCAATTTTTTTGAAACTTCTTTTAAAGATTTTTCTTGTGCCTTATCAATATTTTCAATTTCATTTTTTGAGAATCCGTAAACAAAGAATGCTTTTTTATGTTCTATAAATGCAAGGATAACTCGCTTCCCGCCACTTTTTCCGCGTCCTTCAATAGCAATTCTTTTTTTATATAAACCTCCACCAAGTACAGCACCTTTCAGTCCTTTTTCCATTTCCTCAACAGCATTTAGAAGAGATTGATCAGAGACATTCTCATCTTCTGCCCAATTTCCAAACCACCTTGTTTTATATGTTTTCATATATACCTCTATGCAGTATACCTCATTGAGGTATAACTTTCAATATTATATTATTTTCAAATCGTTATTTAAAATTTTCCGGTAACAGAATATGATATAGATATAATTTTGTTTGCTGACCGTTACCGACGACAAAATTGTCTAAATTTATACCTGGCATTTATCTATCCTCTATTTGTTTATTGAATTTATGAGCTCGGGAATTTACTATGCCATCGGAAAATAACAATCTTTTGTCTCACCTGGAGAAAATGATGCAAGCTTTAGACTTGTTAGGCATACGCAACTGGCAGCAAAAGAATAAGATACAAGTTTGCACACAAACTGTATTTGCTGTCGGCAATCAACAAGCTAATTTAATGATCATTGGTGAAGCACCTGGCCTTCATGAAGATCAACAAGAAGAACCCTTTGCTGGACGCGCGGGACAATTATTAAATAGCATGCTGCGAGCAATTAATTTAAATCGCAGTGAAGTTTATATTGCTAATATTTTACAACTTGATGAAGTCAATTTGTGCGCGCATTTTTTAGATCAGCAAATTAAATTAGTGCAGCCGAAATTATTATTAGCTGTTGGTACAATCGCTGCGCATTATTTATTAAAAACCAAATCATCACTGGAATCATTGCGCAATCAATTACATTATTATGGCGAAAATAAGACGCCGCTGATTGTGACTTATGATCCCGCTTATTTATTACGTAATCCTGTTGATAAGGGAAAAGCGTTTTTGGATTTGCGGTTTGTGCAGCGTAATTTGTAGTGAGAACGTTCGTCGTTGCGCAGACATCCGTCGTTGCGAGGAGTGCTTTTTACGACGAAGCAATCCAGGCTTCGACTTTTATCAAATATTGCTTTTTATATAAAGGTCGAAGCCTGGATTGCTTCGTCGTAAAAAGCACTCCTCGCAACGACGAACATTTTTATAATGACAAACACCGATACAAAATATCCCGCATAGTATTGCAACTAAACACTGCGATCAATCACTTCATTCACCTGACTCAACTGCTTGGCCAAAGCCCCGCGATTCGCCGCAACCACTTGCAAGGCACGCTCTCCCACACGAAGCCTTTCATCTGGATGCTGAAACCAAGCGATTAATTGCTTAGCCAGCGATTCTGCATCCTCAACTTTCACCATGGCCTTAGCAGAAAAAAATAATTCGCTAATTTCAGCAAAATTAAATAAATGCGGGCCTGTGAGAATAGGTTTTTGCAAAGCACCCGGCTCAAGCATATTATGACCGCCGCGCACAATTAAACTGCCGCCAACAAAGGCCACATCAGAAGCGCCATACATTAATAATAATTCACCCATTGTATCGCCCAGATAAACCGCAGTTTCTGCACGACATGGCTGCCCCGCACTACGACGCTCAGTCACAAATTTTTGCTCGCACATTGTTGCAATCGCATCAAAACGATCGGAATGACGCGGCACTAAAATTAATAAGGCTTGGGGATTCACCTCACGCAATTTTTGATGCGCAGCAAGAATAATTTCTTCTTCACCTTCATGTGTGCTGGCTGCAATCCAAATGAATCTATCCCTACCTAAAGATTCACGTAAGGCCGCACTTTTAGCTGCCAAATTATCCGGTAAAACCAAATCGAATTTAATATTACCCGTCACATTGACTTTCGATGGCAGCGCACCCAAGTCAATAAAGCGCTCAGCATCGGCCTGTCCATGCGCTGCAATCATGGTCAATTGCTGCAGCATTTCACGCGTTAAGGGTTGTATCCGCGCATAACCTTGAGCCGATTTTTCCGATAAGCGCGCATTCACTAAGCAAAGCGGAATTTGCTTCTTTGCACATTCTGCCACCAAGGTCGGCCACAATTCTGTTTCCATGATGACAGCAACAACAGGCTTCATTGCAGTCAGAAAGCGCTTTACGCCGCCAGGAAAATCATAGGGAAGATAAACATGTTTAACACTATCACCAAAGGCCATTTTGACCCGCTCAGTGCCTGTTGGCGTCATGGTAGTGACCAGCATGGGTATTTGCGGATAACGGGTTTTTAAGGCCTTTATCAAGGGAATAGCCGCAATGGTCTCCCCCATTGAGACAGCATGTACCCAAATGCAATGATCTAAATGAAAGGGATAGAAACCAAGCCGTTCAGATAAGCGTTGCCTATAAGCTGGTTGTCGACGCGATTTCCACCATAAGCGTATAAAAATCAAAGGCAAAGCCAGATAAAAAAGAATTCGGTACAAAATTCGCACGCCTCATTCATCCTCTAAGTTACTCAATTTAATCAGGTTCCAATGGTGCGCGAGGCAGTTAAAATTTGCAAGCCTGTATTTGTAGGCCTAGCCGAATAATGCTAGAATTTGGCAACTTTTCATTGAGCCTTGATTAAAACCTATGTCCTATGTTTTAGAAAAAGAATTACCTAATTTTAGTTCAGCTTCTATCCTCGTCATAGGAGATATCATGTTGGATCGCTATTGGTTTGGCGATACACAGCGTATCTCACCTGAAGCGCCCGTGCCCATCGTCAAGATTAATGGCATAGACAATCGCCCTGGCGGCGCAGCTAATGTTGCCTTAAATATTGCGGCCTTAGGCGCAAAGATCACCTTGCTCGGCATTACGGGAGATGATGAAGCGGCCGATATTCTTGCTCAGCAATTATCAAGCGCTTCTGTCAATCCTGCATTTTGCCGCAGCCCTACACTTCCTACGCTCATTAAGTTACGCGTCATCAGTCAGCGCCAGCAATTATTGCGTATGGATTTTGAAGAACGAAAATTAAGCCTGACCAATGACGATTTACTCGATCAATATAAAACGCATTTATTAAACGCGAATTTAGTGATTCTTTCTGATTATAACAAAGGCACGCTGTCTGACCCACAATCCTTGATCCAACTTGCACGTGCAGCTGGCATAGCTGTTTTAGTTGATCCCAAGGGCAATGATTTTAATATTTATCGACATGCCAATATTATCACGCCTAATCTAAAAGAATTTGAAGCAATTGTTGGGCCTTGCGAAAACGAGCAAAGCTTGATTAGCAAGGGCCGTGATTTACTGGCCAAGTATCAAATAGAAACTTTATTAGTGACACGCGGTGAACGCGGCATCACACTTATTCAAGCAGAAGATACAGCGCATTTTCCTGCTTATGCGCGTGAAGTTTTAGATGTCACTGGCGCAGGTGATACTGTCATCAGCGCCTTAGGTGCTGCCGTTGCTGCAGGCATGAATATCAATCGCGCGGCTTTTCTTGCCAATCTTGCTGCGAGTATTGCCGTCGGTAAATTAGGCGCAAGCAGTGTCAGCCTCCCTGAATTACAAGCTGCCTTAGTCAACAAAGCGAGCATTAGCACAGGCATCGTCAATGAAGAACAATTATTGCATGCCGTTAACAAAGCACGTATGCAAGGCCGGAAAATTGTTTTCACTAATGGTTGTTTTGATATCTTACATGCAGGTCATGTTGTCTGTTTGCAATTGGCCAAACAATTAGGTGATTTTCTTATTGTTGCTGTTAACACAGATGACTCCATTCGCAAATTAAAAGGCGCTAATCGACCGATCAATCACTTGGATCATCGCATGACGGTGCTGGCTGGTTTGGGTGTGGTCGATTGGGTTGTTCCTTTTTCAGATGAAACACCTGAACGCTTACTGCGTTTATTACAACCCGATATCTTAGCTAAAGGCGGCGATTATCAACTAAACGGTGTAGTCGGTGCTGATATTGTACGTGCCTATGGCGGTGAAGTACGCATTGTTGATAGTCAGATTACGTCGAGCACACAAATTATTAATCGGATTAAAAATGAGGAAGGAACAGTATGACTTCTTTCGAAACCAAGCATTTTACTTTAATTCAAGGCGCATTGGTTTCGAGCAGCGGAGAAAGCAATGCAACGAAGAAGTAAAGTAAAAGGCGAAGGTTTCGAAAAAAGTCTCATGGCTGAGCAGGGTAATCTCTATGTCATCGCTGCGCCCTCAGGCACCGGTAAAACGAGTTTGGTCAAAGCCTTGGTTGATAGCATAGCAGGAATTACCGTTTCTATTTCACATACCACGCGCGCAAAACGTCCCAATGAAACGCATGGCATTAATTATTATTTTATTCCAAAAGCTGAATTTGAAGGTATGATTGCTGATGGAGAATTCCTTGAGCATGCCACTATTTTTGATAATTTGTATGGCACGTCTAAAAGCTGGGTAGAACAAACACTGGCTCAAGGCACCGATGTTATTTTGGAAATTGATTGGCAGGGCCATCAGCAAATTAAACGCTTATTTCCCAAGACCATCAGTATTTTTATTCTGCCGCCATCATTGAATGATTTGCGTGAGCGACTGATTAAACGCAATCAAGATCATCCTGATATCATCAAAAAACGTTTGGCTGATGTACAAGCCACGATTCCTCATTTATACGAATTTGATTATTTGTTAATCAATGATAATTTTGATAAAGCCTTGCAAGATTTGGTTTTAATTGTGGAATCAGGGCGTTTATTGCAAGTTCGACAGGCAGCAAAATATGCTCAGTTGATTGAAGGTTTGGAATTGTAATACCTTTTTTAGCAGAATTCTTGTATGATGAGCCGATTTTAGTAAGAGGATATCCCCATGGCGAGAGTGACCGTAGAAGATTGCTTGAAAAATGTAAAAAACCGCTTTGAATTAGTCATCATTGCAGCTAAACGTGCACGCCAACTCATGCATGGTAAAGAAGCAAGAGTAGAATGGGATAATGATAAGCCAACGGTAGTTGCCTTACGTGAAATTGCCCTGGGTTATACTCAATTTAATGAACAAGAACATCGTCATGAAGAAACCCCAGCAGAACAATTAAGCAATGCGGTAAGTCATGCAGCAGAAGAATTAAATGCGCTGGATAAGCAACATGTGGAAGAAAAAACAGTGAGTGATATTAGTACGGATACGTCTACGCCGAGTGATCAGGAGTAGTTTATATAAAACCGTTCGAGACGGCGCAAAAAGCACCCTCACCCCCTGCCCCTCTCCCCTCGCAAAAAGCGCTCCGGAAGAGGGGAGCGTTCTAAGTTATTTCGAGGAGAAAATTTAGAACGCTCCCCTCTTCCAGAGCGCTTTTTGCGAGGGGAGAGGGGCAGGGGGTGAGGGTGCTTTTTGCGCCGTCTCGAAGGGTTTACACAAATCAGCCTAACACCTCCCCCACCCTCGCAAACACATCCCCCGCATCCGCATCGATAAGCCTCACATCCGGCCAAGAACGCAGCCAAGTCATTTGCCGCTTGGCCAATTGACGCGTTGCGATAATGACTTTCTCACACATCACTTCATAACTTATTTCACCTTGCAAATAAGCCCACACTTGACGATACCCCACTGAACGAATAGAAGGTAAATCAGCGGATAAATCACCACGCTCAACTAATTTTCTGACTTCTTCAATCAAACCCAGCGCAAGCATTTGCTGAAAACGCTCGGCAATTCTTGCGTGCAATTGCGCTCGATTTGTCGGCATCAATGCCAGTTGAGTAAAATGATAATTTGATGACGTAGAAGTTTCTTCCCTCTGCCATGCGCTAATGGGTTTGCCCGTTAAATAATACACTTCTAATGCCCGTTGAATGCGCTGTCTATCATTAACTTGAATACGCGCGGCTGCTTGCGGATCGACAAGAGCAAGTTCAGCATGCAAGGCAGCTACACCTTCTTGTGCCGCACGCTGTTGTAATTGCTCACGCAGTTTGTCATCTCTTCCTGGCAGCTTAGCCAAGCCTTGCAAGAGCGCACGAAAATATAACATCGTACCGCCTACTAATAAGGGAATGCGTTGATGGGCAAGAATATCTTGTATTTCGCGCAAGGCATCACGGCAGAATTGTCCCGCAGAATAAATTTCTGCCGGATCAACACAATCAATTAAACGATGCGGTGCCATATTTAATATTTCAGCGTTGGGTTTAGCTGTGCCAATATCCATGCCGCGATAAACCATAGCAGAATCAACACTGATAATTTCACAAGGATAATGACGGACTAATTCCACGGCGAGTGCTGTTTTACCCGATGCTGTTGGCCCCATCAAACAAATGATTGACATGCTTTATCGCCCGCGTAAAAACAAGGCATCCAATTCCTGCATCGATAATTCCACACAAGTAGGACGACCATGATTACATTGCCCGCTATGATCTGTTTTTTCCATATCGCGCAATAAGGCATTCATTTCTGGCATAGTTAAGCGGCGTTTTGCTCGCACTGCGCTATGACAAGCCAGGGTTCCTAACAATCGATTTACTTTTTCCTGTGCGCGATTGCTAGCACCATGCTCTAATAAATCTGTAATAATATCTCGGACTAATTGTTCAACAGGGCCTTCTGCAAGCAATTGCGCAACAGCACGCACGACTATTGTTTCCTTAGCCATACGTTCAACTTCAAATCCCAATTCATGGAAAAAATTTTGCTGTTGCTCAACACAATTTGCTTCGCGCTCACTCAAATTCAAAGTATGCGGGACTAATAAGGTTTGCATCAGCATATTTTTTTCAGCGAAGGCTTCTTTCATTTTTTCATAGACAATGCGTTCATGCGCCGCATGCATATCAATCATCACCAAGCCTTTTTCATTTTCTGCGAGAATATAAATACCTTGTAATTGCGCGATTGCATATCCTAATGGCGGTGCTTTTATTATTTCCGCAGGCTCTTGCTGCAAAGTTTGATATAAGGCAAGTTGTTCTCGAATGCGATTGGGTTCTGACATACGAGGCGCCGCGCGTGAATGCGTATGTGAGTGTGAGCAAGATGAAGCGCGCGCAATAGATGGCCTAGCTTCAATGATTTTATTTTCTATTGCGGTTTCTGGTAATGCTTGATAAGCATCGCCAGGTTTTACGCTTGCCAAAGCATCATGCACACTTCGCAAAATAAAATCATGCACTGATCGACCTTCACGAAAGCGCACTTCATGCTTGGTGGGATGCACATTAACATCAACCTGTGTCGGTAGAATATCTAAAAATAAAATATAAGCAGGATGACGATCACGATACAAGACATCTTGATAAGCCTCTTTCACTGCATGCATCACTAAGCGATCACGCACCATGCGGCCATTCACGTAGAAATATTGTAAATCAGCCTGACTGCGAGAAAATGTCGGCAAGGCAAGCCATCCGGTTAAACGCATGCCTGCACCTTCTGCTTCAATATGCACGGCTTGTTCAACAAAGGCTTCACCACATAAACTGCGTAAACGTTCTGTACTTTCTGCAAGTGAAGCTGCTTTAAAATACTGACGTATCGGACGTTGATTATGTTTAAGGGTAAAATCAATCGAAAATGAAGCGAGAGCAACACGTTTAATTAATTCGTCTATATGATCAAATTCCGTTTTTTCTGCGCGTAAAAATTTACGTCTTGCTGGTGTATTAAAAAATAAATCGCGCACTTCAACTGTTGTACCCTGAGGATGAGCAGCCGGTTGAAGCTCATGATGATTTGTCCCTTCAATCGATAATTGCCAAGCTGTTTGTGATGCTTGCGCTGAAGTCATCACCAAGCGTGAAACAGAAGCAATACTTGCTAATGCTTCACCACGAAAACCTAAAGTCATGATATGCGCAAGATCATCAGCGTTTTGAATTTTACTGGTTGCATGACGACTCAATGCCAGCGGCAAATCTTCTCGATGAATACCAGCGCCATTATCACGCACACGAATTAGACGTTGACCGCCTTGTTCGATTTCAATTTCAATTTGTGTCGCGCCTGCATCGACACTATTTTCAATTAATTCTTTGACAACAGAAGCGGGACGTTCTATTACTTCACCTGCTGCAATTTGATTAGCTAACAAAGGAGTTAAGCATTGAATTCTCTGTGTCATATTTTTCATCCCATTTTTTTTAAAATCGCTGTACCGCGCGGTGTACAAGCTTTTATTTTTACTAACCTTCCTGTTTCCGCGAATTCAATATCACATTGCAAATCTGGTGTTGGCAAAGCAGCCAAAGCATTTTCCGGCCATTCTACAAGGCAAATAGTTGTCGGAAAAAAATATTCGTGCATTCCCATCTGACCTAATTCATCAGGATCTTGTATACGATAAAAATCAAAATGAAATACCTGATGACTAGCAAATTCATAAGGTTCTAGCAATGCATAAGTAGGACTTTTCACCTTGCCCTGATAGCCCAATTGACGCAGAAAACCGCGCACAAATGTGGTCTTGCCCGCACCCAAATCACCCGATAAAAAAATAATCGCGCCCTCTTCTATGCAGGCTGCTAATTGCGCTGCTAGCGTTTGCATTTCTTCTGGGGAATTCACTTGCCGAATCATAATTGATTAACTAAACGTCTTAAATAAGGCAGTAGATCAGTGGCAATCATACCACGCTCACCTTCTTTTGCAGCCAAATCACCGGCTGCTGCATGCACGTAAACGCCTAATTTCGCCGCATCGCCAAGCGGGATATCTTGCGCCATTAATCCACCAATGACACCGCTTAAAATATCACCCATGCCAGCCGTTGCCATACCTGGATTACCTTTGCTGCAAATTACCGGCAAAGAAGAAGGCGCTAAAATTAAACTACCAGCGCCTTTTAATACACAGACACCACCATAGCGCTGCTGTATGGCTTGCACGGCAGTCAAACGATCTTGTTGCACAGCAGCCACTGTGCAAGACAATAAACGTGCTGCCTCACCCGGATGCGGGGTCAAAATCCAGTTTTTATGATAGAGGTTGGTTTGTGCTAATAAATTTAATCCATCTGCATCTAGCAAGAGGGGCTGTTCTTGGGTACAGACATAGGGCCATAAAGTTTTCGCCCATTCAGATTGTCCTAGACCTGGCCCCAAGATAATCACCTTGGCTTTGGCAAGCAGTGGTTTTAGTTCCTTCACTGAGCTTACCCCATGACACATGATTTCAGGGCAGGTCATATTCATCACGGCTGCATTCTCCGGATGTGTAGCAACCGTTACTAAACCCGCACCCACGCGTAGAGCTGCTTGGGCTGCCATGCGTGGCGCACCTGAATAGCCTTTGTCACCACCGACAATAAGCACATGGCCAGACAAGCCCTTGTGCCAATCACGCGTGCGCGGCTTGAGATAAGCCGCATAGGAAGAGAGTTGCGCCTTTTCAGCAATTGGTCTTACTTGTGAAAACAAAGCGGCGGGCAATTGTAAATCACTGACTGCTAACTCACCCGTATAAGCAAGCCCGCTACCCGTTAATAAACCTAGTTTTAAGCCAATGAAGGTCATGGTTGCTGTTGCTCGCACAGCTGTACCTAAGACTTGGCCGGTATCTGCTTGTATACCGCTTGGTGTATCTAAAGAAAAAATGGGCGCGCCAGTATTTTGCATAACTTGTATGGCTTTGACGACTTCATCACGCAAGGCTTCTTTGGCACCAATACCTAAAAGCGCATCAATAATGAGATCAGGATGCTGCAAGTTGGCTTTTTCATGAAAAAGCTCGGCAGGAATATCATGACAGGCGGCGAATGCCTGCTGCGCTTCAATGGGCATTTTTCCTTGATCGCCGACTTGCCAGAGTGTCACTTGCAAGCCGCGTTCATGGGCTAATTGCGCAAGAACGTAGCCATCACCCCCATTATTGCCGCTACCACAAAATATCGCGATTTTTTGCGCTTGTGGAAAGCGGCGCAGGAGAAAATCAAAGGCCGCCTTTCCGGCTCGCTGCATCAGCGTTTGACTTGAAAGACTAAAAGATTCCTGCGCTAGTCGTTCAATTTCGCGGATTTGCCGAACTTGATAAATCGGTATATTTGTTTGCACTAAATAGCGCCTTCAATACCAAAACCTATCATCAGTGTAGCAAAAACCAATAATAATCCTAGCAAGAATTTTCCGCCGCGCACGGTATAACCTTCAACAGCAATTTCGTGATGATAGCGTCCTCGCCAAACCATCAAGGGTGGAAAGAGTATCATCAATACAAAACAGCAAAGACCCGCATATTGAATGCCGCGTAAAAATGCATTGGGATAAAATAATACGACGAGTATCGGCGGTAAAAATGTGATGCCATACACAATCACATTACCGAAACCACGTTTTGCCACACGCAAACCATCTGCTAAAAAGTCAGATAAACTGAGGGACACACTTAAAAATGAAGTGGCCATGCAAATAGACGTAAAAAATTTGGCGATGATGGTAATGACATTTTTATTTAAGATTGTCGTTAAGGCAGCGACTAATCCGCTATTCGAACTCGATGATGCGGCCAAGGCTTTCAAGCTCGTGCTTCCTTCAAGTGGAATCACACCCATGATCACCATGTCCCATAAAATATAGCAAATGAGCGGGATCAAAGTGCCGATGAAAATCGCCTTTTTTAGTGATTTGGTATCTTCACCAAAATAGGAACGCAAACTGGGAATGATCATCAAGCAAGTAAAGGCAACGACGGTTGTTGAAATACTTGCTGGTGAAGAAAAATAACTCCACGAACCGCTATTCAAATTGAAGGTGGTCACAAAGGGAAAAATTAAGGCGATCAAGATAATGAGAGCGCTCATTTTTCCAAACATGAGACAGCGATTCACATAGTCAACAAAGCGAATACCGAGATAGACAATGCTGCCAAATAATAGGGTAAATAAAACATTGGAAAGGGGTCGTGAAAGAGGAAGACCAGCACTATTGATGATGTAATGAAATAAATCGCCGCCGCCCGCGATATAGGCGGAGATGATGGAATACAATAGCAAGAGATAGACGACCCAAGCGATGGCTTGACCAAAACGACCCAAGGTTGCGCCGACCATGCTTACCATATTACTGCTTGCGGGCAACCATAAATTCACTTCAAGAAAAAGGAAGGCGCAGGTCGTCATAATGGCCCAGCAGGAGATTAACAATAATGTTGAACCCCAAAAACCCAATTGCGCTGTCGCGACGGGTAAGGCGAGCATGCCTGCACCGATGGTTGTGCCAACGACTAATAGGATACCGCCGATTAATTTAGAACTCATGATGACCTCTTTTTTGTAATTAAGTTATATGCCCTGCGAGACGGCGTAAAAAGCACCCTCACCCCCTGCCCCTCTCCCTTCGCAAAAAGCGCTCCGGAAGAGGGGAGAGTTCTAAGTTATTTCGAGGAGAAAATTTAGAACTCTCCCCTCTTCCGGAGCGCTTTTTGCGAAGGGAGAGGGGCAGGGGGTGAGGGTGCTTTTTACGCCGTCTCGAATAGTTTGCCCATTATTTTACCACGCTCACCCCTATCATAGCTATCGAAAAAGCCATCAACAGAAACAAAAGCCCTCGGCCGCCAAATAATTTAAACCCATTAGCAAGATGGTGATGATAGCGACCACGCCATACCATCCAGGCAGGCAATAATACCAATAAAATAATGCTATAAATCCCCGCATATTCAAGCGCTTTAACAAAAATTTGCGGATAAAAAAGCACGATGGCAAGCGGCGGCAAAAAGACAAGGAGATGAATGAACACACCTGATAAACCCGCTTTTTCTTGCTGCAAACCATCCGCCATAAAATCGACCAAGCATAGAGACACACCCAAAAAGGAGGTCAACACGCAGATAGACGTAAATAATTTAATAAAAAAGCTGATGGATTGACTGGCTGCTGCATAACTTAAGGTATCCACCAAACTGCTGGTGAAAGTCGAATGCGACATAGCAATCAAGCCATGCTCACCCTGAAGTGGAATAACACCCATGATGATGGCATCCCAAATAATATAGCAAATCAAGGGAATTAAACCGCCAATTAAAATCGCCGTCTTTAGTTTTCGAACATCACTCGCAAAATAAATTCGCAAACTAGGTATGATGGTGGCATAACCAAATGAAGTGATCGTCACTGTAATTGCTGTGATTGAATTAAGCTGTTTCATATCACCTGTCAGCAAATTCGCTTTTGAAACCAAGGGTGCAATACATATCACGAGTAAAAAATAAGCTGCGAATTTGACAAACATGAGGCCGCGATTAGCATAATCAATGGTGCGAATTCCCTTATAAACAATGGATGCAAACACCAAAATAAAAGCGAAAGTTGCCACCCATCTTGGCAAGAAAAGATGAGCGCTTGCTAATAAGGAATGAAACAAATCGCTGCCGCCTGCGGTATAAGCACAGAGTAAAGAATAGAGTAATAAAAAATAATTTAACCAAGCGATGATTTGCCCAATAGGACCCAGTGTCGCCTTCGCCATTGAAATCATATTGCTATTCGTTGGCAGCCATAGGGTCACTTCTAAAATTAAAAATGCGCCGGCTGTCATCACCATCCAACAGACAATTAACAAAATGAGTGATCCCATAAAACCCAATTGCGCAGTCGCAATGGGCAGGGCCAACATACCCGCACCGATAGAAGTGCCTACAATGAGCAAAATACTGCCTAATAATTTAAAATCCACCGCCCTAACTCCTTTTTTATTAGATCGTAGTTTTATCACAGACGAGATGCAGTTAAAATAGCAGCCATGCAAACATTAGCCGCACAAATCAAAGAATGGGGAATAGAATTAGGATTTCAGCAAATTGGTATCACTGATACTGACTTATCTCGCTATGAAAAACGCTTTAAAGATTGGCTGACAAAAGGCTTTCATGGCAGCATGTCTTACTTGCAAAAACATGGTGATAGGCGCACACAGCCAAGCACTCTCATCCCCAATAGTATTAGTATTATTTCTGCACGCATGGATTATTTACCACCTGATAGTGATTTGCTCGCCACTTTGAACAATCCACGCAAGGCTTATATTTCGCGCTATGCCTTGGGACGTGATTATCATCGCCTCATGCGTAAGCGTTTGCAATTATTGGCTGACCGTATACAAGGCGCCATTGGTGAATTTGGTTATCGTGTTTTTTGTGATAGTGCACCCGTATTAGAAAAAGCGATTGCAGAAAAAGCGGGCTTGGGATGGATAGGCAAGCATACCAATCTCATTAATAGCAAAGCAGGTTCGTGGTTTTTTCTTGGTGAAATATACACTGACATGCAACTGCCAAGTGATCAGGAGCAATCGAAAAGTCATTGCGGCAGTTGCACTGCCTGTCTCACTGTTTGCCCAACGCAAGCCATCATTGCGCCTTATCAATTAGACGCGCGCCGCTGTATTTCCTATCTCACCATTGAATTACGTGAGGCTATTCCACTTGAATTACGCCCGCTCATGGGTAATCGAATTTATGGTTGTGATGATTGCCAATTAGTTTGCCCTTGGAATAAATTTGCGAAATATACGAAAGAAAAAGATTTTTATCCGCGGCATGATTTATCTTCGCCTGAATTAATTTCTCTTTTTCTATGGTCTGAAGCGGATTTTTTACAAAGAACAGAAGGTTCGGCGATTCGGCGGATTGGTTATGAATGTTGGCTGCGCAATATTGCAGTGGCGTTGGGTAATGCACCCTTTGATGAAAGTATTGTACACGCGCTTCAAAAACGCCTGCATCATGAGTCTGCTTTAGTGAGGGAACATGTTGAATGGGCGCTGTGGCAGCATCAGAATAATGCTATAATTCACAAATAACATAATAAAACGAGGAACAGAAATATGCACCCCAGAATCCAAAAACCAGAGTTAATTCATATAGGTCAGATGCACGAGCGTCCAGAACATACGCCTGAGCAGATAGAAGAAACCATTAAATCTCAACTGGCAGTTGCGAGAACGATTAAAAATATATTCAAAAAAAATCAAGGCCCAGTCCCTGTTGTGTTAGAAGCTTGCTATTCCAATATGGGATTTAAAGAGAAAAAACGATCCAGTTTTTATTTAAAAGCAGTATTTCCTTATGGATTACCTGAGAATTTTGAACAATTATCAGATCTTCAAAAAGATACCTTGTACTATTTCGGAGCTGTACAAATTCTTTTTTATCTCGATAAAATTCCAATGATATACAAAGCTTCACATGAAAAAATAGGCAGGGGAATTGATGAAGCTATTACCAGGGAAGCTAATAAACATGCTTTTCATAATCCTCTTTTTGCTATGGGAATGATGGCCGAAACGAAGGATGACTATTTATTTAAATTTCGTGAAGAAGAGGCAATCTCATGTGCCAAAGAAGCCGCTCAAGAATCTCACTGTAATAAAATCATTTTAGTGTTCGGTGACCTTCATAAATTTCAGCATTATTGCGGGCCAGAGGGAATTAAATACACAAAAATTTCTACGAAGAGCGGCTCCCCAGAAGTAGCCAATCAACCTAAGATCGTAGAAATAGAAGAAGATGATATCGTAGAAATCGAAAATGAACATAATATTGCAGAAATAGAATATGATATCGCAGAAACGAAAACTAAATTAAGTTTTGCACAAATAAAAGAAAAATTTGCTCAGGAAGATCTTGACGACTACATGGATGAAATAGATAGATTAAGCGCTATTATCATGAGTCCTGGTTCCGACCTAACAGATACAGCTAATTTTGAGGCTTTTTTGGAAATGATTGCCATCCTCAAAGATATTATTTTTACAGAAAATCATCCCTTAAAGGAAATGAATAATGCATCAACCATCCTTATTTATGGTGCAGATGCTCTTGCAAACATATTAAAACAATTTAATGTGCAAAGTTTAAATAAGCTCGATCTAACGATTGAAGAAGATTTAAAAAAGATAAATCGTGCAGTAGCTCCTTGGTATTCACTTTCACCTCTCACCCCTACGTTAAATATAGAATTAGACAGAATTGCTAAAACTGAAATCCAGAGATGGAAGAAACCCGAAGCAACTGAGGCTTCACAAGCACTACGTTTTGCTAATCAGTTATCAACCTTAAAAGTAGGTGAAAAGGCGGAGTATAAGAGTGGTGACTATCGTTTACAAATAGAACGTGTAAGTGCATATGACGATGTCGTATATACAAAAAAGGGGCCCTATGTCATGAGATTTGTTGACGAACATAATAAAGTAGTCGATAGCAAAGATTACAATGGCAGATCTGATATAGAATGGTTTGCAAAAGTAATAAAAAGAACTAAGTCCGTATATGAGGGATTACTTGAGGTGTTCCCGAGGGAAAAAGAGATGGTAAAACTCATCCTCACAGAACCTAAGCCATCTACGACTAGCAAGGATAAAACACAAAAAACCCCTGGATTTCATGGGTTTTATGAGAAACCCGTTTTAAGCGCAGAAGAAAAATTAGAAAGAGACAAAGCCCGAAAAAGAGTGGGAGGCAAAACGATTGCCACAAAAAAATCTAACTCTCCCTAATCAATTTCTCCCGATAATATTGCAACTCCGCAATCGAATCGCGAATATCATCCAAGGCCAAATGCCGCGATTCTTTTTGCAAGCCATTATAAACGCGCGGCGCCCAACGCAGGGCCAATTCTTTTAAAGTGCTGACATCAATCATTCGATAATGAAAATATTTTTCTAAAGCTGGCATATAACGTGTTAAAAAACGGCGATCCTGCCAAATGCTATTACCGCACATCGGCGACTTACCTTCCGGCACATATTTTCGTAAAAATTCCAGTGTCTCTCTTTCAGCCTGCTCTTCATTGACACGGCTTTCTTTCACACGTGTCACTAAACCCGATGAATGATGATGCGTCGTATTCCATTCATCCATTTGCGCCAACAATTCATTCGATTGATGAATCGCAAAAACAGGGCCTTCTGCTACAATTTTCAAATCACTATCTGTGACGATAGTTGCCATTTCAATAATATGATCTCTTTCAGGCTGTAAACCCGTCATTTCAAGATCAATCCAAATAAGGTTATCTGCACTCACTGACATAGGATGCCCTTCTTTCTTGTGTTATCTTGCATGTTTTGATATTGAGGCTAAAAACAATGTTTTTTGAGTATAGCACTTTCTTGCTTGTGATTTTCATTGCTTATTTATTAGGTTCAATTTCAAGCGCCATCCTTGTTTGCAAAATGATGCACTTGCCTGACCCGCGCACCCAGGGTTCCAATAATCCAGGCGCAACTAATGTCTTACGCATTGGCGGGAAAAAGGCAGCGGCGCTCACTTTATTAGGCGATGTTCTCAAAGGAACCATTCCTGTTTTATTGGCTAAGTGGATTGGCCTGCCTCAGGCTGTGATAGCCTGCGTTGCCTTTGCCGCCTTTATGGGGCATTTATACCCTGTGTTTTTTCGATTTCAAGGCGGTAAGGGTGTGGCGACACTCTTGGGTTGCTTGATCGCATTAAATATGGATGTGGCCCTTTGCTGGGCTGCCACTTGGCTCATTGTGGCTATTATCTCTCGTTATTCTTCACTCGCTTCCATGCTCGCCTCTCTCCTTGCGCCCCTTTATTTTTGGTATTTCACGGGGGATGTTGCCTATATTGTTGCAACGGCAGGTATGGTCTTGGTTTTGATTTATCGTCATCAGCAAAATATAGTGGATTTAATGGCGGGGAGGGAGAGGAAATTGGGTAGGCGGGTTAATGGCGGCAGTCAATAAAGTCATGATAAGCTATACTAAATAGGAGAAGTGCTAACGAGGAGCGCAAATATGAACAATAGAATCAAACAATTAAACGTCTATATGCCGCCTGACAGCGACGAACCCGATACCGGCTACGAGACCGAGGAATATGCTAGCGTACACCCGAAAGGAAATTCTGCTGGCACCTATATTGAATACGAAGAATCGCCAAATCTCAGCCCCAAGGATATTGCTGATCGGATATGGACTGGAATCAAAGAACTTGCCAAGGGTTATACATCCTTTGCGGAGGATTATGACCCTCGGGGTATGCAAGGCACAAAGGCAAATGTGACTTGTGTACATCAGGGCCATGTAATTACGGGCAATCTGGCTGATACCCTAACCATTGCCGTTGCCTACGATGAAGATGGGCAGGTACTCGATCTTAAAAATTTGACAGAGTCAACGCATCAGGACACTCATGAAAGAGAGAGAATGCGATTTGCGAGCGACGGGCTCACCGAGCTAGCTTTAAATCGGGCAGGACTAGCAAAACGAATGGGGATAACAAGAGCAATAGGACATAATGGATATAATTTAGAACCAAAAGCGGTTAGGAAGGTCGTTATTTCAGATGCCGCTCTTCGTATTTACCCATTGAAGCAGCTAGAAAGAGAATTAAATCCATCCAATACAAAACCCACTGCTAAAATTCAAATTATGCTTGTCTCTGATGGTATAGCTAAACTTGCCCCAGAGCAGCAGCGTATGGTTAATAGCCTACTACCAAAAGAAAGCATACCGAAGAATTACACTGTTCTTCTACACACATGGCTTCAATCTCTCAATAAGGGCAAACCTGGGCTGCTATCAGAAGAAGAGCTTGCTAATGGACTTGCCCAGAAAGCTCTCGAGGATGATCGTTCTCCAGACAATATTTCTGTTGCAGTCGCAACCTGCCATCCAAATGATTACTCTCATGCACATGCTAATAAGCGCAAAAAAGGTGAAGACAATAAGAAGCAAGAAAACGCTGGCAAAGAGAAAGACAAGGAAAAAGAATCCATCGATTCAAGCTACTCAGCAACACGCATCCTTGCCACTTTTGATGGCAAAGATGGAAAAATAGCTTCCAGTTATGCTGCGAGTAACGCTTGTGACATCTTGGATAATCAATTTCAAATGGCTCCAAGAAAGTATCGCGATCAACCACTAGCCGTAGCCAATAATCAAGATGACTTTAATCGTGACAATAGCCGCATGGACAAAACCATCACAGAAAAAACCGATCAAGACAAAGCTCTACAAGCAGACATGAGAGAGATCAATCAATATCTCACCCGACGTGCTTCAGAAACGACAGAGCGATATTTTGGCTTTGGCGGCAATGATTATTATGCGAGACGAAAAAGCTGGGAAAAGATATTAAGGGAAATGCGAAACGTCATCATTGGCGGTGAAGAGGGCGGCAGCGTAAAAGATCTGAGGAAATTGATTCAGGAAGAAATAAAAAAATTTACTAAAGGCCGTGGTCACAGAAGTGAGTATAGTGCGTGCCTGGCCAAGCTACTAAACCATATTCCTACTTATTTTAGAAGTGATGTTTCTGATATTTTTTTGAATATTGTTAATAGTCATATCAATGTTTATGAGTCGATGGATCAAATGAAAAAGGATGTGAAAGAAGAGATAAAGAAGACAAAGACATCTGGCAGTCGCTTCTTCACAAAAGAGACAGCTAAGCAAATCGCTGGTCAATCCCAGTATCAAACCGCTTTAGCGCAATTAGAGCAAGAAGATCAAAATGCTTTTCCCCAGAGCAATAAGGCCGAGCTCATCGTGGAATGGGAGAATCGTATAAATCGCTAATCTATTAGCGCAACTCATCCAAAGGCCAGCGTGGATAAACACTCACCGCTAAATCCTCCCGCTCGCCCGCCATGAGCCGCTGACAACCCACATAGGCAATCATCGCGCCATTATCCGTGCAAAATTCCAAACGCGGAAAATACAGTTTGATATCCAATTTTTCTGCCAAGGCTTGCAAGCCTGCACGAAGAGCAAGATTAGCGCCTACTCCGCCTGCAATGACTAAACGCTTCATGCCCGTTTCTTTTAATGCGCGGCGGCACTTAATCACCATGGTCGCAACGACTGCTTCTTGAAAAGCACAGGCAATATCTGCCTTGGTTTGTGCAGTCAATTCATGCTCGCGGCTGATATTCGCTGCAAATGTTTTTAAACCACTAAAACTAAAATCCAAACCTGGACGATCGGTCATGGGACGGGGAAAATGAAAACGCTTGGCATCACCCTGTTCTGCCAATTGAGCTAGCGCAGCCCCGCCCGGGTAGCCCAAACCCAGCAACTTTGCCGTTTTATCAAAAGCTTCTCCAACTGCATCATCCAAGGTATCGCCAATGATGCTATATCGCCCCAATCCTTCAACCTTGACTAATTCCGTATGACCGCCTGAGACCAAGAGGGCAAGAAAGGGAAAGGCCGGTGGATTTTCTTCTAAAAAAGGCGCTAGCAAATGCCCTTCCAAGTGATGCACGCCGATGGCTGGCACATTAAGCGCAAAGGCCAGTGAGCGACCCAGCATAGCACCGACCAAAAGCGCACCAGCCAAACCCGGGCCCTTGGTATAAGCCACCCCATCAATTTGCTTTTCCGTCAAACGGACTTGCTTGATGGTTGCTTGGATCATAGGGAGGGCTTTTTGCAAGTGGTCGCGGGAAGCAAGTTCCGGCACCACACCGCCAAAGGGCGCATGGATATCGGTTTGACTGTAAATAGAATGCGCAAGCAAACCCTGGTTTTGCTCATAAATCGCCACACCAGTCTCATCACAAGACGTTTCTATTCCCAATACACGCATAGATTACCTGCAAAATAGCCGCGCATCTTAGCATCTTTCATGCAAACAGTCTTTGCATTTCTAGGATTCAGGCATTAGAATTGGCGGTTCTTATTAACTGTTACAGGGTAAAGTGTTCGCTATGCCAACCGTACGTGTCAGAGATAATGAAAATTTTGAATTAAGCTTACGTCGATTTAAACGTCTTTGTGAAAAAGCAGGTATTCTTGCTGATTTAAGACGTCATGAATTCTATGAAAAACCCACCTGGAAGCGTAAGCGCAAAAAAGCTGCTGCTGTTAAACGCTACCAGAAAAAGATTTTGCGTGAACATATGGCTTTAGAACGTGATCGTCAGCCAATTGGTACCGGTGGCAAAAAAGAAGCCGCCTAAGTCTTCAAAGCACCATTTTTATGAGTACATGCCATGACCGCAAGCATCAAGGATAGAATTGTTGAAGACATGAAAACGGCCATGCGGGCGCAAGCAAAAGAACGCCTGGCTGCTATTCGCTTGATCCTTGCCGCGCTTAAACAACGCGAAGTGGATGAGCGCATCGTCTTAACTGATGAGCAAATACTTGCTGTCCTCAACAAAATGATCAAGCAGCGTCGTGATTCTATCAGTCAGTATGAAGCAGGAAATCGCCCAGATTTAGCTGCAAAAGAAGCCCAGGAAATTCAAATCATCCAAGCTTATTTGCCTGCACAATTATCCTCGCTCGAGATCGAGCAAGCTGTTGCTGCTGCTATTCAAGAAGCAGGTGCAGCCTCTGCAAAAGATATGGGCAAGGTAATGGGTCTGTTAAAAGCCAAATTACAGGGCAAGGCAGACATGACAGTGGTCAGCACAAAGGTCAAAGAAAAATTGCAAGGATAAACGCGTGAATATTCCACGAGAATTTATCGACTTAGTGTTAAACAAAGTTGATCTCGTAGACCTCATCAACTCGCAAATCCCATTACGCAAAAAATCAGGCAGCAATTATTTTGCCCGCTGTCCTTTTCATAATGAAAAAAGCGCTTCTTTCTCCGTCAGTCAACCCAAACAATTTTTTTATTGCTTTGGTTGCGGCGCTCATGGCAATGCCATTGACTTCATGATGCAGCACGATCGCATGAATTTCCCGGAAGCCATTGAAGCACTCGCAAGACAGGTCGGGATGGAAGTACCGCATAGCAGTGCGCCCTCTACCAAAAATGATAATTTAGCGGGCTTATATGAACTCACGGTACAAGCAGCCGATTATTATTATGAGCAAATGCGTCTATCGCAGCGCGCCATTACCTATCTTAAAAATCGCGGCATTTCCGGCCAAATCGCGCAGCAATTTAATATCGGTTACGCCTTGCCAGGATGGAACCATCTCCTCGATTTACTTGGTAAAAATGAGAGCGAGAAAAAAAGACTGCTCGAAGCAGGATTAATTATTGAAAAAGAAAATGGCGGCTACTATGACCGCTTTCGCGATCGCATTATGTTTCCTATTCAAGATTATCGCGGACGCATGATTGGTTTTGGCGGACGCATATTGGATCAGGGCGAACCCAAATATCTCAATTCACCAGAAACACCCTTATTTCAAAAAGGCCGTGAATTGTATGGTTTATATCAGGTATTAAAAACCCAGCGCGTCGTAGAACGCATCATGATTGTTGAAGGCTACATGGATGTCATTGCTCTATTTCAACATGGTATTACTTATGCAGTTGCCACCTTAGGCACTGCAACTACTGCGCCCCATTTACAAAGATTATTACGCTATACTGCCGATTTAATTTTTTGTTTTGATGGCGATCAAGCAGGAAAAACCGCTGCTTGGCGTGCAGTCGAAGTTATTTTTCCACTGATGCAAGATAACTTACAAATCCGTTTTCTTTTTCTACCAGATGGCGAAGACCCTGACAGTCTTATTCGTAAAGAAGGCAAAGAAGCCTTTGAAAAACGGCTGCTTTCTGCTTCTTCCCTATCTGCTTTTTTCTTTCAACAAATGAGTTTGCAATGTGATATGAACACCATGGAAGGTCGAGCGCGTTTCGCTTCTCATTCACTGAATTACATCAAACAACTGATGCCGGGTTTATTTCGAGATATGATACTTGAGGATTTGAGTAAGCGTGCGCGCATTGATATTCAAACCTTAAAGCAACAAGTGAAAAATCAGCAGCTGACTAAAGCGCTAGAGATGGTGGAAATCGCAGAAGAACCTGCCAAAGTAAAATTAGCCGCTCCCTTGCGCTTGGCGATGAGTTTGCTGCTGCAATATCCGCCATTAGCAAGCACCATCAATGAGCCTTTACCCCATAGCAATATGCTTGGATTTAGCTTTTTCAAACAGCTACTTGAAGTCATAGAAAAGCATCCCCATATTACTACAGGGGCTTTGCGTGAACATTGGCGCGATCAGAAAGAAGAAGCTTTTATTGCGAAATTAGCTAGCTTTGAACATATGCTTCCTGAGGCAGGTCTACACAATGAATTCAAAGGCGCAATACGCCAATTACAAGCTTTGGTGTTGGATGAAGAAATAAACCGTCTTTTAACAAGGGCAAATCAGCTACCTTTGAGTGAAGAAGAAAAGATTGAGCTAGCCGCCTGGATTGCGAAAAAGAAAGCTATACTATAAATGACTTTTTAGACAGATTAAGCGATAATGGTGGATTCCGCTGGATCGCTTGCTATTTTGACTATTCAATTATTTGATTTATTAGAGGTTTTTGGCGTATGGATCAAGATTCGCAAAAAGAATCACAGAAATCGCGTCTAAAAGAGTTAATTAGCCGTGGTAAAGAGCAGGGTTATCTTACCTATGCCGAAGTTAATGATCATTTGCCAGCAGATATTACTGACCCTGAGCAGATTGAAGAAATCATTAGCATGATTAATGATATGGGTATTCGCGTTGCCGAAGAACCGCCAGAAGCAGAAGAGCTTTTTCTCAGCGAGAATGAAGCTGCCTCTGAAGATGAAGTTGCCTCTGAGGAAGTTGTCAATGCATTGGCCATTGTTGATGGTGAATTAGGCCGTACAACCGATCCCGTCCGAATGTACATGCGCGAAATGGGTCGTGTTGAATTACTTTCTCGCGAAGGTGAAATTGCGATTGCTAAACGCATCGAAGAAGGCGTCAATCAGATGTTAACGACGCTTGCCTTCCAACCTCAAATGATTGCCGAAGTATTAGCTGATTATGATCGCGTTCTAAAAGGTGAAATACGTTTAAGCGATCTCATTAGCGGTTATATTGAACCCGATCTTGAAAGTGTCGTTGAAGATGAAGAAGATGAAGAAGGCGGCTCTGGTACTAAAGCAAAAGCTGCAACCCCGCCTACTGGTGGTGCGGCGCCTGACGTCGATGAAGAAACAGAAGAAGCTGCTGCTGATCCCTTTGACGACGATGCTGGCCTTGATCCAGAAAAAGCAAAAGAAAAATTTGATGAATTACGTCGCTTATATGATGAAGCACTTGCTGCAGAAAAGAAACATGATAGCAAGCATAAAAAATGTGTCGCCAAACGCGATGAGCTTGCCAAATATTTCATGGATATCAAATTATCGCCGCGGCAATTCAACAAATTATCGCGCCGCATGCGCAGCATGTTAGATGAAATTCGCTCGCAAGAACGAGCCATTATGGATTTCTGCGTAAACAGAGGAAAGCTGCCGCGTAAGGCATTTATCACTTCATTCATTGGTCATGAAACAAATATAGAATGGATTAAACAGCACGAAGCCAAGGCTTATTTTGCTGATCTCGAAAAATTTATTCCTGACATTCATCGCGCACAGAGAAAATTAATTAATTTAGAAGAACAAATGCGCATGACGATTGCAGAGATTAAAGAAGTTAATCGACGCTTATCCATTGGCGAAGCAAAAGCACGCCGTGCGAAAAAAGAAATGGTCGAAGCAAATTTACGCTTAGTCATTTCCATCGCGAAGAAATATACCAATCGCGGCTTGCAATTTCTCGATTTAATTCAGGAAGGTAATATTGGTTTAATGAAAGCGGTTGATAAATTCGAATATCAACGCGGATATAAATTTTCTACCTATGCTACTTGGTGGATACGTCAAGCAATCACCAGATCGATTGCGGATCAAGCACGTACGATTCGTATTCCCGTGCATATGATAGAAACCATCAACAAATTAAATCGAATTTCACGCCAACTCCTGCAAGAAACCGGCTTAGAACCCACACCAGAAGAATTAAGCCGACGCATGAGTATTCCTGAAGATAAAATCCGAAAGATTCTCAAAATCGCCAAAGAACCTATTTCCATGGAAACACCGATTGGCGATGATGAAGATTCACATTTGGGTGATTTTATCGAAGACTTAAGCACCATGTCGCCAATAGATGCTGCGACCAACTTTGGCTTGTCTGAGGCCGTGCAAAAAGTATTGGGATCATTAACACCGCGCGAAGCAAAAGTGTTGCGCATGCGTTTTGGTATTAATATGAATACAGATCACACCCTAGAAGAAGTCGGCAAACAATTTGATGTGACGCGTGAACGTATTCGTCAAATTGAGGCTAAGGCCTTACGTAAATTGCGTCATCCTTCACGGGCTGAACAGTTGCGTAGCTTCTTGGAAGAGCAGGAATAAATTCATTTTATTTTGTTAGGGCTGGAAAGACGTGGGTTTTCGATATATGATTAGCCCGCGTTTTGCGTGTGTTATTGTGTTTTTTGATTAGTCTGCGGTAGGTAGCACGGGCCCATAGCTCAGTTGGTTAGAGCAGAGGACTCATAATCCTTTGGTCCTAGGTTCAAGTCCTAGTGGGCCCATAAATAGAATCAACAGGTTAAGTAAGCCAGTAAATTATGAAAAAATTCATGTAGAAGCAGTGTAGAAGGAATAACTAAACCTGATTTGCTTATGATACAAAAATTGTATGCCACGCTAGCATGATAGAACTTAAGTACAAAATACCTATAATGTATACTGATGGTGTAAGCTCTAAAAAGGTTTAGGCATATGCAGGCTCAAGAGTTATTTAGAGATGAATTCAACTATGCACTATCTCCATTGAGAGAAACGGCAGCCTTTGAGGCGCTTTGGGATAACGACGAAGCCACTGTAAAAAGAATATCTGATAAAATTTTCACCAATGGTGCCTTCCAAAGAATATCATCGTTAGTTCCCAACGACATACTAGAAGCCTACATACTTCAACTTCAGCAAATAATCAGAAATGCAAATCGACCTTTTGCCGTACACTTTATTGGTGAAACAGGTTACCCAAGTAAACTATTAGATGCAAAATACCCCACTCCATTATTGTATTACAGCGGGGCATGGGACTTAATCTTTTCCCCATCTGTTGCTGTAGTTGGCACCCGCCATCCCACAACCGAAGGAATTAAGCGCACACAAAAATTAGTAAAATCCTTAGTTGAAGACAAACTAACTATCATGTCAGGGCTTGCAAGCGGAATTGATACTGTCGCCCATGAAACAGCCATTGAAAATGGTGGCAACACTATTGCCGTGCTAGGAACATCCATCATAGATCAATACCCCAAAGAAAACCAAGAATTACAGGCAGAGATAGCCGCTAAACATTTGCTTGTAAGCCAAGTGCCAATTATTAAATCGCAACATCAAGATTATCTAAAAAATAGATTTTTCTTCCCCGAACGAAATAAAACCATGTCCGCATTATCACTTGGAACAGTAATTGTTGAGGCAGGTGAAACATCTGGTTCATTAATTCAAGCTAAAGCCGCAATTGAACAAGGGCGTAAATTATTTATTCTTGATAATTGTTTCAGAAGTCCTGAGCTAACATGGCCAAATAAATATCTTGAAAAAGGCGCTATTCGAGTAGGTAGCTATGAAGAAATTCGGTCACATTTATTGTTAGCGCTAACATGTCCGAACAAATCAGGTTATTAAAATTAGATGCTATATCGTTAAGCCAGCATCTTGATCTAACGGAAGATGACGACTGCTTCTATTGGCGTGAATTTACAGCCAGAACAGACTACACACGCAGTCCAACAAATCAATTGATCACGAATTTTAAAATATTACCAACTGCAAAACATCGATTACATCACAAAACTGGAGCTATAAATCAGATAGTTGAAGAATTTATCCAAATCAATAATTCCGACCGACCATACGAAGAATATACATTTGTTCCGATTCCTCCATCAAAAATTAGCACTCACCCAGATTTTGATGACAGACTAAACATAGTACTTCAAAGAGTTTCAAATCGTAAGAATATCAAAATGGATATACGTCCGCTTATCACGCAAAATATCGACACGGAAAGCGCACACACAAATCAAGCACCACGGCTGACCATAGCCGAACTATGCGATCTTTATCAGATTAATGAGGACATAATCAGCCCCACGCCAAAAAAAATAGTTATCTTTGATGATGTCCTAACCAAGGGAACTCATTTCAAAGCAATGCAAAAAACATTGCAAAAAATTTATCCGGATGTCCCGATTGTTGGACTGTTTATTGCTTTATCTGTATATCCTATTGACCAATAAAAACCCTCAGAATGAACGCGAAGGCCACAAGAATGAGCAATCTAAAAGCAGTCATACTTTCAGTCAGTGATGTCATTGTAGAGAAAGGCGAGTTAGTTGAAGAAACATTTGCAGAAGTTGTTAAACTAATAAAATTTTTACAGCTTAAAGGACTAACACCTATTGTTTTGGCTAGAAAAAAATGGGTTTCAATAGATGACAAAACAAACGAAAAACATTCTCTGCAGGATGAGTTATTCAAGCATGTTAAATCTTTTCCGTGGTATTGCTCTGATGAGAACAACGATATACCAACGAAAGATGGCAGCTCAAAGCCAGTTGAATACATTCTTAACAAACATCAATTAAAACCAAATGAAGTTATTTATATTGGTAATTCACTTACCGACATGAGAACAGCAGTAAATTCAAAAGTGCTTTTTTTGAATGCTAAGTGGTACGATTCAAACACAACATACGGATTTATTTTCAACTCACCTAGAGCAATTGCTAAATTCATTGATATTTTCTGTCTTCGAAATCATTGGTGGGGCTTCTCAATAGAGAAAAATGGATTACGAGCATATGCACTTTCTATATTTAGCACATATATTGAAAAATATGCGATGACCTCAAGCGATGCAAAATCGGCAGCAAAAGAAGGACGTGGGAAATTAGAATTCTGGGCGCACTATACTATATCAAGTATATATTTTAGTGGCCTATATAACGAAATTGATTATATAGCACCATATCCACGACACAAAGCAGGAACAGGCAATGCTACTATTGCTGATGTGCTAGATGTCTTTGCTAAATGTTTCAGAATTAAATACATACCTGATCTAATAATGAGACATAAAGATGCCGAAAAATCACAAACTTTACGTCAAGCTAAACGACAGCCTTCTCATCTAAATCAAATCAACAGTATACATCTAAATAAAAAACCTCTAAAGAATAGTAAAGGCGAAACATACGCAAAAACACCATTAGCTCCTGATAAAACTGTTCTAGTAATTGATGATATTTTAACTGAAGGTTACTCTTTAGATGCTGCAAGAATATATATTGAATCAACAGGAGCAAAGGTGATTTTGCTTGCGTGGCTAAAGACAATAAACACTCATTACCATAAAGGGGTAAAATTAGCCATAAATGACCCCTACAGAGAACACAACTTTACCACATGTGATACTGATAAAATTTATAGTTATGGAGGTTATATACTCAACAATAAAGCACAAGATGAATTAGATGAAAAATTCAAAAATTATGATAATTGGAGCTGGCCAAAAGAGTTGGCCTAATATTTTATGTTTTCTATATATTGTTGTTTTACTTCATAATCAAACTGTGTAAAGGGATAAAGCTTGTTATAAATATCGTTTATTTCCATTTCTGTGTAAATATCTGTTTGTATCTGATTGCAGATTTGGCCAACAGCAGATGCAAGGCTAGTGTGGTTTATAACACTAACATCACTGCTTCTTACTGTAATATCTTTAAGAATACATCTATCCGAAAATACAATGATAGACCGCATAGGTACGTTTTTACCAATAAGATTTTTTAAGTGCATTATATGCGACGCATTCTGCATTATAGGATTATAAAAATATTCTTTATGGCAACGACCACGGCCTTGTGGTAGTGTTTGCGTCCAATTTTTTTGTGCTTCATTACCAAAAATCCAACCACTATAGTTTTTGCATTCAAATACAAATAAACCTTTTGAACATATCAAAAGCACATCAATCTCGGTTACTTTATTATTCCCTTTTGGGATGAAAACATTAAATAAGAACTTGCCACCATTATTTTCAAAATGACGTAAAGATACATAAGTTAAGTATTCAGCATATTTACCTTTATCGTACTTAACAGATGAATAGGGATTCTTTGTTGTTTGATAATATGCCCCTTCTTTGTATTGCTTGTTTTTATAATAAAGGGCTAATAAAAATAGCGCCAATACAGTAACTAGAACAACCTCCACTTGAAAACCTCTTTAAATTTAAATTAATACCCTCCTTTATCTATGATTCCTTGATGACATGATTAGCAACATAATAAGTATTTGCTCTTGAGTTCTTAATTTTTAATGTTCAAGTAAATCGATAGTACTTGCTGTGGCACTCGCGTTGATTTCACAAACCCCGCCAATAGGAAACGTAAACATCGGCATCGTATGACCAAAATCCACGTTGGCAATGATAGGAATATTTTTCAATTCCTGCTTTGACTCAATGATTAATGTGAGTTTATGCAAATCCATTCCAAATTTTGTTTCAAAACGCCCAATTACTATTGCTTTTACTTTGTCGAAATTAGGCTGGCAAATAATAGACTGCAAATCTCTATCAAATTCATATACGCATTGCCCTTCTGTAATAGAGTCTGATTCCAAGAACAGAATCGAATCCTCAAAAGATGGCATGAAAGATGTACCGTGAAGTAATTGTAATGTGCTGACATTCCCACCTACAATCGGGCCTTTTGCTTTTCCGGGATGAATAACCCAATATCCTTCATTGGGACGAAAGGCTCTATTTTCTTGGTCCAAAAACCAAGCATCATCAGACCATTTGGAAGATGGCGTTATAGAGATGGGCGCATGTTGATAAAATATTTTCTTGAAATACTCTAATGTATATTCAAATCCTTTCTGCATAGCGAAAGAACTAAATTGTGGACCAGAATAAGTTACTAATCCTGCGTTACTATAAATGGCATTTTGCAAAGCAGTAATGTCAGAAAATCCACAAAATATTTTAGGATTCTTCTTAATTAAATCATAATCAATATATTTCAAAAGTTGGTTAGCGTTACAACCACCAATCACGGCAAGAATCGCTTTCACATTTTTGTCGCCAAAAGCATCGTGCAAGTCTGTCAATCTTGATTCAATGGATGAAGAATCAAAAATATCTATTTCATTAACGTGCTTGCCAAAACTGACTTTCAAATCTAACAATTCTAGTGCTTTGACCGCATAATCAATATTACTTTGCGATATGATTTTAAGACTTCTAGAGGGAGCAATAACTCGCACCTCATCCCCCGCTGTAAGCTTATTAGGATAAATTTTCATAAAAATCACTTCTAAAGTATTGGTCTCAATTAATTATTACTAAGCAAATGTAAATCAATAAACATCATCGGATTATCTGCTTCTCTGTTCTCTTCACTATTCACCAAATTAAAACCTAATTTCTCATAAAATTTTATGGATTCCTGCTTAGAGTCTACTATTAAAAATCTGCATCCCACATTAGGCATAATTTTATCCATGACATTTGCAATTGAAAAATCTAGCAGCTGCTTCCCGTACCCATGGCCTCGCATGCTTTTATCAATCGCAAGACGTACAATTTTCACAGCTGGATAAGCTGGATAGTTACTCGCTCTCACAGGATTTGTTGGTTTTTGGCCATCCTCTAATTCAACAGCACTACAGGTAAGTGATACGTACCCATAAATGCGAGCCCCGGCCTCAATAGAGTCAACAAGAACAAATGTCTTTGCAATATTTTCCTCATGAAACTGCCAAGCATCTTTTTCTAAAAAAGTCTTAAGAGGGACAAAGCTTTCACTACCAAGAGATAATTTATTAGCCTTATCGCCTAACTGAATTTCACGCAGGAATAGTTTAGGAACGTCTTCTGCCACAAAAAAGCCTTATTATTTTGATATGAGTCGCTTAACGCAGGAGTAAGCTTTTTTGAGCATAGTCTCTTTCTTAGGATTAACTGAGGAATAGCCCTTCTCTGCCATCTGTTTACATAAGGCACGACCACGCGACAAGGCTTCTTGCGCGCGCACATTTGGCCGACTCTCATCAACCTGTCTGACGAATGCTTCTGCATCCTTACCCGAGAGTCTCCAACCTGTAAAAGGAGATGTTTTAACTGCCATATTTCACCATAAAAAATGAATATATCTAAATTATACAACATAAATATTATACAACATAAATCGCTGCTCATGTTATGAACAACATAAGCAGCATTATTCGATAAGCTAATTAACTTGCTTCTTTCTTCCTTAAAAGGCAATGCATTCATGCACTTATTTAGATATTTCCATATAGACAATAAGCAGAGGTAACGGAAAATATACCGATATTTTATTGGATTTTAAAGTAAAATTAAACTTTTAAAGTAAATATAATTCCCCTACAAGCACTGCTTACCTTGCCTTCCTCGCCTTCTATTGCTTTCCCGTATGGCATCTCTACCCATTTCGGTCTTTGGGCCAGTTGAAAGGCCGCCATGCAACTTACACCTTCCATTTCTAGCCTTGTCCTGTAATTTGTTCCACACAGGCGGTGCTTGGCATCGAGTATCTCTTCGTGTTTTTGCACCGCATGTACCCCTATTCTTTTTTGGCACCCTAGGGTCGTTGCAAAACCACGAAAATCTAATGTTGCCATTTCGGTCAATGTAAACTGCTGCCATCGTTTACCCTCCATACCCCATGACGCGTGCGCGCTCGCGCGTATTGGTGGATTAATTCATGCAATCCAGACCCCATGATGCGCGCGTGTTAGAGCCTCCATTAATTACATTAATTGAATTTTCCCGCTTTTCCCGCTTTTCCCGCTTTTCCCGCTTTTCCCATTTCGGGAGTATTCGGGAAATTCCCGTTTTCCCACTTTTCCCACACCACCTATAGGAGGTGGGGAAAATGAGAAGGGAACTGGGTAAGAAATTAAATTTTCCATAGCCATTCTCCTTTCATGCCTATTAAATTCTTTTCGATTAGCCCTCCAGCGAAACACGGGGTCAAGTATCTCCATATATAATTCACCAAATTTAAATATTCATTACAAGCACGCTTTTAACTAACTATAGTTTAAGATCAGCTTTCTAATTTTATTCTTAATTCAAATACCCAAATATCCTAGATTAGTCTTTATGTATATGTCTCGTATTTTTTTTGTCACACTTTAAAAACAATTTCGGAACCACTGGGGTGCACGTATCAATCAACAATTAGTGCCAGCATTAGTAAATTTAAAAAAATAATACTAGAAAAGCCTGAGATTAAAAAAGAAATGAATCAGCTTTATCAAGAAATTAAAACAAGCTTGAATCAGATTTCAATTAATGGAGATACTTGACCCCTGTGCCAAGTATCTCGCTCATCGAGAGTAGAGAAAATACTTAAGGCCACTGAATTGATTAACTAAAATTATAGAACACATTAAACATGAAGGCATTTGTCTGCAGTGTGACATGATTGAGTTGAGAATGAATCGTGCCAATAGTCCCAAGACCAGGCGCTGCAGTTGTGATATTCCCAGTAGAAGCAATAGAAGCTAAATGCCCAAAATAAGCATAATCATACTCTACCCCTATCCCGACTTTCTGCGATAAGTATTTTTCTATCCCTATACCTGCAGTCACACCTAATTTATATCCTGAGGAAGAACTAGAGGTTGCACCATTAATGCCATAGACTGTTCCAGGCGGTGTCACAAGAATTGAATGTGAAAATGAGGCTTGATCTGAAACTTTATAATATCCCCACGTAGGACCAAGGAGGAAATATAGCAGAGTAGTATTGTCGAGCAAAATACCTGGCTTGATGAGTAATGAATAATTATCTTTAAAAGTCACTTTAATATTAGTATTTAATATTTCATGTGGAAGCTCGGGATGATCTCCAGAACTATTTACATTGATGTTTGTACTTACTTGAGCATTGGTCAAACTTGCCTTTGCAACTAAGCCTAATACATAATTTGAAAATATTTGGTTATAACCCAGGGCTAGGCTAGCCATCACATCATTAGCATAATTGTAATTTGAACTAGATGATGTTTGGGCTTCTTCAAGCCCACCATCTAACAGCGCGGATGTTTGCTGTGGAAATTTATAATTTGCATTGATGATTCCCAAACTACCTTGTATATAAGCACCTTGAAAGGGAAGATTAGAAGATTGTGACAAGGCAAAGACTGAGTTTGCTAATAACAAACAAGTTAAACCGCTAAGAATTCTTTTAGTCATGTAAACATTCCTTTGTTTATGATCCAAAACAGTTTGCAGTAAATCGAAAATGTTGTCAATTACAACCGTATTTTAGTGATTCCTCACTTCCTTTAAATAGTCAACAACATTCTGATATTCATCTTGATTGTATTCATAGCCATAGTAATCAGCAATCTCAAGAGCAAGCTCATTAAATATTTCGCACATAAGAAATAAAGCTTTCCACATATTTTGATAGTCAGCATCGACATAGGTATTCGCAAATTTCTTCCACAGCATCGGCTCAATATATTTTTCAAGATATTTGCCATATTTGCCCATCGTTTTTTGATAGTCAGTTCTTATTCCCGCATGCCAAGTCAATAATTTAATTAATTCTTCTTTGACAATTTGCTCGGTAACATGTTTCGCATAAGTCAATTCTTTTCGCCAAATTCCCTTAGCAACATAAGTTGTCACCCAGAGAAATTCGTTACAGCAATTATGAAATTCTATTTCTGTCGGCGGCTTGGGCAAATAATCACGATCACTCGGCGGATCAAAGGCTTTGATTAACTCATCTTTATCAAGCAATAAAATACTTTGACTATCTCTTGGCATCGTCGTTATTTTTCCAACATTTACTAAAGTTAAATCAATACGATTCCAATCTCGAAACTGCATCAAATAAGCATATTCATCTTTCAATTTCGGCCACTTACCATCCATTTTATCTGGTGTTTGCAGAATAAGAATATCACCAAATTGCTTAGTCCAATCAGTATCAGCGACAAAGGATTCAACATCTGTGACCACATAGACAATATCATAATCTTGAAAAATATCTGCTGAGGCACTTGGACTTGTTCTTGATCCATTCATGATAACAGCTCTTATGCGTTCATCATTCTTTGCAATTTGCATGATGAGATTTAGCATTGCCGTTTCATCTCGTTTGTTTCGCATTAACTAGCCCTCTTAATAAAACATATTTTCTTAATTAGTTAAGCAGAATTTTCAATATTTTCCATGTTTTAGATCAAACTTACATTGTTTTTTCTGATTTTTCATCGTTTGTCTGCTATATTTAAATAAATTTCTGTAATTAGAATCAAAACAATAACGACAAAACGAGGCGCCTAATGCAAAGCCACGAGGTGGAATTAAAAGATCGCTTAATACACACATTTTTATACTATGCTAATTTGTGCAAATTTGAAAACAAAGTTATTTGTAAGGATGAGTTCAAGACTACCGAACTCTACTATCATAATTTTGAAAAATCGGTACGTAAAATAGCCTATGCATTAAAAGAAACCTATCCCAATATCTTACCTCCCCAAAACAGCGAGCCTGTTCTTGTCGGCGTCAAATGCCGCAGCAAATTACAAACGCTTATCAGTGAATTTGCTATTCTTGCATTAGGTGGAACCTTTGTTCCTTTAAGCTTTAATGAACCGGAAGCATTGCAGCTATACAAAATTCAAGAATCAGGCGTGTCACTGATATTAACGGATCACAGTATTTCTAAGTCTCAACAAAAGACAGGCCTTTTCTGTGATATTACTAAATTCAAACCATCAATATTTTTTATATCTGAACAAGAAATCTATGTCCAAGCAAAAAATGATTTAGCCTATGTTCTATTTACCTCAGGCTCAACACGCGAACATCCTCTTGGCGTGATGCGTACACGATCCGGACTCTATCTTCAAATGACACGTAATTACAGAAATGATTTAAATATTAGTGATAAATCTGTTTTACTCAATTTAGCGGTCATGACACATGATCAAGCTATTGTGGATTGTTTTGGTGCCTTATTAAATGGCGCTGCCATTTGTTTGTATGATCCTCATGATCTCAATGTGGATGATTTACATCAATTCATGAGAAAATATGCTGTTTCCATTTACAGCTCTACTCCCCATATATTCTCCATTGTTTTCGATCATATTCCCTATAAAGACTATTTCCCTCGTTTAAAAGTGGTCACTACCGGCGGGGAAGAAACCTTGATAGAACACGTTGCACTTTATCAAAAAAGCTGCCCCGATGAATGTGATTTTTTCAATGGCTATGGTCTAACAGAAGATTCTTGGATTGCCTCAGAGAAAATCACTAAACAAACCGATTTAACACAATATCATGCGATCCCCTTTGGACAAGCCACTGAATCGATGATCACTCGCTTAGTAGAATGTCGAGAAGAAGAGGACGACGAAGAATCAGAAAAAGTATATGAATTATGCGTGAGCAGTGACACCTTATCACCTGGCTATTTTCATAATGATGAAGAAACAAATATAGCTTTTTTTTACAGAAAATGGCCTTCGATATTATCGAACAGGTGATTTAGTCACCATGGACGATCGAAATTGCCTTCATTTTGTTGGCAGAATATCATGGCATGCAAAAATCAATGGTAAGCGCGTCAATCTACGTGAAGTTGAAAATATGCTAAGAGAGCTATTGAAAGATTGCGCTGTCGTCATAGGAGGGCACAAAAATCAAGGAAAATTATACGCTTTTTACACGGAAAAACTCGATGGGATCGCACTAGGAATAAAGCAACATGAAATGAGAGAGTCATTGCAAGAATATATGATCCCCACCTTGATACACATTGATGGAATACCCACCTTGCCTAATAGCAAAGTTAATAGAAAAGCACTGCAAAAAACACTAGAAAATATCTTAGCGCCTTTCTTTGCTGATTTAGAAAAAATCAGGCAACTTCAACGCACAAAAAAAATGAAATCTATTATAGAAGGCTTCTGGCGAGAAGCCTTGCATCTATCACTTAATACCCCCTTAAATCTAAGCGACACATTTGAAGACTTAGGCGGAGATTCTCAAGCCGCCATCTGGTTAGTGAATAAAATCAATTATTATTTTAATCTATATTTCGGTGTAAAAATTAAAATTTCTTCTATGACTTTATACACTCAAACACAAAATACATTTTATGCTTTTTACACTCACATTATTCGAGCCTATCTAGAAAATAAATTGGCTTATGGTCATCCCAATATTCCTGTTACACCGATACGCTTAGCCTTAATGAGCGGGGGATCTCTTGATAACTATTATGGCTATTATCCCGAAGAAGGAAATAAGCGGTCAATACAAGCCGCGGAACATAGCTACAATAGCTTAGAATTAATTATTGATTATGTTAATTCATATTATGGTATTTTTATACGAATTTCTGATTCTATCGATAAAGCAATACATCTCATTGAGGAGTTTAGAAATGATGTGAATGCACCTCGTCAGATTGAGATTCTGTTTTTAAGAGCCAGAGAAGCTCATCCCATACCTGGTGTTTTATGCAAATCTGCTGATAGTGAAATAACGCTATATGTTGCCGATGGTATACAAGGCTTGGCAAACATTCTCATCCGTCCTAGCATATTTCAAATCATAAAAGAATCCCTCCCTGATTTACATATAGAATTTGATTTACTTGGCAGGTCTATCGAGCTCAATACTTGTATCACTGACGCTGTTTTATATTTAATTGCCGCCTCACAATGTGACATGCAGAAAGAGGTCATTCGTCTCAATGAAACGCTTATATCCTGTCAAGGAATGGATGCTTATAATGATATTTCTAACTATCTAACTTCAAATAATATCTTAGCTCCATGCCGGCTATTTATCAGTCCCATCCAAACATATCTTCATTCGAATGTGATGAATTTACCTAGAATTTACGACACAAAACCGACCGAGGAAATGAGAAAGCTCATAGAAGAAGTGGAAAATTCTGAATACGTCAAAGCACATAGTCGACCTGTTTTATTTTTAAAGCGTGAATATAATGGCGATATCAAGACTATCTCATTAATTTGCAATACGACGGTATGGAATAAATCACGTGAGTTCGAAAAAATCGTCAAAGATATCATTTCAATCATAAAAACTAACACCTTCATGTTTGATAAAGTCATGCAAGACCATTACCTTGATGAAGAAAGCCGTCTTGATGCAGTCAAAATGCTTCTCACAGATGATCCTAAGCTTCTTTACATAAAAGATAATGACGGTCGTAACTTAGCGATGCACGCTAAATTAAATAATCGAGAAGAGATAGCGAATTATTTATTAGAGCTATTGGATAAAGAAACAGAAAGGGCCTCGTATAATACTAGCACCACCACTACCACACAAATCAGCAAACCGGCCACTCTTAGCGAACATTCTGTTTTTCAAACAGTAGAGGAAGCTAAAAAAGCAAATCTTATAGAAGAAATTACTTCTCAGATTGATGTGTATAATGAAGACATCAAAAATGGAAAAAAGTCTATTTGGGTAACTCAGGCTACGATTGAAGCATGGGAAAATAAAGTGGCAGTTTTAACAATGGCGAGGTCACTTTTGGCTGGTGATGCTGATGCCACACCATCTTTATTAAAGGAGGAAGAAGAACTTCATACAGGATGGGATGAAGGCAAGAAAACAAAAGCATTGGTGGAAAAAGTCAAAAAATTAACGGGTATATTGCTTGATCGGAATCCTTATCGCCGAGATAGGCCGTAAAAGAGTAACGATTCTTCTGTGCTCATCTGCAGGATCCTTAAATTACATTTTAAATTAACTCGATTAATTTAGTAATTACAACATATTATAATTTCAAAAAACCAACCCATCCAGGAAAAACACCGATCACTTGCTATACTTAATTTGTACTTTAATTAATTTTAATAGGTATAAAAATATGAGTACAAGCAAGTATATCGATAGCGTTTTAGAAGCGTGGAGTGCCTATTCCAAGAAAAAAACTGGGGATGATGTTAATGAATTAATGTACTTGAATGATGTCGCACGACAGACGGCATATAAAGCTATAGATGATTTGTATGGATCACTTGAACCGGGTGCAAATAAAGAAACACAACTTGGCATTTATACGGAAATTATGGGAATAAAAAAAATTCTTAAAGATATGCAATATGAACATATGGAATTGACTAGTAGATTAAATAGAAATGGTGATATTTATATTGACAAGAAATATGACACCCCCATACCAGATAAGTATATCTCCAAGCAGCTCGAAAGCCAATCCAGAGAAGAAATAGTCAAAGAAAATTATTATCAGTTATTAAATAAAATTAATCAGTCAATGAAGATGAATGAAGATGAGTCACGATTCTTGAATTCATTGTTAATGCAAATAATAGCGCGGCCTGCGGGTCAAAAATTAATTGTCAAACTTAATTATTTATTGGAAAAAAATAATGCGAATATTTCAATATTAAGGGGAGATAGTTTTGTTTGCAAGCAAACCGCCGGTGCAAATGCTAAGCCAATTGAAGACAATAATATTGTCGATCAGTATGGCAAGGATTACAAGTCTATCATTAAACGCTCTATAGAAAAATCCGAAGGCGCCAAGGACGCTTTAGTTAAAATCGATTTTAATTATCTACAATCAGAGGCTGCAGTCGCCATAGAAGCCTACGCCAGTCCTAACAAGGGCCTGACTGATGTGGGACCAGCATTTATACTATTGGCACATGAATTGATTCACGCTACTCATAATTTAAAGGGAAGCTCGCGAGATAATGTGAGAAACTTTTTTTCCAGCATGCGCGGCAACGAGGACTTTGTCATGGAACTCTTATACCCTATCGACAATAAATTTAATTCTGTTGGTAGCGAAGCAGAAGAATATTGGACGATTGAGGGAGGTAATACGTGTGAAAATAGCTTAAGGGAAGAAAATGGACTATCTTTAAGAACAGGTCATATTTCAGCAGTACCTGGAGATCAGGCTATTCGCGATTTGTATTACCTCGGCATATGCCGAGATTATAACGAGGAAGCCATGATGCGTTTTATAAATTATACGAATAGCCATGAGAACCTCGACACTAATGCGATACAATTGATAACCGACGATGACAAATACATTAAGAATGAACTGGAATACGAAATACAGTATTCTCAGAAGCAGACACTTGATAAGATATATGAAAAATTAATTGATATCCCTTCTTCGACATTGAGGAGAATGCAACAAGCACTTGATGGCTGGAAACAAGATATAAACAATCTAAGTAATCAAGCGGAAATATCCAGATCACTTTTGAATATCCTTCCTCCCATCATTCGTCAAGCCATTATCGCTATCCACACGCTTAACGAAAACGATCAAAAAGATCCTTCACATGAACTAGTAAAGTTAATTCAAAGTGGTAAATTAAATCAAACTGAATTATCCAGGATTTCCTCAAATATGAATCAATTATATTCCATGCTATATGCCTACCGTGATTATTTGTCACCAACGAATCATCTGGAATTTTTAAAGATGTTTGAAACGACGCTAAAGTCTGTCTCTTTTGAAGCTAACAGAATGAAAAATCAAGATTCTACTAATGCAGTATTAGACCAACTGCGTATTAATAGCGGTATATCTTCGGTCAATCCAAGCAAGCATGCAAATTCCACCAATGATAATCAATTCAGAAATGAAATATCAGGGAAGAATACGGAAAAAGACCAGGCGACACATTCGGATAATATAGCAGGAAGAAAAGAAAATACCCCTAAAATTAATGATGATCATTCAAGCGATATACAAGATCAGAAAAACAGTCCGTCACGACAGGGAAGAATGTGAAATTTAGCAATGAAATAACCATCATTCTTTACACCGCCAAATATTTCGACCGCCTAATCCAATTTCTATCATGATAATAAGCAACAACAATCGTATTATTTTTTATAACATTGATCAGCGAACGAGATAATTTTGCATCAACAGCAGGACAACCCCAGCTTCTACCAATTCGTCCATATCTTCTAACCATATCTTCACCCACATATCTTGCACCATGAATCACCGTTGCGCGGCGATAGGCATTATCATTAATTCCTCTTTCCAAACCAGAGATACGCACCGCATAGCCCACATGACCAACATAGGTTTGATCTGTGACAAAAACACCAATACTCGATTTCAAACTATGGCGTCGATTTGAAAATGAAGTGGCATAAACATTACCGCTATTTTTTCCATGCGTGACCCAAGTATGATAAAGCTCTCTTTGTCTGCGCAAGTCAAAAACCCATAATCTTTTTTCATAGGAAGGTTTTGAATAATCAATGACAGTTAGAATTTGCTTAGCATCCATTCCTTTTTCTCTCGCCTTGAGATAAGCAACCAAACTCAAACGCAAAACATCTGAAGATAAATCATCTGCACGCGGCTGCAAGATTTGCATCTGTGTTTGCACCCAAGTTCTTTCTGAGTTTGTCATTAAGTTAGGACTCGTTGCACTCAAGGGCCAACTAAATCCAAAGGCAGTTACACTAAGAATAATAAAAAGAATACGCTGTATTATGTTCATCACCACACCTGTCGTTGAAATAAATATGTAAAGGATTAGCAGTAGATTAAATGACAATAAATGATCATTAATTTAATTAGTGCGGTATTTTTATCTCAAAATGGCTGACTTGTCAAATTAGGTAGACTAAATTTTACCCATAATTCACAAACTAATTTTTTAGTTGCTAATAACTAGAAAATTAGTTATAAAGAGACACTCATTATTTTAAGGACTTAAAACACATGACTGAAAAATATTATTTAACACCGGTTGAATTAGAGTTAATGGAAATTTTGTGGAATTTAGGTCAAGGCTCCGTGCATGAGGTGATTGATCATTTAGCAAGTGATCGATCTTTGGCCTACACTTCCGTCTCAACCATGCTAAGAATCTTGCAGCAAAAAAATATTTTAGGCATCAAGAAATTAAGCAGGCAGCATATTTATTATCCCTTACTTAGCAAAGAAAAATACGCCACCCATTCTATCAAGAAAATTGTGCAGCATGCTTTTTCCGGCAAATCCGCTGAACTCGTTGCCTATCTTGTCGATAAAAATAAATTATCACTCGATGAAATTAATAGCTTGCAGCAATTACTTAATGCAAAGAAACGGGATTTATCGACATGAATCATTTAATTAGCTTGCATAGCTATTACCTACTCAATGCTGCGATTGCGCTTAGCTATCTCATCACGCTAAGCGTATTGAAAACGCCGTTATTGAAAAAATTGTCGCAATTTCAGCAATTGCAATTTATGCGCAGAATATTGATGACCACACTATTTCTTTTTTTTATTACGCCCTTTATCGCAAAGAAACTATCTTTACAATCTTCCTATATTTTTCAATTTCAACCTCTATTGAAACAGGCTTCTATTCATTTTCTGCAACATCGGATTTCACTCAATGCGCCCTTGCTGTCATACCAGCATGCTTTTAGCTACTATCCATCCATGAATAATCTACTTAGCCTTGGCCTATTCATTGGCGTCATCATTTTATCTTTCAACTATGTGAGAACATTAATCACCTTAAAAAAAATAACTGAGCAAGCCTTTTGCAAATATAAAATTCATCGTATCAGCATATTATTTTCCACACAAACCACTGTGCCATTTTGCTGGTCATCATTATATTCACATTTCATCATTCTTCCCATGGCGCTCTTAGAAAAAAATATCGACTTAAAACTTGCGATACGCCACGAGTTACAACATCTTCGTCAAAGAGATACTTACTGGCTACATCTGACTTCTTTATTAAAAATAATTTGTTTCTGGAACCCTTTTGCGATTTGGTCGAGCAATTGGTCTACTGAATTACAGGAATTTGCCTGTGATGAAGCACTTATTATCAACAAAAAAACTTCTCGCACCACTTATGCGCAGTGTTTATTAAATGCCGCATCCCAATCTCTTACAGCTAGCAAATTACCGCAAGCTGCATTAGGTATCATCAAGCAACCATCCATTTTAAATAGGAGAGTCACCATGTTATTCACTTATAAAAAATCACGTAAGAAAAAAGCTTTATTAATTACACTGTATGCAAGCTGCATGTTAACAGCCGCGAGCATTGCCTATGCAGTCAATAGCGATTCATCAACGCAATCTTTAAATCAAAAAGAATTAAAATCGATACTCAACCAATCACAATTGCATCTTGCCATGACGCCGGAAGTGACCGCAGAATTAACAAACATTCGCCATAATGAAGAAGCACGCGTCCGTGTTCAAACTGCATTAAAACGCATGCAATCCTATCACACTTATCTCAGTGCTCAATTAAAAAATGCTGCTATGCCTGCAGCTTTGCTTGCACTTCCTTTTGTCGAATCAGGCTATAACATCAATGCAACTGGCCCTGCAGCCACCGCTGGCATTTGGCAATTCATTCCGAGCACAGCAAAAAAATTTGATTTAGTGATTGATGGCAGCCGTGATGACCGCATGAATTTACAACTTGATACGCAAGCCGCATTAAGTTACTTAAAATTACTGCATGCACAATTTCATGATTGGACATTAGCGATGATTGCTTATGAAATTGGTGAAACACATACTGAAAAATTAATTCAAGAAGTGGGTTCGCGCGATCCCTGGGTATTAGCGCGTTCACCACAAGCACCGCAGGAATTAAAGAAATTTCTCGCGATGATTACGGCAAGCGTACTCATTATCAATGATCCTGATTTAATTTCCTAATCATGTAAACAGCATTTTACATTTTCTTCCGCCTCTAACACCGTGCCTGTCACGGGGTTGGGGCGAAAGATAGTGCAGCCTTTTAATCCCAATGTATAAGCTTGTGTATAAACATCAGCACATTTTTCAAAGGGAAAATCAGCGGGAATATTGATCGTTTTAGAAATGGCATTATCAATATAAACTTGCATGGCAGCTTGCATCTTCAAATGTGCTTCTGGCATCAAAGATTGTGTATCTTGCCAAGCGGGCGGCAAGGCATTTTGCTCACCTCTTTCCTGCCACAATTGATAGGCATAATCATTGACTTGAAATACAAGCGACTCGTTTTGCAAAGAACGCACGTAACGCTTATAAGCAGCATGATAGATAGGCTCAATACCATTTGAGACATTATTTGCTAATAAACTGATTGTTCCTGTTGGCGCAATCGTATTGTGATGACTATTGCGTATCCCATATTTTTTTAATGCTTCATGCAAAGAAGGATTGAGCGTTTGCACAAATTCACCTTGCAAATATTCACGCGCATAAAAGGGAAAGACGCCTTTTTCTCGCGCCAATTCAATAGAAGTTTGCCAAGTGACTTGCATGATGCGCTGCATTATTTCTCCTGCAAGTGCACGCGCTTCTTGACTTGCATATTCTATTCCCAACATCACAAAGCTATCCGCAAGTCCTGTCACACCCAAACCAATGCGGCGCGAACCCAAGGCTTGTTGACGCTGACTTTCCAAGGGATAATGCGAGGCATCAATCACATTATCTAAAAAACGTGTGGCGATGCGTATTACTTCTTCCATTTGCTGCCATTTTATTTTTGCCTGCGATGTAAATGCGGCTTCCACAAATTGCGTGAGATTAATTGAACCTAAATTACAGGCACCATAGGCAGGCAAGGGTATTTCACCGCAGGGATTAGTCGCATTAATCTGTTCGCGGTAATGTAAATTATTCATACGATTGATGGTATCGCCAAATAAAACACCGGGTTCTGCATGATCATAGGCAGCACGAATCATCTTTTCCCATAAAATACGCGCAGACACGCGGCGATAAACCTGATTGGAATTGGCTGGGAAAACCAAGGGCCAGGATTGATCCTGTTGCACGGCTGTCATAAAGGCATCGGAAACCATAACTGACACATTAAAATGGCGCAATTCATGGGGATCACTTTTCGCTGCAATAAATTGTTCAATATCAGGATGGTCACAGCGCAGCACCCCCATCATGGCACCACGGCGCGCACCTGTTGAAAGCATGGCACTGCACATACTGTCCCAAATACGCATAAAGGCGACGGGCCCTGCCGCATTGGCACCTGTTTTTGCGACTAATTCACCGCGCGGACGAAGCACAGAAAAATCATAGCCAACACCACCGCCTTGTTGCAGTGTCAATGCGCCTTCACTTAAGGCTGTAAAAATCGCAGGCAAAGCATCTTCTGCAATATCCATGACAAAGCAATTAAGCAGTGTCACTTCATGCTGCGTGCCAGCCCCTGCTAGAATCCTGCCGCCTGGCAAAAATTGAAAATCTTCTAGAATATGATAAAAGGCTTGCTGCCATTTGGCTTGGACGGGTTGTTTTTCAACAGCAGCAACAGCGCAGGCCACACGCTGCCAGGTATCGATCAAACTATGATCGATCAGCGACTCTCCTAGTCGATAACGATACTTCATGTCCCATATATATTGGGATATAGCTTGTAGTTGACTTGTCATTCTTATAGTTTAAGCTAAAATACCCCTAGTTTTCTTAACCCCCCTTGAAGTGACCACAATTGGCCTTATATAAAGCCTGTGCCCAGGCTCATAAGCCAGATGGCCTAATAAAAGTTTTGATTAATTAAATAGAAAGGAGAGATTGATCATGTCTACACAAAAGATTCGTCCTTTATCCGATAAACTTGTTGTTGAACCTAGCGAGGCCGAGTCCAAAACTGCTGGCGGCATCGTGATTCCTGATACTGCTGATAAAGGCAAGCCACAGCGCGGCAAAGTAATCGCGACTGGTAATGGCAAATATATCGAAGGCAAACTCCAACCCTTGCAAGTTAAAGTTGGTGATGAAATTTTATTCGGTAAATATGCCGGCACCAATGTGACACTCGCTGAGAAAGAATATTTGATCATGCGTGAAGAAGATGTAATGGGTGTTTTAGAGTAGGTTTTGTATTTTTAAACAATTTAGTTAAGAGGAAATTATCATGGCTGCTAAAGAACTACAATTTAGCGAAAAAGCGCGCCAAGCAATGTTAGCTGGCGTTAATGATTTAGCAAATGCAGTACAAATTACCATGGGCCCACGCGGCCGCAATGTGGTCATCGACAGATCCTTTGGTGCCCCACTGGTTACCAAAGACGGTGTTACCGTAGCAAAAGAAATCGAATTCAAAGATAAATTCAAAAATATGGGCGCACAAATGCTTAAAGAAGTGGCCTCACATACTTCTGATGAAGCAGGCGATGGCACCACCACTGCAACTGTATTAGGCCGACAAATCTACGCAGAAGGTTTAAAACTGGTTGTTGCTGGCTTCGATCCCATGGATTTAAAACGCGGCATTGATAAGGCAGTGTTACATGCTGTTGATCAATTGAAAAAATTGTCTGTTCCTTGTAAAGATGATAAAGCTATTGCGCAAGTCGGCACCATTTCTGCTAATTCTGATGAAGCGATTGGCCGCATTATTGCTGATGCCATGGCAAAAGTCGGCAAAGAAGGTGTCATCACTGTAGAAGAAGGTTCTGGTTTAAATAATGAATTAGACGTAGTTGAAGGTATGCAATTTGATCGTGGCTACTTGTCACCTTACTTTGTCACTAATCAACAAAATATGTCTGTTGAATTAGACAATCCCTACATCTTAATCACTGACAAGAAAATTTCTTCGATTCGTGATTTATTACCCGTATTGGAAGCTGTGGCAAAATCAGGCCGTCCATTAATGATTCTTGCTGAAGATGTTGAAGGTGAAGCATTAGCAACCTTAGTTGTCAATCATATGCGTGGCATTGTGCGCGTTTGTGCAATAAAGGCACCTGGTTTTGGCGATCGTCGTAAGGAAATGCTGCAAGACATTGCTGTCTTGACCAAGGCGCAAGTGATTGCAGAAGAAGTAGGCCGCACACTTGAATCGACTACCTTGCAAGATTTGGGTTCAGCAAAACGCATTCACATCACCAAAGACAATACCACTATCATTGATGGTGCCGGTGATAAAACCGATATTCAAGATCGCATCAAGCAATTAAAAGCACGCATAGATGACACCAGCTCTGACTATGATCGTGAAAAATTGCAAGAACGTATTGCCAAATTAGCAGGCGGCGTTGCTGTCATCAAAGTGGGTGCTATTTCTGAAATCGAAATGAAGGAAAAGAAGGCACGCGTTGAAGATGCTCTGCATGCAACTCGTGCAGCGGTAGAAGAAGGCGTTGTACCTGGCGGCGGTGTTGCCCTCGTTCGCATCATGCAATCACTCAAGAATGTGAAAGGTGATAATGAAGCGCAAAATGCTGGCGTACAATTAATTGCTCGCGCCTTAGAAGCACCTTTGCGTCAAATCGTTACCAATGCAGGCTATGAAGCTTCTGTTGTTCTCAACAAGGTTGTAGAACACAAAGGTAATCATGGTTTCAATGCTGCAACTGGTGAATATGGCGACATGATTGAAATGGGCATTTTGGATCCCACCAAAGTGACGCGTACTGCACTACAACAAGCGGCTTCTGTTGCTGGTCTCATGATCACCACAGAATGCATGATCACCGAATTGCCAAAAGAAGATGCTGCTCCAATGGGCGGACATGGCGGCATGGGTGGAATGGGCGGTATGGAAGGTATGATGTAAGCATCGTGTTTTTCTGTTGTTGTCGTTTTGATAAAACCCCGCGAGAGCGGGGTTTTTTTTGGGTTAAAACGTGATAGCTCAGGGAGCTGACAGCGGCCCTCACCCCCTGCCCCTCTCCCCTCGCAAAAAGCGCTCCGGGAGAGGGGAGCATTCTAAATTTTCTCCTCGAAATAACTTAGAACTCTCCCCTCTCCCGGAGCGCTTTTTGCGAGGGGAGAGGGGCAGGGGGTGAGGGCATTTTCTGCAACAATGCTTGAAAATGATCAGTTTTTACTCTATACTAGGGGCATAAAAACGACTTACGACGAGGAAGGGTATTATGCTCCATCATGAACAGAGTCAATTGATAAAAATCGCGGTTTTTGGTGATACCGGGACGGGAAAGACTAATCTCATCAGGCGTTACTGTGGCAAAACATTCATAGAAGAAACCAAAGCTACCATCGCTTCTGATTTTAGCCGCAGGCCTATCCACCAAGGCGCACATACATTTGATTTGCAAATTTGGGACACGTCAGGAAATGAAAGGTTTTTTGATCTCGCCATAGGACACATAAGAAGCGCCCGATGCTGCATGATTGTTTTTGATATGACAAGACGCTATACCTTTGAAGCTGTTCCCATGTGGATAGAAAAAGCACGTCATCATTTGGCCTTGGATGATGATTCAATAATCATCGTAGGTAACAAATCGGATGAGGTTGATAAGCGAGACGTAACGACTGAAGAACTTTTAACCTTTGCAAAGGAAGTGGGCTGCAAAGCAGTAGAAACAAGTGCCAAAGATAATACTTATGTAGAAGAAGCTTTTGGGAGATTAACTAAATCTCTCATTACTTCGATAATCCTAGAATCTCAGGAAAAAGAACGTGAAGAATATTGTGGGCGGCTTGCTGAAGAAGCTAACAAGAAAAAAAATACTGTTCTCAATATTAAACAATATATTTTGGATAATCTATCTTCATTTTCTGTCTATTGGCCTAGCGGCAGCCTGATAAAATTAGATAATGGAGATGAGGCAAGAGTAGCAACTCATGTGGCTCTGCATTGGGAGGAAATTAAAACCGCTGAAAATAATGGTCTACTTGTATCATTTGAGACAGCTTTAAAAAAAATTGAAAAGATTAGTCATCATGCGCTTGAGAAGCCTTCTTATTCCGATCAAAGTCCTTTTGCTATAAGTTATTATGAAAGAGTCATAGCATTTGGACGACCTGATAGTTTTTCTCATGCCAGACCAGCTGGTGAGAGTCAGCAAACTAACACGACAAGCACTACTACAACGACAACCCATACTGAACCGGTCATCACAAGAAGATACAAGAAGCCTGTAAAACCTGCACAGGCGAAACCACAGCAAGCTGCCCTATTCACTCCACCCACAATTCAACCTCCAGTAGAACAGGCTGAACAAAATCCAGAACCGCCAGAGTCCTTCCTTTGCTCCATTACAGGGGAGCTGATGACAGATCCAGTCATCCTAGAAGAAAGTGAACAGACTTATGAAAGAGAGGCCATTTCGAAGTGGCTGTCAGAGCATGATACAGATCCTAATACAAGAATACACATTACGAACAAAAAGTTAATTCTAAATCGAGCGCTCAAAGATTCAATTGAAGATTGGCGTCAAAAAAATCTTCCTGCTCAAGCAAGTTCTTCAACATCTCTAAAAAAATAAGGCTACTCTTAATGAAAACCGGATTTTCATTGATTTTCCTTGACTCGAGCAGAATTTTCATAGAAAATCCGGTTTATGACCTACATTCCAAGAAAAATCGCTGCCAATTTAAACCAAGCCTTGAATCGAGGTAAAAGCGTTTTATTACTAGGTGCAAGACAAACTGGTAAGACAACACTTATCAAACAACAAATTAAACCCGAGATCACCTACTCATTTGCCCGTGCTACAACGAGACAGCGATATGAGCAAAACCCCGCTTTACTGGAAAAGGAATTGGAGGAACAAGTTAGGCAAGCTGCCAAGCCCCTCACTGTATTCATCGATGAGGTGCAAAAAATTCCAAGAATGATGGATATTGCCCAGTATTTTATTGATGAGAAATTAGCGCAGTTTATTCTGACAGGTTCTTCTGCAAGAAAATTGAAAACAGGCAAAGAACTCAATTTACTCCCTGGCAGAGTGGTAGCACTGACCATGACACCTTTTCTTTATGAAGAAATACCTGAACCCAAACCCACTTTAGAAAATATTTTATTGTATGGCATGCTTCCTGGTATCATTTCTGAGCCAGAAAACAATATAAAAGACACCGATCTTTACAGCTATGTCACAACTTACCTCGAAGAAGAAATTCGTGCTGAAGCAATGGTGCGTAATATAGGTCATTTTTCGAGATTTCTTGAAATTGCTGCTGGAGAATCAGGAAAGCAGCTTAATTTTACACGCTTATCACAGGACATAGGCATTGCCGATACGACTATCGCAAATTACTATCAAGTATTGGAAGATTGTCTTATTACACTAAGAATTGATCCCATCGATCACAGCATCACTAAACGGCGTTTAATTAAATCACCCAAATATTTATTTTTTGATATGGGCGTGCGCCGTGCCTGTGCTAATGAGGGTACAAAATTATCACAAAAAATATTGGCTGATTTATTTGAACAATATGTTGGAACTGAACTTATTTATCATGGCTATTTATCATCACCTGATATAAAAATTAAATATTGGCGAGATGCGGCAGGGCCAGAAATTGATTATGTGATTGCTCAGGCACAAAGTTACACACCGATTGAAGTGAGATGGACAGACAAACCCAATCTATCCGATGTCAAACATATCAATAAATTCATCGAAGAATACCAGGTAAAACAAGCCTATGTTATTTGCCGCACACCGCGGCCTTATAAAATAACGGCAAATATCACCGCATTACCCTGGCAAGAAATCGCTAGCATTTTTTTATAAGCTTTTATGCGATAATCATTGGCAAATTTAATGCTTGAAAATGATCGATTTTTGCTCTATAATCCACCCACAAAAACTATTTCCTAAACGAGGAAAAACAACATGCAGCGCAGCAACCCTAATCCAAAAGTAAAAATTGCAGTCTTTGGTAATACTGGAACAGGAAAAACCAGTCTCATCAACCGTTACTGTAAAAAGCGCTTTAACCAACATCAGCGCCAATCTGATACAACCCAGAGTGATTATGAGACTTGTTCTCTTGTTCAAGATGGATATACATTTCCGTTAGAGATTTGGGGCGTGCCAGGAACAAGTCAAGCCCTTGCTTCTTTCAGTAGAGAAAACATAAGAAACGCTCAATGCTGCATCATTGTTGTTGATTTGACAAATAGTCATTCATTTGAGACTGTTTCGTTTTGGGTACAAAAAGCAAAGAATCTTACCTATGCAAATCAAGATTCATTCCTCATTGTAGGCAGCAGATCAGACATGGCTAAGAGTCGAGTAGTGACGCCTGAAGATATGCAAGCTCTCGCAACAAAATTCAATTGCAAAGTCATAGAAACAAGTGCTAAAGATGATGTGAATGTGAAAGATGCTTTTTTAATGCTAACTGACCCCCTCATCAAACCCTTAGTCACGAAATTTCAGGAACAAGACCGTCGGGAAAGTCAGGCTACTTTAATTGTTTCCAATATCAAAAATTATATTTCAAATCCCGGCACTAAATTTCCTAGCACTTGGTTTAGCGGAAGCAAGATCATATTAGATAATGGAGAGAAAAAACAGTACCAGATGCTGTCGCCTTGCAATGGGAAGAAATTAAAAAGGCTGAAAGTAAAGAGCAATCATTTTGTGCCGCTTTAGGAAAGATAATCAACATTAGCAACGATGATAAAATTTCTTCTGATCAAGATCCCTTTACTCAAGATTATTATAGTAAAACTAAAAACCCCGAAGAATATTTTTCTCAAGCTTTACTCCCCGATGAAAATGTACAAATGAGATACCAGAGAGCAGGGCGAAAACCATTAGCAAACACTTCTTTATTTACGCCAACCACAACGACCACTTCCACCGCAACTGAAAAACCCCCGAAGCTATTATGCTGTCATCTTACCGGAATCCTGATGAAAGACCCCGTATTTTTAACAGTAAATGGGCATACTTATGAGAGAGAAAATATTTTAAGCCTGACAAATCAAATCAATTTTACAAAAGATGATTTAATAGAAAATCGAGGCATCAAAGAGGCAATTCAAGAGTGGCGCCAAAAAAATCTTCCTGAAGATCCTTCATATCGTCCTTAAAAAAATAATGACTTAAACGAGGAAATACCAATGCTCCGCGCTGACGATGATAAATCACTAGAAATTGCTGTCTTTGGTGATACCGAGGCAGGAAAGACCAGCTTCGTCACACGTTACTGTAAAAATATATTTAGAGAAGAAACTGAAACGACGATGGGTATCGCTCTTCATCTTAGAGATATTTGCCGAGAAAACTTCAAGTGTAGATTGAAGATTTGGGACGTGACGGGATTGGAACGATTTTTTCATTTGGGCGTAACTAGCGCAACATAGGCCCAGTACTGCATCATTGTGTTTGATTTAACAAACCGCGATTCATTTGACAGTGTTTCAATGTGGATAGAAAGAGCGGGTAAGCATTTAAAAAATTTGACTGAAGATTCCTTACTCATCGTAGGTTGCAAATCAGATCAGTGCGATACGAGACAAGTAAAAACGGAAGAATTTCTGGCATTTGCAAGCGAAACAGGCTGTAGGGCAATAGAAGTGAGCGCTAAAAATAATTGTAATGTAGAAGAAGCATTTTCGATGCTAACTGAAGCTCTGATTGATTCCCTTATTCAAGAGTCGCGAAAAAGAGAGGAAGAATCCATAACAAGGCGATATCCGAGACGAGAGCGTAGGTCGCCACAGACGACTACCATCTTTGACCAGTCCCCATCAGAGCAAGATGAGCAACAAGTAGAATTTCCATTGCAGATTTTTTCTAGCATGGGAAAATAACGTGGCGAATATCAGAGTGTAGGTAACAGATCAGGGGGTATTCTTCGCAACGACGAACGCCTCTGCAACGACGAACATCTGTGAAAAATAATCCACCCTATATTTTAAGATCAGAATCACTTTCGTTACTTTTTTCATAGCAATCGTGATACTCATAATCCTTCAAAATTTTTCTCCATGCATCGCCCGAATCAGAAGCAAAGCTTTTGTCCTCAAATAAATTCCCAAATAAGCAGCATGTAAATACTGAATGACGACGCCAGGTGATGATATTTTCAATCGTTGGCTCGTCAGGCATGAGACAACGCTTTCCATTTTCATCATCACAATATTCTGTGTCGCTCCATCCCAGATCTTTAATCTTGATAGGATCAGTTCTTACGCAAGATAAAACATACTCTACGCTTTCATAGGGCGATGAGTTTCGAATTGCTTCAATGACTTGTCGAAATGCCACGATTTTAGTATCCGCTCCATCCCACCCAAGCCATTGTTCATCTTTTTTTCTTAAGGCTGTAATGATCACATTCAAGGAAGCAATCACATCACGCTTTCTTTGAGCCTTATTGAGTAGCTCTGCTGGCGTATCCAAATGAGAAGTCTTATCCCATAGAGGGCATTGTTTATAATATATATAATCTACATGCCTATTTGCCTCATAATTAGAAAAAATAAATTCCACATTTTTATCATATTCTTTGAAGGCGCGGGCTTGATCTGGATTGAAAAATGTTTTGCTGAATATTTTCTTTTGCGCTGCGGCACGAGCTAAAAAATCAAAATGCCTTAGTTCACGTTCAAGGGTAAAAGTATTCAGCATGCTATCATTTAATGGATCAAGCGCCTTGCTAATAAGATCATAAGCAAGCCGCATGCAGGCTTGGGGATGACGATCCAAAATAGTTTTTTTCTTTTTTACAAATTCATCAAAAGCGTCATCCCATCTTCCGCCGTCTTCTTCTGGATCAGCGAACAAACTATTACAATTATATTTCTGCATTCTCTCAATAGTTGTACCTATATAGGCAGCAATAAAAGTCGTGATATTTTTTTTCAATGCCTGTTTAAGCTTGAATCGTTTTCTCGTATCCTGCCCTATCATCCCTTCAGTCAGTTGAAATGTCTCTGTTGGTGGAGGCAGTGGAATGACAGGTGTATTTAAGCTAATAGCCTGCATTTTTCCTAAGGCACTAGGCGTTGAATCTTGAGCTACCACACCATGAATTCTTCCCACCCAATGACCGCATTCATCCGTATTAAATACACCTTGATTACCGAGATGAATAGGCGCTGAATCAATGGGAAGAAAGTCGGCTAAATATTCGAAATCAGGATCGCTCGATTCTCCCAAAACACCTTTTGGATTAATCACACGCAAGCGTCCGCTTATGCGAGTTGCTGCAACATAATGCGGCTCACCGTGATTTGGATAAGTGCAAATGTTCAAGTGTTCTTGAATATGGCGGCCCTCACATATTTTTTGAAATTCCGCAGATGCTCTTACCGTATCAACTGCCTTGACTAATTGCTTGAGTGAAATATCTCTGGGGCGAACAGAATCATCTGAAGCAACGGCTGGATAATAAACCAAATGCGCGGCACCGCTTGTGCTTACAAATAATCGAGCGATGGGAGGATATTCATTAATTCTTAAATTACCTGATGATACAACTGAAGTAAAAGGCTCATCTTCCGATTGCGATGTATCACTAGAGATGAGATCCATTACTTGTGCCTCTGATGTTGGTGTATCAGAGGTAAGGGGTGTAGCAGAAACTTCTACCTGTTGCCCAGTATTTGCTATAGATCGATAATGATTTCCGATTACTTGCTCATCACAATGAATATCCACCATGCTCACTTCATCGCTACCATGTTCTGCCAATAATGCTTGATAGACACTAGACGAACTGAGTTGAAATAATTCAAAGGGCGTTAATTGCTTACGATCAGTATCAGCTTTGGAATGTTGAAATCTCGCGTCCATCCCTCACCTCGTTTGAGTCTTATAGTGGGAATCATGCTAACACACTAGTTGAGACCAAACAAATTGGTGATGAGATACATGAGAGAATAAGCTATTGGCCCGACAATATAGCCTAATAAGCCAGAAAAAATAAGCAATATCAAAATGATAAAACTATAGGGCTCGATAAAACTAAATTGATAAGCCCAGCGTGGCGGCAATAAATTGATGAGAATTTTACCGCCATCAAGGGGCGGCAAGGGAATTAGGTTCAAAACACCCAGCACAATATTGATCATAATACCTGCACCACCCATCAGGGAAAGCGGCACGCCCAACCAAGCATTGCCGCTCGCCTCAGCCATCACGCCAAGTTTTGCCATCAAGCCCCAAAAAAGCGCCATCAATAAATTGGAACCAGGCCCTGCTAGCGCCACAAAAACCATATCACGCCGCGGATGATGTAAATTTCTTTGATCAACTGGCACAGGCTTTGCCCAACCAAAAATAAAATTACTCACGACTAGCATGAGCAAAGGCACAATGACAGTACCCAGCCAATCAATATGTTTAATGGGATTTAAACTCAAACGGCCAGATAAACGAGCGGTATTATCGCCAAAAAGAGAAGCGACATAGCCATGCGCTACTTCATGCAAAGTAATAGCAAAAATAAGGGGAATGGCCCAAATCGCAATTTTTTGAATCAGTGTAATTTCCATATCGGAAGTATCTCTGATCCTGT